>JAABUN010000022.1_pt1 | contig 368190 bp, 320 predicted proteins | sample 5559311 | NCBI WGS metagenome assembly JAABUN01 (sample SAMN10711877, study PRJNA513370) | rock metagenome | isolation source: Antarctica rocks | place: Antarctica: Victoria Land, Siegfried Peak sud
CTGTTCGGGTTCCAGATCGGGACAGGCGAGCCGGCGATCCCTGCTCTCAGCCGGTCTCTGACGACCAGTGGGTTGGACGGTCTGCCGGCTCGCCGTGGCATCGGCCACCCCACTACCATACAAGGGGGTTGGGGGGAGGGGTCCGTCTACTCCCCGGTTGCCCCGTCGATCGTCTCCCGTATGAGGTCGGCATGCCCGACATGGCGCGCCGTCTCCTCGACGAGGTGGATCACGACCCAGCGAACGGTCATATCCTTTTCGGCCTCGTCCCGAACGAAGCTGACTCCCGCGTCGAGGCCCCGCTCCCGGATGATCGCGTCGGCCTGGTCGCCTTCGGCGCGGTAGCCGGCGATGATCGCGGCGGTCGTGTCGTCCGGTTCGATCCGCCAGTACCGCTGCGGGTCGGCGGGGTCCCAGTAATGGCGGATGTCCTCGCCGCCCACGATACCGCGAACCCAGCTCCGCTCGACGTCCGTGAGGTGTTTGATGATGCCGAGTAGCGTCAGACCCGACGGCTGGTGTGGCCGGCGCAGCTGCTCGTCGTCGAGGCCGTCCAGCTTCCAGAGCAGCGTGTCGCGCTCGTAGGCGAGATAGCCGAGGAGCATGTCGAGCTCCGGCCCGCCGAAGTCCGGCCCACGCCGCTGATCTTCCTTCATCACGTCCAGCATCGCCAAGTTCAGTCTCCCGTCATTCGGATCGTCTGCCCTACCGTCGCGGCCCAACTGCGTCGCTCCGCGCTCATCGACCATAGACCAGTTTGTGGACAGCCCATGCCCCATTGGACCAAACAGGAACCATGCAAAAGCCCCCTCTCCATCCGATGAGTCCCCGCAGGGACGAGATCGAGATGGAGAGGAGGTTGGGGGTGGGGCAACGTCAGCCGTTCGGTGCGACCTGGACCTTCATGCCGCTACCCTTGCGGGCGATATCGACGGCCTCCTCGAAATTCGCCAGTGGCAGCGTGTGACTGACCATCTTCACGGAATCGATCGCGTCCGTCGCCAGGATGTCGAGGGCCGGACCGTAGGAATTGCGGACCGCCATCGTGCCCATGATGGTGATCTCCTGGTTGTAGATCCGGAAGGCCTCGTACTCGGCCTTCTGGCCCGGCGGGCAGACGCCGAACAGGAGCAGCTTGCCGCCCCGGATCACCGCGTCCATCGCCATGCTCGCGACACGGGTGACGCCGGTCGCCTCGATCACGTTGTCGAAGCCGCGCGGCGCGAGCTCCTGGAGCTGGTCGAACGACGTCGCGACGTGCTCGATGCCGAACTCATCCTTCGCCCGCGCCAGTCGTGACTCATTGATGTCGATCAGGGCGACCTGGGAGGCGCCGTTGAAGCGGGCCATCTGGGCGTTGATCAGCCCCATGGGGCCGGCCCCGTAGATCAGGTAGCTCTCGCCGACCTGCGGGCTCAGGCGGTGGAAGCCGCGGACGGCGCAGCAGACCGGCTCGATCAGGGCGCCGGTCGCGTAGCTCATGTTGTCGGGTAGCTTGTAGAGCGTCCGGATCGGCACCGAGGCGTACTCGGCGAAGCCGCCGGGGACGGTCAGGCCGACCGCGCCGAAGCGCTCGCAGAGGTTGAACTGACCGCGGTGACAGAAGAAGCACTCGCCGCAGTTGAGCGTCGGGTCGACCCCGACGCGGTCACCGACCTTGAAATCGACGACGCCCTGCTCGACATCGGCGACTTCGGAGCCGAGCTGGACGATCTCCCCGGCCAGCTCGTGGCCGGGGATGTTCGGGTAGGTGGCGATCGGGAACTCGCCGTCGATGATGTGGAGGTCGGTGCCGCAGATGCCGGTGGCCATGACCTTGATCAGGGCGTCGCGGGGGCCGACGACTGGATCCGGCACGTCGGTGACCTGGACGCTATGGGGTGTCTCGATGAGGACTGCGCGCATGGTGATGCTTTCTCGATGGGTCCGAACGGATCGGTACTACGCGGGCGAACGGTTCCGGGAGCTGCCCCGGCACCGGTGGCGAGGCTGCTCCCGAAAGTATCGCCTGTCCGCGGCTATTTGACCGCGCCGAGGGACAGGCCGCGGACGAGTTGGCCCTGTGCCGCCCAGCCGAGCAGGACGATCGGCAGCACACCGATCGTGACGGCGGCCGAGAGCTTGGCCCAGAAGAGCCCCTCGCCGGTGACGTACTGGAGCATGAAGATCGGGACCGTCGAGTTGCCGACGGCGGCGAGGAAGGCGGCGAGGAAGAACTCGTTCCAGGCGAAGATCATGCAGATGAAGCCGGTCGCGACGATGCCGGGCCGGACCATCGGGACGATCACCTGGAAGATCTCCTGGAGCGGCGTCGCGCCGTCCAGCCGGGCGGCGTCGATCACGTCCCGCGGGACGTCCTGGAAGAACGACCGCAGGATCCAGATCGCGATCGGCAGGTTCATCGCGATGTAGAGGATGATCAGCCCCTGAAGCGTATTGAGCAGGTCCAGCCGCCGGTAGATCACCAGCAGCGGGACGAGCACACCGGCGATCGGAAGGAACTTGGTCGAGATCAGGAAGAACAGCGCGTTCGGCGCTCGCGCTCCGGCCAGGATCGAGAGCGAGTAGGCGGCCGGGATCCCGAGCAACAGGACGACGGCGGTCGAGACCAGGGTGGCGGTCAGCGAGTTGAGGAAGAACGAGCCGAAGTCCAGCTCGAAGATGGTCCGGTACTGATCCAGCGTCGGGGCGAACCGGAAGTCCAGGCCCTCATCAACCGCGTTCGCGGCCTCGGACGCCTGGGTGCTTTCGACATTGATGGTCTCGGGGACGACCGCCGATTCCTCGTAGCCGGGCCATGGCAGGAGGCGGGGTGGGATAGCGACGGCTTCCTGCTCGGACTTGAAGCCGGTGATGACGAACTGGAAGATCGGGAAGAAGACGATGATCGCGACGATCCAGGCGGCGATCGCCAGTGGGAGCGGAGCGCTGTCCTTGCGGACGCCGGTGCGGCGCAGGAACCGCTGGAGCGCGGTGCGCTGATCGTTCGGGACGGTCAGGGTGCCGTAGCGGGACTCGACGGTGGGCCCGCCAGCCGGTGCGTTAGCGACCATCGGACAGCTCTCCTTCGAAGACTTTCGATAGCAGGCGAACGAGGTAGGTGACGGCGATGATCGAGAGGATCACCGTGATGACACCGATTGCCGAGGCCTGGCCATAGTTGCTGTTCTCGATCGCGGTGCGGAACACGAGGTAGGAGAGATTGGTGCTCTCGTTGCCGGGACCACCCTTCGTCATCAGGTAGATCGGGTCGAAGTCCTGGAAGATGTAGACCGTCCCGAGCAGGCTACCGAGCATGAAGAAGCGGCGCAGATGCGGCAGCGTGATCGAGCGGAACTCCTCCCAGGCGGTGGCGCCGTCCATCCGGGCGGCCTCCCGGACCTCCTCGGAGATCGAGCCCATCCCGGCCAGAAAGATCAGCATCATGAACGGCGCCCAGCGCCAGACCAGATAGATCATGATCGAGGCGACCGGATAGTCGCCCAGCCAGTTCGGCGAGGGGCTGCCGGGGAGCGTCGAGGAGCTGAACCAGTCGAGGAAGCCGAAGTTCGGGTTGTAGAGCAGGTTCTTCCAGGAGAGGGCCGCGGCGGCCGGCATGATCAGGAACGGGGTGATCAACAGAGTTCGAACGATGGCCCGACCGGGGAACCGGTGGTTGACCAGTTCCGCGAAGATCAGGCCGACGATCACCGCCAGTACGACCGAGCCAACCGTGAGGACGAGCGTATTGAGGAGGGACGAGAAGAAGGCGGAATCGGTATTCCGAACCTGGTCCCACAGCCGCTGGTAATTCGCCAGGCCAGCCCACCCGTTCTGGTCGGGCCGGTTGAGCCGGTAGTTGCGGAAGCTGTAGTAGATCGTCAGGATGAACGGGATCTGGGTGACGATGATGACGTAGAGCATCGCCGGGTAGAGCAGGAGTCGTCCGACGCCGATCCGCTCGGTCAGCGATCGACGAACGACCGGCGCCTTCACGACAGGGACGGTCTCCGAGACGGTGGCCATGTGGCACCTCCATGGCGGCGAGCGAATGGCGGTTGGGACGGTGATCGGGCGGCGACGGGCCAGGTATTCCCGGTTCGGGGGATCGGGTCGAACGCACTCCCACCCCTGGGCGCCATCATGGCATCACGGCCCCACGCATCGGGCGCCTGGGGCCGTGATCTGAACGCCTTGATTGTGTCCCGTTCAGCGGGGACCGGATCGCTCCGGTCCCCGCTGACTCCAGGTTACTGGTAGCCGCCGTCGACGGCGGTCGTGTTGGCCAGATCATTGGCCTGGCTGATCGCGTCGGCGATCGGGGTGTTGCCGACGATCGCACCGGCGAAGATGTCGCTGACCTGATTGCCCAGGTCGGTGAACTCCGGGATCCGGACGAACTGGCCGCCCTGATAGGGGACCGGTACGAGGCAGGGCTCGTTGGGGTTGGCCAGCTCGATGGCCTGGAGGACGGTCGGCGCGAAATCCCCGGCGACGGCGAGGTAGTTCGGGTCGGAGTAGGTCGAGGTTCGGGCGCCGGTCGGGGCGCGGCCGAAGCCGTCGACGCTGCTGATGGTCTGGTAGTAGAGGACCGAGGTCGCCCAGCGGGAGAAGGCCGCGGCCGCTTCCGGGTTCGGGGCCGAAGCCGGGACGCCGAAGGCCCAGCTGTACAGCCAGTTGCCGCGGTTGTCCGTCGAGTTCTCGTACGGCGGCAGGGCGTAGCCGACGTTTCGGTAGTAGTCCGGGTTCTGCTCCGGGGAGGCGAGGAAGTCCGCCGCCGAGGTGGCGTCGTACCACATCGCGACCTGACCGGTGACGAACAGCTGCTCGCACTCGGTGAAGCCGTTCTGCTCGGAGCCGGTCGGGCCGGCCTGCTGCAGCGTGTTGATATACCAGTTGATCGCGGTCGAGCTCGCCTCGCTGTCGAGGGTGGCGTTCCAGTTCTCGTCGTACCACGAACCGCCGAAGGCGTTGATGACCGTGGTCAGCGGCGCGAGCTGCTGGCCCCAGCCAGGGAGGCCGCGAAGGGCGATGCCGGACATGCCGTCCGTGCTGTTGGTCTTGATCTGGGTGGCGAGATCGGCGATCTGCGTCCAGGTCGGGTCGTCCGGCAGGGTCAGACCCATGCTCTCGAGGACGTCCGTTCGGTAGTAGAGCATCGCGCTCTCGCCGTAGAACGGGAGGGCGTAGACGCCGTTATCATAGGTGAGGCCCTGGAGGTGGGCCGGCAGGATGTCAGCGAAGTCATAGTTGGCGTCGGCCTTCGCGCCCTCACCGAGCTCGGTCAGCCAGTCGTTGGCGGCCCAGAGCGGGACCTCGAAGTTCGAGATCGTGACGGCGTCGTAGGCGCCGCCCTGGGCGGCGACGTCCTGGTTGATCGAGGCGCGGATCTCGTTCTCGGGCAGGACCGTCAGATTGACCTTGATGTTCGGATAGGACTGCGCGAAGTAGCCCTGATTCACGATCTCCTGGAGCGCGGTCATCTGCGGGTTGCCGACCATGCCGACGTTGATCTCGCCGGTGATCGACTCATTCGGCGTCACGGCCGGTGGGGTCCCGCCACCCGGGGTCGCACCCGGTGTCTGGGCACGAACGGCCATTGGGAGCATCGCGGCTCCGGCCGCGGCCGCCACGAGCCCGCGCCGGGACAGACTGTACTTGCTTGAGGACATGCAGGGATCTCCTTCGATCACGCGAATGGACGACGGGGTACGGTGGGCTGTCTGACGACGACAGCCGGGAATGCGAACGCGTCCGGCAACCGGTTCGGGATTCCTCCGTTGCGGTCGGGAACGCGCGGATCCATGCCAGAGTGGAATGGCGTCATCCGCAGAGGGATCGATCGCGCACGCGCTGCGCAATCGTTGAAACGTTTCCACGATGCCGCTGCACGATAGCAGCACCGATGGTCGTTGTCCACTTCTTTTACACACCATTCTATCAGAAAAGTGACACGGGTCTGCTGGTTCGGTCTTTCCGGGTCGGTAGCCGAATGTCGTTCGTCCCGATTAGCCAGTTCCTGACGCTGGGCCGGGCACGCCGATCGCCGTCGCGGTGTAGAAGATGTCGGCGCCGCCGCTCAGCGAGCTGTCCTCGTGGCGCCGGATGCCGACCGGCGACGAGAACTGGCTGGTGCCCGGTCCTTCATGCAGGGCGACGACTGGGTGGCCGAGGGCCGCGAGATCGGCCTGGATCTGCCGCGGCAGCCGGCCGCTGACGAGCAGGTTCCGGGTCGACGTGTCGATCCGGGGGGCGTTGACGGCCGGCATCCCGCTCAGTCCGTAGTCGATCATGTTCATCGCGATCTGGGCGTTGCAGTTCATGATCAGCCGGCCGCCGCTGGCGCCGAGGCTGCCGACGGCCTGCCCGTCCCGCGCGATCACGACGGGCGCCATGTTGGAGAGTGGCCGCTTGCCGCCCTCGACCGAGTTCGGCCGGCCCGGCTCCGGGTCGAACCACATCATCCCGTTGTTGAGCAGCACACCGGTGTCCGGCGCCGTGACCCGGCTGCCGAACAGCGACAGTAGCGTCTGCGTCGTCGAGACGGCCATGCCGTCGCCGTCGATCGCGCTGAAGTGGGTGGTGCTGCCGCCGGTGATGTAGTCGGGGATCGAAGGGGAGAGACCGTGGCTGACGCCGAGGCGGTCTCGCGATCCGGCCATTGCTGGCGCGACGCGGTCCCAGGCGAATTCCATCGCCCGCTCGGCGGCGTAGTCGCCGGAGAGGAGGATGTCCAGCGGGACGTCGACATAGCTGGGGTCGGCGAGGTAGGCGAACCGGTCGGCGAAGGCGGCTCGGAAGGCGTGGGCGAGCAGGTGGAGGTGGGTCACGGAGTTATGGCGGTGCTCGGCGAGATCGAAGCCGGACAGGATGTTGAGCGACTGGAGCAGCGTCGGTCCACCGGTCGGTCCACCGGGGCTGTAGACATCGTAGCCGCGGTATGACGCCGACGCCGCCGGAGAGACCGTCGCGCCGTAGCCTAACAGGTCCTCCTGGCGGAAGACGGCGCCGTTCTCCGCCAGATGGCCGGCCAGAGATGCCGCGATCTCGCCCTCGTAGAACGCGGCCCGGCCCTGGTCGGCAATAGCACGGAGCGTCCGGGCGAGGTCCGGTTGCCGGAAGATCCTCGGGACCAGCGCCTGCTCGTTGTAGGGGATCGCGCCGCCCGGCAGGAAGACGCGGGCGGTCTCCGGGAACTGGGACAGGGTCGCCTGGTAGCGGGCCGTCACGTAGGTCCAGCTGGCGTCGACCGGGATACCCTCCTCGGCGTACCGGATCGCTGGGGCCATCACCTCCGCCAGCGACTTCGTCCCGTACCGTTCGAGCGCGAGCGTCAGCCCGGCGACCGTCCCCGGCACGGCGACCGAGCGGTGGCCGAGCAGGTTGGCGCTCTCGACGACGTTGGGCCAGCCGAACAGGTTCGGGTCGGTCCCGCCGGCCAGTGGGAACATGTCCGGTGTCGCCCCGGCCGGCGCGACCATCGGGTACTCGACGACGACGGCCTCGTTGCCGGGCTGCTGGATGACCATGTAGCCGCCACCGCCCAGACCCGACCCCCAGGGCTCGACGACGCCGGAGGCGAAGCCCATCGCCACCGAGGCGTCGACGGCGTTGCCACCGGCCGCGAGGATGTCGGCCCCGGCCCGCGTCGCCAGCGTCGTCTTGGCCGCCACCATCCCGCCGCCGGCCGCGACCCGTGCCTCGGTCCGGCTCTGGACCCACTGGCTGGTCTCCAGATGCTCCCCGAGGGCGGGCCAGAGGATCGCGGTGTCCGGCGTGGTGTGGTCCGATGCGGTCATCGTCGTCTCCTCGGAGCATCTGGTGGGCGCCAGGTCGCGCTGGCCCGTCCCGGTCCGGTGTGCAGACTGGCATCATACCGAAGCCGCGGCGACGGCGGCCGTCGTCATCCGTGCCTGTGTTCCCAAGCTGTAGCTCTCGTCTCCGACAGTCCGCCGGCAACCGCAGTAGGGGCGATCCCTTGTGGTCGCCCGCGTCGTCAGGCGCCACACAGCGGCCGATCTAGGTCCTTCTGCGTGAGAGACCGACCTCCTTGTTTGCCGCTATCGGCTGAGGGCGATGGCCTTTCGGGCCGGGCGACCACAAGGGATCGCCCCTGCGACGCCGTTTCACTGGGCCAGCCGTCGTGGCTGGCGGCAGCATTTTTGCCTTGAGAGCACGACACGCGACAGACTGGCCGCACTGTCCACGACGGTTCTCGTCCGAACGTACGCCACTCGTCCGCTCGCTGAGTTGTCCATTCGACGACCACAGCCTGTCCAACCGGCCGGCGATCGTGAAGCAGAGACAGAGGTTTTCATGGCTGATGCGTCCACCCTCGAACCCCTCCTCGACCGCACCCGGACGGCGATCGGCGCGACGGTCACGTCGACCGGCGTCGCCTTTCGCGTCTGGGCGCCGAACGCCCGGCGGTCGGTCGCGGTCGTGCTCGACGGCAGCGGCGATCGAGCTGAGCTCCGGCGCGATGGGGAGGGCTACTGGGCCGGCGAGATCCGGGGGATCGGTGCGAGCACCCGCTATCGCTTTAGCCTCGACGGGGCCGACCCGCTGCCCGACCCGGTCTCCCGGTCTCAGCCCGAGGGCGTCCATGGCCCGTCAGAGGTCGTCGATCCGGCCGCCTACATCTGGCAGGACGAGGTTTGGCGCGGGATCTCGGCCGGCAACTTGTCGATCTACGAGCTGCACGTCGGAGCGATGACGCCCGAGGGGACGTTTGCCGCCCTCGCCGCGCAGCTGCCGGCCCTGCGTGACCTCGGCGTGACGGCGATCGAGCTGATGCCGCTGGCCGAGAGCCCCGGCCGCTGGAACTGGGGCTACGACGGCGTCGACATCTGGGCGCCGAGCCACAACTACGGCTCCCCCGACGACCTCCGCGCCCTGGTCGACACCGCCCACCAGCACGGGCTCGGCGTCATCCTCGACGTCGTCTACAACCACTTCGGCCCGGACGGCAACTACCTCTCCGCCTACGCGACGGACTACTTCACCGACCGGCACATGACGCCGTGGGGCGACGCCGTCAACTACGACGGCGAGAACAGTCAGCCGGTCCGGGACTTCATCATCGGCAACGCGGTCTACTGGGTCGAGGAGTTCCACATCGACGGGCTCCGGATGGACGCCGTCCACGCCATCCTTGACGACGGCCCGGTCCATGTCATCGCCGAACTTGCCGCGGCCGTCCGCATCGCGGCCGCCCCACGCGATGCCGTCCTGTTCGCCGAGGACGAGCGCAACGATGTCGGGGTGATGCGCTCGCCGCTCGAAGGGGGCTGGGGCTGCGACGGGCTCTGGGCCGACGACTTCCACCACGAGATGCACGTCTTCCTGACCGGCGAGCGGGACGGCTACTACGGCCAATACGCGGGGACGCCGGAGAGCATCGCCCGGGTCATCACCGGCGGGTTCACGTTCCAGGGGCAGGAGTGGGAAACGGGCGTCAACCGTGGCACCGTCGTCACGGACGAACCGGGCAGCGCATTCGTCTTCTGCCTCCAGAACCACGATCAGGTCGGCAACCGCGCGATCGGCAACCGGCTCCACACCCAGATGAGCCGGGAGCGCTACCACGTCGCCTCGACGCTGTTCCTGCTCGCCCCGGAGACGCCGCTGATCTGGATGGGACAGGAGTTCAGAGCGAGCGCCCCGTTCCAGTACTTCACCGACCACGAGGGCGAGCTCGGCCGGCTCGTCACCGAGGGGCGCCGGCTGGAGTTCTCCCACTTCAGTTCCTTCGCCGGTGACGAGGTGCCGGACCCGCAGGCGGAGTCGACCTTCCGGGACTCGACGCTCGACCTCTCCGAGCGCGAGACCAACGGCGATACCTACGAGCTCTACCAGGACCTGCTGCATCTGATCCGGGACGACGCGGTGCTGGCCGTCCGCGATCGCCTCAGGACGGTCGCCGCAGCGCGGGGCGAGCTGATCCTGCTCTACCGGTCCAACGGCGAGCAGCACCGGCTGCTGCTGGCCAACTTCGGCGACGAGATCCGGTTCCCGCTCCGGGAGCTGGCCGAGGGCATCCCGGACCCGCCGCGCGGCGTGACGGTGCTGCTCGACACGGGCAATGAGCGCTACGGCGGCGGCCGGCCAGCCGCGGTGGCGGAGGGCGGGGTCCGGATCCCGGCGTCGACCGCCGTCCTGCTCGCCTGGTGAACGCCTGACCGAAACGTCTGATCATAGCCGCGTGTTGATACGATAGGAGGATCTGTCAGACGGTGATCCTCGGGTACCGTTTCCGGTTCCCAAAAACCGATTCGTTGGGGTAGTGCTGACGTGGTGACGACGACCCGGCGATCGGAGTCCAAACCGATGGGTCCGTCCGTCTGGCCGGACGGCGATGACCAGTTCCCGATCTGGCCGGCCGATTCGCTGATTGGCCGGGCCGACGATGTCCCCCGGATAACTGCCCTCCTCGAGGCCGGAACCCGGCTCATCACCGTGACCGGGCCGGGCGGCGTCGGCAAGACCCGGCTCGTCATCCACCTTGCCCGCCGGATCGCCGCGGAGGAATCGCGTCGGGTCGTCCTCGTCCCGCTGTCGGACGTCCGCCAGGTCGCCGATGCCATCCGGTCGATCGCATCGGTCCTCGATGTCCGGGCGATCCCGTCCGAGCTGGGCGGTGACGAGCTTCCGGAAGGCGTCGCCAGTGCGCTGGGGGAATCCGGCACGCTGCTTGTGCTGGACAACGCCGAACAACTCCCGGCTCTTGCCGGCCTGGTCGATAAGCTGCTGATGGCGACGCCCTCCCTCCAGATCGTCGTGACCTCGCAGCGCCGCCTGGTGCTCGGGATCGAGCGGGAGGAGCAGATCGCCCCACTCTCGCTGCCCGACGGACTGCGCCCAACCGTTTCGACGGGTTCAGCTCCCGCGCTGGAACTGTTCACCTTCCACGCCCGGCGGGTGTGGCCGGAGTTCGCCCTGACTCCGGCGATGCTGCCGGTCGTCACGGAGATCTGCCGCCAGGTCGACGGCGTGCCGCTGGCGATCGAGCTGGCGGCGGCGCGGCTCCGGATCCTGAGCACGAGCCAGCTCCGGGACCGGCTGGCGGCCGGGTTGCCGGCGCTGGGCGGCGGGCCACGCGACCTCCCCGCCCGGCAGCAGACGATCCGCAGCGCCATCGCCTGGGGGTACGACCTGCTCTCCCACACCGAGCAGCGTCTGTTCCGGCGGCTGGCCGTCTTCATCGACGGCTTCGACCTCGTCGCCGCCGAGCAGCTCTGCGCCGATCCGGACGATCAGCCCGGCCATGCGCCGATCGCTCCGGACGCCGTGGCCGATCTGCTCTCCGGTCTCGCCGATGCCAGCTTCCTGACGAGCGAGTCGCGTGACCACGGTGAGCGCCGCTTCCTGATGCTCGGCATCATCCGACGGTTCGGGCTCGAACTCCTTGAACAGAGCGGCGAGGGGGAACGGGTCCGGCGGCGTCACGCCGCCTGGTACGCCGGTCGGGCCGTCCTGGCCGAACCGGCCTTGCTCGGTAGCAAGCAGGCCGACTGGCTTCGCTGGCTGGACAGCAACGCCGGGAACCTCCGGACGGCGGAGGAGACGGCCTTCACGGTCGGGCCGGTGTCGGATGGCGTCCGGCTCGTCGGCTCGCTCTGGCGGTACTGGGACATCCGGGGGCAGCTGGCTGAGGCCCGGTGGGCGATGGAGCGGGCGCTGCCGCACCTGGACGCCGTCCCGCCGGCGGCCCAGGCGACGCTACTGACGAGCCTCGGGCATGTCCTGAGCGATCTCGGCGAGTACGAGCGGGCCGAGCGGCTCTACGCCGACGCCCTCGCGATCCGGCGGGACGGGGATGATCCCGGTCAGGTCGCCGGGCTTCTCAACATCCTCGGCATCCTGCTCCAGACGCGGGGTGAGTTCGAGCGCGCCCGCTCGCTCCATCAGGAGAGTCTCGCCATCCGGACCCGGCGGCAGGAACAGCGTGGCGTCGCGCTCAGTCTGCTGAACCTCGGCCGGGTCGCCTTTCATCTTGGCGACTGTGACCGGGCGGCGGAGCAGGAGGCCGAGGCGATCGCGATCCTGCACGAGATCGGGGACCAGGACCAGATCGCCTACGCCTGCCATGCGATCGGCCTGACCGCCGTCCGGCAGGGCCAGTCCGAATCGGCGCGCGAGCTGCTGACCCGGAGCGAGGGCCTGTTCGTCGATCTCGGCGACCGGTTCGGCGTGGCCAATGCCCGGCAGGCGCTGGGGCACATCGCCCTGCTCGACGGCGACCTGGCCCGCGCGGCCGATCTGATGGGTCAGGCGATCGACCTCCGTGGTGACATCGGCTACGTCTGGGGCGTCGTCGATTCCACCGAAGGGATCGGCGAGCTGGCGGCCCGGGCTGGCCGGCCGGAGATCGCGCTGCGCCTGCTCCTGGCGGCCAACCGATTCCGGGACGTCCTCGGCGCCCCGCTCGATGACACCGACCAGCATCGCCATGCCGCGACGGTCGGTCGGCTTCGGCGTCAACTCGGCCGGGTGCGGGCGGCCGAGTCGGTCAGCCGTGCGGGACTCATGAGCCGCAACCAGACGGCGGAGCTGGCCTTGACGCTTGCGACTGAGCTGGCGGCCGCTATCCCGGACGAGACGACTCTCCGCCCGATCGCGACAGAGCGAATGGGTGTTTCGACGAATGCCAATCCCACCACGCAGTACAACCTGACGCCTCGCGAGCGCGAGGTGCTCAGCCTCGTCGCGGAGGGGAAGTCCGACCGAGAGATCGCCGACGACCTGTTCCTCAGCCGGCGGACCGTCTCCGAGCACGTCCGCCATATCCTCGGCAAGCTGGAGACCCCGACCCGGACCGCCGCGACCGCCCTCGCCCTCCGTGCTGGCCTGATCTAGCCGCCGACGATCAGGTAGCCCCGATTCCCCATATGCGCAAATGTACGGGTAGTCGCCCGTTTCCCACCGCTTCATCCTGATGTCAGGGTCGTAGTCGCCAATGGCGACCGGGGACGGGGGAACGAAGCCGGACGGACCGGCCTTCCCCAGGTCCCGTATCGACGACCCGGGTAGCTCGATTGGGGTCGACCATGCGACGTCTCATTTCACTCGTGTCGGCACTGACCATCGTCCTGTCGCTCGCGTTCGCCGGTTCGGGACAGGGATCGGCGCTTGCCGCCGGCTCGTCGAGGGATGTCTGGGTTGGCTCCTACGTCGGCAATACGCTGGTCGCCGGAGCCTGCCTCCGATTGTCACCGTACAGTAACCTCGGCTGCGACCAGAACCGGGATGGGTTTGTTACGTTCAAGGCAATCCCGGATGGCACGTACTCCGTCGTCTACGCATCGGTCCCCGACGGCTACCTGTTGCCCGCACCGCGTACGGTATCGGTGTATGGTCCCGGAAGCCAGCTTCCAATTCAGATCCCGCTGGAGACGGTGGATTCTGTTGGAAGGGTGGATGTCTCGATTCAGGCGATCGATTATGAGACCGGCGAACTCCTGCCAGGAGTCTGCCTCTCGTTGCGTGGCTACAGCAACGTGGGGTGCGACGAGAATGGCGACGGGCAGGTCGACTTCGCCGATATCCCATACGGCACCTACACCGTCGACGTGGAACACTATCCCGCCGGGACAGCGCTCGTCTTTCCAGCGAACAATCCCCTGGCGGTCAGCGCCTATAGCGGATCTCACCTCTACTGGCCGATTCAGTTCACCTCCAGCTGACGCGAAGACCGGACAAGAGCCAGCGGATGAGTGTGATGGCACGGGCTGCGCAGTCCGTGCCATCGCCATGTCACCGGGGTGGAAGGATCGAGCCTCCTGAACGGTTATCGGACGATGAGCCATCCGCCGTAACGCTTCACCGGCCGATCCGTCTATTGGTATAGAGCCGTGAACCTTTGGTGTGGTTCGGATGTCCTTGACATCCAGGTGACCGGAACGCGCAGGGACCGGCCTCGGCGAGTACGGCGAATCGCTGACCGACGAAGTATTCAGGGGAAAGGCACCTCGCGATGCTGCGACGGCTCGATCTCGTCAGGGTGGTACTGGGCTGGTCGATCGTGCTGGTTGGCGTGGTGATCGTCATGACGGCCGTCGGCGCCCGCGTCGTCCGTCAGTACGGCGAACCGGGCCAGTGGGGGACCACGACCGCCACCGACGGGCTTCGCCAGTGGCAGGGATGGGCGCTGCTCTGCGTCCTGGGGACCGGCCTGCTGCTGATCGCCGTGGTCTGGCCCAACCGGCCGCGCTGGTGGCTCCTGCCCGTCTCGATCGCCGGGTTCGTCTTCGTCGCCGTGAACGCGAATGCCTGGCATGACCGGCTGCTGGCCGAGCAGGCAGCGCCACGGACCTACGTCGCGGAAGTGCCCGTCCGGCCGGCGACCGGACCGATCGTTGACGAACGCGGGTTCCCGCTCCACTTCGAGTCGGTGACGCGGGTCTACGAGGTGCGGATCCCGGGTGGCATCGAGATGGTCATGGTCGCCAGCGCTATCGCCGCCGGTCTTATCACTGTGTTGATGATGCTCTTCGTTGTAGAAGAGGCATTGCGTCGCCGGCGACTGCGCTCGGAGCCGATGGTCGTCGGCGCTACGTGAGTAGGCGTCCGCTTCCCCGCTCATTGACGAAGACTCAGGCCGGAGAGCGGTAGGCGAGGCACTGCTCGTGGCTGCGGACGGTGGCGACCAGCACCTCGTCGAGGAACTGGCCCAGCTCGACATGGACCCGGACCGCCCGCTTGGCGGCCAGGGCCTCGTCGTCAGTCAGCCCGATGATGGAGCGGATCACCGGCACGCGGAAGTAGAGGAACGCCTCGACCGACTCGGCGACGTTGAGCCCGGCGGAAGCACCGACGCGGCCGTAGTGCTCGCCGATCTGCCGGGCCTCGCAGATCGCGGCGGCGCGTTCGGCCGACCCGGCGGGCGTCGTCACGAAGCGGCCAGCCAGGTCGATCAGGCGGCGACCGTGGCGGCGGAGGTCCTCCAGCATTGACGGGGAGTAGGCGCGATACCAGCGCCGGTCTCGGGCCGAGACGAACTGCTCGTCCTCATACCCGGCGATCGAGCGTTCCGCCAGCGTCTGCCGGCCGAGCCGGGGGCGGGTCTGGCGCCGGGGACCGTCCCCGATCAGCGCCCGGAGGGTCTCCTCGCTATAGCGGCGGTGGCCGCCCGGCGTCCGGAAGACAGAAACCTTGCCGGCGTCGCTCCAGCGCCGCAGGGTGGACTGATCGACGCCGAGCAGTTTGCAGGCGGCGTTGATGGTCAGCCAGCGGCCCTGATCGGGCGGTTGGTCGAGCAGGCGCTGCTCGAGCCGGTCGGCGTCATGGGGAGACTCCGACCGCTGGTCGCCGTTGGGGGCGACGAGGCCGATGGAACGGGGCAGAACACGTCCTAGGGAGCGGGTCGTCATCGTACCCTTCCAGGTTTTGCGCGAGCCGGACAGCACCGTGCGGCGGTGGGGGACCTCAGGTCCGGTGGCTCACGGGCGGTGAGTCAGCGAACTCGTGCAAATCGCCCTTTCCCGGATAGTGTAGTCCACCGGATCGGGTTGTCAAACCTGGCTCTCGCGGCCATCGCGATCGTCGTCGGGTCGCATGGGCTCACGTGATTGACTGCTACGGGTGCGGTCGAGACGGGGCTTCCCGGGTGAGCTGCCCGGTGCGCGGCGCGACCAGAAGCTGGTTTCGGCGCGGAGACGTGTCTATCGGCCGGTGCCCGGACACCAGTTGCGGTTTAGGCCGTGATTCAGGAAATACCGGCGCTGAATGTCCGCATTGGGTGGCATAGTGACCGTGTCCGATAGCGTCACAGGCGTTGCAGCATCGATCGTCCGCCCACCCGGCTCCGCCGGTGTGAACCGACAGGGGAACCATGTGAACTACGGCTATGTCATACCGACCGGCTATCCCCTGGAGATCGCCGACCTCGCCGCCGAAGCCGAGGCGGCCGGCTGGGATGGCGCCTTCTACTGGGATGGCATCGACGTCAGTCCCGCCCGACCGGTCTTCGATCCGTGGGTGGTGATGACCGCGATGGCGATAAGGACCAGCCGCGTTCGCCTTGGGGCGATCATCTCCCCATTGTCCCGCCGCCGTCCCTGGAAAGTGGCGCGAGAAACGATCAGCCTCGACCATGTGTCGGCGGGGCGGTTAGTGCTGCCCGTCGGCCTGGGAGCGGTGAACTCGTTCGGAGCCGTTGGCGAGGAGGCGGACCGGCGGACGCGGGCCGAGCTCCTCGACGAGAGCCTCGACATCCTCCAGGGCCTCTGGAGCGGTGAGCCGTTCTCCTACACCGGCCGGCACTACCAACTGGGTGAGATGACCTTCGTGCCGCCGCCAGTCCAGCGTCCACGGGTTCCCATCTGGCCGATCGGCGCCTGGCCGTACGAGCGGTCGATGCGACGTGCGGTCCGCTACGACGGCGTCATCATCGAGCCCCAAGGCGAGGAGCTGTCCCCGGACCTGGTCCGCAAGGTCGCGGAGTGGGTCGCCGAGCACCGGGCATCGGACGGTCCGTTCGATCTCATCGTCTCGGGCACGACACAGGGTGACGATCCTGACGCCGCCGGTCCTGTCGATGCCCTGGCGGATGCCGGAGCGACGTGGTGGCTCGAGGAGAAATGGGAGGAGCCAAACGACGTTGATGTCGTTCGGGCGCGGATCCGGCAGGGGCCGCCTCGGCAGCGCTGACGTCGTGCCTCACCGGCGCACCCCGAAGGATGGTGCTGGAGGTGGCCGTGCGCGCCGTCTACCGCCCGGTCGTGAACAGCAACTCCCGGATCGACATCAGCTGCGACCGCAGTGCGCTGTCCGAGGCGAGGTCGGTCTCGATCTTCGTGATGCCGTGCATGACGGTCGTGTGGTCGCGGCCGCCGAGGACCTGACCGATCTCGACCAGGGACGCCGATGTCTCGTTCCGGATCAGGTACATCGCGACCTGCCGAGGCCGGACGATGTCCTTGGTCCGGGTCTTCCCCTGGATCGCGCTGATCGAGACCGCGTAGTGTCCGGCGACGATCTCGACGATCGCGCCGGGGTTGAGCTTCCGCCGCCGGCTGATCATCGCCGTGTCGGTCAGAGACTCCATCGCCAGGTCCAGTGAGACCGGCCGGTTGGTCAGCTCGGCCCGGGCCACGATGGTGTTGAGCGCCCCTTCGAGCTCGCGGGTATTCGACTGATCCTTGCCGGCGATGTACTCGGCCACATCGTCCGGGACGGCGATGCCCATCTCCTCGCTCTTGGTCCGCAGGATCGCCATCCGCATCTCGTAGTCCGGCGCCTGGACATCGGCGATCAGCCCGCCCTCGAACCGGGACCGGAGCCGCTCCTCCAACCCGCCGATCGACTTGGGCGGCTTGTCGGAGGTGATGATGACCTGCTTGCCGCCCTCGCGCAGCGCGTTGAAAGTGTGGAAGAACTCCTCCATCGTCGCTTCCTTACCGGCGATGAACTGGATATCGTCGATCATCAGGATGTCGATCAGCCGGTAGCGGTTGCGGAACTCCTCCATATCGGTCCGGGCCCGGAGGGCGTTGATCAGGTCGTTGGTGAACTTCTCCGAGGAGACGTAACGGATGACGAGATCGGGGTTGGCGGCGAGCGCCTTGAAGCCGATCGACTGGATCAGGTGGGTCTTGCCCAGACCGACCCCGCCGTAGACGTAGAACGGGTTGTACTTGACGCCGGGCCGGTCGGCGACGGCCAGTGAGGCGGCGTGAGCGAACCGGTTCGAGCCGCCGACGACGTAGGTCTCGTAGGTGTAGCGCGGGTTCAGCCCGTGGGCCGGCGCGGCCGAGAGCGAGGCCTGATGGCGCTGGGGCGGACGGTCGGCGACCGTCGGGAGTTCGGGCGCCGGGCGGGACCGGTGTTCGGACGACCGTGACGGTCGGGCCGGCGTTCGTCTCGGGGCTGGGCCGGTGCCGCGGGAGGCCACGCGCGATGTCGCCGATGGAGTGACGTCCACGCCGTCGCTGTCCGGTGATGCGTCCGGCAGAGCGTCGCCGGTTTCGTCAGGCGTCGCCTGCCCGTTCTGTTCCCGCAGCTGCGCCTCGATGGTGGAGGTCATGACGATGAACTTCGCCTTGACCGGCTGGCCGACGTAGTCCGACAGCGATTTCTCGACTTCTTTGGCATAGCGCTGTTGCAGGGTGCTGGCGGTGAAGGTATTCGACGCGGCGACCGTCGCGACATCGTCCTCCAGCGAGACCAGGACGGTCGTGCTGAGGAACTTCTGGAATTGACCCGTGCTCAGGCGGCTGTTCTTGAGGTCGCTGAGGACGGCTTGCCAGAGTTGCGGCGCCTGCATGGGATGATCGCTCCGGCGTGGTGTACGGACACATGTTCGGAGCACTGTATCATTCGCCGAAAATGTGGACAACTCTCACCTCCGCGCTGTGAGAGGACGTCTCGACGTTGGGACATGGCTCTCGCTTCGCTGGCCTTGTCCGCGCCGACAGGCACCAGACCGCGCAAGGGTGCCGGTGATCACGAACCTTCCAATTCGATTTGACGGTTTTGTAGCGGAGAAAGGTCTCGCCTGACGGCGATGGCCGCCGCGGCGGCCGGGCGACCACAAGGGATCGCCCCTACGAACGTACGCCGCCGACCGGAAAGCCCCTCTCCACCCGCAGATGGGGAGGGGCGGGGGAAGGGTCGGCAGGACGGCGAAGCCAACCAGCATGAGCCCCTTGTATCTTGGAGAAGTGGCGATCGCCACACGACGACGGCAGACCGCTAGCCCCCTGGTCCCCGAGACCGCCGGAGAGCGCGGGTCGCCGTTGCCGGTCGCCCGTCGAACCCGAACAGATGCCCGGGCCAGCGTCGCGTCAGTGACCGGGAGCCCGTATCCGCAAGGTCGGGTCGCTGGGAATCCGCTCTGGGAGGTCCGTCTGCCGCAGCCTGCTCGTCCATCATCTCCCTGCTTCGTCGGCATCGATGTCGCCAAGGCCCGCCTCGATCTCGCCATCCGACGGGCCGATGATCCGCCGACCGGTGCGCGGGCCGCCTGGTCGGTCCCCAACGACGAGGACGGCATCGCCCAGCTCGTCACCCGGCTCACGCCCCTCGCCCCGACCCTGGTCGTGCTGGAAGCCACCGGGGGCCTGGAACTGCCGGTCGCCGCCGCGCTGACCGTGGCGGGCGTGCCGGTCGCCATCGTCAACCCCCGTCAGGTCAAGGCCTTCGCCCAAGCCATCGGCCAGCAGGCCAAGACCGATGCGCTGGATGCGGCGCTGCTGGCCCGCTTCGCCGCAACCATCCAGCCACCGGTCCGGCCCGTGCCCGATGCCGCGGCCCAGGCGCTGAGCGCCGTGCTGGCCCGCCGCCGCCAGGTCCAGGGCATGCTGATCGCCGAGCGAAACCCCTCGGGTCGGCCCTGCCGGTGGTTCGACCCCGGCTGGAGCGCCACATCGCCTTCCTCGCCGACGACCTGGCCGACGTGGAGCAGGAGCTGGCCCGGCAGATCCGGGCCAGTCCGGTCTGGCGCGAGCGGGATGTGCTGCTGCGCAGTGTGCCGGGGGTTGGCGTGGTGCTGGCGACGACGCTGCTGGCCGAGCTGCCGGAGCTGGGGCTGCTGAGCCACAAGGCGATCGGCGCGCTGGTCGGGGTGGCCCCACTCAACCACGACCGCGGCGGACAGCGCGGCCGGCGGGTGATCTGGGGCGGCCGGAGTCGGTTGCGCGGCGTGCGGTACATGGCCGCGCTCGTGGCGAAGCGGTGCAACCCGGTGATCCGTGCCTTCGCTGAGCGGTTGCAGGCCGCGGGCATGCCGGCCAAGGTGGTGATCACCGCCTGTATGCACAAGCTGCTGACCATCCTCAATGCCATGCTGCGCCACGGGGAGCCGTGGCGGACGGCGCCGGTGGGGTGACGGGATCGGGACCCGCCACGGCTCTCCGTGGCCGCCGAGCGCCTGCGCAGCAGCGAACGGCGCTTGACGGCCAAGACAGATGCTCTCCGGGCGGTGAGGCACCGCAGTGCCGAAACCGAGCCGGGGAGGGGTTTGGGGAGGGGTCTGCTCGCGTCCGGCGTGTTCAAAGGCGACACGCAGGCGGCGGACACCGATATCGCCCTGTGGGGCGATGGCCGCTGCGGCGGCCGGTCACCGGCAGCGAAGCGAGAGCGCATGCCCCTACGTCACGGGCCGTTGCGTCGGGTGTCTTTTGGCCGAACGGTTGTAACGGATGACCTTCTCGTCAGAAAGAGCGGTCGCGGCTGACGAGGCGGGAGACGAGTAGGATCGCGACCGAGGTGACCAGCAGGATGATCGCGAGGAGGAGCGCGGCCGGCAGGTCGCCCGAGCCGTACTCGCCGTAGATCGCCAGCGGCATCGTCTGGGTGGTCCCGGCGAGGTTGCCGGCGAACATGATCGTCGCGCCGAACTCGCCCAGCGCCCGCGCCCAGGCCAGGACGGCGCCGGCGGCGAGGCCAGGCCGGGCGAGCGGCAGGGTGATCGTCCGGAAGACCGTGCCGGGCGGAGCGCCAAGGTCGGCTGCCGCCGCTTCGAGGTCCTCCTCGATCCGGTTGAAGCCGCTTCGGGCCGCCCGGATGTAGAAGGGCGCGGCGACGAAGATCTGGGCGATGACGACGGCGACGGCGGTGAACGGGATCGTGATGCCCCAGTCGGCCAGCGTCCCGCCGAGCACGCCACGCCGCCCGAAGGCCATCAGCAGGGCGATCCCGGCGACGGCCGGCGGCAGGACGATCGGGAGGTCGACGAGGGTGTCGACCAGCCAGCGACCCGGAAACGGCCGCCGGGCGAGGACGTAGGCCAGGGGCGTCCCGAAGACGACGATCACGAGCATCGCGATCGCCGTCGTGACGATGCTCAGCGTCAGCGCCTGCCGGAAGGTCGAGAGGGTGTCGGAGGTGACGTCGGGGCCGTACTGCGCCGTCCGCCAGATCAGTGCGGCTAGCGGCACGACGATGAAGAGCGCGAGGATGACGGCCAGCGGCCAGATCGCGAACTCGAACCCAGGGGTGCGGCGATAGGGACGGGTGGGCGGTTGTTCCCCCCCGGGTAAATTCAACTCGATCGCCGGGTTGGCGTTGATCATCTCGACGGGTCCTTGTGCTGGCGATCGACCCAAACTCGGCCGGACCCCACATCAGGGCTGGTCATGGTGCGCCGATCGCTCAGGATTCATGGCGCTGGCCCCCGTCAAGACCGCCGAACCTGGGCGAAGACGCGAACGGCTGACGCGATCAGGATGATCCCGAGCCCGAACTTGAGGAAGCCGGCCGGGATGCTCCCGACCAGCAGTCCGCCGATCACCGCGCCGATGACCGAGCCGACCGCCATCGGTCCGACCGTCTCCCGGAGCGGTTGGCGGGTGTAAGCCCCGCGCCGGGCGTACCGGACGATCCCGACCGCGACCGTGGGAAGGCTGATGAGCAGGCTGGCCGTCCCCGCGATCTTGATGTCCGCCCCGTAGGCGAACAACAGGGTCGGGATGATGACCTCGCCACCGGCGACCCCGAGCAGGCTGCTGACGAGACCGATCCCGAGGCCGAACAGCACTCCGGCGCCGATGTCGACGCCGACCCCATCCGGGAGTAGACGACCCGTCTCCCGCGGCAGGAAACTCTCGGCGATCAGCGCCACGCCCACGACCAGCAGGAGTCCGAGGATCAGCCGTTCCAGCCGCTCATCTGACAGCCGGGCGAAGAGCGTCGTCCCGAACGTGGCCGCGATGACCGCTCCGACGATCAGGCTGACGATCGCCGTCCGGAGATCTCCGATCGGTCCCGTGTCCAGGGAACGTGATCGGATGGCGAGGGACGCCACGATGGTTACGACGCTGATGGCGAGGTTGAGGGGCACGGCCTGCCGCGTGGCATAGCCGAGCGGACCGGCCAGCACCGGTAGGCGAAACTCCGCGCCGCCGAGCCCGATCAATCCTCCCAGAATCGCAATGGGAACTGAGAACAGAAACGCAGAGCCTGATCGGCCGCGTGGTGACTGGGTTGCCGTCACATCCTGTCCCCTCGCCGGGATTCTGGATGATCCCGGGTCCACTGCGTCCTTATGCGTCACCTCAGAATCCCATTGTACTCAACCGTTGAGCACTTGATCGACGGGACCAACTGAGATGAATGGACTACTGCTCATCCCAGAACTGGCGCTGGAACTCGGCGGTGTCGTAATAGCCGGTGATCGCGATGATCTGGCCGTTGAGAGATTCGACCAGGGCGATCTGATCGGAGACGGCGCCCGGCCCACCGTCCGGGCGGGCCTCGCGGATGGCGAAGACGATCGTGGCCGCGTCCGCCTCGCCGATCGTGCCGGCGATGTCCCAGCGGCCATCGGGGTAGGACGAGACAACCGTGCCGAAGTAGTCGACGATGGCGTCGGCCGGGCCGAGAGGATCGCGGTGGGGGAGGGCGCGAAAGACGGCATCGTCGGCCAGCGTCGCCCGGAGCCGGTGGGGGTCGCGGGCGTCGAGGGCGTCGAAGAACTCGCGCCCGAGCTCAGCGGCCGTCGCGTACAGGTGGTCGCCATCGCCGGCACCCGGCTGGTCCATGAGTCGTCGTCCTTGGGGTTAGCGGTGGGGCGATGGGACAGGTTCCGTCAGCGGGTCGCCCGGTTAGCTCAGGGCGTCCCGGATCCGGGCGGCGTGGTCGGCGTCGCTGGCGACGACCTGGCCGGCCAGCCAGAGCAGCGTGATCTCGCCGTAGGTCTCGTGCTCGGCGGTCCGGTGCCACGACTCCTCGTCGGCGTGGGCGAGGTGCTCGACGAGGTCGGCCCGGAGCGAGAGGAACTCCCGCAGGACCACGGCCGGGTCCTGACCGCGGTAGTCCCGCTCGATCGCCCAGAGCTCGTCGTCGAAGGCCGGCAGCACCGGGCCGTCCTCCATCAGGATTTGGTCGACGCGGCCGAGGAAGATCTGCTCCCAGTCCCGCAGGTGCGGCAACAGTTCGACCACTCCAAGCCCGCCGTCGCTCGCGGGAGCGAGGAGTGCCTCCTTCGGCTGGTCAGCCAGCAGGCGCGACAGGTCGTCGGGGAACGCCGTCAGGTCCGCGATGATACGTTCGGGCGAAAGATCGGCTGCCGTCACCAGTACTCCTCGTCGGTTGTCGGTCGAGCCACGGTCCGGACGCCGATCTCCACCACCCGCTGTCCGCCAGCCGAGTTGTCCGGCCGCAGTGACCATACCCGCAGGTCCGGCGGCGCCGTCGCCAGCGAGATGATACCCATCAGCGCGTCCGGATACCGGTGTTCCCGCCGGTCGGTGCCTGACGGGACGGCCGCGTCGTCCGGGTGCGAGTGGACGATCGCGCCAAGGGACCAGCCCCCGCGGGATATCCGGCCGAGGGCGAACTCCACCTCAGTGCGGTCCATTGTATAGCGCATTGGAGAGGCATCGACGTTGGTTCCGGGGAAGAAGGCCGTCGCGACGGTCTCGCGCCCGTCCCGGAGCGCCGCGAGCAGACCGACCGACTCATTCGGCCGGGCCGCTCGCGCATGGTCGATCATCTCCCGCCGGATCGACTCCGGGATGACCAGCGCCGTCGGCGGGTCCCAGCTGTCATCAGGAATGTCGTGTCGGCGGGGAATGGTCTGCATGGGCGGATCATGCCTGTCCGCTTCCCGTCTGTCCACCGCCATCGTTCGTCCGATGAGTGAGACGTCAGACGACAGAGGATTGGTGGAGTCACGGTAGAATCAGCCCGTCTCCTCTGGCGGCTGTCGCGGCGGAACCGGATCGTTCTGTTACCTCCACGACCGACCGCACGTTTCCCTTTCGGCCGTCGCTGCTTCCACATGCACGACACCCGCCAATCCGCGAGAGGGCCGCCGCGATGTCTTATCCCCGTCCCAACATCCTGGTTCCGGACCAGTCAGTCCGCTGGCTCCTGGTCGTCCTGCTGCTGGCCGGTCTCGTCGTGCCCACCGTCGCGCGTCATGTCTCCGCCTCGCAGGGGACCGCCACTCCCGTAGGCACACCTGCCCCTGGCACACCAGCCAGCGTGCCGGGGAACGGCGACACCGACCCGGATCTCTACGCCGGCGTCGCGCCCGGCAGCCGGGACGAGGTCTACGACGAGACGGCAGGCACGCTCTCTCGCTACATCATCGACATCGCGGTGACGCCCGCGACCGACACGACGCTGACGACTTTCACCGGAACCATCGATCTCCTGTTCGTCAACACGACCGACCGGCCGATCGACGCGGCCGTCTTCCGGCTCTACGCCAACGACCCGCGCTACGGCAACGGCGGAATCGCGATGCGTGACGTCTCGGTCGCCGGGCGGGCCGAGGAGCCGGAGCTGAGCGTCGCGGACACGGTCGTCACTATCCCGCTCGAGACGGGGCTGGCGCCCGGCGAGGCGATCGAGATCGGCTACGGCTTCGACGGCGAGGTCGCCAACGACCCGGCCGGCAGCTACGGGATGTTCACCTACAGTCCCGGCTCCGGCACGCTCGCCCTGGCGCACTGGTACCCCGTGCTGTCCGGGATCGAGCCGACCCCGGATCAGGGTTGGAAGGTCGAGCCGGTCAGCGTCAACGGCGACCCGATCTACTCCGACACCTCGCTCTACGACGTCACGGTCACGATGCCGGCCGACTGGAAGATCGCGGCCTCCGGCGTCGAGGTCGCCACCGGGCCGGCCGGCGACGCCGTCGCCCACCAGTTCGTCACCGGGCCGTCGCGGGACTTCACCTTCGTCGCCGACGCCACGCTCGACCGGATCAGCCAGCAGGTCGGCGAGATCGAGGTCGTCTCCTGGTACAACCCCGGCGACGACGCCGGCGCCGTGGCGGTCCTCGCCGCCGGGGTCGCGACGCTCGGACAGTACCAGCCGCTGCTGGGAGAGTACCCGTTCGCCCAGCTGGACCTCGTCGAGGTCTCGGTCGGAAACGGCGCCGCCGGAATCGAGTTCCCGCAGCTGGTCTTCATCGGCGGGTCCTACTACGACGAGGAGCCGGTCACCCCGCCGGACACGTCGTACCTGGAGAGCCTCGTCGTCCACGAGGTGATCCACCAGTGGTTCTACGCCCTCGTCGGCAACGACCAGTACGCCCACGGCTTCCAGGACGAGGGGCTAACCAACTATCTGATGACGTACTTCTACGAACTCCAGTACGGCGACGCCGCGTTCGAGGTCGCCTATCTGTCCCAGAACGAGATCCCGTACCTGCGCTATCTCTTCAGCACCGGCGACGTCGTCACCGACTTCCCCAGCGACGAATACGACCCGGCCTCAGACTACGTCATCGCCGCCTACTACAAGGGTGCCGTCGCCTTCGATGCGATCCGCGAGGCGATCGGCGACGACGCCTTCTTCGCGGGCTTGCAGCGGTACGTCGCCGACTTCCGCTTCGGGGTCGCGACGCCGGCCGATCTGCGGGCGGCGTTCGAGGCGGCGTCCGGCGAGGATCTCGGCGAGCTCTGGGCGAACTGGTTCGACGAGGAGAACGGGACGACGGACTTCACCCCGGCCGATCTCGAGGCCGACGAGCAGCGGCTCAGCGAACTGCTCGCGGCGTAGATGGCGCAGCAGGCGAGCCGACCCCGGCCGGTCGACCGGACCGACACCCGCCCGGACGGCCCGACAGCTCGGCGCCGGGCCGTCGGCCGCAGTCCGCGCCGGCTCGGCCTGACCGCGCTGACCTGGTATGCGGTCGGGGTCGTGCTCGTCACCCGGCTGACGCTGCTGCTCGTGGCGATGGTCGCGGTCCGGGTAATCCCCCGGATCGGGCCGTACCCGGAGCAGCTCTACGACCGGTTCCTCGCTGATTACCCGCTGGTCGACGGCTGGGCGCGGTGGGACGTCTCGCACTACGTCGCGGTCGCCCGGCTCGGCTACGGCGACCCGGCCAGCCCCAGCCACGACGGCGGAGTCGGCTTCTTCCCGCTCTACCCGATGCTGATGCGTGGCGTCGTCGCGGTCGTCGGCGTCGAGCCGGACGGTCCTGCGCTGGCCCTCGCCGCCCTGGCGATCAGCTTCGTCTGCTTCGTCGTCGCCGTGCCGCTGTTCGCTGGCCTCGTCGCCGACCAGCTCGGGGAGCGGATCTCCCGGACGGCCACGCTGCTGCTCTGCGTCTCGCCGTTCTCGTTCTTCTTCACCGCCGCCTACAGCGAGTCGCTGTTCCTGCTCCTCGTCCTCTTGTCGCTGCGGCTGGGGCTGTCCGGGCGCTGGCGGCTGGCGGCGCTGGTCGCCGGGCTGGCGACTGGGTCGCGGCTGGTCGGGCTGGCGATCGCGCCGGCGCTGGTCTTCCTCGCCTGGCGGCGGGGGGAGCCGCTGCGGGAGCTGATCTGGACGGCGGTGCTGTCGGTCTGGGGCGTCGTGGCGTACTTCGGCTACCTCTGGGTGGAGACCGGCAACCCGTTCGCCTACTTCTCGGCCCAGGCGAACTGGGGCAACTGGAGCGACTACGTCTGGTACTACCTCGACTTCCTGATCCGGGACCCGGTCGGCTACTTCACCGGCGACGAGCGCCGCCTGGTGATCGCGCTGAACGTCGTCCTCGGGCTCGGGGCGCTGGCGACGCTGCCGCTGGTCTGGCGCTGGCTGGACAGCGCGACGGCGCTGCTGACGACGCTGCTGGTCGTGGTCCAGTTCGCCAACACCTGGGTGTCGCTCGGTCGCTACCTGCTGCCGGCCATCGGTGTGACGATCGTCGTCGCGGCGCTGCTGGAGGGGGCGCGGCCCGGCGACCGGCCGGAGGTCCTGCGCTCCTCGGCCCGGCTGCCCCGCTCCTCGACCGCCCCGCGGGACCTGACGCTGGTCGTCTCGACAGCGCTGCTGGTGCTTCTGATGGTGCTGTTCGCGGCCGGGTTCTGGGTGGTGTAGGGGGCGGCCCTTTGCCAACCAGACATTCAATGAAACGAGCCAGATGCGGCTGCCTCTGACGTACGGTCATCCGCTTGCGGTGACCGGCTGCCTCAGCGACCGTCACCCCGCAGGGCGACAACGGTCGTCAGGACATGGCCCACGCCGCCGCAGCTGGCGTCGCCCCTACGGAATGGTCGCTCGCGGCATCGCACGACGACGCCACCGGACATCTGCCTGGTGGCGTCGTCGTGTCGGTTCCGGAATGCTGCCGGGTCAGCCTTGCGGGGCCTCCCCGCTGTTGTTGACGATCACCACCTCGTCGATCAGCCACTGGCCGTCGGGCTGCTCGGCGAAGATGTAGAGCTTTGCCTCGTTCTGACCGATTTCCCGGCTGATCAGCCCCTCGGTCGTGATCATCCCGACGCGGCCGTCGTTCAGCATCCGCAGATCGCCACTCATCGCCGGAATTTCGGACGAGGGGAAGTAGCTTCCGGAGAACTCCGCCACCCCGAGGTTGTAGGGTCGGCTGAAGTAGTCGTCCGTGTAGTAGGCGGCGACCTGCGACTGGTCCCCGGCCCGGGTGCAGGTAGTGATCCCGTCAACCGTCTGCTCGATCGCCGTGGCGACATCGGCATCGGCCGGCGTTCCGACCGGAAGGTCGTTCCAGGCGATCGTCGGCGCGGTCGGGAACTGATCCGTGTCAGTACCCACGTAGACGGGCTCGACCAGCGTCGCGGCAGGCGTCCGGTTCTCCGCCATGGCGAAGACCTCTTCAGATGCCGCTCGAGGCTCAACATCGCAGCCAGGCAGACCGGAGATGTCGTTCGATGCGCCCGGCGTGGCGTCAGCCGTGCCGCCCTCGCCGAGGGCATAAAGCTGCCCGTCATCGGCGGCCTGGTAGAGCATGCCGTCCACGATGTACGGCGCTCCGTGAAGGGCTCCGCCGGTCTCAACCGACCAGAGCTCGTCGCCCGTCTGAAGGTCGATGCCGCTCAGGGTGCCATCCACCCGGGCGACGTATCCCGTTTCGTCGACGATCGACATCTGTGACGACTGCCCATCGCCCAGGCGATGCTCCCAAACTTGTTCACCGGTGTCCAGGGAGAAGGCCATCAAACGGTTGCCATCCGACCCGCCGATCGAGACGATGACGGCATCCGCGGTGACATACGGTTGGCTGACGCCGCGCTGACGATTCGGATCCGTTAGATCGATTGAGCCAAACTCGGTCGTCCAGAGCGCCTCTCCACTGGCCAGATCAATCGCCATGAGCGACTGCGCCGCATCACCGAAGTAAGATCCGATGCTGACGAATACCTTGCCGCCGGTGATGGCCGGACCGCTGACCGATGGCGCGGGTTCCAGCACAACGTCGATCCCGGCGACGGGTGTCCCGAGAACGGGAGGGTCGTTGACCTGGAGTGCCCATCGCTGCTCCCCGGTCGCGGCATCGAACGCCACAACCGAATTGCTCGCACTCGAATAGACCGAGACGATTCCGTCAGCGACGGCAGCGCGGGAGAACCCACGACCTTCCGGGTCCCGGATGTCTCCATCGTCCATAGTCGCCGTCCAGTTGATCGACCCATCGACGATCTCGACGGAAACGATCTGGCTGAGCGCCGTGGGGACATAGGCAATGCCATTGGTGATCGTGGGAACGCTTACCGTTGGAACAGGGGCCGGGGCACTCACGAGAAGCGTCGACCACTTAACATCACCGGTTGTCAGGTCAAGGCCAATGACGTACCCCTCGTTGGCTTGTCCCATGACTTCGCCATTGATGCTCACCGGCGAATTCTGTCCCGTTGCGACGACGACGATCGTTCCCTGCCAGACCCCGCCGATCTGGACGCCGGACGCCTCGACCTTGGATTCCCAGATCGGCGTTCCGGCTCGCGCCGAGAGGGCCTCGATGGTCCAGGGATTATCGGTGTTGGGGAAATCGGCGGGAAGCTCGGACGAGAAGTGGGAGCGGACGATCGTCCCGTCGCTGACGACCAGATCGCCGGTGTTGTCCTGGATCGGGACCCGCCAGATCAGTTCCGGCTGACCGTTGATGCCGGGGCCGGGCATGACGCCGGTCTGGCCGGGATCGGGGATCGCGGCGACCTCGCCCGATTCCGCCGATGGGGTGGCGGTGCCGACGCCGGCCATCGGGACGAAGGCCGGCCGGCCGCCATCGTTGCCGTTGAAGCCGCTCATGATGACCGAGACGAGGCCGATGATCAGCGCCGCGGCGCCGACGAGCTCGACGATCGGCCAGCCGTGCCGGGTCCAGCGTCGCCGGAAACTTCCGCCGCGGGAGCCGAGCGTGGGTGAGAGTGGAGCGATCGGGGCGGATGCGGCGGAACCGACGAGGAGCAGGCGGGCCTCGCGGTGCCGGGCGTCGGCGCCGGTCAGGATGAATGGTTCAGCGCCGGCGGCCGGGGAACGGCCGATCGGGCCGGGGAAGGGGAGCGCGGACGATCCGTTGTGTATCTGCATGAGGTCCTCCCAGAGTCGTTCGGAGTCAAGGTGGGTGAGCCGGGGAGCGATCTGCGCGTCCGAGAAGTGCTGGATGTGCCGGGCCGACGCGGCGACCGCCGGGTCGAGGTCCGTAGTCGGAGAGCGCTGACCGGCGACGAGCGCGTCCAGGAACGCACTCAGATCATCGGCCTCGCGGTCGTCGGGCTGGAAGGAGACGTTCTGGATCGTCATGACTCGCCTCCAAACATGTGCTCGTCACGGAGGAGCGTCCGCAGGCGGCTGTAGGCCCGGTGCTGGCTGCTCTTGACCGCGCCGAGGCTGAGCCCAAGTGCCGTCGCGATCGCCGGTCCGGACAGCCCCGCCAGGCGGAGCTCGACCACGGCGCGCTGGTCGGCGGTGAGCTGCCGCATGGCGTCGCGAAGGGCGCGTTCCTGGTCGCTCGCGATCGCCGCCTCGTCCGGCAGCCGGTCGCGGTCGGGAACAGCCCCGGCGTCCTCCAGTCCGACGTGGCGGCGGGAGCTTCGGACGGAGTCGACGATCACGTTGCGGGCGATGGCGAACAGCCAGCCCGGCACGGACCCCGACCGGTAGCCGTGGATGCTGGCGAGCGCCTTCGAGAAGGTGACACTCGTGGCCTCGGCGGCGAGGTCGCGGTCGCGCAGGCGGCGGACGCAGTAGCCGAAGATCGCCTGGTGGTAGCGCTGGTAGATGGGCGCGAAGGCCCGGAGGTCGTGTTGGGCCGCGAGGAGGGTCCGCCGGTCCTGTGCGTCGATGTCGTCGACGCCGTCGTCAGGGACCACCGGATCGTCCGGGTCGTCAGGCCGTCGCATCAGTGCCGTCACCGCCCATCCGTCCCCTGCTCGTGCGCCATCGAACGGTCCAGCGACCTGCCCCAGGTATCAGGTCTCCCTATCCTGACGCGGTCAGCCGGAAAAGGATTCGGGTGGAGATCAATCCGGCCGTAAACGGCCCGGCTGAACGACATTGGATTCGATGTTGTGATCACAGGGAGACGTCCCGAACGCGATGCCACGCTCTCGGTCGCTGGTCGGTGATCAATTCGTCGGGTTCGGGTCATGCGGAGGCTGGCCGCGCTCTCGGAGCGACGCCTCGGACCCTGAACGACGAATCCTATGTCGTTCAACCGGACCGCTTACGGCCGGACAGCGCCGTCGATGCGCCAGTCGCCGAGGTACTCCATGTTGCGGGCGGTCGCGGTGGCGACCTCGGGGCCATGAAGACGGGCGACGACGTGGAGCGCCATGTCAATCCCGGCCGAGACACCGGCCGAAGTCACGACCGCGCCCTCGTCGACGACGCGGCGGTCGTCCAGCACGGTCACGGCCGGGGCGGACTCGCGGAGGCGGTCGATGCTGGCCCAGTGCGTCGTCGCCCGGCGGCCGTCGAGGATGCCGCGAGCCGCCAGCAGGAAGGCGCCGGTGCAGACGCTCGTCGTCAACTCCACCGTTCGGCTCTGGGCGGCGATCCAGTCGAGCAGGACCGCGTTGGTCTGCTCGCGCCGGGTGCCGCGGCCGCCGGGGACGACGAGGATGTCGAGTGCCGGGTGAATGTCAATCGTCGCGTTGGGCTGGACCAGCAGCCCGCCGGTGCAGTCGACGACATCGGCAGTCTGGGCGATGGTGATGACGTCGAACAGCCGCTCGTCGTCGCGGACGACTCCGGTGGCCAGCGGCGCCGTCGTGGCGAAGACCTCGAACGGGCCGCAGAAATCCAGCACCTCGACGCCCTCGAAGATCAGGATGCCGACCGTGCGCTTCGTCGTCGCGGGCTGGGCCATCTGACGGTTCCTTTGCTGGCTCGCGGTCGCGCCGTGTGGGACCGGATCGAGCATATTCGCGGGCACGAGTATGGCATAGTGGCCCGTAGCGTCCGGCCCGTCGGCGGCATGCAATCCTGGGCGGCGTTCAGGTTTTCGTCCCGGTGTTCATAATGGTCGGATGGAGGTCGTCGTGAGCGATGCGGACCGGGATCGTCCGGTCGAGAGTGTGGCGGGTTCTGTCGCGCCGGAGCCGGTGGTCGATCCAATGACGGTCGCAGAAGCCGATGACGAGGCGGTCGGGGCGCCGGAGCCCCAGCCGGTCGTCATCACCGGATCGCAGGTGACCGGCCTGCACGCAAGCCATGCCGAGATCCTCCAGTCGTCGATCGACTCCCTCGACGCCGAGCGGGTCGATCTGTCTCACTCCCGTGCCCGACAGATCGAGGGGCGGCTGGTCCAGATGACCAGTTCCGTGGCGATCCGGGTCGAGGGCAAGCGCGTCGTCGCCGAGAACACCCGGGTCGTCGGGTTGATCTCGGACCAGGCCCGGTTCGTCCGGAGCCGGGTCGGGCTCGCGATCACCCGGCAGACCGAATTGAGCGCCGACAGCCGGATCTTCGTCCACATCGGGCCGCTGCGCTCGGAGGTCCGTCCGATGGTCACGACGCAGACGGCGGCGGCGTTCGGGGCCGGGGCGGGATTGGCCCTGGTGGCCGGGCTGCGGCTACTCGGCCGGCGGTTGCGCTCGTCCCGGTAGAGGGTTGGGCGCGATCCGTGCGAACATGGTCCCATCGCGGACTGACCGATCGGCAATCGACGACGAACGGAGTCAATATGGCAGCCGGACGCTTCATCACATTCGCCAGCGGTGGGCTGTTCGGCGCCGGGATCGGCACGGCGCTGGCGATCCTGTTCGCCCCGCAGAGCGGCGACATCCTCCGGACCCGGGTCAACGACCGGTTCAAGCTGGCCCGGCTGGCCGGGATCGAGGCCCAGGCCGAGACCGAAGCGGCGATCATCGCCCGCTACCGAGCGAAGATGGGCGACCCGACGGCCCTGGCCGAGCTGGAGACGACCAATGCCGACCGGCGCACCGAGGAGATCCGCGACTTGTCGGCGCTTCCCCGGTACGCCGACGCCGTGACCGAGCCGACCAGCGTTGTCTAGTTCGGTCTCATCGGTCGCCCGGGTCGGCTTCGTCGGCGCCGGGCAGCTGGCCCGGATGGCGATCGAGGCGGCGATACCGCTCGGGATCCCGGTCGTCCTCCTGGCCGAGCGAACGGACGACGGCGCCGCCCTAGTCTCACCATCGGTGCTGATCGGCCGGCCGGATGATCCGGCGGCGATGACCCGGCTGGCGGAGGCGACCGACGTCATCACGTTCGACCACGAGCTGGTCGACGTGGGCATTCTCGAAGACCTTGAATCCGAGGGGCACCTCGTCCGCCCCGGCTCGGCGGTCATGGGACTGGTCCAGGACAAGCTGGCTCAGCGCCGGACGCTGAGTCGTCTCGGCCTCCCCGTTCCGGAATACGCACCGGTCGAGGATGCGTCGGACATCCAGGCATTCGGCGAGCATCATGGTTGGCCGGTGATCGTGAAGGCTGTGCGCGGTGGGTACGACGGTCGCGGCGTCTGGGTCGTCGATTGGCCCGACGGAGCGAATCGTCTTGTGGCTGAACTCGGTCCTGATGCCCGGTTGCTGGTCGAGCGCCGGGTCGCGATTGTCCGGGAGGTCGCGGTTCAGGTCGCCCGGCGTCCCTCGGGCGAGATCGCCGTCTACCCGCTGATCGAGACGGTCCAGCTCGACGGCATCTGCCGCGAGCTACGCTACCCGGCACCGGTCTCGGCGGCTGTCGCGGACGAGGCCGTTGCCCTCGGCCGGCGCATCGCGGAGGCGATCGGGCTGGTCGGGCTGCTGGCCGTCGAGCTGTTCGTCGCATGCGGGGCCGATGGGACGGAGCATCTGATCGTCAACGAGCTCGCCGCCCGGCCGCACAACTCGGCCCACTGGACGATCGAGGGTAGCGTCACGAGCCAGTTCGCCCAGCACCTCCGGGCGGTCCTAGATCTCCCGTTGGGTTCGACGGCGGCCGTCAGCCCGGCCGTCTCCAGCGTCAACATCCTCGGAGCGGTCGGATCGTCCGGCGATCCGCGACTGCGGTTGCCGGCGGCGCTAGCCGATCCGGACGTCCGCGTCCACCTCTATGGCAAGACGGCCCGGCCCGGCCGGAAGATCGGTCACGTCACGCTGACCGGCGACGATCTGGACGACCTCTCGGCGCGGGCGCACCGGGCGGCAGCCATCCTGGGTGGCGAGACGATCGAGCGAGCAGGGGAGCGGGACGATGCGTGATCCCGGTCCGCCGGTCGTCGGAGTGACGATGGGGAGCGACTCCGACCTGCCGACGATGCGGGCGGCCATTGACGCACTGACCGAGTTCGACGTCGCCGCCGAGGTCCGCATCCTGTCCGCCCACCGGACGCCGGACGAGATGATGGCCTACGCTCGCGCCGCCGCCGGCCGGGGGATCCGGGTGATCATCGCCGGGGCCGGTGGCGCCGCCCACCTGCCGGGAATGATCGCCGCCGCGACGCCGCTGCCGGTGATCGGCGTGCCGGTCAACTCCGCCAGCATCGGCCTCGGCGGGATCGACGCGCTGCTGTCCATCGTCCAGATGCCGGCCGGGGTGCCCGTCGCGACCGTCGCGATCGGTGGTGCCCGCAATGCCGGCCTGCTCGCGGTCCGCATCCTCGGCGCGTCGGACGCCGAACTCCAGCGCCGGATGGTGGCCTTCCAGGAGGCTCAGGCGGAGCGGGTCCGGGCGACGGACAGGGCATTGCGGCGCCCGGGATGATGCCCGGAGTTCCATGCGCTGCATGATATGATTGGCCCACGCTAGTCGATCAGACCGAACCCTTCATGCCGGTCGGAGCCGCCCTGTCTCCGTGGCCAGACGCCGTCGTTGCGCCGCCCCTCGGTGGAGCCCTGGAGCAGTCCCTTGTCCGACTCGCGCACAGGACCCGCTCCCTCGAACAACGACGACGACCCTCGTCTCACCGGGACGGCGCTCTCCGTCCGCGAGGCCTCCCGGATCAAGGGCGTCTCGTACTCCGCCACGCTGCGAGCGATCCGGGCCGGCCGGTTGCCCTCGCACCGGCTTGGCCGGACGCTTCTCATCTCCCCGATCGATCTCGCTCACTGGGAACCGGGGCGTCCGTCTGGAGTGCCCCCGGTCGGTGCCACGCCGGAGGACGCACCCCGTACGACTGTGCGCGAAGCGGAACTGCTGGCGAGGATGGCGTGGCTTTCCCAGCTCAGAATGAGCGATGCTGATGGGTCGGCCCTGACTGCCGTCTGCGACCGGCTCGTTGGCGATCTCGGTCTCGTTTCGGCATCGGTCTGGTCGCTGGGTCGCTCCGGTCAGCACTTCACGCCACTCACGTTGTCCGGATCGATCCGGGCCGCCTCAGCCGAAGCCATCTCACTGCGAGAGACGGTCGCCGCGCTGACGATGCTCCGGCCAGGGCTGCAGGAGATCGACGGCGAGATCCTGTTTCCGGCTGGAGACCGGGAACGACAGTGGCACTTCGTCGCTCCGGTCCGGGCCGAGCGGTACCTGGCTGGTCTGGTCATCCTGGTATCCACAAGCGATCGCATCGCCTCTCAGGAGGGCGAGCACCGTTGGGCCGATCTGCTGGTGACGGTCCTCGCGGCGGCGCTGGTCGAGCAGCGGCGCCAGTCGCTCGACGGAGAGCGGTCCAGGGAGCTCCAGACGGTCATCGACGCCCTGCCCGACGCGGCGGCGGTCGCCGATGGCGCGGCCCGGATCCTCGTCGCCAACAGCGCTTTCCGGGTGCGGTTCGGCCTCCAGCCCGCGTCGCTCGAGATCGGCGTCGACCTGGCGGCGCTCCTTGGCCAGGTCGAGCAGCTGAACGACGCCGCCGGCAAACGGTCGGTCGTGCCGCGGCTCCGCGCTGCCCTGGCCCGTGCTGAGGCGACCACGTTGCCGCTGGCGCTCGCTTCGGCCGCGGAGCGTGGGATCGATCGGCTCGTGATCACGCCGATCGACGCCCCCGGGGAGATCGATGAGGAATCCGGCGCCGCGCTGATCCGGATCGTCTCGCCGCCGACCGGGGCGGGTGAGCCACACTCTCCGGATCCACGTCTCGGCGCGGTCCCGGAGTCCGATCGGTCCGCTGGTACGGTGGTCGAGATCGACCGGTTGATCGACTTCGTCACCGCCCTCGGGGCGGGCGAGCATCTCAACGATGTTCTCCAGGCCGGTGTCGACGAGCTTCGCGACATCTTCGGCGCCAGTGCCGGCTCGATCGTGCTCCGCCGGGCGGACGGGATGCTGGTCCGGCTGTCGCCCAGCGGCTTCGAGGCGTCGACCGTCCTCGATGCCGTGATCGATCCGGTTCGACTCCCTTCGGCCCAGACGGCAATGGGCGAGCGCCAGGCCGTCGTGCTCCGCCGCTCGACGGCGAATATCCACGAGACCGAAGCCCTCGACCGCGCCGGCGTCGATGGGGGGCTGATCATTCCGCTCATGGTTGGGGACCGGGCGATCGGCCTGGCCGTGCTCGCCTTCTTCGCCGATCCGGACGGGATCACGCCGGAGCAGGTCGCGCTCGCGACCGGTCTGGGGCGCTACCTGGCGTCGGCGATCAGCAATGCCCGCAACTGGGACCGCTGGGGCGTCGCCCAGCGTCACCTGCTGACCGTGATCGACCAGCTCCCACAGGGCGTCGTCGTGGTCGATGCGGCCGATGGCTCGCTGCTGGTCGCCAACCGGGCCGCCGACGCGCTGTGGGGCAAGGAGTTCCACGGCAGCGCCGACGCCGACGATGTCAGCGCGCTGGGTGATGCCGTTCGCGACCAGTCGGTCGCGCCGCTGACGGCCAGCCATCTGACCGTACATGACGTCGGCGGCGAGCCGTTCCCTGAGGACGAGGAGCCGATGGGACGAACGCTGCGGCTCGGTGAGCGCCGCCTGGGCGAACCATTGACGGTCGTTCGCGGCGACGGGACATCCGTCCGGGTGATCGGCAACCACGTCCCGATCCTGGCCGGCGACGGCCGCATCCTGAGTGCCGTCGGCGTCTTCCAGGACATCGAGCAGCTCCGGGAGGTCGACCGGGCCAAGGACGAGTTCCTCTCGGTCGTCGCCCACGAGCTGCGCAACCCGCTGACGTCGCTCAGGGGCAACATGCAGCTGCTCCAGCGCCGTCTGCTGCGGACGGGCGAGGCTGCCCGGGCCGACGACCTGACCCGCCTCGACGGGTTGATCGCCCAGACCGACCGGATCGATGAGCTGGTCGGCCGGTTGCTCGACGTCTCCCGGGCCGATTTCGACCGGATCACGGTGGAGTGCGACCGTTGCGACGGAGTTGTCCTGGTCGCTCAGGCGGTCGAGATAGCCCGGGGACTTGCGACGGGTCATAGGCTGGCCGCCGTGCTCCCGGACGAGCTGCCGGTCATCTGGGACCATGTCCGGATCGCGCAGGTCCTCGACAACCTGCTCTCGAACGCGATCAAATACGGCGATCCGGGCGAGGTTCGCGTCACGCTCCGGGCAGCCGAGGAGGGGCAGGTCGAGATCGCCGTCCGGGACACCGGACCCGGGATGCCGGATGCGGTCAAGACGCGGGTCTTCGAACGGTATTACCGGGCATCAGGCAATTCGTCCGGCCCGGACGGCCTCGGAATCGGCCTCTACATCAGTGCCCGCATCGTCGCAGCCCACCGCGGCACGATCACTCTCACGGACGCTCCCGGCGGCGGCTCCGTCTTCACCATCCGCCTTCCCCGCGACGCCACAGGCCTTGCTGACCCAACGTCGGATGCGCCACGGCTGTAGGGGTGACGCTCGCGCTGCGCTGGCGAGCCCGGCCGCCACAGCGGCCTTCGCGAGGCGAGACCGTGCCACAAGACCGGTCCGTCCGCTACTGATCGAGTCCAGGCGGTGGGGTCAATTCAGGAACAAGAAATTGGCGAGTGCGAGTATCGCCCTGCCAGGCGACAGATGCTCCTGCGGTCGGCCGTAGGGACATGGCCCGCCTTGTCCGCGCCGCGAGGCGCCACGGTCTCGCCAACCCGTGTGTTCATGAAAGGAGTCCGAAGAAATTCGATGGTCGGGATTATCGCCCTGCGGGGCGATGGCCGCTGCGGCGGCCGGTCACCGCCAGCGAAGCGAGAGCGGATGACCCTACGTCACGGGCTGCTGCGGTGGCCGGGCGACCACAAGGGATCGCCCCTACGAAACGACGCCGCCAACCGAAAGCCCCTCTCCAACGCAGTGGGGAGGGATTGGGGTGGGGTCAGCGACGCTAGTCGACCGGCAGGTGCCACTCGGTCAGGCTGGCTTCCCGCCAGGCACCGATCCGCCGGAACTTCAGGTAGCGGTCGTTGAGCAGCCGGTCGCCGGTCTCGGGCTCGCTGGGCGGGTAGATCCCGTCGAGGGTGTCGAGCGTCTCGGACAGGACCCGGCCAACCCGCCGGATCGTTTCCTGAGGGGATTCGTGGGCCGGGACCGGCTCCGGAATGACCGCGTCGACGATCCCGAAGTCGTACAGCTCCGGCGCCGTCAGGCGCATTGTCTCGGCGGCCTCGGGCGCCTTGCTGGCGTCCTTCCAGAGGATCGAGGCGCAGGCCTCAGGGGATGCGACGGCGTAGACCGAGTTCTCCAGCATCAGGATTCGGTCGGCGACGCCGATCGCCAGGGCGCCGCCGGAGCCGCCCTGGCCGATCACGCAGGCGACCATCAGGGTCGCGGTGCTGGCCATCGCCATCAGGCTCTCGGCGATCGCCGTCGCCTGGCCGCGCTCCTCGGACCCAAGGCCCGGGTCGGCGCCGGGAGTGTCGATCAGGGTCACGACCGGCAGGCCGAACCGGCCGGCGTGCTCCAGCAGACGCCGCGCCTTTCGGTAGCCCTCGGGCCGGGACATGCCGAAGTTGCGGGCGATGTTCTCTCGCGTGTCGAGCCCGCGCTGCTGGCCGAGGACCATCACCGTCCGGCTGCCGAGCTGGCCGATCCCGCCGATCAGCGCGTGGTCGTCGCCGTAGGCTCGATCGCCGTGCAGCTCGACGAAGTCGGTGATCAGCGCGTCGACGTAGTCCATCGTCCGGGGCCGCTCGGGAAGCCGCGCCAGTTTGACCCGGTCCCAGGCCGGAATCGCCCGATGGTTGGCGCGTTCGTCCGAGACCCCTTTGGCACTGGCGGGTGGCCTCACGAGTGCCGCTCCCCGCCCTGGCCGATGACGACGGCTTCCTCACCGACGACGATACCCGCCGCGAACGATGCCTCGCCGGGAAGGGTGGCGACGACCTCGTCCGTCGTCAGCGGTCCGGTGTGGTCGGCCGGACGCAGCCGGGCCGATGCCCGGGCGTAGTGCCCGAGCAGACTGACGATCACCCCGCGCAACTCGGGCCGGGCGACGATCTGGTCGAGCATGCCGTGCTGGAGGAAGAACTCGGCCGTCTGGAACCCTTCGGGCAGCTTCTGCTTGGTGATCTGCTCGATGACGCGTGGACCTGAGAAGCCGATCATCGCGCCGGGCTCGGCCAGGATGATGTCGGCGACCGTCGCGTACGAGGCGGTGACACCACCGTAGCAGGGGTCGGTCAGCAGGGCGAAGTGCGGCAGGCCAGCCCGTCGCATCCGGCCGAGCGCGGCGACGGTCTTGGCCATCTGCATGAGGGAGAACATCCCCTCGTGCATCCGCGCCCCGCCCGAGGCCGAGATCGTCAGCAGCGGCATCCGCAGGGCCAGGCAGCGCTCGGTGGCCCGGACGAACTTCTCGCCGAAGACCGACCCCATGCTGGCGCCCATGAAGTCGAAGTCGCAGACGGCCAGCCCGACCTCATGGCCACCGATCGAGACCCGGCCCGTGATCAGGGCCTCGGGCTCGTGGGCCTTGCGGGAGGACGACGCGACCTTCTTCGTATAGGAACCGGTGCCATCGACGAACCGGAGCGGGTCTTCGGGCCGCAGCTCGGTATCCCATTCCCGGAACGTGCCGTCGTCAGCGAGGATGAAGATCCGCTCGCGGGCGCGGAGGCGGAAGTGGTGGGCGCACTTCGGGCAGACCCGCGCGTTCTGACGGAGTTCCTTCGAATACAGCAACTCGCCGCAGTTCGGGCACTTCACCCAGAGGTCGTCGGGAATCTGCTGGTCCGCCGCCGTGCCATCGTCGGCCTTCGGCTGGAACTTGTTCTGCCGGTTGAAGAAGCTGCGCATGGATTCTGTGTCCCCTTGCCGGCCCGGCACCCGCCATAACCGGAGACACCCGCGTGCCCTGATGTGCCGGACCGCCCGGCATCGCCGGGCGGTCCGTTGTTCCCACGCTCCGGTTGCCCCGTCTGCCCGGCGCCGCCAGCAATCCCGCCGGTGGGCTGATCGATGTCGGATCGACACAGGGGGAGCGATGCGGAGGGACGAGGCGGCGCGGGTGCCGCGCCCGTCAGGATCGTCCGCGACCGGTATGCACAGACGACGCAGGATAGTGTACTCGTCCATCGATGTTCAAGATGGCGCCTGTCCGTCGCGGTCCTCGTGCAGGTGGCACCACCTGGTCCAGCTCGAGTGTCCAGGCTCAAGGCACGGCTGTCGGGAGCGCCAGGGCCGGGCCTTCCGAAGGGAGAAGGGGGAAAGGGCACGGGCGAGTCCACGCGATCGCCGTGCCCCGCCCCTATACTTGGTTAATGCCGAAGAAACGCCAGAAATTCGTCAGGGAGCGCCCTCCCGACCCGACGAGCCTCTCCGCGACCTGGAGGCTCTTCATCGCCATCCCGATGCCGTCAGCCGTCACGGGGATGGTGCGGGAGATCGTCGCCCGGCTCTCGGCGGACGAATCCCTCCCGGTTCGTTGGGTGGAGCCGGACCAGACCCACCTGACCGTTCAGTTCATCGGCGAGGTCCCCGGCGAGCAGGCCGAGCTGATCCGGATGGCGGTCGCCCCGGCCTTCGCCGGGCATCAGGTCTTCCGGCTTCGGACGGCCGACCTCGGCGTGTTCCCGTCGATCCGCCGGCCACGGGTGCTGTGGGTCGGTCTCCACGGGCCGACCCACCGGCTGGAGTCGATCCGGAACGACGTGACGGCGGCCCTGATGGAGATCGAGGCGCCCCACGACGCCTCGCCGTATCACCCGCACCTCACACTCGGGCGGTTCCGGAGCGTCGCCAACCACCGGACCCGTGACCTGCCCGAGCGCATCCGGACCCGGTTCGAGACGCTGATGGCAGAGGGGCTGGGCACGACGCGCCAGCCGATCGCGATTCCGATCGACGAGGTGTTGCTGATGCGGAGCCTGATCGACCACCGCGGGTCGCACCACGAGGTGATCGAGCGCTACCCGCTGGTTCCGCGCCACCCCGACCAGGGGTCGGATCCACCACCCGGTGTCGGCGACGACTGAGCCCGCGTCGAGCCCTCGGTCGACCACATTCCGCCGCTCGCCGTCACCGCGATCTGTCGTCTGGTCTCTTCCAGTCAGGGAACGCGTCACCCTTGTGTCCGTTGAGCATGTCGATCTCAGCGATGGTCGCCGGTGAGGATGCGGGAGCGAAACGGCGGTTGGCCAGTGACGCCCGGCTGGAAGCGGAATAGTGATCCCGCGGATGGGCCCGTCGCCGGCCGGCCCGGCCCCTCGGCGCTCGTCGCGAAGGCGGTCCGGTAATCATCACCGCCGAAGGCGATGCTGGTCATCATCCGGGCCGGAAACGTCACCGATCCCACGAGGCTGCCATCCGGACGGAAATGATTGATCCGACCACCACCGTAGCTGGCCGACCAGATGCCGTCGCCGATGTCCAGGGCCATGCCGTCCGGCTGGTCCGGTCCGTTCTCCTGCAGCGTCACGACCACCACGCCTTCGCCGAGGGATCCGGTCGGCCGGTCGTAGGGGTAGCGGGTGATCGTCCGGCGGGTCGTGTTCGTGTGATAGAAGTGGGCGACGTCCCGCGTGATGCCCATCCCGTTCGAGACACCGGCGTCCTCGATCATGGTCGTCAGGGTGCCGTCCAAATCCAGCCGGTAGAGGCGACCGCTCCGATCGGGGCCTGGCATGGTTCCGCAGTAGACCCGCCCCTCGGGATCGGCGAAGACGTCGTTGAAGCGGGTATCGCGGTCCGCGGCGATGTCGGGCCGGATCGGGACGGTCCGGCCGCCGGTGAACCGGCTGATCCGGCCGGCCACCTGGAACAGCAGGAGGCTGCCGTCGGCCTGGATCGTCATGCCGGCGATGGTCTCCCCATGCAGCACGACGTCGGTGACGCCCGTCGCCGGGTCGTGGCGGTGGAGGAGCTGGCCGAGGATGTCGGTGAAGTAGAGGACCCGCTCGTCCTCATGCCAGATCGCGCTCTCCCCCAGGCTGAGTGGCGCGTCGTAGACGACCTCGGGCCGGATATCCGACAGACCTATCATCGTGAGCCTTCCCCTTCTCCGGTCGTGGCCGGAGCGCTGTCCGTCTCCGGGGCGGCCTCATCCCAGACCAGGCCCATCCGGGCGTTGGTTCCACCGTCGACGTGGAGCGTCTGGCCGGTGACGAAGCCGGCGGCGTCGGAGAGGATGAACGCCGCGACCGTGCCAACGTCATCGGGCGTCCCGACGCGGCCCAGCGGGACCATCGAGTCGCCGACCTCGGTCGTGTAGTCGCTGGCCGCGAAGTAGCGCGGCACCTCGATGATCCCCGGCGCCAGGGCATTGACGCGGATCCCCTCCGGCGCGAGGTCGATCGCCAGGGTGCGGGTGAAGCTGATGATCGCCCCCTTGGTCGCGGCGTAGACGGCATGACCGGGAAAGCCGCCCGAGCCGTGGACCGAGGTGATGTTGAGGATCGCGGCGCCGTTGGCCCGGCGCAGGTAGGGCAGGGCCGCCCGGGCGCAGAAGAAGTAGCCCTTCATGTTCAGGTCGAAGACGCTGTCGTAGTCGGCCTCGCTGAACTCGGTGATGTCGCCGGTCTTCGTCACGCCGGCGTTGTTGACCAGGATGGCCAGCCCACCGAAGGTGCCGGCCGCCGCCTCGACGATCCGCTCGCACTCGGCCGCCCGCCGGAGGTCGGCCTGGATGGCGAACGCATCCCCGCCACCGCCCCGGATCTCGGCGACCAGTCGCTCAGCGCCATCGGCGCTGCTGCCGTAGTGGACCGCGACCCGGGCCCCGGCCGCGGCCAGAGCCCGGGCGATGCCGTTGCCGATCCCCACCCCGGCGCCCGTCACCAGCGCTGCCCGTCCTTCCAGTGGCCGTTCCGACACGGTTCCCTGTCCTCCCGCTGCCGCCTGCTCCGGCCGACGATCGACCCAGACGGTAGTACACCATACCCGCCCGAACCGGCGAAACGGGTCGGCTCGGAGGACCTCGGTCAAGGTCGGGAAGCTGGCACCGAGCCGCGGGCCGGCAACGAGAATCCTGGCAGCAAAAGGGGTTGACGCTCCATTGCCGACCCTGCGACCCTTGGCGGATCAGCTTCCCTGTCCGTCGGATCGGACGCCCATCTTCGCGCCCGGCCGGAACGGGCAGGCCGAGCGGCCTCTTGTCCGCTCGGCCTCGCCCCGCACCGCGGACGATCGCCGTGACGTTCCCGCGGCACACAGGCGCCCGATGCAGAGCTATCTCCGGCGCGTCCGGACGTTCAACCGCGACATCCGCCTGTTCTTCGTCTTCAGCCTGCTTATCACGATTGGCTTCGGCGTCTTCGGCCTGGCCTACAACCTCTATCTCGTCGAGCTCGGCTTCCGAGAGGACTTCATCGGCGTCTTCAATGCGGTCTTCACCATCTCGATCGCGGCCGGCGCGATCTCGATCGGGGTCGCGCTACGTCGGATCGGGACATGGCGGGCGCTCCTGATCGGAGCGATCTCGGCGATCGTGATGCAGATCGCGCTGGCCCTTGCCTCCGAGCCGCCGCTGATCCTCGGCCTGGCGGTGATCTACGGACTCGGGATCGCCTACCTGACGACGGTGACGATGCCGTTCATCATCGAGTGGGGCCGACCGTCGTCCCGGGCGCAGACGGCGTCGATCGCCTTTGCGCTCAATGCCGTCGCCGCGACGATCGGGTCGCTGCTCGGCGGCTACGTCCCGGAGATCGCCTCCCGGATCATCGGCGACGATGGCCAGAGCCCGGGAACGTACCGGATCGCGCTGATCACCGGCTCGGCGCTCGGGCTCTTCGGGCTGATCCCGCTGCTCCGGATGCGGGAGGCCCGGCGGGGCAAGCCGCGAGACGTGGCCCGGAGCAGCGCCGCCGGGCCGTCCACCGCCGAGCGGCGGCAGACCCGGAAGGACGTCTCCGTCTACATCATGCTCGGTGGCATCCTCGCCCTCGGACTGGGGACGGTCATCCCGTTCTACGCCGTCTACATGATCTCGAAGGGCGTCTCGCCCGGTTCGGTCGGCTTCATCTACGCCATCGGGAATCTGCTCGGGGCCATGTTCAGCCTGCTGGGGCCGGCCCTCGTCCAGCGGTTCGGCAACCTCCGGGTGAACGTCGCCGTTCGGGCGATGATGGTCCCCGTCTACATCGTTCTGATGCTGTTCCCGACGACCTGGGTGGTCGTCTTCGCCCACCTCGTGCGGTCGGTCTCCCTGAACATGGGCGGCCCGCTGGACTCCACCTTCGTCGCCGACATCCTCCCACCGCGCCTCCAGGCCAGTGCGATCGGGTACCGCGCCGCCTCGTGGAATCTGTGCTGGGCGATCTCGAGCGTGATCGGCGGCTGGGTCATCGTCAACCTCGGCTACACCTGGACGTTCGCCGCGATGGTCGTCGCGGTGAGCATCGCCGCGGGGACGTTCTTCGTCTATTTCAGCAACCATCCGCTCGTCCGCTCCGGCCGGGTACTGATCGCCCTGCCGCGGCGCCAGCGGGCGGCCGCGGCCGCCCGGCTGGCCCGCGAGGCCGAGGCCGACGTGTCGGAACGGGTCGAAGAGATCGCCCGGGTCGAGGCCGCTGACCTGGTCCGGGACCCGGACAACCGGGACGGGCACCGAACGACCTCGACGTCGGTGGACCTGGACGGGACACTGGCAGCCGATGTTGGCGTCGATATTGCCCGCCCGATTCCTGATCAGACGGTCCCGGTGCCTGCCTCACGTCAAGGGATCGGCGCAGAGGAGAGCGACTCTGCGGACGGTTGGAAGCGGCACGGGGCAGTGGGAGATCCGGGCTACGCGGACGGTGATCCGGCAGCTGGCGATACCGCGTCTGCGGCGCCAGCCGTGGCGGCGAAGCACTCGCCGCCGGACAGGAGGTCATGATGACGCAGCGATTCGATCGACGGACGGCGCTGGGCGGAGCGGCCGGGACGGCGGCGGCGTATTCGTCGGCCGGCCGGGTTCAGGCCGGCTCGGCACCGACACCGGCACCGGGAACGGACGACGACATGGACGAGCGGACGGCCGATCTCCGGGACAAGATCGCCCGGATGATCGTCTCGCCAGTGACGGGAACATCCCTCAGCGACACCGAGGCCGACCGGCTGACCGCGCTCCGGCCGGGCGGCGTGATCCTCATCGGGGACAACATCGGCGAGGACGGTGACATCGCCCCGTTCACGGCGGCGATCCACGCGGCGATCCCGGACCGCCCACCACGGATCTTCGTCGACCAGGAGGGTGGGGTCGTGCGGCGGATCAGGGCCGACGACGAGCCGGACCAGCCGACGATGGGCTCGATGCCGCTCGACGAAGTCGCCGCTGTCGCCACCCGTCGGAGCGAGCTGGTCCGGCGCTACGGCTTCGACGTCAACTGCGCTCCGGTGGCCGATGTCGCCTCCACGGCCGACAGCTTCATGGCGTCCCGCAGCTTCGGCGACGACCCCGAGCGGGTCGCGGACCGGGTCGCGGCGACGGTTACGGCCATGACCGACGCCGGAGTGATCGGCGCCGCCAAGCACTTTCCCGGACACGGCGCGACATCGGTGGATTCGCATGAGGAGCTCCCGACAGTCAATGTCACTTACGAGCAGTGGCTCGAGGGCGAGGCGATCCCGTTCCAGCGGGCGATCGCGGCCGGGACGCCGATGGTGATGCTCGGCCACCTCATGTACCCGAACTGGCCGGACTGGGGCGACACCCCGGCGACGTTCAACCCGGAAGTCTACCGGGTGCTACGCGAGGAGCTGGGCTACGGCGGCGTCATCATCACCGACGACCTCGGCATGGGCGCCCTTGCTGGCTGGGAGCCGCTCGAGGTGATCGACCGGGCGGTCGACTGTGGCGTCGACCTGCTGCTCATCGTCGTCCAGCGTGCCGAAGTGGGGGATGTGCTGGACCACCTGGTTGGCCGCGTACTGGATGGGTCGCTGTCCGAGGAGCGGATCGACGAGAGCCTCGGCCGGATCGATCGGCTGCCGGAGTCCCCCGGAATCGGGGAAGTCTGAAGGCGATCCGTTCTGCCCGCGTCACCGTCCCGTCAACGCCGACGCAACGGCGATTCGGCCCCTCACCAGCCGCGGCCCAAGATGCTGTTCACCGCGTCCGAAATAGGAGGGATTCCTGTGCATCCGGCCCGATCCGTGAAGAAATGATTCGTTTCTGACGACACCGGAGCATGGTTCCAGCATGTCCGGTCGTTCTGTTGCATGGTATCGTTCATGCATCCCCGGCATTGTCGCCGGAGCGTCGCGAACAGCGCCACGCCCACTCCCAGCCGGGCTTCCGCCCGTCGGTTCCGATTCGATCCACCGACCCGCCGTCGCATCCCACGAGTCTGGAAGGAGTGTCACCATGGGACGTCCCACCTTCGTCACCCCGCAGCTCGACCGGTCGCCACCACGCGATGACTGGCAGCAATCGGCCCTCCTAAGCGGCTTCCTCGCCACTTTCTGCCTGTCGGTCGTCGTGACCGGTGCCTACCTCTTCGCGGAGAACGTAGGAGACCAGTCGGGCGGCACGATCAGCCGTTGGCTCTACGGTCTCGCGCACAATGTCTCGACCGAGCGGACGACCAATTTCTTCTTTCTGGCGATGGGACTCAACATCGCCGTGGGTCTGGTGCTCGCCGTCGTCTACGCGGGAGTCGCCGAGCCCCGGCTGGCCGGTTCCGGGTGGCGCAAGGGCATCCTGTTCGCCCTGATCCCGTTCGTGCTGTCGTTGGTCGTCCTCTTCCCCGTCCTCGACATCGGCTTCTTCGGGATCGACGCCGGCGCCGGGCCGCTACCCGCGCTGGGAAGCCTCGTCGCCCACCTCGTCTACGGCTTCGTCCTCGGCGGGTTCTTCGGCTCCCGGCTGGAGGACTGGGACGGTGCCTCGGAGCATGACCTCCATGCCGCCCGCCTGTCGAATCGCGGGTCGGCCAAGGGGTTGGCGATCGGGCTGCCGCTTGGGGCCGGTCTCGGCTTCCTGATGATGCCGCTGCTCGACAACATCGCGGGTGCCGTCGCGATCGTTCTGGCCTACACGCTTCTCGGCGGGGCCTTCGGGCTCCTGATCGGGTCGTTCATGGGCATGAATGCTGAATCCGCGGCCGAGGGCAACGAGGATTAGGGTGATTTGCCGACGGGTTTCGTCGTGCGCCGCACGTCGCAATCGGTATCGAGTCGAGACAGCACCCCGGCGAATCACTCGCCGGGGTGCTGTCTCGTCCGTCGTGGGTCGCGCCATCGCCGGCCTTATCTCTACGACAAGGCGCCGTTACCGATTGGGGGACATGGCTCGCGCTCTTGCGTCCCGCTCCGCTGGCTGCGCTGGCCTTGCTTGCGACGCTGCGGCGGCCGGGCGTGCCAGCGACGCGAGAGCTGCACCCCTACGGATGGGCTACCGCGGCGGCCGGCGACTGCCCTTGAAGCGAGCGCGGCTGGCCCTACGAACCGGCCGCCGCGACGATCGCGTCCGCGGAGCCGACGAGCGTTGCGACGTGGTCGGCGATCGCGGCGGCCTCTGGGCCGACGATGCCGATGAATGACGATTTCGGCCGGTCGCCCCGGAACGTCATCCCGGCGAAGAAGAGCCCCGGCACGCCGGTCAGGCCGCCCTCATGGATCGGGTGGCCGTCGCGGTCGATCACCGGGAAACGGACGACCGAGTAGTCGCTGTCGTAGCCGATCGCCCAGACGATGCTCGTGATACCTTCCGCCCGAAGGTCGAGCTCGGTCCGCTCGGGCTGGTCGAATCCGTCACGCAGAGCGTCGTCCGGGCGGCTGTGCGGTGGGGTGACGGTCTTGCCGGTCTCACGCTCGACGGTGTCGCGGTGCTCCTCGGCGTAGGCGTCGACCCGTTCCCGCCAGGCGTGGTCGAAGGCGTCGACCCATTCGAGGTTCGCGTGGAGGTCCGGTGCGACGGTCAGGGTCGTGTCCGAGGCGAGTGACACACCGGTGATGTGCCCGACGAGGCGCATCCCGTCGTGGGCGAAGCGGTGCAGGTTGGTGTCGTGGTCGCCACCGCCCCGGCCGGTCCGGGCCGCGCCGCCGCCCGATTCGCCGGCCGTCTGGTCGCCCGTGCCGGAGATGCCGGGGTAGCGGTTCCAGCGAGAGCTGTCGATCCCGCGGTACCGGCGCGCTTGCCGCCCGGCCCGGCCGACGGCGAGGAAGACCCGGCGACCGGCCAGCAGCAGGTCCTCAGCGATCTGCGTGCCGGATGCCCCGGCACCGACGACGAGCGTCGCGCCGTTCGGGACGCTCGCCGGGTTGCGGTAATGGTCCGGGTCCAGCTGGGCGATCTCCAGGTCGATCATCTCGGAGAACCACGGCGTTCGCGCGACCTGGTAGATCCCGGTCGCGACGACGACCGCCTGGGTCAGGATGGTGCCGTGGCTGGTCGCGACGGTGAGCGGCCAGGCGTCGTCGGGCCCCTGCTCGATCGCCCGGACGCTGACGCCGGACTGGACCGGGGCGCCGAACGACGCGGCGTAGGCCTCGAACCGGGCGACCGCCTCGTCGCGGGTGCTGAAGGCGTCGCGGTCGCCCGCAAACGGGTAGCCGGGCAAGTCCAGCCCCCAGTTCGGCATGATCATCGTGAAGGCGTCCCAGCGCTTGCTGCGCCAGGTCTCGGCGATCCGGCCGCGGTCGAGGATGACGTGGCGGACGCCACGCTGCGTGAGCTCGTAGCTGGTCGCCAGTCCGGCGTGGCCCGCGCCGAGGACGACGCAGGGGATCTGCGATGGCAGCGTGGCCGTGACATCCATGCGCGGGCGAACTCCGGAGTGTGGGCGATCGATGGTGTGGGCCGGAGTCAGGACGCGGCGCGATCTAGCGGTCGACTGACCCGAGGATGATGTCGATCGTCCCGATCATCGCCACGATGTCGGCCAGCATCGCGCCGGTCGCCATGTGCGGCAGGGAGGCGAGGTTGACGAAGTCGGCCGACCGGACCCGGAACCGGTACGGCATCGGCGACCCGTCCGATACGACGTAGTAGCCGAGTTCGCCCTTGCTGTGCTCGATCGCCTGGTAGACCTCACCCTTGGGCGGGCTGAAGCCCTTGATCACCCAGATGAAGTGGCGCTGCATGTCCTCGGCCGTCGTCATCGTCCCCTTGTGCGGCGGGATGACGTAGGCGGACTCGTAGGCCATCAGCGGCCGGTCGTCACCAGCGACGCGGTCGAGGGCCTGGGTGATCAGCCCGATCGCCTGGCGCATCTCCTCCATCCGGACGAGGTAGCGGTCGTAGGTATCGCCGGACTGGCCGAGCGGGACCTCGAAGTCGAGCTGGTCGTAGACGAGATACGGCTCCGCCTTGCGAATGTCGTAGTTCACTCCCGAGGCCCGGAGGCAGGCGCCGGTCAGCGAGTAGGAGATCGCGGCCTCCGGCGTAATGATGCCATTGCCCTTGGTCCGGGCCATCCAGATCGGGTTGGCCTGGAGGAGCGTCTGGTACTCCATCTGCCGGTCCGGGAAGATCTTCAGGAAGTCCCGGATCTGCTCGACGAGCCCGTTCGGGATCGACCGGCTGAAGCCGCCCATCTCCATCATGTTGGTCGTCAGGCGGGCGCCGCAGAAGGCCTCGAAGATGTCGAGGATGATCTCGCGCTCACGGAAGCAATAGAGCGACATCGACAGGGCGCCGATGTCGAGGGCGTGGGTGCCGAGCCAGACGAGGTGCGACGCGATCCGGCTGAGCTCGGCCATGATGACGCGCCAGTACTGGGCCCGCTCCGGCGCCTCGACGCCGCAGAGCTTCTCGAAGGCGAGGATGCAGCCGAGGTTGTTCTGCGGGGCGGAGACATAATCCGTCCGGTCGGTCCAGGGCAGGACCTGGGCGTAGCGGTGGTTCTCGCCAAGCTTCTCGGTGCCGCGGTGGAGGTAGCCGATCACGGGGTCACAGTCGGTGATGACCTCGCCGTCCAGCTTGAGCACGATCCGGAGCACGCCGTGGGTGGACGGGTGCTGCGGACCCATGTTGAGGGTCATCTCCCGGGAGCCGCTGCCAAGGTCGCGCTCGTCGGCGATCTCGAGCGTCCCGGTCGTGGTCGGGTCCTCGGTGAAGTCGTAGGCGGATTCGGCGAAGGCGCCGTCCTGGATGTCCCGGCCGGTGTCGGCGGCCACGAGGGCCGGGTCGCGGGTGATGCTCATGGGTGATGCCTCGGTCCTGCGCGCTCGCGTCGTGTGAAGGAGAGTGGCGCGTCAGGCGGTGCCGGCCCGGCCCGTCCAGCGGGTCCGGACGCGGGCGACGGTGCGCTCGGTGTTGTAGACGGGGTACTCGCTCCAGCCCCGGAGCGGGTAGTCCTTGCGGAGCGGGTGCCCCTCGGACCAGTCCTCGGCGAGCAGGATGCGCTTGAGGTTCGGGTGCCCCTCGAACTGGATCCCGAACATGTCGTAGACCTCGCGCTCCAGCCAGTTGGCGCCGTTCCAGACCGGGACCAGCGACGGGACGGACTCGCCGTCGTCGACGCCGGCCTTGATTCGGACCCGAACCCGGTGGCGGAGCGAGTAGAGCTGGACGACAACGTCGAAGCGCGGCGCCTCGCGGAGGCGGAGCATGTCGACGGCGGTCAGGTCGCTGAGGAAGGTCAGCGAGGTTCGCGGGTCGCGCTGGAGCAGGACGCAGGCGTCCCGCAGCATCGCCGGTTCGACGTGGAGCGTCGTCTCGTTGCGGAACCGGACGGCGGCGATGATCGCGTCTGGCATCAACTCTCGCAGGACGCGCAGGGCCGGGTGCCGCTCGACGTCCTCGTCGTACCAGTCCGATCGCCCACCGGATCGCTCACCGGCGGCCAGCAGCGCGGACGTATCGGTAACGCCCTCGGGCCGGGTCTGGCCGCCGTCGGGGTCCACGATCTCGCCGGCGGTCTCGCTCTCGGTGGAGAGGTGCTCGCCGCTGGTCTGGGTGGGTTCGGTGACGGCGGCGATCGTCCCCGCCGGGTCGGCATTGGCCGCCGACGGCGTCGGGTCGTCGACGTACTTCCGATTGGGCTGCGGCGTCCCCGCTTCGGTGCCGGGGGTCTGCGCGTTCGGCTGCCGGTTGCGGTCGTCGTCGTTATCGGTCACTGGGCACACTCCACCGCGTCAGGGGTCTCCTGGAACGGTCAGCCACGCTGGGCGGCCATCGAGTCGAGCCGGTCGGCCCGGCGCAGGTTCTCGGCGGCGTCCGGCCCCTGCTTCTTCGCCATCGTCTCGTACTTGATGACCTTGTTCTGCAATTCGAGGATGCCGTAGTAGAGCGACTCCGGCGTCGGCGGGCAGCCGGGGACGTAGACATCGACCGGGACGATCTGATCGACTCCCTGGACGACGGCGTAGGTGTCGTACGGCCCGCCGACGTTGGCGCAGGAGCCCATCGAGATCACCCACTTGGGCTCGGGCATCTGGTCGTAGAGCGTCCGGACGACCGGCGCCATCTTCTTGGTCACGGTCCCGGCGACGATCATGAGGTCGGCCTGGCGCGGTGAGGCGCGATACAACATCCCGAAGCGCTCGGCCAGGTCCCAGCGGGACATCGAGGCGGCGATCATCTCGATCGCGCAGCAGGCGAGGCCGAACTGGAGCCACCAGAGCGAGCTGCGCCGGCCCCAGTTGAAGAGGAAGTCAAGGGAGGTCACGAAGACGTTCTTGTTGAACCGGTCGTCGATCATGCCCATTCGAGCGCGCCTTTCTTCCAGGCGTAGATGAACCCATCGAAGAGGAGGAACATGAAGACGAGCATCGCGACGAAGCCATAGACGCCCAGGCCATCGAAGACGACTGCCCACGGGAAGATGAAGATGGCTTCGATGTCGAAGACGACGAACAGCATCGCGACGACGTAGAAGCGAGGAGAGAAGCGGGGTTTGGTCGCCTCTACCTGCGGCACGCCACTCTCGTAGGGGGCGGCCTTGGCGATTGAGGGCTTGCTCGGCGCGACGATCCCGTTCAGGGTCAGCAGGGTCAGGCCCAGCCCGATCGCGGCGAGGAGCAGGATGCCGATGACGACCCAATCGGAACCGTAGATCTGGGTGTTCACGCGGAACGGAACCTCTCTGTCCGGCGGGTGACCGACCCGCGGCCAGCGGGCGTGACCGCCACGCCGGGACGCGAAAACCGTTTGTGTATCTTATCACGAACGGTTCGCGGGGCCGGCCGGGATCGGGTCTGATGGCGCAAGGCAGCGTCTCGAAGCGGCGAGGCTTGCGAGCCGAGCTGCCGCGGCGGCTCACCCGTCGTAGGGGAGTGGGCTTGCCCCTCCCGGCCGCCGCGGCGGCCATCGCCCCGCAGGGCGATGATTGGCGTTCTGGGTCCAACCGAATTCGCGGACAACCCCGGCATTTGCCGCGTGGTTCTGGGCGGGCAAGAGGGGTGACCCGCTTGCCGCGATCTCGCCTGACGGCGAAGGCCGCTGCGGCGGCCGGGCTCGCAAGCGTCGCCCCGACATGAACGGCCATCGCCGCTTGTGAGTTCGACCCCGTACCGTGCGGGCAAGGCCAGTCGAATCCCTGCATCAGCACGTTCGTCCGCTTGGTCCAACCCGTCACCGTCATACCCCCATAGGGTATAATGAAGACCTAGCTTGCGAGGAGGATGTTCACAATGGTTGTTTCCCCCGTCCCCAGAGCCGAAAATCCTTCGCCGATCGCCGTTCTTGCCGAAGCGCGGATCGATGTCGAGGGGATGACTTGCGCGTCGTGTGTTCGCCGGGTCGAGCGGTCGCTGGCGAAGGTACCCGGCGTTGCTGACGTGGCTGTCAACCTCGCCACCGAGCGGGCGACGGTCTTGTTCGACGAGTCGACGGCCTCACGAGATGACCTGACCGTTGCGGTCGAGAAGGCCGGCTACAGGGTCGGTCGGGTCGTGATGCCAACCGCAACAGCGCCGGCACCCGTCGCCGCTCCCGCACCGGCACCCGTCGCCGCTTCCCCAGCGACGAGTGCTCAGGAGTTGTCTCTTCCTATCGAGGGGATGACATGTGCGTCCTGCGTCCGGCGGGTCGAGCGCTCGCTCGCGAAGGTCGACGGGGTCGAGCAGGCCAGCGTCAACCTCGCGACCGAGCGGGCGACCGTGTCCTTCCGCCCGGAGATCGTCGGTCCGGATGCCCTGCGCCAGGCGGTCGAGAAGGCGGGGTATCGCGTCGGGATCGAACCTATGGTTGCGGCTCCAGCAGCCGTCGCGGCGCCGACTTCGACCGCCCCTGCGGCAAGCAGCGCCGCTCCCGATGAGCGCTCGCTGCGGCGGGACGCCGAGATCGCCGACCTCAAGCGCAAGTCGCTGACGAGCCTGGTGATCGGCCTCGCCATGATGCTGCTGATGTATCTGCCGCTTCCGATCGGCATGATGACGCTCGCCCCGATGCTGCTGATCGCCGCCTCGGTCGTCCAGTTCTGGGCCGGTGGGATCTTCTACCGTGCCACCTGGTCGGCGCTGAAGCACGGCGCCGCCAACATGAACACCCTCGTCGCGGTTGGGACGAGCGTCGCCTACGGCTACAGCGCCTTCGTCACCCTCTGGCCCAACGCCGCGGCTGGTTGGGCGCTCCCGTATGACCTCTACTACGAGTCGGCCGTGATCGTAATCGCCCTGATCCTGATGGGGCGCTGGCTGGAGGCGCGGGCCAAGCGCACCACCGGCGAGGCGATCCGGGCGCTGATGGGTCTCCAGGCCCGGACCGCGCGCGTCATCCGCGACGGTCAGGAGATCGACGTCCCACTGGAGCAGGTCGTGGTCGGCGATCGGGTCCGGGTCCGACCGGGCGAGAAGGTGCCGGTGGACGGGACGATCGTCGAGGGGCGCTCCACGCTCGACGAGAGCATGTTGACCGGCGAGAGCCTGCCGGTCGAGAAGGGGCCGGGCGACGCCGTCATCGGCGCGACGATCAACACCGCCGGCGGCTTCGTCTTCCAGGCCACGCGGGTCGGCGCCGACACGACGCTGGCCCAGATCGTCCGGCTGGTCGAGGAGGCCCAGGGCAGCAAGGCCCCGATGCAGCGCCTCGCCGACACGATCTCGGGCTACTTCGTCCCGGCTGTGCTCGGGATCGCGCTGCTGACGTTCCTCGGTTGGTTCTTTCTGGGTCCGGACCCGTCGACGACGATCGCCGTTACGACCGCGATCGCCGTCCTCGTCATTGCCTGCCCCTGCGCCCTCGGCCTGGCGGCGCCGACCGCGATCATGGTCGGGACCGGCAAGGCGGCGGAGAACGGCGTTCTGATCCGCGGTGGCGAGGCGCTGGAGCAGGCCCGCCGGATCGATACGATCGTGCTGGACAAGACCGGTACGCTCACCCTCGGGCGTCCGGCCGTCACCGGGATCGAGCCAGGCGATGGCTGGTCGGCGGACGATCTGCTCCGGCTGGCGGCCGCTGTCGAGGTCGGGTCGGAGCACCCGCTCGGCGAGGCGATCGTTGCCGCGGCTCGTGAGCGTGATATTGCCCTGCCGGCGGCTACTGATTTCGAGTCCGTCACTGGACAGGGCGTCCGGGCGACAGTCGAGGGCCGCCGGGTCGCGGTTGGCAACCGGCGCCTGCTGGCCGATCTCGGGATCGATACCCGGCACCTCGACGACGAGGTCCTGGCGCTGGCCGGGACGGGCGCCACCCCGATGCATGTCGCCGTCGATGGCGCCCACGCCGGGATCATCGCCGTCGCCGATACGATCCGGCCGGAATCGACCGAAGCGGTCGCGCAGCTCCACGCGCTCGGGCTCCAAGTCTGGATGCTGACCGGGGACAACCGGGCGACGGCCGAGACCATCGCCCGGCAGGCCGGCATAACGAACATCCTCGCCGAAGTCCTGCCCGACCAGAAGGCCGACAAGATCCGCGAGCTGCAGGGGCAGGGCCGCGTCGTCGCGATGGTCGGCGACGGGATCAACGACGCGCCGGCCCTCGCCCAGGCCGAGCTCGGGATCGCGATCGGGACCGGGACCGACGTCGCCATGGCGGCGTCCGACATCACCCTGATCGGCGGCGACCTGCGCGGCGTCATCACCGCGATCGCACTGTCGCGGCGGACCGTCTCGACGATCCGGCAGGGGCTCTTCTGGGCCTTCGCCTACAACATCGCGCTGATCCCGCTGGCGATGGGCGGGCTCTACCCGGCCTTCGGGATCCTGCTGACCCCGATCATCGCCGCCGCCGCGATGGCGATGTCCAGCGTCAGCGTCGTCACCAACGCCCTGCGGATGCGCTCGTTCCAGCGGCCCACCTCGGCTGAGCAGATTCTGCACCCGCCGCTCCGGACCCGGCTGGCCGACGGCGGCTACCTGGTCGCGATCGGCCTGCTGGCCCTCGTCATCGGCGCCGGTGCGATCTGGCTCGGGAACACGACGGGCGTAGGCGAAGGTGGCCATGCCGGAGCAACGTCCGGCCAAACGCAGGATGCGGGCGACGACATGGAAATGGATCGGCCCGGCGGCTAGGAAGCAACGACGATATTAACGTGCTCCCGGACCGGTTGGTAGTGTCAGGTCATGCGGGGAACAAGGGAACTGCAGCCTGACGCAGGGAGTGGGAGTGGCAAATGCTACCCTCACATCCTCCGCTGTCTTCAGGAGGGTTCATTGCGTCGAATACCCCATTGGGGGTGAATTGGATTTACGACAGATGGATTTCCGATTTGGGCTGTCGCGGTCGACCAGGTAGATCCGTTTCGACAGCAAGTGAGAACGCTTCATGGCCACCGATCCAGTTCAGATCAATGTCGACGCCGCTGACTCGCTCAAACATCACCCGGTCGACGCTCTACCGGATCGTCAAACCCAACCCGCGTGAAGGATACGAACGGAACCCACTGTCATCTCGTCCGGCGATGCGACCAACGTCCCGTTGCGCCATGGCCGGACCGCCTCAACGGTGAGGACCGCTCATACGTTGACCGGACCGCCATGATTTCCACGATGGGCGGACTCGTCACGGGCGCCAACTAGAACATCCCGTTGTCGTTGGCCGACGTCGGCGGGATGATTTGGAGCACATCCCAATGCTCGACAATACGCCCGTTCGCGTCCAGCCTGAACACGTCGATGCCGGCGTAGTCATGGTCTCCCGGCCAGCGCTGGTGGCAGTGCAGCACGACGAAGTCGCCGTCGGCCAGTACCCGTCGAAACGCCACGGATTTGCCCGGGTACTCCCGTGCCATGCGGTCGAAGTAGTCGATGAACGCCTGCTTGCCGTTCCCGACGTGCGGGTTGTGTTGGATGTATGTCTCGCCGGCGTAGCGCTCGATCGCCTCGCGCGGATCGTTCTGGTTAAACATCAGGTCGTAGAACGCCGTAACGGTTTGCTTGTTCTGCTCAGTACGGTCCATGTCCGTCCTCCCTGGGGGTTATCAGTATTCGCGGCCGACCAGCCCACTGTGACCTGGTCGGCCGCATCTCGGTAACGTGTCTAGAACAGACCGTTGTCGTGCGGGATCTCGGCCGGGATCGGCTGGATCACGTCCCAGTGCTCGACGATCAGTCCCTCCTCGATGCGGAACAGGTCGTAATAGACGACGGGACCTCCAAAGTCACCATCTGACTGGATTAGCACGAAGTCGTGCTCGGCGACGGTCCGGTGGCGGGCGTTGTAGACCAGCGATAGACCCTGCTCGGCCAGCGCAGCGAGGGCCGTGCTCAGCCCGTCTAGCCCGTCAGCGATCTGCGAGTTGTGCTGGATGTAGGTCTCGGCGCTGACGAACTCCGTGATGCGATCGACGTCGCCACCGATCAGGATGGAATCCACGAAACCTTCGACCAGCGTCCGGTTCGCCTCCGTCTGTTCCGTATCCGTGATGTCCGTGGGCCCGTCCGTCTGGGTGTGGCCGCTGGGGTTAGCCGGCGTCTGCGAAGCAAGCCCGTCCCAGTGCTCGGCGAGCTGCCCATCAGCGACGCGGAAGATGTCGAAGGCGACCAGCGGCACCTCGCCGAAACCGGTGTAGATGCCGTGGACGGCCACCAGGTCTCCGTCGCCGATCAGTCGCACGGTCTCGTGGGAGACCCCCTCGCTGAGTCCGGAGACCAGCTCGCGGAAGGCATCTCGGCCATCGCCCACGAGGGTGCTGTGCTGGGTGTAGTTCGGGCTGACGTCGCGATCGACGGCCGCGACATCGTGCTGGTTGAAGAAGGTATCCGTGGCCTCAGCGACGAGGAGTCTGTTGGTGGCGACCTGATCGCCGGCCGGTGTGCCTGCTGGCGTTCCATCAGGCGTCGCGCCGGGGGTGGCGTCCTGGGCAGTGGCCGCGGATGCGACGATGCCTCCGAGGGTGAGTGCCGCGGTGGCGGCGAGGATGGTTCGGCGAGTCGTGGGATGGGACACGGCAGGCTCTCCTGATCGGTGTAACTGTGCGTATCTAGACACAGTATGAGGTAAAAAAAGATCTTACGACGACATGCTGGTGGTCCCCTCCTTTCGGGCGTACTGCTTTCCGGTGATCCCGTTGGCCACGGCGTCTGCCGCGATGTCGGCAACGGTCCGCCCGGCCAGTGCTGCGATGAGCTGCTCCTCAATCTGGTCGGTCAGCACGCCAAAGGCAGAGCGCATGCCGGAGCCGACCGGGCAGAGTGGGCTGGGCTCGGCCGGGCTTGGACTGAGCAGCGGGTCGCTGGCCGTGGCCCGGTAGACCTCTGCCAGTGTGATGCGCTCGGCCGGGCGCACCAGCCGGTACCCGCCGTCGCGTCCCTCGCGAGCCTCGACGAGGCCGGCCTTGACCAGACTCGAGAGCACGCGGCGGAGGAACGGCGCCCCCGTGTTGACACTTCCGGCGATGTACGCGCTCGGGTACCCCTCGTCCGACTGGGCGAGGAGGGCGAGGGCGTGGGTGGCCATGGCGAAGCGCGCGTTGCTCATGATGATACTGTACCTCATCCAGGCACAATATCCTGGCGAGCGTACGTTGATCCGGCGACCTCATGGCGCTTCGCGCAACCCAACGTATCCGCACACCTTGAGCCTGTTGTGAACTTGGTGGGCGTGGGGGATGGGAAACGCACCCCGCAAACCCTCCGCGTCCGACGTGTCCGATGACGAGTGGGCGTTCGTCACCAACTATCTCGAGTCGCATCAGCAGCACGATGTGCTTGAGATCTACAACGCCCTGCGCTGGATGGTTCGGACTGGCGCCCAATGGCGTGCCCTGCCCCATGACCAGCCCGGCGGCCGGGAAGCAACAACGATAGCGGGCTGCACTCGGATCGGCGGGCAGTGCCGGTTTGTCCAATAAACGAGGGAACAACTCGGAGGGGGAGTGGCGATTGCCACTCCCCCTCCGTGTCTCAGGCAATCAAGTTGCCATTAATACCCCTGGGGGGTATCAAAGGATCAGCAGGGATGCATGTCCGAGTCAGGACGTTCCGATCGTCCAGGCAGATCCATATCGACAGGAAGTGAGAACGCGTTATGACCGCTGATCCAGTTCAGGTGAACGAAGACGCGGTCGGGGCCGCTGACTCGCTCCAGCATCACCGGCCATCGGGCGACCCGCACGAGGGCCACGATGCGCACGAGGACCATGCCGATCACAGCACCCACGCCGGCCATAGCCCGGACATGTTCCGGGACAGCTTCTGGCTCTCCCTCGCCCTCTCGATCCCGGTCGTGCTCCGAAGCGGAATGGTTCGGGAGTGGATGGAGGATCTGCTCGGCTTCGCGACGCCGACCTTCACCGGCAGCGACCTGATCTCCCCGATCCTTGGGACGGTGATCTTTCTCTAGGGTGGACAGCCGTTCCTCGTTGGCGGCTGGCGCGAGATCCAGCGCCGCCAGCCCGGCATGCTGCTGCTGATCTCGCTGGCGATCATCCTCGCCTTCGTCGCCTCGGCCGCGACGACCTTCGGCTGGTTCGATCTGGAGTTCTGGTGGGAGCTGGCCCTGCTGGTGACGATCATGCTGCTCGGCTGTTGGCTGGAGATGCGGGCGATCGGTCAGGCTCAGGGGGCGTTGCAGGCCCCAGCCGCCCTGCTGCCGGATGATGCCCAGGTCGTTCGGGGCGATCGGACCGAGACCGTCCCGATCGATCACCTGGCGATGGGCGACGTCGTCCTCGTCCCACCGGGCGCCCGTGTTGCAGCCGACGGCCAGATCGTCGGCGGGCAGGCGTCGATCGACGAGTCGATGCTGACCGGTGAGTCCCGCCCGGTCGAGAAGGGCGAGGTTGACCGCGTCATCGCCGGGCCGGTCATCTCCGGTTCCGCACTGCGGGTCCGGATCGACGCCGTCGGGGCGGACACGGCGCTGGCCGGGATCCAGCGGCTGGTCGCGGAGGCGCAGTCCTCCCGTTCCGGGCGCAGGTCCTCGCCGACCGCTTCGTCGCCGCGCTGTTCGACGTCGCCGTCGGAGCCGGTTTGATCACCTTCATCGTCTGAACCGCGCTCTGACAGGTCGATGACGCCGTCACCCGGACCGTGACGGTGTTGGTCATCTCCTGCCCCGCACGCCCTCGGGCTGGCGATCCCGCTGGTGATCGCCCTCTCGACCTCGCTCTCGGCCCGGCAGGGCATCCTGATCAAGGACCGGCTGGCGCTGGAGCGGATGCGGACGGTCGACACGGTGCTGTTCGACAAGACCGGCACGCTGACCCGGGGCAACTTCGCGGTCTCCGGCATCGCGGCGGTTGACGGCGACGAGGGACGGCCGCTGGCCCTGGTCGGTGCGGTCGAATCCGACAGCGAGCACCCTTTGGCCCGGGCGATCATCCGGGCGGCCGACGAGCGTCAGGTCGAACGGCCAGCCGTGAGGGGATTCCGGGCAGTGGCTGGTCGCGGAGTCGAGGCGGAGATCGAAGGGATCCAGGTCGCGGTCGGCGGTCCGGCCCTGCTACGGGAGCGTCGTCTGACTCCTCCGCCCGAACTGTCCGAACAGACCGCCACCTGGCAGGAGCGTGGTGCGGCCGTGCTCCATGTCGTGCGGGGCGATGAGATCATCGGGGCGCTGGCGCTGGAGGACCAGATCCGGCCCGAGTCCCGTCAGGCCGTGTCGGACCTGCAAGGCGCCGGGATCCGCGTCGTCATGATTACCGGCGACGCCCGGCCGGTCGCCGACGCCGTCGGCAAGCAGCTCGGCATCGACGAGGTCTTCGCCGAGGTGTTGCCGGAGGACAAGGATCAGGTCGTCGCGGAGTTGCAGAGGCGGGGCGGCCGGATCGCGATGGTCGGCGATGGTGTCAACGACGCGCCGGCCCTGGCGCGGGCCGACGCCGGGCTGGCGATCGGCGCCGGGACGGACGTCGCGATCGCCTCGGCCGGCGTCGTGCTGGCGTCCAGCGACCCCCGCGCCGTCCTGGGCGTCGTGCAGCTGTCGCGGGCAAGCTACCGGAAGACCATCCAGAACCTCGTCTGGGCGGCGGGTTACAACATCGTCGCCATCCCGCTGGCGGCCGGCGTGCTGGCGCCGATCGGGTTCACCCTCTCGCCGGCCGCCGGAGCCGTCTTCATGAGCCTGTCGACGATCATCGTCGCCGCCAACGCTCAGCTGCTCCGCCGGCTGGACCTGCGGCCGAGGCCAGTGAGCGTTCCGTAAGGGCGTCCGGTCGCGAGCCCGACCGGCCGCAGCGGCCATCGCTGTCAGGCGAGACTGGTTCGGCTCACGACGAGGTTCATCGAAAGCCTTGGTCGCGGACAGTCCCCTCCCCAACGCCCCCAGCTCGGATCGTCGCTCAAGCTACTCACCGCCCGGAGAGGGGCTTTTTCTCGTCGGCTTCGCCGTCCTGCCGAATCCTCCCCCAGCGCAGCGTGAACCTTCCCCACTGTGGCGGAGAGGCGTATTCCCGTTTTTCGGCCGCGGACGCTCGTAGGCGCGATCCCTTGTGGTCGCCCGGCCGCCACAGCGGCCATCGCCGTTCCGCGACGTCATGGCTCATCGAAACACGACTGTTGCGTGACACCGGCGCCACTGCGCGGTCTGGAGCCTCAAGGCGCGGCAGCGACGCGAGTAGGGCCAGCGCAGCAACGCGAGAGCGTGAGCCATGTCCCTACGACGAAGCGCTTGGCGACGCGGACAGGGCCGTTCGTCCGGGCTCGCTTACGCCACCAGCTCGGCGTTCAGCGCCTTGCAGGCCCGCTCGCAGCGGCGGCCGGCATCGGCGCAGACGGCGCAGTGCTCCAGCCATGCCGGGCGTGACCTTCGTACTGGGTCGCGCAGCGGTCGCAGGCGTCTGCATAGGCGGCCAGCGACGCACGAAGGACCTGTGGGTCGGCGGCGGTCTGACGAGTGACGGCCGCTCCGGTCGCGAGGCATTGGTCCGCGCAGTCCAGGTCGAGTCGGATGAAGCCGACGAGTTCGGCGACGCTCTGCTCGCTGAGGCAGGCGTCGGCGCAGGCCGTGCAGGCCTGGGCGTAGGCGAAGCAGGCGTCGATGCAGACGGCGAGCGTCTCGGTCGACGCGCTCGTCCTGCCGGGGTAGGTGCTCAGCATTCGGGTTGCGTAGCTTATGTCAGTTGCCACTCTCGCAGGATCGTTGGTGATCCCGACTGACGGGTCGATGCCCCAGACCGCTGGGCCCGGTCGGGCCCGGCGGTCTGGGGAGCGGCGGGCGTCCCGGCGAGCGGGCGCCTCGGCTCAGGGGGTTGGCGTGGCGGTCAGCATCGCCCGAATCGACGTCATCTGCTCGATCTCGGCCTGCTGGGCGACGATCACGCGGTCGGCGAACTCCCGGGTCTCGGGGTGGGTCGCTTGGTTGACCGCCGCCTCGGACGCCGCGATGGCGCTCTGGTGGTGGGGAATGACGAGATCGATGAAGGCGAGGTCGGCGTTGTCCTGGGCGCAGAACGCGGCGACCAGCGCGTCACTGTCCATCATCGCCGTGTCGGCCATCATCAGGTCGTGGGCGGCGGGCATGTATTGCGCCATCGCGTCCATGACGATGTCCATCGTCTCCGGCGTCGTCGACCCGTAGAACTGCTGGCGCAGACTGCTCAGTTCCTCGAGCTCGGCCGCCTGGGACGAGATGATGTTCATGGCGATCGTCTGAAGTTCGCTGTTCTGCAGCCGGGGCAGGGCGGCCTCGGAGAGCGCGATGACGCTAGCGTGGTGCGGCAGCATCATGTCGATGTAGGTCTGGTCAAAGTCCATGGTGATCGCCGCAGGTGTGCCGGAGCCCATGGACATGCCTCCCATCGCTGGAGTGGCCGCCGCCGGAGTCCCGGCGGTGTCGCAGGAGTAGGTCGTCGGTGTAGCCTGTCGGGCCGTGAGCGGGCTGGACGGGCTGGTGGCGCCGGTCGAGGTGGCGCTCAGGCTGGCGATGAGCAGCAGGCAGATGGCCGCCATCATCGCGGCATAGAGTCGGAATCGAGACATGGGTTGGTTGCTCCTAGAGTGTGAACGGATCGACGGACGAATCGGGTCGTCCCCTCGCACAGGGGGTCCCGTCCGGTCATCGGCCTACACCCGGTAGATCTGGAGCAGCGCCCGACGTTTCTGCGGGTCGAGCGTCGGCGCCCTGGCGACGGGGCGAGCCACTGGCGAATCCAGAGTCAGGACGTTGGAGATAGGGACGACGATGTCCGGGAGATGGTTGGCGTCGGGCAGAGCCGGTGCCTGGAGGCCGGGCAGGGCCGCCTCGCGGAGAACGCCGCAATCACCTTCATCAGGATCCGGCGTTGGATCGTCGATGGGTCCGGTCGCATCGTGCGCTGACGCGGGTTCCAGGTGATCGGAGACATCGGTCGGCATGCTCATGGCGGACATCGGTGCGGTCGCGTAATGCCCCTCGAACTGGTTGCCGTGGGCCGCGGCCGCGCTCGTCATCATCGCGTCGTGGCCGATGAGCAGGAGGGCGACGGCCACCAACGCCCGGACGGACAACGTCCATATGGCGCCTGGTCGTTTCACCCTTGGACGTGTCGACGGCCATGTCCATGTCACCATCTGACGGTTCCTCACCGTGTCGAGTCGTCATGAGTATCCATCCGGTCAGTCGCATAGGTCTGGCCATGAGCGCCAGCCTGCATGATAGACTGCCATGCATCACGGCCTGAACTCATCAGGCCTACCCCCTGACCCACCAGGGGTTCGGTCCCGAACACCGCATTCGAACGTATTTCTATCCAACGACTGTATCGCGATGACCCGTGCTGGCCGCGGAAATCCAGTACGGTCCTTTGTCGTGCCAACGCGATGACGTGACACCTCGGGGGTCCGTGATCGGTGGCGAGAGGAACCTGCGTGAACACCCATCATCTGCGTCACGAGTGGCTCGGCGGCGACATCCGGGTGGAACTGGTCGCCGGTCTGGTCGTCGCGCTCGCCCTGATTCCGGAGGCGATCTCCTTTGCGGTCATCGCCGGAGTCGATCCCAAAGTCGCGCTGTATGCGTCGTTCTCGATCGCAGTGGTCACGGCCATCGTCGGTGGCCGTCCGGCGATGATCTCGGCCGCGACCGCTGCGATGGCGGTCCTCTTCATCGATCTGGTGCGAGACCACGGGATCCAGTACCTGTTCGCGACCACGATCCTGGCCGGCGTCTTTCAGGTGATCGCCGGGGCGCTTCGCCTCGGGATCCTGATGCGCTTCGTCTCCCGCTCCGTGATGACCGGGTTCGTCAATGCGCTTGCCATCATCATTTTCCTGGCGCAGGTTCCTCAACTTACCGGGGTGGGGTGGTTGACGTACGCAATGGTCGCTCTGGGTCTCGGGATCATCTATGGGTTGCCCCGGATCACGACCGTCGTGCCGTCGCCGCTGATCAGCATCATCGTGATCACCATCGCGGCTGTGACACTGGATCTGGGGAGTCTCCGAACCGTGAGCGACGAAGGTGAGCTGCCGTCGTCGCTGCCCGCGTTTTTGATTCCGGATATCCCGTTCAACCTGGAGACATTTCAGATCATCGTCCCGACCGCGCTGGCGCTGATGGTCGTTGGGCTGATGGAATCGCTCATGACCGCGACGTTGATCGACGACATCACGGACACAGGCAGCGACAAGAACCGGGAGGCCGCCGGACAGGGCGTCGCCAACGTCGTGGCCGGCTTCTTCGGCGGGATGGCGGGCTGCGCCATGATCGGTCAGTCGATGATCAACGTCCGCATCTCGGGTGCCCGGACCCGGCTCTCGACCTTCGCCGCCGGGACATTCCTCCTGATCCTGGTCGTCGTCCTTGGAGATATCGTCGGCCGGATTCCAATGGCCGCCCTCGTCGCAGTGATGATCATGGTCTCGATCAGTACGTTCAACTGGGGGTCGATCCGCGACCTCACCGTCAACCCGCGCCTGTCCAGCGTCGTGATGGTTACGACGGTCGTCGTGGTCGTCGTAACCAGCAATCTGGCGATCGGGGTCTTCGCCGGGGTGGTGCTGAGCGGCCTGTTCTTCGCCTGGAAGGTCGCCAACGCGTCGCATGTGGCGATCGATCTCGCCAGCACCCGCGATATCCGGCTGTTCAACGTTACGGGGCAGATCTTCTTCGCTGGCGCAGACAGCTTCGTCTCCGGGTTCGACTTCGACGACGTTCCGCCGCGGGTCCGCATCGAGGTCAGCCGGGCGCATTTCTGGGATATCTCGTCGATCAACGCGTTGGACAAGGTCGTGCTGAAGTTTCGCCGACACGGCGCTGAGGTCGATATCGTCGGCCTGAACGAGGCCAGCCAGACGCTGGTCACGAAGCACGGCCTCCATGACAAGACCGACGATTTGGAGCTCGTGCCCGGGCACTGAGCCCTGAGGTTCTCTGCCAGCGCCGAAAACACCCCTGTGCCGCAAGACATTGACAGATATCTATATTTGGCTCATGCTGTCGCCATGAAGACCCAGACGATTCGCCTCCGACCAGACGATTGCTGTTCCGTCCCGCTCTCGCCCCCGCCCCTGGCGAACGACGAGCGGGACCGGCTCCTGCTGGCCCTGAAGGCGCTCGCCGATGGGACTCGCCTGCGGATCTTCGAGCTGATCTCGGCCCAGGACGCGCCGGTCTGCGCCTGCGACATCGTCGACCGGTTCGACGTCAGCCAGCCGACCATCGCCCACCATCTCCGGACGCTCCGGGAGGCGGGTCTGATCACGACGACCCGGCAGGGTGTCTGGGCCTACTACGCCGTCGATCCGGCCGGGCTCGCCCTGGTCAGCGGCCTGTTCGCGGTTGCGGCCAACGCCGAATCGAACCTGCCCCTCCGTTAGGGTACCGCCGTTTGCAGGTACGATTGGCGGTTGGATATAGATCGATATCGATATGCTGCCAAGGGACGACCGAGCATCATGCAGCAGGCCCACGCGCCACGGATCTCACCGACGATCGCCGGAGACGGCTCCGGGCCGCCGACGCTGTCGCTTATGGACCGGTTCCTCCCGGTCTGGATCTTCGCGGCGATGGGGCTGGGCATCCTGCTCGGTCAGCTCATTCCGGACCTCGGCGAGCGGCTGGACGCGGTCCAGGTCGCCGGCGTCTCGCTGCCGATCGCGATCGGTCTGCTCTGGATGATGTACCCCGTCCTGGCGCGGGTCAGCTACGAGTCGCTCGGCCGGTTCCAGACCCAGGGCCGGCTGTTCGCGACCTCGATGGTTTTCAACTGGCTGATCGGTCCCCTGCTGATGTTCGGCCTGGCCTGGCTGTTCCTGCCCGACCAGCCGGAGTACCGCAACGGCCTGATCCTGATCGGGATCGCCCGCTGTATCGCGATGGTCCTGATCTGGAACATGTTGGCCCGGGGAGACGGCGATACGGCCGCGGTCCTGGTCGCGATCAACTCGGTCTTTCAGATCGTGATGTACAGCGTCTTCGGCTGGTTGCTGCTGACGGTCGTGCCGGGCTGGTTCGGCGCGGAGCAGTCCACGGTCGACATCTCGATCTGGACGATCGCGAAGAACGTCCTGATCTTCCTCGGCATCCCGCTGGTCGCCGGTTTCCTGACCCGGCGGATCCTGCGGCCGCGCAAGGGAGCCGACTGGTACGACAACCGCCTCATGCCCCGGCTCGGCCCGACGGCGCTACTCGGGCTGCTCTACACGATCGTGATCATGTTCTCGCTCCAGGGCGACCGGATCATCGAGCTGCCGCTGGACGTCCTCCGGATCGCCGCCCCGCTGGTGGTCTATTTCATTGTCATGTTCGGCCTCGCCTTCATCGTCTCCCAGCGGCTCGGCTTCGACTACCCCCAGACGGCGGCACTGTCCTTCACCGCCGCCGGCAACAACTTCGAGCTGGCGATCGCCGTCGCGGTCGGCCTGTTCGGGATCACCTCCGGCGAGGCGCTGGCCGGCGTGGTCGGCCCGCTGATCGAGGTCCCGGCCCTGATCGCGCTGGTCTACCTGTCGCTCTGGCTCCGGGACCGGCTGTTCCCGGCCGCCTCGGGCGCCGGAGAACCGGTCGTCGTGCCCACCACCTCGGCGGGTCGGCGCCTGACGTAGGGCGCCGTTGAAAGAATACGGTCCGGGGCCCGGTGGGGGACTCCGGCAACGAGAGGAACACCGATATGTACGGCTCGACGTTACTTCCCGGACAGCCGGATGGCGCGGTCCAGGCGATGATCGACCGGGTGCGCCGGACGGCGCTGATGGAACTCGACGGCGCGACGTTCCCCGACCTCGATGACTGTGTCATCGGGGCGGTGACGACGCTTTCCCAGGGGAACGTCGCCAGGTTCGTGCCGCTCCTCGCGATCCGGCACGTCCGGTGCTGCATCCGGGCGGGCTCCTGCGATTGCGGGGTCTGCTGAGCGATGACCAGGCGGATCGCGATCTTCGGCGACGTCCACGGCAACAGCGCGGCGACCGCCCGGACTCTGGAGGCGATCGACGCGGCGGCACCCGACGCCATCCACTGCCTGGGGGACCTCGTCGGCTACGGCGCCCGGCCCAGTGAGACGATCGACCTCGTCCGGTCCCGCGCGGTCCCGACGATCATCGGCAACTATGACGATGGCGTCGGCTTCGACCGGGACGACTGCGGCTGCGCCTACACGGACGCCGGTGAGCGTGAGCGTGGGCAACAGTCGCTGATGTGGACCCGGTCCGTCGTCGACCCGGACCGCAAGGCCTATCTGCGGGGACTGCTGCCCGAGATCCGCCTGGACATCGAAGGGGTCCGGCTCCGGCTGGTCCACGGCAGCCCCCGGCGGATGAACGAGTACCTTTTCGCCGACCGGGACAAGCGGTCGCTCGAACGGATTTCGGCCGGGGCCGACTGCGACGTCCTCGTCTTCGGCCACACGCATATCCCATGGTCCCGGACGATCGGCGACGTGCTGTTCGTCAACGCCGGGAGCGCGGGCAAGCCGAAGGACGGCGACCCAAGGGCGTGCTGGGTGCTGCTGACCCTGACGGAGGGCGAGGAGCCCGTGGTGAGCTATCAGCGGGTACCGTACGACGTCGCGGCGATGGCGACCGCCATCCGGCGGACCGGCGGGTTGCCGGACCGATTCGCCGAACAACTGGAAACGGCGGGAGTGTCACATGGCTGAGGTCCAGTTCACGGCCACCGGCAAGCCGAAGCGCTCGATCGAGTCGCTGACCATCGAGCGCCGCTACGGCAACGTCATCCGGCTGTTCCTCGCCGGGGAGCTGCCCAACTTCACCCACGAGCGCCACATCCATGTCGCCAACGTCCTCCGCCACATCCCGTACGGCCGGGAGCTGATGCATCTCGGCCTGCAGACGATGGCCTACCGGCACTACATCCCGCACAAGTACAGCGCCGAGATCACCGACCGCAACTGGGACCGGCTCGACGGGATGCTGCCCGATCCGAAGCTGTTCGCCGATCTGCCGGGTGGCGCCGATGCCCGGACCGCGAGTTGCGCCGCCGACTGAGCGCCCGGACGCCAGTCAAGAAAAGAGGACATGGTCGGCTCTGCTATATTGACGGATCTCGATGAGCACGCGATGACGGGATCAGCCAGGGGACGACCGATGACGACATTCGCGCTGACGACCACCATCCCGGCACCCGTCGATTCGGGCTGCTGCGGGGTATCCAGCGGATCGGCCCTGTCAGAGCCGGACGCGGAGACGTATGCGACCTGGTTCAAGGCTCTGTCCGACCCGACCCGGATCCGGATTCTCAACCTGCTGGCGGGGAGCGACGAGGCGATCTACGTCTGCGAGATCGTCGAGCAGTTCCCGCTCGGGCAACCCGCCATCTCCCACCACCTCCGGGTTCTGCGGGACGCCCGGTTCGTCTCCGCCGAGCGCCGCGGGACGTTCGTGTACTACCAGGTCAATCGCGCCTGCTTCCTGGCCTTCCCGGACGCGGCCCGTCACATCATGGCCGGCTGAGGCCCCGGCATCGTTCTGATCCCGTCGGCATCGGCGGGAAGCGTCAGTCGACTATATCGACGAGCTTCGATAGGGTCGGAGCAGTGGGAAAGGAAACACCCATGTCGGACGCACGTCTCCCGGTCGCGGTCATCGGGGCCGGTCCGGTCGGGCTCGCCGCGGCGGCCCGGCTGCTGGCCCACGGCGAGGAGCCGATCGTCTTCGAGCAGGGAGGGTCGGTCGGGGCGGCCATCCTGACCTGGGGCCACGTACGGCTCTTCTCGCCGTGGCGATACGTCGTCGACGAGGCCGCCGCGGAGCTGCTGGCCGCGTCGGGCTGGGTGTCGCCCGGCCCGGAGGCGTTCCCGACCGGCCGTGAACTGGTTGAGCAGTACCTCGCGCCACTGGCCGGCCTGCCAGCGCTGCGGGACCGGATCCGGCTCGGGGTCCGGGTCGAGAGCGTGACGCGGGACGGCTTCGACAAGATGAAGACCGACGGCCGCTCGGACGCGCCGTTCCTGATCTCCGCCGGGATGGCCGATGGGCGGAGCGAGACTTGGCTGGTCCGGGCGGTGATCGACGCCTCGGGGACGGCCTCGACGCCGAACCCGCTCGGCGCGTCGGGACGATCCGTTCCGGGGGAGCAGGCGCACGCGGGCCGGATCGCCTATGGCGTCCCAGACATCCTTGGCATTGAGCGTGACCGCTACGCGGGGAGGAGGGTCCTTGTCCTCGGCAACGGTCACTCGGCCTTCAACGCCCTGCTCGACCTCGGCCGGCTCGCGGACGACGTGCCTGGGATGTCGATCGTCTGGGCCGTCCGGCGCCCGGCCCAGCGGCTGGCGGGCCTGTTCGGCGGTGGGGCCGGCGATCAGCTCTCGGAGCGAGGCGCTCTCGGCCTGCGGGTCCGGGAGATGGTCGATCGGGGCCAGCTGGAGCTGGTCTCCGGCTTCCGGGCGAGACGGGTCAACGACGGGCCGGACGGCATCCGGGTGGTCGGTGACGATACCGTCCTGCCGCCGGTCGACCAGGTCATCGTCGCGACCGGCTTCCGGCCGGACCTGTCGCTGCTGGCCGAGCTTCGGATCGCGCTCGACCCGATCGTCGAGAGCCCGGTCGCGTTGGCCCCGCTGCTCGACCCCAACCTCCACAGTTGCGGGACCGTTCCACCGCATGGTGCCGAGGAGCTCCGTCACCCCGAGGCCGACGTCTACGTCGTCGGGATGAAGAGCTACGGCCGGGCGCCGACGTTCCTGATGCTGACCGGCTACGAGCAGGTCCGCTCGGTTGCCGCCGCGATCGCCGGGGACTGGGCGGCGGCCCGCGATGTCCGGCTGGTCCTGCCCGAGACCGGTGTCTGCTCCTCGAGCCTGTTCGACGCCCCGGCGGCGTCCTGCTGCGGCGCGACCGTGGATGAGGTCGCGGCCGCCACTGGCACGGCGTCCTGCTGCGCCCCGACCGTCACGCCGCTCGTTCCGGCGACGGGTGCGGCGGCATCGTGCTGCACCCCGGCCGCGCCGCGGGTGATCCAGCTCGGCACGGTTCGACGCGCCAGCCGGACGTCAGAGGGTCGTTCAGCACCGCATTGATCCGACAGACCGGCCACCAATGGCCCGACTGAACGACATCTGATTCGGCATTGGGATGCTCTCGCCGAATCCCGATCGCGGTGGCGTGCTCCCGGACGCATGGTGGACGACCGATGTCGTTCAGCCGGTTCCTTCCGGGTCGGAAACGGATGCAAACCACCGGCGAGGAGTCTCCGCTGAGCCAGGCAGCACCGGTCCGGGCCCGTCCGTACTACGGCTGGTCGATCGTCGGGGCGCTTTCGCTGACCGAGTTGATCTCGTTCGGCGTGCTGTACTACGCCTTTTCGGCTCTGCTGGTACCGATGCAGCGGGAGCTGGGCTGGTCGCTGACGGTCCTCTCGGGCGGCTTCTCGGTCGCGCTGCTCGTCTCCGGGCTGGTCGCCCCGCTGGTCGGTCTCTGGCTGGACCGGCGCGGGGCGCGGCTCCTGATGGCGACGGGCTCGGTCGTCGCGACCGGCGCGGTGCTGGCCTGGTCACGGGTCGAGACGATCCCGGCCTACTTCGCGGTCTGGCTGGTACTCGGGCTGGCGATGGCGGCGGTCTTCTACGAGCCCGCCTTCGCGGTCATCACGACCTGGTTCGTCCGGCTCCGGGGTCGGGCGCTGCTCGCCCTGACGATCACCGGTGGGTTCGCCAGCACGATCTTCCTGCCGCTGACCGACCTGCTCGCCCGCTCCCTCGGCTGGCGAGCGGCGCTGGTCGTGCTGGCCGCGATCCTCGCCGCCGGGACGATTGGCCCACACCTCGTTGTCCTGCGGCGACGACCGGAGGACCTGGGTCTGCTGCCCGACGGTGCCACGGCCATGGACGCGGTGCCTCACGGAACGACCGCAACCGTGTCCGGCAGTGCGGGAGTCCAATCGGCGCCGGAGGTTGATGTCCGGTCGGCGCTGCGGGTGCCGACCTTCTGGTGGCTGGTCGGCGCCTTCGTCTTCAGCACCCTGACGACGACCGCGGTCACCGTCCACCTCGTCGCTTACCTGACGGAGCAGGGCCATGCCAGCAGCTTCGCCGCCCTGATCGCCGGCGCCTACGGCCTGTTCTCCGTCACCGGCCGGATCGTTGTCACCGGGGCGGGGCGCTTCGACTCCGGCGGACGGATGACGGTGATGGTCTTCGGCCTGCAGGCGCTCGCGATCCTCGTCCTGGTCGCGTGGGGCCGGGGGAGCGGCGGCGTGCTCCTGTTCATCGTCCTGTTCGGCGCCAGCACCGGTGCCCTGACGCTGGCCCGGGCAACCATCGTCGCTGACTACTTCGGGCGCCGGTCCTACGGCGCGATCTCCGGCACGATCTCGCTATTCTCGACGCTCTCCCGGGCCGCCGCGCCAGTCGGCGCCGGGTTGGGTTACGGGTTGGCCAACGGCTACGGCCCGGTCTTCAGCGTCCTGGTTGGGACCGCCCTGCTCGCGACACTCGCGATGGCGATGGCCGAGCGGACGCGGAAGGTTCAGTCGGTGTCCGCTGGTGTCCCCACCACATCGTCCTGAGCCCTAACGAGGGCAAGGTGCTGGCGCCTCAGCCGATCCGGACCGGTACCTCGGGGTACCGGAAGCGGGGCGGGTGCTGCCGCCCCTGAAGGGCATAGGCGAAGGACAGTGGCCCGATTCGGCCGAGAAACATGCCGATAGCGAGGATGACCTTCCCCGCGTCGGAGAGTTCTGGGGTGATCCCTGTCGTCAGCCCGACGGTCGCCAGGGCGCTCATGGATTCGAAGAGCAGGCCGGCCGTGCTGAAGCGGTCCTCGAGCAGTGGGCCGTCGGAGATCACCAGCGCCATCGTGACGAAGAAGTAGATCGTCATGTACAGGACGATGACGGCCATTGCCCGGAAGATGAGCGGCGCACCCAGCCGGCGACCGAAGATGTGAACGTCCGTATTGCCCCGCAGAGCCGACACGACGGCGACCACGATCACGCCGACGGTGGTCATCTTGATCCCACCCGCCGTTGAGCCGGAGGCGCCGCCGATCGCCATGATCCCCAGCCAGACCAGCAGGGTCACTGTCGCCGCCTGGCCGAAATTGACCGTGGTGAAGCCCGCGGTCCGCGCCGCGACACTCTGGAAGATGGCGCTCATCGGCCGCGCCCAGCCGGGCGTGCCGGCCAGTGAGGCGTTCCATTCGACGGCAAGGAACACGGCCGCCGCACCCAGGACCAGCACGGCGTTGATCGTCAGCACCAGCTTGGAATCAAGGGAGAGCCTGGTCCAAGACCGGCTCCGCCAGACATCGTGGAACACGATGTACGAGATCGCGCCGGCCTGGATCAGGCCGGCGATGACGACATTGACGACGACCGACTGATCGTACGGAACGAGGGACTGGAAATCATCGCTCAGGTCGAATCCGGCATTGCAGAAGGCGGCCACCGCGTGGAAGACGCCGTTCCAGAGCGCCTCCTGAAGCGACAGACCGGTCCCAAGCCAGAAGTACAGCGTCAGGATCGTCGCCCCGGTCGCCTCGACGACGGCCGTAAAGCGCACGATCTGACCGGAGTAGTCCAGCGCCTCGCGCAGGGTGAGGGTCGGCGAACCGTCCTGCATGAGCATCGCATCGCGCAGACTGCCCCCGCGGCGCAGGATCGCCAGGACCAGGCTTGCCCCGACCATGAACCCGAGGCCGCCGGTCTGGATCAACGCCAGGATGGTCAGCTGGCCGAAGAATGACCAGTGGGTAGAGGTGTTGACGGTCACCAGACCGGTGACCGACGCGGCGGAGACCGCGGTGAACATGGCGTCATAGGGGTCTGTCGACTGGCCCGACGCGGTCGCCCAGGGCGCCAGCAAGAGCAATGTGCCGATCAGGATGACGAGGATGAACGCAAGGGCGAAGCGGCGGGCATGGACGATGGGCGTGGCGAAGGTGGACTGCTCCACCGGTTCCGGACAGTCGATGACCCGGGTCTGGCGTGGCCGTCGCCGGATGACGTCGCGGCCATGGCGGCGGGGCACGGGCCGTGGCGCCGGTCCCATGTGGGGAGTCGCTTCCTGACCCGATCCCCCCCGCCCGGCCCTCTCCTCCGGAGTTGTCACGATATCCTCGGATCAGGAGCGAGGGTGCTGAATCGATTGATGGCCGCGTCGGTCCCGGCGACCACGATCTCGTCACCCGGTTCGATCTTCTCGTCGTAGGATGGCGCCGTGATGAGCCGGTCGCCGCGCCGGATCAGCAGCACGCTCAGCGCGAGGTCAGGGGTGTTGTAGAGGTCGGACAGCGATCGACCGATGAAGTGCGCCGGGGCGTTCATCTTCGCCAGGCCCGCCGTTGTCGTCAGCGTGATGTAATCGTTGATGGTCCGGACGGCGAGCGAATGCCCGAGGCGGACCCCCGCGTCCCGCTCCGGAAAGATCACCCGGTCGGCGCCGATCCGGTTCAGAACATCGCCGTGCAATTTGTTCGTCGCCTTCGAGATGACCCATGGCACACCCAGTTGCTTGAGCTGCATGGTCGCCAGAACGCTGGCCTCGAGGTTCTCCCCCTGGGCCACGATCCCGACGTCCGACTCTTCGACGTGGAGCGACCGGAGCAGCTCCTCGTCGGTCCCGTCCCCTTGGGCGGCGAGGGTGACGAAGTTGGACGCCTCGGCGACGGGGCGCTCGGCGATGTCGATCGCAAGGACCTCGTAGCCGAGGGAGACGAGGGTCTTGGCGGTACTCGTGCCGAAGCGCCCCAGGCCGATGACGACGACCCGATCCTTGCGACCCTGGTCCCGCTGGCGTCGAAACATCTGCTCACCACTCTCCGTCCGGGCGAGACCGCCGACGCTGCCGCCAACCATACGCGCGTAGCGTACCAACCAGCGACGAGTCCCGACGAGACCCGACCGGTCCGCCGGTGGTTTGACAGCGATCGCGACGTGACGCATCGGTCGATTGGCCAGTGATCCAGGTCAATAGTCGTTCCGTTCTATCTGTCAGGTGGTGGAGCGGTGTCCCACCGAGGCATCACGTCCACAGGCTGGAGTGCGATCCCATGAGCGAAACGTCCGGTCGACTTCCGAACAGCTCGCGACCGCTCCCGACGGCGAGCTTCGCGCTGCGACCGGAGCAGGTCGACCAGATCAAGAAGATGGCCGCGCAGCGCGGTACGAGCCAGAGCGCCATCGTGCGCGAGGCCATCGACCTGCTGATGCGGGACACCGTCCGGCAGGCCCTGGAGCAGTTGCAACGGGCCCGACGGGTCGACGGAGCGCCGCTGTTCCCGGATCCAGACGCCGGGGTTACGTCACTCGGGGTTAACGGGGAGTAGTTTGGGCGACAAGAGAACCAATTCGGGGGGCGGTGACGTTTACTAGTCTGAGTGACGGACTCCCCCCCCAACGCGGGTCGAGTGATCGCCCGCAGCCCGTTTCTCTTCCCTTCCCAGCCAGCGCGGAATGCGACATCGCATTCCGCGCTGGTCGTTTTCGGCGGCGGCGATGGGGCGGCCACACCTCGGGGGTGCCCGCATGACGATTCGCGCGATCCTCATCGATCTGGACGGGGTGCTGCGCCACTGGCCCCGGCCCTGGAATGCCGCCGCGGACCCGGGACAGCGACGGGTCGAGGACGCGGTCTTCGCTGTCGCCTTCGCGCCGGAGCTCCTGCAATGGGCGATTACCGGCGTCATCACCCACGACGAATGGCTGGCCGAGACCATCGCGCGCCTCTCGACTGACTGGCCCGGGGACGACGCCCGGCGGGCCGCCGCGGTCTGGGCCGATTCCATCCCCTCGATCGACCCGGCGGTAAGGGATCTCGTCCGTGAATGGCGGCGGCGCGTCCCGGTCGCCCTGATCACGAACGCGACCCGTCGCCTCAGACGGGATCTGGCCGTCGTCGGGCTGGACGAATCGTTCGATGCGATCGTCAACTCGTCCGAGGTCGGCCGTGCCAAGCCTGATCCGGCCATCTTCTACGCGGCACTGGTCCGGATGGACACGTCGGCTGGCGAGACGATTTTCATCGACGATTCGGCCGCGAACGTCGAAGCTGCTCTTGCGCTGGGTCTGCTGGGCTATCGTTTCGACGGAGATATCGATCGACTTCGCGAGTTCGTCAGCGGCTATCTCGGGTGACGATTCGGTCCAGCAGGCCACCCAGTCACTGTCTCCGCGATACTTCCCGTCGGAAATGATGATACGAATCGTGTCAGACCACTTGCATCAAAGTAAGTAGACCGGTAGAATTGAAACCGTTGATTCCTGCCCACGGCAATGGTCCGGCGCGGCAGGAGCAAGGAACGCGTGCCGCGTGCCGTGAACCGCCAGCCAGCGGGACGCGTTCCCTCAACGTCACCGACCCGGATGTGAGGAAACAGGCCCGATGAACACCCGATATCCCATTCAGCGCGTCACGGTTCCGGTCGGCGGCATGACCATGCGCGACGCCGTGGACCGCATCTTCAATGACAGCTTCTTCAACTCGCCCTTCCGCTCCGTCTGGGGTGGCGGCTTCAACGGTGGCTCCGGCGCCTCCCGCCTCGGCATCGCGATCGACGTCTACGAGACCGCTCGCGAGGTGGTCATCATCGCCGCCGTGCCGGGACTCGGGCCGGACGACATCAACGTCCAGGTCCACGACAACACTGTGACACTGAGCGGCCAGCTCCCGAACGTCGCCCAGTCCGAGGATGCCAGGCAGGCGACGTGGTACATCCACGAGCTGCCGTACGGCCGCTTCCAGCGGAGCCTGAAGCTTCCGGTCGAGATCGACGCGGACGCCGCCGACGCGACGTTCGAGAACGGCATCCTCCAGCTGCACCTGCCCAAGGCGTCGCAGTCCCGCCCGCGCCAGATCACCGTCCGACGGAACGAGCCAGCGACTCCAGAGTCACTCGCCCTGCCGGAGGATGAGACCAGGGACACCCCAGCGACGAACGGCACTGGTGATCATGCTGATGTCGGCGACGTGATCGCCCGCAGCTAGTTCGTCGTGGCCAGTCTGTGCCGTTGGGCGAACGAGGGGCAACGCGACATCCGTTGCGGTGCCCCTTCTGTCTGCCCCGACTGGTGCTACCACCCGCGCCGCGCCGCGCCTCGCTCCGGTCGCCGGTGTAGGGCTCCGGCAGGGCACGCCCGACCTGGGACCGATTGAAACTATCTCCGGCACGACTACCCGTTGCCGCAGAGGAAACGGCGACGCCCCCTGGTCCGGAACCGGGGGGCGTCGCCGTTTCGAGCACTATCGGGGACGGGACGGCGGGTCAGGCGACGGCAGCGTCGGTCTTCGGATCGAAGAAGTAGAAGCGGTCCGGCTCGGCCGTCACTTCGATGTTCTGGCCGCGCTCGAGCTTGACCTCCGGCGACATGCGGGCGGTCAGCACCGAGTTACCGCTGTTGAGATAGATGAAGCTCTCGTTGCCGAGGAGCTCGATCACATCGACCGTGACGGGAAGGACCGTCTCCGGCGTCCCCTGGAAGTGGGAGCGCTCGACGAGATGCTCGGGTCGGATGCCGAGGGTGACCGTCTCGCCCTTGAAGCGGGAGAGCATGTTGCCCTTGGCGTCAGGGACGCGCATCCGGAAGCCGCCGGGGTTGGTCGCGTAGAGCTTGCCGTCGGCGGCCTCGATCTGGACATCGACGAAGTTCATCGACGGGGAGCCGATGAAACCGGCGACGAACTTGTTGGCCGGCTTGTCGTACAGGTTCTGCGGCGTGTCCAGCTGCTGGAGAACGCCCAGGCTCATGACGGCGATCCGGTCGCCCATCGTCATGGCCTCGACCTGGTCGTGGGTCACGTAGATGGTCGTCGTCTGGACACGGTCGTGGAGCTTGATCAGCTCGGCCCGGGTCTGGACGCGCAGCTTGGCGTCGAGGTTCGAGAGCGGCTCGTCCATCAGGAAGAGGTCGGCGTCCCGGACGACGGCCCGGCCGAGGGCGACGCGCTGGCGCTGGCCGCCGGAGAGAGCCTTCGGCTTGCGGTCGAGGAACTGCTCGATCTCGAGCATCCGGGCGGCCTCGAGGACGCGCCGTTCGCGCTCGACCTTGGGGACCTTGCGCAGCTTGAGCGGGTAGGCCAGGTTGTCCCGCACGGTCATGTGCGGGTAGAGCGCGTAGCTCTGGAAGACCATGGCGACGTTGCGGTCCTTCGGGGGAAGGTCGTTGACGACGCGGTCGCCGATGATGATCCGCCCCTCGGAGACTTCCTCGAGGCCGGCGATCATCCGCATCGCGGTCGACTTGCCGCAGCCGGAGGGGCCGACCAGCACGAGGAACTCCCGATCGTGGACTTCCATGTTGAGGTCGGTGACGGCGGGGGCGGACGAGTTACCGTACCGCTTGAAGACGCCGTCGAAGATGACTCGGGCCATGTGATGGACCTCCCGGCGCATTACGCCTGCGGGCATGCCGGTGCCGTGGCAGGGGAGCATCGTCCACCTCGTCATCCTGCGCACCACAGTGTTACGCGACGAGTCCGGGGCCGCCCGTGATGCTCAACGGGCTGACCGCCTACGGTTCCACATCGACGATGGGACGCGTGTAAGCATTGTTGCGGCCCAGCGGCGGAGTGTCAAGGATGAGGGGTGAGCACTGGCGCCTCCTGATAGTGGTGGTTGAGCAACACCGGGTCTGCCCTGACTGGCGCGGCGGTCACGGGGCGAATCGGGCACGGCGCTGCGGAGCGGTCGCCATGTCGCACTATCCCCATCGCTCCCGAAGACGTACCATGTCCCGGGTCGTCTTTACCTTCACCGCCACGGGCGGTGCGAGAGTCCGGACGCGGTCAGCGCCGGAGGAGCGAGGGATCGTGTCGACGGAGAGCGTGGGCAGACAGGATCGGGCGGCGGGAGGCGAGATCATGCCGGGCCGGTTCGCCGGGTACGTCGTCACCTTCGGTGAGGCGATGCTCCGGTTCACGCCGCCGGGCAACGAGCGGCTGGAGCGAAGCCAGACGCTGGGCATCTCGGGCGGCGGCGCCGAGCTGAACACGGCGACGGGTCTGGCCTCTCTCGGCGTCCCCAGTACCTTCGTTACGACGCTGCCCGACAACCCGCTCGGTCGCTGGCTGGTCCGCTCGGCCCGGGCGCACGGCGTCGATGACGCCGGAGTCCACTGGCAGGCCGAAGCCGACGGCCGGATGGGCGTCTACTTCCTCGAGGAGGCGGTCGACCCCCGGGCATCGGCCGTCACGTACGATCGGGCCAACTCGGCGATGGCCCGGATCGCGCCGGGCCGGTTCGACTGGCCGGCGATCCTGGCGGGAGCGATAGCCTTCCATGTCTCAGGGATCACCCCTGCCCTCGGGCCCGGTGCCCGGGCCGAGACCCTGACCGCGATCCGGGTGGCGCGCGACCTCGGCGTCCCGGTCGCCTTCGACCTGAACTACCGGAGGAAGCTCTGGTCGGAGACCGACGCGGCCGACTGCTTCCTCGAGATCGTGCCGGGCGTCGACATCCTGTTCGCCGGCCGCGGCGCCCTGCGGACCTTCTTCCACATCGACGGGCAGATCGAGGAGGTCCTCACACGGACGAGGACCGAGCTTGGCGTCGGAGTCGTCGCGATGCCGCGGAAGAAGAACGTCGGCAGCCGCGGGATTCGCCTGTCGTCCTACGCGCTCGGCGGGTCCGGCGAGATCGCCCGGGCGCCATGGGTCGAGACCGAGATCGTCGACCGGCTCGGCGGTGGCGATGCCTTCGCGGCCGGGTTCCTGGCCGGCTACCTGGAGGCTCGAGCTGGGGGCGACGCCACACTCGCCGACCTGCCGGACCTGAACCGGGCCTGTGCCCTCGGGACCGCCGCGAGCGCCCTCAAGCACACGATCCCCGGTGACTTCCTCTGTGCGACGCGGACCGAGATCGAGGCGGTCGCCGCCGGGGTCGAGGCCGGGACGCTCCAGCGGTAGTGCACTGTGACGCTGGGCCGGATCATGCAGGATCGAACCTTGGCAAAACCGCCCATGCACCGTCATGAAGCCGCCAACGCGGTGGGTGGTCGGCTATCATCCTCGGCGACATGACGCGGTGCCGTGCTCAGGAGGAACTTTCGGTGGGACAGGTCGAGACGGTCGAGACGGTGGACGCATTCATAGAGATTCCCCGGGGCAGCCGGAACAAATACGAATACGACAAGGAACTCAAGACCTTCCGGCTCGACCGGGTGCTCTACAGCAGCGTCCACTACCCGTCCGACTACGGGTACATCCCGGAAACGCTGGCCGAGGACGGCGACCCGCTGGACATCCTCGTCATCGTCCAGGAGCCGACGTTCCCCGGTTGCATCATCGCGGCCCGCCCGATCGGTGGGCTGGACATGTGGGACGAGAAGGGCAGCGACTTCAAGGTCGTCGCCGTCCCGATCGGGGACCCGCGCTACGCCGAGATCTTCTCGATGGAGGACGCCGGCTCCCATTGGGCCCGCGAGATCGAGACGTTCTTCGCCTCCTACAAGCACCTGGAGAACAAGACATCGGAGGTCCGCGGCTGGCATGATGTCGCGCACGTCACCCGAATCATTGCCGAGTGTCGCGAGCGCTACACGACCGGCGCCTGACGGGTTCGGTAGTGAACGACTACGGAACGGCCCCGTCGCGGCGATGCGGCGGGGCTGTCCTGTGTTCCATAGAGGATCGGCCCGCGACGGTCGCTTTCCGTAGGGGCGGTCCCTTGCGGTCGCCCAGCCGCCGCAGCGGCTTTCGCCATCAGGCGAGACGGTGGCAATGGCCAACTGCGTGTCGGCGAGCAGACCCCACCTCAACCCCCCCATCTCGGTTCGTCCCCGCGGGGACTCACCGGCTGGAGAGGGGCCCCATGCTGGTCGGTCACGCCTTCCTGATGGGCGCACGATTCGGAAAACGGCTCCCCTCACCGTCCGCTCAAGACTGAGGGACTGGACCGACCGCGACCGTTGCGGGGCGATGCCCGCTTCGGCGGCCGGGCTCGCAAGCGTCGCCCCTACAATACGGGCCGCTGCGGCGGCCGGGCGACCACAAGGGGTCGACCCTACGACGTGGGTACTGCGTCGCCGTTCGACAGCCGGGGAGATGGGTCGAAGAGCGACTCAGGCTGGCGAGATGCTGGCACCGTCCCGGGTGATGGCGAGGGTGGTCGTCTCGCCGGGGATGCCAGTGTGGGCGGCCGCGCTGGATACCGCCTCCCGAACGCTGGCGAGGCGCGAACCGTCGGTCAGGGCGAGGACGGTGGGGCCGGCCCCGCTGAGGCAGGCGCCAATCGCACCGGCGGCGGTCGCGGCGTGGCTGACCGGGTCGAGGTGCGGGAATAGGCGGGCCCGGTATGGCTGGTGCAGCCGGTCGTTCATGCTGGCGCTGAGGACCTCTCGCTCGCCGGTCAGGAAGGCGGCGACGATCCCGGCCGTCATCGCCAGATTCCAGGCGGCGTCGGTGTGCGGGATGCGCTCCGGCAGCGCCGCCCGGGCCGCCCAGGTCGCGCCGGTGATCTCGGGGATGAACGCGACGGCGACGAGATCCGCCAGGTCGTCGGCGGCCTTCGGGTGACCGAGGAGCTGGATGGCGGTTGGGACGCCCGGTACGGCCAGAATCGCCCCGCCGTAGAGGGCGGCCCCAACGTTGTCGCCGTGGCCCTCCATCCGCCAGGCGTGGCCGTAGAGCTCGTCCCGCGACAGCCCGAGGCCGAGCACCGCGTCGCCGGCGATCAGCCCGGCGACGAGTGCCGCGGCCGAGCTGCCCAGTCCGCGCGAGACCGGAACGGCGTTGCGGAAGGTCAGCCCGACCGGCGGCAACGCCCAGCCGTGCGCCTCCGCGAGCTGTCGCATCGCCCGGAGGACGAGGTTCTCGTGCGGCTCGCCCCCCTCGCCTCGGAGGAGGTCGGCGTCGCGACCCCGAATCGTGACTCGATCCTCGGCAACGGTCGGATCGACATCGAGGTCGTTCCAGAGATCGAGTGCCAGACCGAGGGCGTCGAAGCCCGGCCCGAGGTTGGCCGAAGACGCTGGTGCGCGGACAGTGAATGGGGCCGTGCGGGGCTCGCCACGGGCCGAGAGCGAGCGAATGCCCTGCTCCGTCCAGCGGGCCACCGCGCCGGGGCCGCTTGACCGGACCGTCGCCGCGATCGGATGGTTCGTCATGCGATGCCCGCCGGGCCGTCGGGTTCGCCGGCTACCGGGCCGGCGTCGATCACCGTGTCGAGCAGCCGGGCGAGGGCGTCGAGCGTCGCGTCGACCCGGACCGGGCGGTTGGCCAGTGCGTGACGGTGCCCGTCTGACCCGTCTGACCCGTCTGACCCGTCGCCCAGGTGGTAGGCCATGACGGCGTCGGTGTCCTTGAGGACCGTTCCGGTCAGGATGCCGACGACGCTCTCGTCCGGCCCGATGATGCCCTCGGCGACGAGCTTGCGGGCGCCGGCCAGGCTGGCGGCGGAGGCGGGCTCACAGCCGATCCCGACCTGATCGATCAGCGCCTTGGCGTCGAGGATCTCCTCGTCGGTGACCATCGTCACGTTGCCGTTGGTCTGCTCGATCGTCCGGCGGGCACGCGGGGTGCTGACCGGGTCTCCGATCCTGATCGCGGTCGCGACGGTCTCGGCGTGCATCGGCTCGTAGGTCCGCCAGCCGGAGGCGAAGTAGCGGGCGAACGGGGACGCACCGGCCGCCTGGACGGTGATCACGCGCGGCTTGCGGGCGATCAGCCCGACGGCGTGGGCCTCGTCGATCGCCTTGCCGAAGGCGGCCGTGTTGCCGAGGTTGCCGCCGGGGACGGTGATGACGTCCGGTACGTCCCAGCCGAGCTGCTCGAACAGCTCTAGCATGATCGTCTTCTGCCCCTCGGGCCGGAACGGATTGACCGAGTTGGTCAGGTAGACGTCATGGGAGGAGGTCAGTTCGCGTAGCAGGCGAAGGGCGATGTCGAAGTCGCCCTCGATCTGGACGACCCGGGCGCCGTAGGCGATCGTCTGGGCCAGCTTGCCGCCGGAGATCTTGCCCTCGGGGATGAGGACCAGCGCCGGGATGCCGGCCGCGGCGGCGTATGAGGCCAGCGAGGCCGAGGTATTGCCGGTGCTGGCGCAGGCGACGATCCGGGCGCCGACCGCGACGGCGTGGCTGACTCCGACGGTCATGCCGCGGTCCTTGAACGAGCCGGTCGGATTGTGGCCCTCGTGCTTGACGCCGAACGAGCCCGCCCGGAGCCCGGCGAAGGCGGCCAGCCGGTCATCGACGTAGAAGGGCGTGTTGCCTTCGCCGCGCGTCACGATGGCGGCCTCGGGGATGGCCGGGAGAAGCGCGCGGTACCGCCAGACGCCGGACCGGGCGAGGTGCGGCGGCAGCCCCTGGCCGAAGCTGGCCGGCGTGATCGGTGTCGTGGTGTCGATCACCGCATCGAGCAGGCCGCTGCAGACCGGGCAGAGGCTGATCGGATGATCCCCCGGCGAGACGGTGCCGCACTCCATGCAGCGGACCTGCAAGGTGGCCAGCTCCGACCGGTCGATCCGGGCCGGGGTGCCGGTCGCCGTGATCTGCCCCGCGAATCGTCGTTCCGTCCGCACCGCCCTGCCGTCGACCGCCGTCATGCCGGGCTACTCCCCACGTCCTGTTGTTCCACCTGAGGCATCGGAATGCAGGCGCAGGATACCACTGCGCCCGATCGCGTCGTCCTGACGCAGCCGTCGAACACCAGGACGGTCCACCGGAATGTCTCCGGTGGACCGTCCTGGTGTTGCTCCCATCAAGGGTGGGTTCTACCCGGCCCTAGACGGCCGGCTCGACCGAGACGCGGTTGCAACGCACGACGATCCGGGAGAGGTACTCGCCAGAGATGGCGTCGAATTCTCCGCCGCAGGTGATAACGGTCAGTGTTGGCAGGCGTGTCGCGCCAGTGACCTCATTGTTGATGAGTTCGGGCGTCAGGGTACCGTTCTCATAAGTTGTCGAGCGCTGGACCTCGTAGGTGTGGCGGCTGCCGTCCTCGCCCACCATGACGATCTGGTCGCCTGGGTTCGCGCCCGGCTCCTTGAAGTTATAGAAGACAGCAGCTCCAACGTTGTAGTAGTCGACGTGGCCGGCAATGACGATGTTGCCGTTCTTTCCCAGTTCACCAAGCGTCGGATACCAGGCGACGACGAACGGTCCGGTAGGATCCTGCATCGCGCCATCGACGATATCAGAGGCATAGACCTCGTTATCGATTCCAAGTGTCTCCGCAACCATGGCGATCGGCGTAATACCAGCGCTGGAGGTTGGGACCGGGCGTTCGCCACCGGGACCGGGGCGCATCCCGCCGGTGGTGGGCACGTCGCCACCGCCGGTCGGGGTGATCTGGCCGGAGCCGTCCTGGGCGCGGGCCAGCCTGGTCAGGCCGAATCCGGCGAACGGGGCGAAGGCGGCCGCCGCGGCCAGGGAGCGCCGCGAGATCCCGGAACGGTTGGTGGGGTTCGAGGTGTCGGACATGGGTCGTGTGCTCCTTGTCAGTCGCGGCGGACCTCGCGTCGTCCCGGTCGGTGCCGGGCGCGGGCTGGTCCAGCCACCGGTCGTTCGCCGTTGATCTCTGTCTGTAACGCGTGGGCGGCGGGTTCCGTGTCGCCATACGGGGCCGGGCTGTCGGAGGCGATCGAGCAGGTTGACCTGGCCGCCCTCTTGGACAGCATCGGCCACGGCTGCCCGCATGCCTCCAACGATTGTACGTTGTCGGGACCCGACTGGATGTCTTGCGGGCGATCGCGTATCGGTTGAACACCGCACGTCTGGAGGACGTGGCAACGGGCCGACATGTTCCGTCAGGCGGTTCCGACCGTAGGGGCGTCCGCTTGCGGCGCCCGGCCGCCGAAGCGGCCATCGCCGTCAGGCCAGGCTGGGCCACGAGATCCGCTTGTCCATATTGAGTCAACAGACAATCACAACGACGTGCCACTGCCCTCTGGCGCTTGACTTAGCACATGGTTGTACCAGGATCACCGTTATTGCCCTGCGGGCGATGGCCGCTGCGGCGGCCGGGAGAGGCCAGCGAAGCGAAAACCCACTCCCTTATGAAACGACGACACCGTCCAGTATGCGTCCCATCCTGTCACTCATCCGAATCTGAATTCTCGTCATCATCCACGTCGAACTGCTCATCCAGCAGTTGCTCGGTCGCCTGCCGAACCGTCCCACCGTTGAAGCCACGCCGGGCGAGGAAGCCGGACAGGCGCCGGCGGGCGATGGCGGGGTCGAGCTTCGCGTAGGACTGGGCCTTCCGCTCGCCGGCCCGGAGGGCGGCGGCGAGCTCGTCGATGTCGGCCTCATCGAGCGTCTCGCCGATCAGCTCCCGGTCGATCCCCTTGTGGCGGAGCTCCTGGGCCAGCAGGCGCGTCCCGCGGGGCCGGTGCTCGGTCCGGTTCTCGACCCAGCGCCGGGCGAAGTCGCTGTCGTTGAGGTAGCCCCAGCCCGCCAGCCGCTCGATCGCCGCCTCGACGGCCGGTTCCGTGAACCCCTTGCGGGCAAGGCGATCCCGGATTTCCTGCGTCGAGCGGGGCCGGTAGGACAGCAGGTCCATCCCGGACGCGATTGCCCGGTCGACCGTGTCGAGCGTGATCAGCTCCGCGACCCGCTCGGCGGTCAGGACGTCCTTGGGGGCGAGACCGCGTTCGAGCACGCGATCGGTCGAGATGCCGAAAGCGAACTCGCCGTCGAGGAAGACGCTGGACCGGTTCGGGTCGCGGACCTGGGCGGTGATCTTGGTGATCGTCCCGCCCCGGATGACGGTCTGGCTCTCGTCCTCGTCCGGGTTCGCCTCGGCCCGTGGCCGGCGCCCCTGCCCGGACGACCGGCCCTGGCCGTAACTACCACGACCCGTTCGGCCCGCGCTCCCTGTTTGCCCGAACTGTCCGCCGCCGCGTTGCTCGCTCATGCTCGAAGTGTAGACGGCCCGCTTAGACGTTCGCTGATCGCGCACGACTGATCTGGTTGGCATGGTCCTGAGCGTGGACGCCGTAGATCCGCAGCCAGTCCTCAGCGGAGTAAGCACCGCTCTCGCTGTGGGTGCCGGACCGCTGCCAGTCGGCGGCGGACATCCGGTGCAGGAGCTCGGCGGTGCTGGCCCGGACGGCCCGGAACAGCGCCAGGGAGAGGGCCGGGTCGCGGTCGTAGTGCAGCACGCGGGCGAACGCGTCCTGGTCGTAGTTCTGAATCAGGGGCTCGTCCTCGACGAGGAGCCGCCGGAGCCGGATCGCGGAGGTCGTCTCGCTGTCGGCGAGGTGGTGGGCGACCTGCCGCGGGCTCCACTCGTCCGGTGCCTCAGTCGTATCCCACTCGGCGGCGGTGATCCCGGCCACTGCCCGGTCGATGGTGTCGGGCCCGGCAACGTACATCGCGATCAGGTCGGCTCGTTCGTCAGGCGTCATTGGGTTCCTCCGGCTGTCGAGCGCCGCGGATCGGTGATGTCCCGGCATCCGCGTCGCCTCTCGAAACGAATCAGGAGCCGAGGATCTCGGCCAGGTCGACCGGTTCCTTGCGCCTGCTGGATTCGACGGCCGTCAGGACGGTCGCCAGGCTGTTGACGTTGTCCCGCGCGGACGTCTCCGGCTCGGTCCGATTCGCGATCGCGTGGCGGAACTCGGTCAGGCTGCCCAGCCGGGAGTCGATCCCGTCGGCGCGGTAGTCGGTCGTGGTCGTCGTCCCGCCCCAGGAGCGGACGGTCAGTGAGAACGCCTCGCCGTCGCGGCCCTCGCCGTCCCACTGGATCTGACCCTTCGACCCGATGATGTTCCAGGTCCCCGGCCAGGGAAGCGGCTCGTCGTGGGTGGCCCAGTCGCCGTCGTAGGCGTAGGCGCCGCCGTTGGCCAGCGTCATGATCGCGACGGCCGCGGCCGGTTGCTCGAACGCGATGTCCCCGACGTCCCAGGTGCGGGCATAGACGCGGACTGGCTCCTGGCCGGTCATCGCCCGGAGCAGGTCGAAGTGGTGGATGCTCATGTCGAACAGGAGGGGGTCCGGCATCTTCCAGCGGAAGTCGCCCGCCGCGAGGTGGAGGCGGAAGTTGCGGCGGTAGGCGTTGCGGACGGAGAGGACGTCACCGATCCCGCCGCCGAGGATCAGCTCACGGATACGGCGGGCCGGCCGGCTGTAGCGGTAGTTCTGGCTGATCATCGCCGTCAGGCCGGTCCGCTCGGCGGCCGCGATCACGGCCCGGGCGTCGGCGATGTTCGTCGAGACCGGCTTCTCGATCAGGGCGTGCTTGCCGGCCGCCATCGCCGCCTCGGCGCCGGCCCGGTGCGTGTCCGGCGGGGTCAGGACGAGGACAGCCTCGGCGTCGCTGGCCGCGAGGCCCGCCGCCAGCTCGCTGTGGACGTGTCTGGTCGAGAGCCCGAGGTTCTTCGTGGCCCACTCTCTGGAGGCGGTCGACGGGTCGATGATGTCGACGATCTGGTCCTCATCGGTGGTCTGGATGAGGGTCGCCCAGTTCCGACCCCAGCCGCCGAGGCCCGCGATGGCCAAACGCATGGCACGTAGCTCCTTGATGCGGCGACGGTTGCGCCGCTGAGACCTTCCGGAGAGAGCCGACAGGGTCCTCGACGCACAACCGCGCAAGGATCGTCAGGCCGGTAGTCCTGGACAATCCCTCCCCCGCGTGGGGCATGGAAAAACCCGGAAGCCCCATGACGACGACGTCACGGGACCTCCGGGGTACGGTGCAAGAGCCATCACCCTTGGGGCAGGAGCATCTTGGCAACCGGGTGAGGGTTGGGGCTAGTAGGAGCCGTAGTTGTCGCGGCGCTGGCGCGGCGGGTTGCCGCTCCGCTCCGAGATGGTGACCTGCTCGGCGCGGGCACCCTTCTGACCGGCGTTGACGCGGAACTCGATGCGGTCACCCTCGGCCGGGATGTCCCCGGAGAGCGCGGAGTGATGCACGAAGACGTCGTCGTTGCTGCCGTCCTGGGACGCGAAGCCGAAGCCCTTGTCAGGGTCGTACCACTTCACCGTACCGGAAGCCTGGGGGAGGGTATCGTAATCCACGTTTGAAAATCCGCCTCTGGAACCGCCGCCGCCGCCGAAGCCGCCGCCACCGCCATATGAAGAACTGCCGCCGTAGCTGCTGCCACCGCCGCCGTAGGAGGAACCGCCGCCGCCGTAGCTACTGCCACCGCCGCCGCCGCCGTATGAAGAGCCACCGCCGCCGCCACCACCGTAGCTGTCGCCGTAGTCGCTGCGCTCGCGACGGGGACGCGGTGGCGTCGAGCTGCGCTCAAGGACCTCGACCTGCGCGGCGTTCTCGCCACGCGGGCCCGGGACGATATCGAACTGGATGCGGTCGCCCTCACCCAGAACTTCGAAACCGAGGGCCGACCGGTGGACGAAGATATCGCCCGCTCCATCGTCGCGGCTGACAAAGCCGAAGCCCTTTTCCGTGTCGTACCACTTGACCGTTCCGGTTGCCATTGACCTTTGTGCTCCTGCCGCGTGTTTAGGGCGCCCTTGGTTGCCCGTACCGCGGCTGTGACCTTTGCCCGCCAGTCGTCCATGACCTGGTGGGCAGAGAAACAACGATCCGCCAAGTGTGCACACCCGGCGGTTTGCGCGAGGACGTTGTGACCATGGACCACGCGACTTGACTAGCATACTCAAGGTGCACTGACGCATCAAGATGTTTGACCGGTTTCGGGGTAGCTGACAAGGGATGTTAACGTTCAGGGGCCGGTGCGACGCCCTGTTCGGCCCGCAGATCGCCCGGATCCGTCGTGCCTGGCACCGCATTCCTCGCTCACGCGCATCCGGCTGTTTGCCAACCTGCCGCTTCCGGACGACCCGGATGGGATGGTAGACGGACAGTTCGATCGATCGCTTTGATGGGATACTTCAGTCCAGCGGCGCGACCGACAGGGCGACCTGATGCCGCCGGTCTCCGGACTGGCGGCATCAGGTCGCCCGGACTGGTACTACTGGTCTGGCACCAGATGAGGAATGGTTCCATGGATCTCCAGCAGATGTTTCGGCGCCCCATCCTTGCGGTCGCGGACAACGCGATGGTGGAGCGGACGATCCGTCGTGGCGGAGGAGGACTCGTCAGCCGCTTCGTCGCCGGCGAGACCCTCGACCTCGCCCTCGTTCAGGTCGGGCGGCTGGCCGAATCCGACCTCACCGCCACGCTCGATCAGCTCGGAGAGAACGTCCGGACCGAGGCCGAGGCGACCACGGCCATCGAGAGCTACACCACGATCCTCTCCCGGCTGTCCGAGGCTGGGCTGGAGCCGAACATCTCGGTCAAGCTGACGATGCTCGGGCTGGACTTCGGTGACGAGGCGGCTTACGCCAACACGCTGTCCGTCCTGCGCCGGGCCGCGGAGATGAACGGCTTCGTCCGGATCGATATGGAAGGCTCGGCCTACACCGAGCGGACCATCGCGATCACCGAGCGGCTCCACGCCGAGTACCCCGGTGTCGTCGGGACCGTGATCCAGTCGTACCTGCGCCGTTCCGAAGCCGATGTCGAGCGGTTGATGCGGCAGAACATCCGCATCCGGCTGGTCAAGGGTGCCTACGCCGAGCCGGCCAGCATCGCCTTCCAGGGCCGGGAGGCCGTCGATGGCGCGTACCGGAAGCTGCTCGTCCGGATGCTCGGCCGGGCGGTCTACCCGGCGATCGGCTCGCACGACCCCGCCCTGATCGAGCTGACGCGGGACCGCGCCGCCAGCCTCGGGCTCAGCCACGACAGCTTCGAGTTCCAGCTGCTCTACGGCGTCCGGCGCGACGAGCAGGTCAACCTGCGCCAGTCGGGTTACCGGGTCCGGGTCTACGTCCCCTATGGCACGGAGTGGTACCCGTACTTCACCCGCCGGATCGCCGAGCGGCCCGCGAACGCCCTGTTCGTCCTGCGGTCGCTGGTCGATCGGTAGTTGCTGGGCCGCTCGCGGTGTCCAACTCGTAGTGGCGAAGCTTGCGAGCCCGGCCACCTCAGGGGCCTTCTTCGTCAGGCGAGACCGTGCAACGCGATCAACACTGGGGCATTGAGTAGCCGGTTGACGACAACGATTTAGAGTTGGCCACCGCATCCCACCTCGGAGACGGTTGAACCCGGAGCACCTGTTATCGCCCTGCGGGGCGATGGCCGCTGCGGCGGCCTGGCTCGCAAGCTTCGCCCCTACGACGACGGCGCCGAATCGCCCCATCTTCGCTTCGCGATTCTTTGAGAGGACCAGACGAACCATGCGATACGGAGCCATCTTCCCGCAGCGCGACATCGGCACCGACGTCGGGATGATCCGGGAGTACGTGGCCGGGATTCAGGAGCTCGGCTTCGACCACCTGGTCATCTACGACCACGTCCTCGGGGCCGACACGACGGACCGGCCGGGCTGGACCGGGTACGACCTCGACGACGGCTTCCACGAGGTCTTCGTCCTGCTCGGCTTCATCGCCGCCATAGCGCCCGGACTCGAACTCGTCACCGACATCCTGATCCTGCCACAGCGGCAGACCGTCCTCGTAGCCAAGCAGGCGGCCGAGGTCGACATCCTCTCCGGCGGCCGCTTCCGGCTCGGCGTCGGGGTCGGCTGGAACCAGGTCGAGTACGAGGCGCTCGGCGAGGACTTCCGCACCCGCGGCCGGCGGGTGGAGGAGCAGATCGATCTGCTCCGTCGCCTCTGGACCGAGCGGTCGCTCGACTACACCGGCGCCCACCACCGGATCCCGAACGCCGGGCTGACGTACATGCCCACCCAGCAGCCCATCCCGGTCTGGATCGGGGGCTCGGCCGACGTCACGCTCGACCGGGTCGGGCGGCTTGGCGATGGCTGGTTCCCGCTCGGAACGCCGGACGCGGCGATGGCGGAACGGATCGAGCGCGTCCGGCGGGTCGCCGTCGCCCACGGCCGTGACGCGGGGACGATCGGCTTCGAGCCGACCATTCCGCTCCGGGCCGACCCAGCGACGTGGCGGGAGACGGCCGAGGCATGGGGGCGGATCGGCGCGACGCACCTTGCGCTGGACACGATGAATACCGGCTCGGTGACGATCTCCGATCACCTGTCCCTGCTCTCCCGATGGCGGTCGGCCGTCATCGACAGGTAGGCGTCGGCGGGTCACCGTCCGGGACCCGACGGGACCACGCCAGAGCGCACGGCCACGCTCTTGCGACCTATGGGATGAGATGGCTGGCCCGCGCAAGTCGGGCCAGATCGATGCTGTCTGCACAGGAGGAGTTCTACATGGCAACGATCCGCGTCGGCGCACAGATCAAGAACCAGCACAGCGACTGGAAGGGAATGCGACAGGCCTGGATCGACGCTGAGGAACTCGGAGCGGACACGCTCTACAACTGGGACCACTTCTACCCGCTCAGTGGCGAGCCGGACGGCAAGCACTTCGAGTGCTGGAGCATTCTCGCCGCGATGGCCGATGTCACGAGCCGGGTCCAGTTCGGCGCCCTCGTCACCTGCAACTCCTACCGGAACCCGAACCTGCTGGCCGACATGGCCCGGACGGTCGACCACATCTCCGAGGGGCGGCTGATCCTCGGGATCGGCTCCGGGTGGTTCCAGCGGGATTACGACGAGTATGGCTACGAGTTCGGCACCGCGCCCGAGCGTCTTCGCGACCTTGGTGAGGCGCTCCCGGTCATCAGGGAGCGCTGGCAGCAGCTCAACCCCCCGCCGGTCGGTGGCGCCGACGGCATCCCGATTCTGATCGGCGGGAGCGGCCGCAAGGTAACGCTCAAGCTGGTCGCGAAGTACGCCCAGATCTGGAACGGGTTCGGCGACCCGGACCTGGCCGGCGAGCTCAGCGGCGTCATCGACGAGCACTGCGCGACGGTCGGCCGCAACCCGGCCGAGATCGAGCGGTCGATCATGATCGACGACGACATGGTCTCCCGGGCCGACGAGTACGTCGCCAACGGCATCACCCACCTGATCGTCGGTGTCGACGGGCCGGACTACGACTTCGGCCCGCTCCGCGAACTGATCCAGTGGCGGGACAGCCGACAGGGAGCCTGATCGGAGCCGCGTTCAAACAACTGACGCGCGAGGACCCCGGACCAGCTGGTCCGGGGTCCTCGCGTCGATCGGTAGCGGCTGAGGTCCGCGCCGTCGGGGTGATCCGCTGGCGATGCCCGTCATCGAAGGGGCGCCGCTTGCAAGCCCGGCCGCCGCGGCTGCCATCGCCGCAAGGCGAGACTGCCTCAGCCACCAACGTGTCACACCGAGACCAGTGCGACCTGGAAGACCGGCACCGCTGCGCGGTATGCCGCCTTTCGGCGCGGACAAGGCAAGCCATGTCCCTACGCCGCTGGCGTGTTTCGGTGCGGACACGTCGAGCCATGTCCCTACGGACTGGGCTCTGCGGCGTCGGGCGTCGGGTGCTCTGACGACTGGGTCCGGTCGTGGACGATCAGGATCGGGGACGGTGCCCGCCGGACGAGGTGCTCGGCGACGCTCTGGTCGACCAGGCGGCGCAGTCCGGTGTGGGCGCGGGAGGCGACGACGACGATATCCGCCGGGTCGGCGAACTCGATCAGGGCCGGGATCGTGTCGCCGATGATGACCCGGTGCTGGACGGTGACCTCGTCCGTCTCCAGCGCCAGCTCCTGCCGCTGGAGGTAGGTCGCAGCCTGGTCGATCGCGACGTTGACCTCGTCCGGGGCGACGCCACTGGCGGTGTTGCCGGGCTCGTCGTGGCCGAAGGGGGTCTCCTCGAGCTCCTCCTGGTCGACGACGTGGACGAGGATGATCGGGCAGCCGAGGGTCACGGCGAGCCGGCGAGCGACCGGGATCGCCCGCTCGGCCCGGCTGCCGCCGTCGAGCGGGACGACGATCCGCTCCGGGTAGCGCAGGTCGTGATCGGGCCGCAGGATCAGCGTCGGGCGCAGACCCCGGCGGGAGACCTCGTCGGCGACGCTGCCGAACAGCGTCCGACCGGCGACCCCGCGGCCCCGCGTCGTCAGCAGCATCATGTCGGACGCCTCGCTCGCGGCGATCAGCTCGTCGACCGGGTCGCCGTAGCGGATCTCGACGGTGAGATCGGGCTCGCCGCTCTCCGAGAGCGCCATCGCATCGAGGGCCTCTTCCCGGAAGCGGTCGCTCAGCTCGGCCCGCTCGGCGTCCCGCTGGCTCTCGGGGCGTTCGACCCGGCCGAACGGCCCATTCGACTCGATAACGTGGACGACCTGATAGCAGCTGGTGGCGATGTGCCGGGCGAAGGCGGCGGCGGTCAGGGAGGCGGGGGAGCCGTCGAGCGCGATCGCGATCTGCTGGTACACGGTTCTCGTCCCGCTCCAATCTCCATTGCCGTTGATCGGACCCGGCACCGACCTGAACCGACGTGATTGCCTCAGGCAGGATAGCCTCTCCGGGCACTGGTCACGGCAGGGCACGGATGATTCGGTAAGATTCCCTGATCCATCGGCCCCAATCCTAGCCGGCATAGCATGAACGGACGCTCTGTGACCTCTTCTCCCACGACACGAACAGACGACAGCGACGCCGCCGGCGACGCTGCCCCGGACCAGCGGACGTGGCCACTCCTGACCAAGGCCGGTCGTCTTGCCGAGCGCGAGCGCGAACTCAAGGAGCAGCACGCCGCCGCCAGCGAGCGCCAGGTCAGCCGGGGCAAGCGAGGTGCCCGTGAGCGCGTCCTCGCCCTGCTCGACCCCGACACGTTCACTGAACTGGACGCGATGGTCCAGCACCGGGCGTCCGCCTTCGGGCTGGACCGATCCCGGCCGCTCGGCGACGGGGTCGTGACCGGGTTCGGGGAGATCGACGGCCGCCGGGTCGCCGTCTTCTCGCAGGACTTCACCGTTTTCGGCGGTTCCCTCGGCGAGGCCTACGCCGAGAAGATGGTCAAGCTGATGGACCTGGCCGGTCGCTACGGCTGCCCAATCATCGGCATCAACGACTCGGCCGGCGCCCGGATTCAGGAGGGCGTCGAGGGGCTGGCCGGCTACGGCGATGTCTTCTTCCGCAACGTCCGGCTGTCCGGCGTCGTCCCGCAGATCAGCGTCATCGCTGGGCCGTGCGCCGGTGGGGCGGTCTACTCGCCGGCAATGACGGACTTCATCTTCATGGTCCGCGGCACCAGTCAGATGTTCATCACCGGGCCGGACGTGATCAAGACGGTGACGGGCGAGACGGTCACCCAGGAGGACCTCGGCGGGGCCGACACCCACAGCCGGACGACGGGTGTCGCCCACTTCGAGGCCGACGACGAGGACGACCTCTTCGCCCAGGTCCGTGATCTGATGAGCTTCCTGCCGTCCAACAATCTCGATGATGCCCCGCGGCTCGACCCGGAGCCGGATGACCACGACCGGCCGGCGCTCGACACACTGGTCCCCGAGGAGTCCAACCGGCCCTACGACATGCACGACGTCCTGGCCGGCGTGCTGGACGAGGGCAGCTTCCTCGAGTCCCAGGCGCTCCATGCCGCCAACCTCATCACCGGCTTCGCCCGGCTGGACGGACGCTCGGTCGGCGTCGTCGCCAACCAGCCGAAGGTGCTGGCGGGGACGCTCGACATCGACGCCAGCATCAAGGGCGCCCGGTTCATCCGCTTCTGCGACGCCTTCAACATCCCGTTGATCTCGCTCGTCGACGTGCCCGGCTTCCTGCCGGGGATCGAGCAGGAGTACCGCGGGATCATCCGGCACGGCTCGAAGCTGCTCTACGCCTACGCGGAGGCGACGGTCCCGAAGCTGACCGTCATCACGCGCAAGGCCTACGGTGGCGCCTACGTCGTGATGTGCTCGAAGCACCTCGGGGCGGACCTCAACCTGGCGTGGCCGCAGGCGGAGATCGCGGTGATGGGGCCGGAGGCCGCGGTCGGGCTGCTGTTCCGGCGCGAGCTGGCCGCCGCCGAGGACGCCGAAGATCGCCGCCGTGAGCTCGTCGGGCAGTACGAGGAGTTGTTCGCCAGTCCGTACCAGGCGGCCTCGCGGGGGTACATCGACGCCGTCATCCCGCCCCGGCAGACCCGCGCCCGGCTGATCGAAGGCCTGACACTGGCCGCCACGAAGCGCGAGACCGGCCCAGCCCGGAAGCATGGCAACATCCCGTTATAGATGCGACGGATCGGGGGAGGCGAAACGATGAATGGCGATGAGGCGGCAGTCGGGATGGTTCTTTCGATCTCACCCGAGCCGACGCCAACGCAGCGTGACGCCATCGTCGCGGCACTGGTCGTCCTCACTCGGCGCCGAGCGCTGCCCACCCCGGAAAAGGTCGTCCGTCCCACCCGGTGGCAGGCGACGGCGCGTCGTGAGGGCATCAGTGGCGGCAGCGACGGCCGGGGATGGTCGTCGTGAGGGACCTGAATCACGCGATGCCCGTCATCGTCTGGCCGTAAACGGACCGGCTGAACGACATTGTTAGCGGACAGGTTTTCTAACAGGGCGTCACGCACGGTGGCCCGGGCGGGACGGGTGGCGCTCTACGCCGAACCAAATGTCGTTGACTCCGGCCCGTTCACGGCCGGCCATCGCCGGACGATAGCAAATGACGGCCTACTCCGAGTGCTGCCCCTCGTTCCCCGTCATTCCCCCCGACGGCGCTGGCACCCACCGGGCGGCCTGGGGGTAGGGCGGAAGCGAGGTCGGCCGGACGTTCGGGGCGTAGTTGACGCCGGCCGGTGCCGTGGGTTCGGTCCGCTCGGAGGCCGGTGAGGACGCGGTTGTCCCCGGGACCTCGGACCAGCGGGTCGTCGCCAGGTCGCCGAGGAACGTCGAGAGTTGCTGGAGGTCCGCCGCGCTGACGGCTGACTCGTGGGCGACGCCATCAACCCAGGTGTCGACGAAGACCTGGCTCCCGGAGCGCCGGAAGCTCACGATCACCCGGCGCGACTTGTCGGTCAGCGAGACGGACATGGTGCGGTCGATTGGCACAGCGGGCACCCTCTATCGGCGTCTGTCGGTTCGGTACGACGATTCCGGGCGTGAGATGCGTCGCAAGCATCGTGTGCGATCGCTTCGTCGCCGAATCTGCGCTTCCCATGGTACCGGAGGATCGCCAATCGGACACGAGTGCTAGGCCGATCGGACAGCTCGACTGGACCGATCGGCTACCCGGAGCTGGGCCGGAACGGGAAGTGCCGAGCTCGTACCAACTCCTGAACGCGCTCGGCGGCCTGGATGATAGCGGTGTGGAGGGCCGGATCGACCTGCTCCAGCCCTGACGCCGCCAGTTCGTCCTCATCCCGGAGCGAGAGGTAGCCGTCCGGATTGCCGATGACGTCGAGGAAGAGGTCGTGCCAGATCAGCCGGGGTCCGGCGTCGCCCGGCTCGATCCGGGCCGGGTAGGTGACGTTGGCGTACCAGCCGCGCAGCTCGTTCGTTCCGGGATCGTGGACGGCGAAGCAGTTGAACGGGAACCGGGCCGAGAAGGTCTCGATCAGCCGGTCGCCGGTGTGGAAGGTCAGGCCGCCGAGGTCGACGGTCCGGTTGACCCACCGTGCCTCCGTGATCAGCCAGTCGGGCTGGTCGGGATTGGGCAGGACGACGCCGGGATACGTGACGACGTGGTCACCGGCCGGGTCGAGCTTGACGATCTCGATCCTCGTGCCAGGTTCGAGATCGGGAAGAGGGACCGCCAGGCCGAAGGCCGGGTCGAGCGGGAACGGTTCCGTGGTGGTGACGACCTGCTGTGATGCTTGCATGGGATCCTCGGACCGGCGCCATCGGGTGGCGCCAGTCGTGTTCACGGACCTGGCCGGGACTGGATCAGGAATGAACCATCGCCAGCACTTCGTCCGTGCGACGTTTGATCGCGCTCTTGTCGTCGGTCTCGACGTTCAGCCGGAGGAGCGGCTGCGTGTTGGATGAGCGCAGGCTGAACCACCAGTCCCTGAAGCCGACCGTCAGGCCATCGAGGTGATCGATCACGGCGCCCTCGGCGGCGTAGTGCTCCTCGACCGACCGCAGAATGCGGTCTGGTTCGATGACCTCGGTGTTGATCTCGCCGGATCGGGCCCGGGTGTCGATTGGCTCGACGACGGCCGAGACCGGCTGGTTGGCGATCGAGACGAGCTCCAGCACCTTGAGGCAGGCCAGCAGGCCGGAGTCGGCGTACCAGTTGTCGCGGAAGTAGAAGTGACCGGAGTGCTCGCCGCCGAAGACGGCGTCGCGCTCGCGCATCAGCGCCTTGATGAAGCTGTGGCCGACCCGGCTGCGGATGGCGGTGCCGCCGTCCCGCTCGATCGTCTCCGGCACACTCCGGGAGCAGACGAGGTTGTAGACGATCGACGCGCCGGGGTTCTTGCTCAGCATCGAGATGCTGACCATCGCCGTCGTGATGTCGCCGCCGATGAACTCGCCCTTCTCGTCGATGAGGAACATCCGGTCGGCGTCGCCGTCGAAGGCGACGCCGAGGTCGCATCGCTGATCGACGACGACCCGGCGGAGCTCGGCCGTGTTCTCCGGCTCGATCGGGTTGGCCTCGTGGTTGGGGAAGGTGCCGTCCAGCTCGAAGTAGAGCGGGACGACCTCGATCGGCAGCTGGTCGAAGACCGGCGGCGTCATCCGGCCGGCCATCCCGTTGCCGGCGTCGATCGCGATCTTCAGCGGCCGGATCGCCGAGCGATCGATCTGGCCGAGCATGAAGGCGGCGAAGTCGGACAGGACGTCGCGCTGGCTCAGGTCGCCGCGCTTGCCGGTCGGCTCGCCGAAGTCGTTCGCGACGACGAGGTCGCGGATCTGGCCGATGCCCTCGTCCATCGAGATCGCCCGGGCCTGCTCGCGGCAGATCTTGAAGCCGTTGTACTCGGTCGGATTGTGGGAGGCGGTGATCATGACACCGGCCGGGAAGTCGTAGCGACCGACGGCGAAGTACAGGGCGTCGGTGCTGACGAGGCCGAGGTCGGTCACGTCGGCGCCGGCGTCGCGGATCCCGTCGATCAGGGCGGCCGAGAGGGCCTCGCCGGAGAGCCGCATGTCGCGGCCGACGGCGACGCTGGCGGGCTTGAGATACGCGACCATCGCCCGGCCGATCCGGTAGGCGATGTCGGGCGTGAGCTCTGACCCGACGACCCCGCGGATGTCGTAGGCCTTGAACAGTGACGCGATCGTGTCGTTGTCGGTCATCGGAACTCCCCGGTCGAGCGGCATGCAGGATGTCGGCAGACGTGAGTCAGCCCTGGTCGGGTGCGGCGGCATGGTGGCACGCAGGGTAGCGCCGGCGCAATTCGCTGGCCGTAGTCATGGCCAGCTGCGCGACGGTCGATGCCGTTGTCGATTCCGGAGTTGGCTGCCCGTTATTGCCTGGCGGCGATGCCCGGCCATGAATGGACCGGCTGAACGACATTGAATTCGGTGAAAACTGTTACCAGAACCATTGCGATCACGACCTGGGAGCCGTGCTACCGCCCGTAAGCTCCGCGACGAATGTCGTTCAGCCAGTCTCTTCAGGGCCGGCGCAGGTGCTGATCGGTGCCGCGTCAGCCTGGCCGGTATTCCCCGAAGACGCGGCGCAGTGCGTCGCAGACCTGACCGAGGGTCGCGCCCGCCTGGAGGGCGCGCTTCATCGGCGGGAGGAGGTTGGCGTCTCCCCGCGCGGTTGCGCTGACCTCCTCCAGCGTCGCGTTGACCGTCGCCGGGTCCTGCGTCGCCTTGAAATCCGTCGTCCTGGCGATCTGCCGGGCGACGGCGTCCTGGTCGATTCGCTGGATCGGGACCGTCGCCTCGTCGCCCTGGCTGACGAACCGGTTGACGCCGACGATGACGTCCTCGCCGCGCTCGCGGCGGAGCTCCTTGCGGTAGGCGCTGTCGCCGATCGCGTTCTGGACGAAGCCGCGCTCCGTCGCCGCGACCGCCCCGCCCTGCTCGGCGATCTGGTCCAGCCAGCCCTGCGCCCCGGCTTCGAGCGCGTCGGTCAGGGCCTCGACGAAGTAGGAGCCGCCGAGCGGGTCGACGGTGTCGGCGACGCCGGTCTCCTCGGCGACGATCTGCTGGGTTCGCAGGGCGATCGTCGCGGCCTGTTCGGTCGGCAGGGCGAGGGCCTCGTCGTAGCCGTTGGCGTGCAGGCTCTGGGTCCCGCCGAGGACGGCCGCCAGCGCCTGGTAGGCGACGCGGACGATGTTGTTGAGCGGCTGCTGGGCGGTCAGGGTGACGCCGCCGGTCTGGCTGTGGAAGCGGAGCATCATCGACTTCGGGTCCGTCGCGCCGAACTCCTCCCGGACGATCCGGGCCCACATCCGCCGGGCGGCCCGGAGCTTGGCGACCTCCTCGAAAAGGTTGTTGTGGATCGCGAAGAAGAAGCTCATTCGGGGGGCGACCTGGTCGACGTGCAGCCCGGCGGACCCGGCGGCGCGGAGGTAGGCGATCCCGTTGGCGAGGGTCAGCCCGATCTCCTGGGCGGCGGTCGCCCCGGCCTCGCGGATGTGATAGCCGCTGACCGAGATCGTGTTCCAGTTCGGCAGGTGCTCGGCGCAGTAGGCGAAGGAATCGGTCACGAGCCGCATGGATGGTCGGGGCGGGAAGATGTAGGTCCCGCGGGCGCTGTACTCCTTGAGGATGTCGTTCTGGATCGTCCCGCCCAGCCGCTTCGGGTCGACGCCATGCTCCTCGGCGACGATCTGATACATCAGGAGCAGGACCGAGGCGGGCGCGTTGATCGTCATCGACGTCGTGACGGTCGACTGGTCGATCCCGTCGAACAGGCGGCGCATGTCGTCGAGCGTGCTGACGGGGACGCCGACGCGCCCGACCTCGCCGAAGGCCCGCTCGTCGTCGCTGTCGATCCCGAGCTGGGTCGGCAGGTCCAGCGCGACGCTGAGCCCGGTCTGGCCTCGCTCCAGCAGGAGCCGGTAGCGCCGGTTGCTCTCCTCGGCGGAGGTGAAGCCGGCGTACTGGCGCATCGTCCAGCGCCGCCCGCGGTACATCGTCGGGTAGACGCCGCGGGTGAACGGGTACGAGCCTGGTTCCCCGAGCTCGCCGTCCCACGCGTCATAGACCGGCTCGATCTCGTAGCCGGAGTCGGTCGTGATCGGCGGCGGGGCGGGCGTCGGCGGGCGGGCGGCGGGCGTGTCGCGGGTGGTATCGGTCATCGGCGGCCTCGTTGCGGGGTGCGGTCGGCGTATCGGGGAGAGTCTACGCCTTCGGCAATGTTGGGTCCGATTTGCTGACGCCAGTCTCACCGGGCAATACAATGGAACCTAGTGCGGTGCAACGGTTGGAAGTGACGCAATGGTTGCGAAACGCTGGTCTGCGGACGATCTTGACGGCCACATCATGGAACTACTCGATCAGGTAGCGACCGAGGGGCCCCAGACGATCCAGGATGGATCGGGACGGCTGTACGATATCCTTCCGCGAGTGAGCCAGGAGGAGGACAAGACACCGGTGTCGGGGGAAGCCAACCCACTCGAAAGCTATCTTCTCAGGAGAGTGGCTGAACGCGCAGCCATGACCGCCGAGGAGATTCGGGAGGATGACGAATTCTATGACAACTTCCAGCGCGGTCTGGAGGAAATGCGTCATGATCCGGAGTTCAATCGCGAGCGTCCCAACCCATTTGCCTGGGTGGAAGAGATGTCAGACGAAGAGTTTGAGGCGTGGGAGCAGCGACTCGCCAAAGACCGTCAGTACCGCGCAGAGATCTGGCCCCAAGTGAAACCGCAGTGAAATACGTTCTTGACACAAACGTCGTTTCCGATTGGTCCAGGTGGTTAGCGGACGACTCAGTCTCGCGATGGATCTATCGGCAGACGCCTGACGACCTTACGGTGTCCGTCATGGCCATCGCGGAGGTGCTGGTCGAAATCGAGTTATTGCCGAAGGGGCGGCGAGCAGACCGCCTTTGGGAGTGGTATCAGGTCGATTTCCCCGATCTGCTCGGGGATCGGATCATTCCGGTCGACTATGGAATTGCTGTTGAGTGGGCGATGCTTCGAGCCCGATGGTCGAAAGTTGGGCGGACATTGTCCCTGATCGATTCGCTCATCCTCACGACAGCCCAGGTTCATGGCTTGATCGTGGTGACGCGTGATCGCAAGTGTTTCGGCGGACTTGGTGTTGAGATAATCAATCCCTGGAATCTGGATGGATCGAAAGACATGCCCGGAACGGATCGCCGGTAGCATCGCGTTCCCGACGTCCGTGACAGGAGGAGGCAGCATGGTCGCGAAGAGATGGTCCATCGACGACGCGGAGCGGCACCTGCGCGAGGTGCTTGACCAAGCGATGAACGACGGTCCGCAGGAAATGATACGAGAAGGCGAGACCTTCATCATCGTCCCGGCCAGCGCGTGGCGTGATCGGGCCAGGGACATCGTCGATGCGCGTGACGATGTGGATGGCAACGACTTCTCCCGTTCGCTGGATCACCTCCATCAGGAACTCAATGCGACGACGCCACGCGACCTGTTCGCCTGGGTCGACGAGATGACCGACGAGGAGACGGATGCCTGGGCCGCCCGGCTGGAGCTGAACCGGAAGCGCATGGCAGAAGCACGCGACGCGAAATGATGAGATACCTGCTCGATACCAATGTCGTCTCGGAGTGGTCGAAAGCGTTCCCGGATGAGCGGGTGATGGTGTGGCTGGCGCGGCAGACGCCGGAGCATGTCGCTGTCTCGGTGATGACGATCGCGGAGACCGTTTATGGGATCGAAATACGACCGGCGGGGCGCAAGCGCGACGTGATCCGGCAGTGGTACGAAGAAGGCCTTCTGGGTTTGGTCCGAGATCGGATCATCCCGCTCGATTACCGGATCATCCAGCACTGGTCCCGCCACGTAGCGGAGTCGGAGCGAATTGGCCGGACGCAGGCGCACGCCGATTCTCTGATCATGGCCACGGCGGCGGTCCATGGTCTGACGGTCGTCACCCGAAATGTCCGGGACTTTCCGGACAGTGGCGTTGAAGTCATCAACCCATGGGTAGAGAGCTGACCCGCGTTCCCGTCAGACCTCGACCAATTCAGTGAGGACGCCGGCGCAGGCTTCGGGGTGGATGAAGGCGACCCGCCAGCCGTGGAGACCGACGCGAGGCGTCCGGTCGATCAGGCGGACGCCGGCGGCGTCGAGCCGGTCGAGGGCGGCGGCGAGGTCGTCGACGCGGTAGGCGGCGTGGTGCATCCCGTCGCCGCGCTTGGCGTGGAACCGGGCGATTGCGCCGTCATTGTCCAGCGGGGAGATCAGCTCGACGTAGCCCGGTGGGGCGTGGAAGGCGGCGACCGCGACGCCCTGCTCCGCGACGACCTCCCGGCCGGCCGGCGCGAAGCCGAGGGCAGTGTAGCGAGCCACCGCCGCGTCCAGATCCCCGACGACGATGCCAACGTGATGGAGTTCCAGCGTCAGCTCGGGCGGGATGCCGCTGGAGCTGCGTTCGGGTGTCGCCATCGTGGTGGTCTCCTCCTGCGAAAGGGCGTGAACGTGCCCGGCTCGCGGTCGGCGGGCCGGGCACGCAGAGGCTGAACGTCTCGCCCATGGGTCTCAGTCGCGGCGACCGGATGTGTCGAACGTATCGCCCGGCTTGAACCAGGCCAGGGATTCGGCCGTCTCGATGTCACGAACCGGCTCCTTGTCCTTGCTCAGGACGGAGACCAGCCGCTGCTTGCCGCGGTCGTCGACCATCTGGTCGCGCTTCCGCCGGCCGGTCGTCTCGAAGTAGGCCCGGAGCACGGCATCGGCGCATGGTGCCGCGTACGTCCCTCCCTCGCCACCGTACTCGAGCAGGACGGAGACGACGATCTCGGGCTTCTCGTACGGCGCCCAGCAGGTGAACCAGGCGTGCTGGTTGTTGTACTTGCCGGTCTTCTCGTCGAACGTCGGGATCTTGGTTGCGTCAGTGGGTGCGACCTCGGCTGTGCCAGTCTTCCCCGCGATGAGGATCTTGTCTTGCTCGGCGGTTCCCGGCGGGTTGGTTCTGGGCCAGGCGAGTTCCGTCGAGTAGGTCCCGTCTGCTAACTCGACTGCACTCGTCGAGCCGTTCAGCAACGCTTCTGGCCCGATGAAGTCGTTGACGACGTGAAGCATTCCCGCTCGCACGGGATCGATATGGTCGGGCTTGAAGTCAAGCTTGCGAAGCGGTGGAAGCGGGTCGAACGCTTCGCGGATCGGTTCTGTGCTTCGTTCGGCTTCAGGCGTCCCCGTCGCGGCTTGAACGCCTTTGATCGTTTCGCGAAGTAGTGCCGGTGTATAGATCGTTCCACCATTCGCCAGGGCAACGGTATTCACCGCCATCTGGAGGGGAGTCACTTGCGTGAACCCCTGGCCGATCGAGGTGATGATCGTCTGACCAGCCGACCAACCCTGCTTGTCATACGTCTCGTATAGCCAATCCTGACTTGGAATCAGACCCGTTGCCTCGCCGCCGAGGATGAAATCCGTGTAGTCCCCGAACCAGAACTTCTCCGTCATGTCCTTGTGGATGCGGTCGATACCAAGGCCTGAAAACGTCTTCTTCTCCTCACCACGCACGAACTCAGTCGAGCCGCCGGGGTACGACAGATCGACATAGTAGAGATCCTCGACCGATCCGGTTCCCACGTTGTAGAAGAAGACGTCACACGATGTCTTCAGCGCATCATCGAGCGCCAACGGTCCGTGGCCTTCTGACCACCAGCACGGGTGCTGGTTGAGTTCGATGAGTTCTCCCGCCAGGGGAAGGCCGAGCCCGCCCGTACAGACGAACGTGTCATCCGGGTGGAGGGTTCCTTCGTGGAGCGCGGCGGTGGCAAGGAAGCTCTTGAACGTCGAGCCCGGTGGCTGAGCAGAACCGATCGCGCGATTGAAGTAGGGGCGCGGCGAGTCAGGATCGGTGAGCTGTTTCCATAGAGCTTCCGAGATGCCCTGGGTGAGTAATTCATTATTGAACTGTGGATAGCTGACCATCGCCAGCACCTCGCCGTTGCGCGGGTCCATCGCCACGACGGCACCGGAGTTCGACCATTGCTTGTCCTTGACGTTACCCTTGGCCTTGCGGTCGTCGGTGCTGAACTCGATGAAGCTCTTGAGGGCTCGAGTCGAGGCGGTCTGCAATTCGAGGTCGACCGTCAGCGAGACGCTGTCGCCGGCGGTCGCCTCGCGGTTGAAGTCCTCGCTGCCGGGCGCGATGCCGATCTCGTTGCCGATCGCGTCGCGCAGGATGACGCGGTGGCCCTTCTGGCCGCGGAGGGTCACCTCCAGCGCCTTCTCGAGCCCATCCTTGCCGATTCGATCATTGTTGCCGTAGAGCGGGACACCGGCGTCGTTCTTGTTGTCCTCGATCTCCGTTTCGCTGATCGGGCCGACGAAGCCGAGGATGTGGGACATCGAGGTACCGCCGGGGTAGCGGCGGACGAGGACCGAGTCGTCGATCCGGACGCCGGGCAGGTCGAGCTTGTTGGCCTCGATGCTCATCGCCATCTCGCGGCCGACGTCGGTCTTGACGACGACGGCGTTGCGCGAGTCCGGCGGCGTGTTGCCGAGCTGGTAGTCGAGCAGGCTCATCACCTTGAGGCCGGCCGTCGATCGGCACTTCATTCGCCACATCGCCGCGTCGTCGATCGAGAGATCGTCGTCGAGCAGGATGAGGTAGTTCTGCTTCTCGGCGGTCTTGATCGCCTCGACGGAGGCGGCGATGTCGAGGTCCTCGCGGCCGCGGGCGTGGGCGATGGCGGCGTAGACCTCGTCCTTCTGATCCTCGGGGATGTCATTGGGGTCGATCACCAGGGCGTCGGGCAACTGGAGCTCGGCGATGAGCCGGTCCAGCACCTGCTGACGCTGGGCCGGGGCGGTCTCGGCCGACGGCAGCTCGTTGGGGATGACCTCGACCTGGAAGGCCGTCTCGTTCTTGGCCAGCAGGCGCCCCTGGCGATCGTAGATCAGGCCACGGGGGGCCGGGAGCGACTTCGTGAACTCACGGTTACCGCGGGCGTCCGCGACGGCGTCGTCGTGGGCGACGATCTGCATGTAGCCGAGCCGGCTGGCCAGCGCCGTGAAGCCACCGACGACCGCGGTCCTGGCCAGCAGCATCCGTCGCGAGATGAAGACGCGGTCGAACGACTCCGGCACGCCACTACGGCGACCACGGCGACCGGTCTGCTGGAACTCCATGCGTCTGCGCCGGGCCATCAGCGACGAACCTCCGGGAACCGGCGAGCGAACGCGCTCGCCGCGAGAAAGAGCGGGGGGACGAAGACGGCGCACAGGAAGGCCTGTGGCACCAGGACGGGCAGGGTCTCGCGGGTCGGGTAGTTGCCGGCCCCGAGCAGGCCGCTGAGGACCGCGAGGACGAAGGGATGGACGATCGCCGCGATCACGGTCAGGACGATCGGCAGGAGCAGCGTCGAGCGCAGGACCCGCTGCCGGGCCAGCCCGGCGATCAGGACGGCACTGAGCAGCGCCAGCCCGTTCATCCCGATCGGGTCCAGCGCCAGGAAGTCGAGCACGACCCCGACGACGGCGGCCAGCACGACCCCGGCCGGGATGCCGTTGATCGCCGTCCAGACGATCAGCAGGATCAGGACGAGGTTCGGCTGGACCTCCAGCGGCCAGAGAGCCGGGACGAAGGTCGCCTGGACGAAGGCCAGGGCGATCAGGAGCGCGGCGAACAGGAAGCGGCCGATCATCGGCTCGCGCCCCGGGTCTTCGGCCAGCCGCCGGTCATCGTGTCGGACGCCTGGGACCTGGCTCGGGACGGCAAGGAGCGACCTCGGTCTGAACGAACATCGTTGCGTGTACGTCGACTCGTCATGTCTCGCGGACGGACCGGTGCCTGGCGGGTCGGTTCGAAGAGGGCAACGGCAGGCCGTTTCGCGATGCCCCGAGTCTACCACGCAGGGATGGCGACACTGTCCGTACACCGCTGGGTTCAGGCAACGATTGCGGATCGGTCCGGGGCCAAGGGTGCTTGGTTGACCCGGAACGGTGCTCACCTTCAGCCTCTTGCGGATCGACGCTGTTCCGTTGATCCAGTCGGAGCGGGTGCACACTCGTAGGGGTGGGGCTTGGCCCATCGGGGCCGCCGGAGCGCCCTTCGCCGTCAGGCGAGACCGGGGTTGCCCGCCCCTTGTGCCAGGCGGAAGCGGGTTGTGACGGACCATCGGGACCGCTGCGCGGTATGGCGCCTGCCGGCGCGGACAAGGCAAGCCATGTCCCTACACCGACCAGTCGCGCCCGTTGTGAATGGTGTTTGACCACTGAACGTTGCAGGGAGGGGAGAACACCTGGCTTCAATCTGGTCTGCTGCCGATCGTTCCTGGGCCGAGGCGATCTACGCCCGGATGGCGCGGCCGACGGCGTTGGCGTGGGCGGCGGTCTCGATCGTGTTGTCCAGCGGCGGCAGGGTCACCGGGCCGTGACGCCGGGCCAGCGCCCGCTCCAGGAGCCAGTCGGCCAGGACCGGGTTCTTCGGCAGGAGCGAGCCGTGCAGGTAGCAGCCGATCGCGTTGCGGTACATCGCGCCCTCGGTGCCGTCCTGGCCGTTGTTGCCCCGGCCGCTCCGGACCCGGCCCAGCGGCTGGACACCCGGACCGAGCGCCGTCAGGCCGCTGTGGTTCTCGAAGCCGACCAGCTCGCCGATCGGGGAATCGACGATGATGTTGCCGATGAAGCGCTCCGGCCCGGCGACGGTGGTGACGTCGAACAGGCCGATCCCCGGCAGGGGCGCGTCACCGTGGGGCCGGTACTCGTGGCCGAGGAGCTGGTAGCCGCCGCAGACCGACAGCAGAGCCGCGCCGTCCTCGACCGCCTGCCTGAGGGCGTCGCCCTTGGCGCCCTGGAGGTCGTGGGCGACGTTGACCTGCTCCTGGTCCTGCCCGCCGCCCCAGAAGTAGAGGTCGGCGTCCGGCATCGGGTCGCCCAGCCCGGACGTGAGGACCGTCACGGCGATGCCCCGCCAGCGGGCCCGCTGCTCCAGGGCCCGGACGTTACCGCGGTCGCCGTAGATGTTCATCTCCCGGCCGTAGAGCCAGGCCAGCGTCAGGTCCATCGGGTTCGTCTCCTGGAACAATGGTTTTCCGGCCCTGAAGGGACCGGCTGAACGACGTTTGGTAGCGAACGACGCGACCGGGATCACGGCACGTCAATCGTGACGGAACTGGCGGAACTCAACGCCGAATCACATGTCCCTCAGCCTGTTCCTTCAAGGCCGGACCGTGCCGGACCGTGCCGCTACTGCTTCCAGAACGCCTCGACGGCGCCACGGTCGGCCAGCGCCTTCCGGATCGCGAGCATGGCGGTGTAGGTCGGCAGGATGTAGCCGCTGCCGCCCTCGGGCAGGGAGCCGACGAACGTCGCCAGCGCGGCCGGGAGCTCGCCGTCGATCGTCGTGATCCGGTCGGGCGCGACGCTAGCGTACTTCAGCCGGTTGGCCATGTCCGGCGCCCGGATGCCGGCCGTCGCGAGGGGAGTCGTCCCGGCGGCGAGGAGCTCGAAGTCGACGTCCCAGAGCCACGAGACGTCGCGGCCGTCGGCGTCGAGGTCGTTGATTGCGATCAGGGTGGGCTGGGCGAGCTGGCCGTCGCCCATCGTCAGCATCCGGAGGACCTCGTTGAAGCCGGTCGGGTTCTTGACCAGCGCCAGGGTCAGCGTTCGGCCGTCGAGCTGGACGCGCTCGATCCGGCCGAAGGCGGCCCGGAAGGATTGCAGCGCATCCTGGATCACCGTCGACTCCACCCCGAAGGCGCGGGCGGCGGCCGTCGCGGCGAGGGCGTTGTAGGCGTTGTAGAGGCCCGGCACGCCGACCTGGAGCGAGATCGTGATGGCGGGCGGTCCGGCGACCTCGACGTACATGGCCAGCGACTCGACACCGTTGAGCCGGATCCGGTCGCCGGCGAAGGCGAGCCGGAGGCGGGCCTCGGAGCCATCGGCCGTCCGCCAGGCGCCGAGGTGGCCGACGTAGAGGGCGTCGTAGACGTACTGCTGGCCCGTCGCCCGGCTCCGGATCGTGTCGGCGGCGTGCGGCAGCTCGGCCAACTGGATGGCGCGGTTCCGGTCGCTGATCCCGAAGGCGAGGACCTTCGCCCGACAGGTACTGACGATCTGGGCGATCAGCGGGTCGTCGACGTTGGCGACGATCGTGGCGTCGGCTGGCAGCGTCTGGAGGGCGGCTTCCCAGGCGCGGGCGATCGTCGCGAGTTCGCCGTAGCGGTCGAGCTGGTCGCGGAACAGGTTGTTGAGCAGGACGATCCGGGGCTGGATCCGGCGGAGGAGCTCCGGAAACGCGGCCTCGTCGGCCTCGATCACGGCGGCGTCGCCCCCGGCCCGGCCGAGCAGGTCGGCCCGCCCGGCGAAGGAGGCCGTCACGCCGCGGACGAGGTTCGAGCCCGAGCGGTTGTGGATCACGTCGGCGCCGTCGGCGGTCAGGATGTCGGCCAGCATCCGGCTGACGGTCGTCTTGCCGTTCGTCCCGGCGATGAGCGCGACGCCGCGTGGGAGGCCGGCGCTGAGCTTGCCGAGCAACCCGGGGTCGATCCGGTCGGCGACGAGGCCGGGGGCGGCCGTCCCGCCACGGTGGGCCCGGCGCAGCCCGGCCGAGGTCACACGGGCGGCGGTGATGGCGGCGGCGAGGCGCAGGTCGGGGAAGGGCATCTTCGGCATCGGGTCCGTTACTCCCTGGGTGATGGCGATGGGGACGGCGCGTCGCCGCTCGTGTCGCCGGAAGGCGCGGCGTTCGGGTCGTCCGACGGTGCGGAGCCGCCACCCTCGTCCGATGGCGCCGCGCTGGCGCTTGCCTCCGTCGCCGGTCCGGTGCTCGCGCTCGGGTCGCCGGACGGGACGACATTCGTCGCATCCCCGCCGGGCAGCGGGCCGAGGATGACCGTCACGACCTCGAGGTTGTCGAAGTCGGCGTTGGGGACGATCGGGACGGTCAGCTCGTCGCTGAGGGCGTCGCTCCGGAGCGTGCCGCCGACCGTGCCGATCAGCAGGCCGCCCGGCACCCCGCGGGACTGAGTCGAACCGTCGCTACTCGTCAGGATGGCGTCGCCCGGTTTCGGCGTCGCGTCGATGTTTACGTAGCGGATCTCGGCCCGGCCGCCGGCCTGCCACATCCCGTACAGGATGCCGTCGCCGCCGGTGACGATCTCGACGCTGAGCGGGTTGGCCTGGGTGTCGATCAGGAGGGTGACGCGGGACTGAGTCGGGCCGACCTCGGTGATCTGGCCGACGTAGTTGTTCGGGTCGACGACGGCCATCCCGACGGCCATCCCGTCGTCGGCGCCCTTGTCGATGGTGATGAACTTCTGGCTGTTGCTCGGGTCCCGCGCCAGGACGCCGGCCGAGAGGACGTCGAAGTCGGCGTACTTCTGCTCGATGCCGAGCTGCTCGCGGAGCTGCGTGTTCTCGCCCTCGGCGTTCTGCAGGCGGATCGACTCGGAGCGGTAGTGGTCCCGCTCGGCGGTCATCGCCGCCATGTCCGCCTCCGCGCCCGACCCGGTGCCCTGCGCCACGCGACTGAAGCTGCCGGTGATCGGGGAGATCAGCGACTCGACGGGGCGCTTGACCGGGTCGAGCAGGCCGCGGTTGTCGAGCAGGATCGCGCCGACGCTGATGACGACGAACGTCAGCAGGAGCGTTATGATCTTGCCGGTGGTCGATCTGAGCACGGACGCCTCTCGGAGCGGATAGGGATGCAAGAACGCAAAGACTGGAACGAGCAATCCTGTAGAGCAAACGGACGTGGGCACTCTGGCGATATTTTCAAGGGTAGCACGCAGGCCACCGCACCTGAGAAGCGAGTTCGTGCTCACGGGCTGACAAGCTGTTAGGAGCCAGCCTCGGGGCCTCCAGCTCCCAAAGGAGGTCGGCCCGAGAAGAGATTGGTCGGCGGCTTTCGCCGGGCAACCGGTTCTGCCACTGAGGTTATCGAGCAGCGTCCCGAGAAGAATCCGGTGGTCCGCTGCCAGGAGATGGTCTTCGGCCGGAGATACCGTCCGGACGCCGTCATCGGTCTCCTGAACCAGGTGGTCCTATACCATGATGAGCCGACGGATCATGTCACTGACCGTCTTGAGCGTCTTGAGCGTCGAACGCTCGACGCGCCCGAGCCGGCTGCCGAGGCGCTGCATGTCGACCGCCCGCAGTTGCTCGCACAGGATGTCCGACTCGATCGGCTGGCCGCCCTCCCCGGCGGGAATCCGGACACGGGTGTTCAATGATCTGAGCTGGCTGGTCATCGGCACGACGACGATGACCCACCGGGCCGCGTTGAGGGCGTCGACCGAGACGACCAGACACGGCCGGGCCCGGCCGCGCTGCTCATGGCCAACGATCGGGTTGAGGTTCACCTCCCAGACATCCCCCTGAGCGGGGTAAGGCGGTGGGGTCACTCGTCGGCCTCGTCGTCGAGCCCGTCCAGCAGCGTCCCGTCGAACGCGTGAAGCTCGTCGTTCATCTCGGCCCACGCGACCGGGTCGGAGCGGAGCCCACCCAGTTGCTCATGGAAAGTGGCCCAGAACACGGCGTTATCGAACTGCTCGACCGCCCGCTCGACAATCACCCCGACGGATTCGTGCCGGGTGTCCGCAAGTTTCTGGAGACGATCGCGGGTCTGCTCGGAGACCCTGATCTGCACACTTGCCACGGGTGATCTCCTCGTGCTGGCTGCGTTGGGCCAAGGCGTCTGGATCATGTGTCACATTGTGACACAGCCGTGCGACAACGAAACTGGCCGGAGGCGCCCCGTCTTCCAGGTCGCCGTTACCTGGTTCTGACCAAGTCGACGCAATGAGGGAAAACGCCGAGCCGTAACACCCCGGAGAGGATGCCACGGCTCTGGTCGACGTCGGTTGCGGTCGGACCGGCTACGATGCCCGGCGAATCTCCTGGCCACCGGCCAGCGCCCGCTCGTAGAGCTGAAGACTCTCGGCCACCCGGCCCGTGCCGCGGGCCACGCAGGTCAGCGGGTCCTCGGCGCGGTAGACCGGCATCCGCAGCTCGGCCTGGAGCCGGCGGTCCAGCCCGAGCAGCAGCGCCCCACCGCCGGCCAGCGTCACGCCGTGCTCCATGATGTCGGCGACGAGCTCCGGCGGCGTCTCCTCGATCGCCGTCTTGACGACCTGGATGATCGTGTTGACGGGCTGACTGATCGCCTCGCGCAGCTCGACCGACGAGATCTCGACCGACTTCGGCAGTCCCGTCAGCAGGTCGCGGCCCCGCAACGTGACGCGGACCTCCTCCTCCAGCGGGTAGGCCGAGCCGGCCGCCATCTTGGCGTTCTCGGCTGTCCGCTCGCCGATGACGAGGTTGTGGTCCCGGCGGGCGTACTGGACGATCGCTGCGTCGATCTCGTCCCCGGCGACCCGGAGCGAGTGGTTGACGACGATGCCGCCCAGCGAGATCACGGCGACCTCGGTCGTGCCGCCGCCGATGTCGACGATCATTGAGCCGATCGGCTCGTTGATCGGCAGCCCGGCCCCGATCGCGGCCGCCATCGGCTCCTCGATCGTGTAGGCCTCGCGGGCCCCGGCCGAGAGAGCGGCGTCCTTGGCGGCCCGCTTCTCGACCTCAGTCACGCCCGAGGGGATGCCGATCACGACCCGCGGGTGCGGCGCCATCAGGCGCTGCATGTGGACCTTCTTGATGAAGTAGTGGAGCATCATCTCGACGGTGTCGAAGTCGGCGATGACGCCGTCCTTGAGCGGGCGGATCGCGATCACGGAGGCCGGCGTCTTGCCGATCATCTCCTTGGCCTCGATCCCGACGGTGATCGCTCGGCGGGTCTTGGCGTCGATCGCGACGACCGACGGTTCTGAGATGACGATGCCCTTGCCCCGGACATAGACGAGGGTGTTCGCCGTCCCGAGGTCGATACCGAGGTCACGGCTGAACAGGCCGAAGAAAGCCGAGAGGGGGCGGAACACCTGGTTGTCACCTCCGCGTTGATTGGGTGGGGGCAGGTACGGCGACGACGGCGGGCTGGGATGCCAGGCACGGCGCTGGAGGCCGTCGAAGCGCGCAGGAGCAGTCAGGTTGCTGATCGTTCCGCGAGTATAGCAGGCAATGCCGCTCACCCCGCCGGATGCCAGCTTTTGCCGATCGGCCGTGACGCGGTGGCGGCTGGCAACCGCACCGGCGCGGTCAGCGGGTACGGTCAGCGGGTCCCGTCGTTGGTCGGGAAGACGATCGGGGCGCCGGTGGCCGGCGGACGTACGGTCGCCGGCGTCTGCTCCTGGCCGATCACGCTCAGGGCGAACAGCACGACCACCGTGGCCAGCACCACCAGGGCCGCGACCATGATGGCGCTCCGGATCTGGACCTGGTTCCTCGCGGTCACTGCGGCACTGGCCCCCCTGGACACTCCGGTTTCGATGCTGGTTCCGCGCTGACTGGTAACGGCAAGGATAGCTAATCCGGCGGGGCCGCGTCATGAGGCAGCGGCGACCCGTCCCGTAGGGGCGATCACTTGTGGTCGCCCGGTCGCCGCGGCAGCCGTCGCCGTCAGGTGAGACGGTGCCGAAGGGCGAGATCGTTTCGGCGAGCGCGGACCCCCCCCCGGCCCCCTCCCCGGCTCGGTTTCGGCACTGCGGTGCCTCACCGCCCGGAGAGGGGCTCCATGCTGGTCGAGCTAAAGCTCTCCAGATGAGCCATCCCAGGCAGCTGTCCGTCTCCCCCTCTCCGGTCGGTGAGTCGCTTCAGCGACGATCCGAGCCGGGGAGGGGGCCGGGGGGAGGGGCCTGCTCGCCATCGACCTATCACATCCAAACCCGTCGCTCCCTAGCACCGGCCTTTCTCCCGCTGCGCCTCTCGGCGACCGGAAGCCCCTCTCCACCGCAGTGGGGAGGGGTCGGTTCCTACAACGCCAGCCCCAGCTGGTCGACCAGGTAGTCCCGGCAGATCGTCAGGCTCTCCAGCGGCGTCGTCCGGGTGGTGTCGATCTCGACCGTCAGCCAGCCGCCGTAGCCGACTTCTCCCAGCGCCGCCAGCACGGCCGGGAAGTCGACGTCGCCCCGGCCGAGCTCGCAGAAGAACGACATCGCGTCGGTCCCGCTCGCGTTCAGGTCCGGCCCGACCGGTGCGTCGGCGCCGATGTCCTTGAGATGGACGTAGCCGATCCGCCGCCCGTAGGTCCGGATCAGGTCGACCGGGTCCATCCCGGCCCCGGTCAGATGGGCCGTGTCCGGGCAGAAGCCGACCAGCTCCGGGTCCGTTCCGGCCATGACGGCGTCGATCTCGGCCCGGTCCTGGATCTCCGTGCCGAGGTGCGGGTGGACGCAGGCGTGGACGCCGAGCGCGGCCGTTCGCCGGGCGGCCTCCTCGATCGTCTGGCAGGCCTGCTTGAGGTCCTCGGCCGGGGTCGGCCCGGTCCGCGGTCCGCCGGGACCGAGCACGATCCGGTCGACCTCCAGCGCCGAGAGGAACCGGGCGATCCGCTCGATCTCCACCACGGTCTCGTCCGCCTTCGTCGCGTCGGAGAACCGGGCGCCGGCGTAGAGGGCGCTCAGCCGGAGCCCCTGGCTGGCGAGGAGGTCGCGGAAGGCGCCGGGGTCGTCCGCGTGGGCGAGGGCGGTGTGGGTGAAGGTCTCGCAGGCGTGGAAGCCCAGACCGCCGGCCTCCCGCATCCCGGTCTCGAGGTCGTCGCGCCAGGTGATCAGGTGGCAGGAGATCGGGTTGACGGTCGAGCTGGGCGAGGTCATGCGGTGGACTCCTGTCGGTGCGGCCGGCCGTGATGGGTGCAACGTTGCGCCTCACGCGGTCGATCGGGCCGGTGATCGCAGTCGCTACGGTCGCCGATCGTTCGGCCGGCTGTCAACGGGGGAAGCCGCGGAACGGGTCGACGGCGTTGAAACCGGGGACGGGACCGAAACGGCCGGCCGGCTGCCAGTCAGGGACGGAGATGTCCGGGCCGGCGGATACGTACCGTCGGCGCTGGACGTGCCGGCGCTGGACGGGCCGGCGACCGGACCCGGTGTCGCGGGGGTGAGCGTCGCCAGCGAGACGCTGCCCGTCCCGGTCTCGACGACGATGTCCAAGCCGGTCGTGAGGTCCGTCCGGTTGCCCCAGGCATCGTTGGTGTAGTACCTGCCGTCGAACACGAAGCCGCCGGCGCTGGAGACATCGCTGATCCCGGCGGTCACCTGGATCCTGACCGGCACGTCCTCCGGCACGGACAGCCGGACATCGCCGACGCCGACCCGCACCCGGCTGACCCCGGTCGCCGCGGTAGCGTCGCCGACGACGACATCGGCGCTTCCGACCGCGACGTTGACCGAGAACCGGGTCGCCGTCAGTCCGGTCAGGTCGATTCGCGCGGAGCCGACCGCCACGTCGACCGCGAGATCGAGCGGAACCTGTGGGTTGACGCCGACGTCCCAGGTCGCCTGCTCCGGCGATTGGAGCCAGCGCAGGACGGCGTGGGGCGGGTCGGTCGACGCGGAGCCGAGCGTGGCGATCCCCTCGCCGTTCTCGATCCGCCAGTCCCGGGCGACCCGCGTGTCGCCCCCGGCGCGGTACTCGGACCGGATCACGACGTCCCCGCCCAGGGCCGGTCCGGCCGGCAGCGAATCGGCGAGCGTCACGTCGCCGTGGTCGAGGTCGATGCTGGCCGAGATCGCCTCCGCTCCGCCGAGCGGCTCGGACCACGCTCCCCGGACCGCCCCGGTATCGCTGAACCGGAAGACGCCGTACCCGACCACGATGGCGGCGAAGACGGCCAGCGTCAGCAGGACCAGGCAACCAGTGAAGAGGCGGGCGACGAGCGACATAAGGTGAGCTCCGGTGATGACTGGTCATGGACTGAAGATGGGAGCGCCGCGCGACGCACCGGGCCGGCTTCGCCCCGCTCGGGTCATCATCACGCCAACGTATCGCGCGATGGTGGCGGCACCGTGACGGGCCGGTGACGGCGGCCACGCCTGATGGCCGATCCGGCCCGGTGATTCGCGCCGTCGATGGCAGCGAAGGCGGACCGGTGGGCGCTACACTGTACGCTCGAGTGTACCCATCCGGCCCTGCCTGGTTCCTGCCGCCGGCCCCGTCCCGGCGAGGACCGGCCGATGCCGTCCCGATCGCCTGCCAACCGGCGGATCGCTGGACGGATCGCGCGGGATCGGCGGTGCCGACATGTCTGTTGAGAACCGCCGAGAAAGGAACCGTCACCGTGGAAGTCGAGAACGAGCACGGGCTGTCCGACCTGCTGGACGGGAGCCCACTGACGCAGCTCTCGGGCGGCTACACCTTCACCGAGGGCCCGGTCTGGATCCCGGCTCATAACTGGCTGATCTTCAGCGACATCCCGACCAGCACCGCCTACCGCTGGGGGCCGGGCGACCCGGCCGCCGTCGTCTACCGCGAGCAGACGAAGAACGGCAACGGCATGACGCTGGACAACGAGAGCCGCGTGATCTGCTGCGAGCAGACCAGCCGGCGGGTCATCCGCTTCCCGGTCGAGGACCCGACCGCCGCCGAGGTGATCGCCGAGCACTACGCCGGCAGCCGCCTGAACAGCCCCAACGACGTCGTCGTCGATTCCCGCGACCGGATCTACTTCACCGACCCGATCTACGGCCTCGGTCCCGGCGGCGAGGGCAAGGAGCAGCAGCACAATGGCGTCTACCGGATCGACCCGGACGGCACGATCGTGCTGATCGACGACCGCTTTCAGCAGCCCAACGGCCTGGTCTTCTCGCCCGACGAGCGCCAGCTCTACATCGGTGATTCCCAGCAGCTCGTCATCCGCCGCTTCGACGTCCACGACGACGGCTCGATCACCGGCGGCGCCATCTTCAGCGACATGCGCAAGTCCGCCCACTCCGGCGGTCCGGACGGGATGGCGATCGACACCGACGGCCGCCTCTGGACGACGGGCCCCGGCGGGATCTGGGTGGTCGACGCCGACGGCACGAACCTCGGTCAGATCCTGATGACCGAGCAGCCCTCCAACATCACCTTCGGCGGCGAGGACTTCTCCTCGCTCTACGTCACCGCCGAGACGGGGCTCTACCAGCTCGGCACCCGCGTCCGGGGCGCCGTTCCCGGCAGCCGGACACCCGAGCGGGCCGGGGTCGCCGGATGACTAGCGACACCCGGCCGGACGGCGTCCCCGACGTCACCGACGACCAGATCACCGCCGGAGATCTCGCCTTCGCGGCGGCCGACGACGAGGCCGACGTGATCGGCCACGCCGGGGCGCTGGCGGCGGTCCAGGCGGCCTTCGCCGGGCTGGTCACGTCGCGGGACGTCGACATCCTCCCGGCGGAGGGCGAGGACCATGACGACATCGCCGTCGCCGGCGACGCCTGGACCCTCTACCTGAGCGGCTGGCCCGGCCCGGCGACCGCCTTCGTCGCGATCGAGGACGAGCCGTCCGACGACGCCGGCGCCGACACGGTCGAGGCCGCCTGGCGGGCCGTCGTCTCCGGCGATGCCGTCACCGCCATCGGCATGGCCGACATGGAGCTCGAAGGCGCGCTGACCGCCGCCCTCGACGCCTCCGGCGACCCGCTGTCCCGATCGATCGCCACCGCCGTCCGGCTCGGCGCCACGGACGTCCGGCCGTAAATGGATCGGTCATGACGACATAGCGGCGTCCCAGCCGCCGCAGCGGCCTTTGCCGTTAGGCGAGATGGTGCCAACCGCCAGCACACGGGCTGTCAGCAGCGCGGCGCGTCGTTCGTAGCGGCGAAGTTTACGAGCCAAACCGCCGCAGCGGCCCATTCGTGGGGGCGATCCCTTGTGGTCGCCCGGCCGCCGCAGCGGCCATCGCCGTCAGGCGCGATCGTGGCGACCGGCCAGCATACGGTCGGCGCACAGTCCCCTCCCCAAACCCGTCCCCCGCTCGGTTTCGGCACTGCGGTGCCTCACCGCCCGGAGAGGGGCTTCATGCTGGTCGAGCTGAAGCTCTCCGGGAACAGCCAGCGTTGGGTGAGCCGTCTCCCCCTCTATTGGCGAGACCGTGGCGCCTGATGGCGCGGACAAGGCAAGCCATGTCGTTACGACGACGTGCCGCCGAATGGCAATACGGGTTCCCCTATCGCTCCGCCCGGATCAGCAACACCCCGTCGTCGAACCCGCCACGGGCCGCCCGCTTCGCCAGCCGCATCTCCTCGAATACCTCCCACGTCAACCCGGACGCGGCGACGATCGCGTGGACGACCTCGACGACCTCGACGACGTCGACCAGTTCCCCGATCTCGCCGCTCTCCTGATACTCGGTGCACTCCTCCGCCAGCTTGTCCGTCAACCGGAGCGGCCGTTCGGCCGGTTCGAGGGACCGGAACTCCAGGTCGGTTGCGTGGGCGCGGACGATCTCGGGGATGCGGTCCCGGACCAGCTTGTCGTGCTCGGTCATCGATTCCTCCTCATTCACATCCAGCCCCGAGACGCGGATCGCCAGACTCAGCCGGTTGGCCATCGGAACGCCGATACGACGTTGTCCCGGAGGATCGTCCGGGTCGCCCGGTCGCCGAACCGCTCCCGCAGCGCCGGCTTGACGTGCCGCATGATCGCCGTGGCATCGTGGCCATACTGCATCGACGGCGGGTTGCAGATCACCGTCGCGTCGTCCGAGACCAGCACCTGGCCGAGATGCCCCGCGTCGATCAGGCGCCCGATGGCGTCGAGCGAGCGCTCGGCCAGCGATGGCGGTCCGGCGTCCTCGCCGCTCCGGCTGCTGAAACTGTCGAACTGGACCACGATCCCCTGAGCGGCGTGGCGGGCGTGATCCTCGGGCGACGACCGCTGGGCGTGGGCCCAGACCAGCCGGTCGAGCGGGAACCCCTCCGTAACGAGCGTCTCCCGGACGCGCCCAAGCGGTCCCGGCAGGGGACTGTGGAGTCCGATCGCGGCGCCGGTCTCACGGGCGGCGATCGCGGCGGCCCGGTGGATGAGCGTCTCGTCCGGCGTCGGGCCGTCGTCCGAGGTCGCGATCTTGACGAACCCGGCCCGGACCCCGGTGCCGTCGATCCCCTCGGTCAGCTCGGCGGTGAACCGGGCGGCCAGTTCGGCGACCGTCAGATCCCGGTACCCGGCCGGGCGCTTCGCCAGGTAGATGCCGGTCGGGCAGACGATGTGGAGACCGGTCGCTCCGGAGACGTCCCGCATCAGCGCCGCGTTGCGCCCGACGCCGAGGGCCGTCCAGTCGACGAGCAGGTCGATCCCCTGCGCCCGCAGTTCCCGAAGCCGGTTGATCGCCGCGCCCCGGACCATCCCCCAGTCGACGTCCATGTAGCGTGGGTGGTCGGCGGGCTGAAAGTCGACGAAGAGGTGCTCATGGGCCAGCGCCCGGCTGATCGTGTCAGCCGGGACGAGGCCACGAACGGTCTGCAGCGTGTGATCCGGCGTGTCTGGCATGACGCTCTCCGATGTCCCGCGCGGCCCAGCGGAAGCGGGCCGACGGCCGTGAGCCGATCTGGTAGCCGGCCGTGGCGACCAGCAGGGACAGCCCGCCGGTCAGCCAGAGCGGTTCCCACAGGAAGAGGTACCAGGGGACGGCCGCCTCGCCCATCGAGGCCGGCCTGGCGATCGCGCCGCCGAGGGCAAGCGCCGCCTGGCCGATCCCGGCGACACCATACAGGGTCAGGCCGAGCCCCGCGAGCCAGCCGACGGCGAGCAGGGCGCGGCGCGGGACGGACCTTTCCCGCCCGAACCAGAGCGACAGGCCGAGCGCGGCCACAAGCAGCCGCCCGACCGCCGACAGCCAAATCATGGCGACGAAGCCGGTCTCCCGGTCCACCGCCTGTTCCTGGATCCTGCTACCCAGTTGATCGAGACCGAGTGTGCCGCCCAGCGCCCACGAAGCGGTCAGCGCCGCCGTCGCGACACCCCAGGCCATCGTGACGACGGCGGCCTGCCGTCCAATTCGTGCCGCCCGTTCCTGCCGCTGGGTCGTCATGGTTTTGCGCTGAATCATCATCCCCACCTTCCATCGCGACCCGCCGATCCGGTCTGCTGTCGACCATGGTCGGGGACCGGGATGAAGTCGCGGTGAGCGGACCATGACGGAGATGTGACGGATGGGTGATGCAAGCATCCAATGAAGCCGAGAGCGGCCCGTGACGCAGGGGCATCCGCTCTCGCTTCGCCGCCAGCGAAGCGAGAGGCGAGATCGTGCCAAACGGCCAACATGCGGTCGGCGAGCAGACCCCTCCCCGACCCCTCCCCGGCCCGGTTTCGGCACTGCGGTGCCTCACCGCCCGGAGAGGGGCTCCATGCTGGTCGGCTTCGCCGTCCCGAAGCATGCATGACGTGGCGACTCTCCCGCCCTGCCCCTGGTAGCGAAGTGAGGCAGGCACCCGTTCTCGTAGGGGTAGAAACCCGAAGCCCGCCCGTCCCGGCGGGCTTCAGCCCGACCAACATGAGCCCCTCTCCAGCCGCATCCGCAGATGCGAGATGGGGAGGGGTTGGGGAGGGGTCTGCTCACCGACACCGTGCAGGCATGAACCGGCCGCTAGCCAGGCGCCAGTTAGCGCCACGAGGAACGGTCGTTCAACGCGGAGAAGCCGTCGCCTCCCTCCGCTTGTCCCGCCGACCGAGCGGCTTTGGTTCAGGGACGACCGGGTCCGGGTAGGTCAGCCGGGTGCCGGCCCCGCCGCTGGACCGGATGAGGTCGTAGTCGCCGTACGATCCAGCGTAGTCGTAGACGACGCCGTCGCGGACCTCGACGATCCGGTCGCAGACCCGGTCGAGGAAGTAGCGGTCGTGGGAGACCGTCAGGAGCGTGCCGGCGTAATCGGCCAGCGCCGCCTCCAGCACCTCGATCGAGGCGATGTCCAGGTTGTTGGTCGGCTCGTCCAGGATCATGAAGTTGGCGCCGGACAGGACCAGCGTCCCGAACAGCAGCCGGCTCCGCTCGCCGCCGCTGAGCTGGCCGATCGCGGTCTCGGCGTCGATCGCGTCGAAGCCGAGGGCGGCCAGGAAACCCCGCGCCCGGTGGTCATCGTACTGGGCGTTGGCCCGGACAAGCTCCAGCGGCGTCTGGCGGACGTCGAGCGTCTCCTGCTCCTGGGCGAAGTAGCCGGTCCTGATGCTCGGTCCGAACCGGATCGATCCGCCGTCGGGCGTCTCCTGGCCCATCAGCATGCGGAGCAGCGTCGTCTTGCCGGCGCCGTTCGGCCCGACCAGCCCGACCCGCTCGCCGTGGCGGATGACCAGGTCGAACGGCCGGTAGATCGCCCGCCCTCCGAACCGCTTCGTCAGCCCGGCGACCTCGAGGACCTTGGTCGAGCCCCGCTCCGTATCGAAGGAGACGTCGATCCGCCGGCGCTCGACCGGCGGCGGAACGGTCGCTTCGAGCCGGGCGGCCTCGATCTCGACCTTGCGGCGCTGGTTCTCGGCCCGGGTCGCGAACTTCGGGTTCTGCCGGGCCCATTGCGTCAGCGACTCGGAGCTCTCCTTGAGCTTCTGGAACTCGCGCAGCTCGTTGGTCCGGAGCTGGTGCTGCCGGAGGATCCGGGCCCGCTTCTCGGTCCGGTAGGCGGTGTAGTTCCCTGGCCACGTCGAGAGCAGCCCGTCCTCGACCTCGAGGATGCCGGTCGCGACCTGATCGACGAGGTAGCGGTCGTGGGTGACGAGGGCGACGGCGCCGTCGTGGCGGACGATCTCGCGCTCCAGCCACGACCGAGCCTCGTCGTCGAGGTGGTTGTCCGGCTCGTCCAGCAGCAGGAGCCGGGGCGCCTCGGCCAGCAGCCTCGCCAGCGCGACCAGCCGCCGCTCGCCACCGGACAGCGTCCCGAGCGGCGTCTCCCAGCGCGACTCCGGCAGGCGGAGCCCGGCCAGGATCTCGGCGGCGCGGGTGACGTCCTGGTCGACGGCGCTGCCGTCGAGCCGGGCGAGGATGGCGCCCTGCTCGTCGAGGAGGGCCATCAGGGTGTCATCGTCGGCCGCGCCCATTTCCTCCGCGATCGCGTCGAGCCGGGCCTCCAGCGCCTCGGCGTTGCCCAGCGCCTCGGCGACGATCGCCCGGACGGTCATGGCCGGGTCATGCGAGGCGTGCTGGTCGAGCATGCCGACGGTCAGACCGGGGAGGGTGACGACGCTGCCGCGGTCCGGTTCGAGCCTCCCGGCGATGATCCGGAGGAGCGTGCTCTTGCCGGCGCCGTTCTCGCCCATGATCGCCAGCCGGTCGCCGGCCCTGATCGAGAGCGTGACGCCATTGAACAGGCGGTTGCCGCCGAAGGTGAGGTGGATCTGGGCGGCCTGGACGAGCACGGTCATGGTCGGCGTCTCCCCGATGGGTGGCAAGCTGCGGCGACGATTGGGCAGCCCGAACGACGATCGGCTCGGGAGGGTAGGGAACCGCAACAGTAGCATGAGTCCGGTATGGGGCTTCGAGGCACGGCATCATCGTGTAGGGACATGGCTTGCCTTGTCCGCGCCGCAAGGCGCCGCGGGCTGGCACACCCGGTTGTCCATTTATGAAGCGGTTGGTCGCCAGCACCGTCATCGCCCTGCGATGCGATGTCCCTTCGGGCCGGGCGACCACCAGGAATCGTCCCGACGACAATGCGATCGACCGGTGACGGGACATTCCATGGAGACGCCGGGTTCCGGGCCATTTGCGTTCGTGGCGGACCGGGGTCCCCGGAAACTGTGCAGATTGCGTAGCCCATCGTCGCGGCCTGTGCAACAATCGTCGCCGTCGACCATGTATCCTGACGCCCATCCTGTTCGTCGTCGTGCCTGTCCGCGTCGTGTGACATCGTGGTGATGGTGGAACCGGCCGTTCCCGCCCCCGGCCCCGAAGGTGGACGCAGACCGTGGGCGGACGCTGGGCGACACTGTGAACGGCGATGATCGTCCCGGATGACCGGTCGGCAACTCAATCGAATTCTCGAGGGAGAGCAGAGCAGCATGAGTGACCTGAACCAGACCAGCCAGCGGATCCTGCGGTCGGCCACGGACCGGCGCAACGTCCTCCGTGGTTTTGGCGCGGCCAGCGCGGGCGCGGCGTCCGTCGCGCTCGGCGGCGGGATCGCCTCCGCCAGCCTGTTCCGGGGAGCGGACATCGACGCCCGCTTCCAGGACGGCACACCGGCCGCCGGCGGCGTGCTCCGTCTGACCGGCCACCAGGACATCCCCGGCCTCAGCCCTGAGGACGCCGGCGCCACGGTCCCCTTCGTCGCCATCGTCCAGATCCACAACGCCATGGTCGAGCTGGACGAGTTGCTGACCTTCCAGCCGGTCCTGGCGACCGAGCTGCCGTCCGTCAGCGCTGACGGCCTGACCTACACCTGTCTCCTGCGCGATGACGTCACCTTCCAGAATGGCGACCCGTTCTCCTCGGCCGACGTCAAGTACACGATGGACTGGACCAAGGATCCGGCCAACGCCTCGGTCAACGCCGGGTCGTTCGAGAACGTCACCAGCGTCGAGGCGCCCGACGCGACGACCATTGTCGTGACGCTGTCGGCCCCGAACGCCGCCTTCAACGCGCTGATCGGGTCGACCCTGATCCTGCCGTCGGGCTACCACGCCGAGGTCGGCCAGACGGCCTACGCCCAGGCGCCGATCGGCACCGGCCCATTCATGGTCAACTCGTTCGATCCGGCCGCCCGGACACTGCTCGACGCCTATGACGGCCACTTCCGTGGTCGGCCGATGATCGACCAGCTCCAGATCGACGTCGTGCCCGAGGCGTCGGTCCGGGCCGAGGCGCTCGAGAACGGCGAGTCCGACAACAGCATCTGGGCGCTGACGCCGGAGGACGACGAGCGCCTGACCGGGGACCCGAACTTCACGACCTACTCGACCCTCAACACCGCCGTCAACCACTTCCCGCTCAACAACCAGCACCCGATCCTGAGCGACGTCCGGGTCCGGCGGGCGATGATGTTCGCCATCGACCGCCAGCTCGTCGTCGACGAGATCTTCCTCGGCGCCGCGCAGCTCGCGACGTCCAACCTGTCCCCAGCCGTCGCGACGTTCTACACCGACGCCGTGACCCAGTACCCCTTTGATCCGGACCAGGCGATGGCCCTGCTCGAGGAGGCCGGCTGGGTCCAGGGCGACGGCGAGTTCCGTGCGAAGGACGGCCAGGAGCTGACCTTCACCATCTCGATCCCGAGCGGCGACTCGACCCGTCGCTCCGAGGCCGAGGTGGTCAGCGACTTCCTCCGGGACGTTGGCATCGACGCTCAGCTGCGGGAGACGCCGGTCGCGCAGATCCTGGATCAACTCCCGTCCGGGGAGGCCGACGCCGGACTCTTCAACTGGACCTACGGTGACGGCGGCGACCCCGACGCCACGTCGGTCCTGAGCTCGACCGGTCCGAACAACTTCTCCAGCTTTCGCAACCCTCGGGTCGACGACCTGCTGAAGCAGGGAATCGTCGCCCTGACCCAGGAGGAGCGGGTCCCGATCTACCAGGAGATCCAGCAGATCGTCGCCGACGAGGTGCCGTTCCTGTTCATCTGCTACCTCCAGGGCCGGACGCACTACGCCGCCCGCGTCAAGGGTCTGCCGGCGGCCGAGCAGGTCCTCGATTCGGACAACCTCTACAAGAAGGCTTACACGTTCAGCCTCGACCCGGCGCAGTAGTCGGACCGTTCTCCCGGTTCAGCCATCGCCGGCCGGCGACAGCGCACCCGCGGGTGCGCTGTCGTGCGTTCCGGTCCGGGTTCGATTCCGAACCCGGACCGGTCCGTTCCCGGCCGGTCTTATGGCGAGCGAAGACGATCCCGCCGCCAAACGCGGCTATGATGTCCCGACCCAGCGCCCGTCGATCCGTGCCCGCCTAGACCCGGATGGTGATCCATGTTGCGCTACCTCGTCATCCGCATCCTGCAGGGGGTCGTCGTCCTCTTCCTGATCAGCGTGCTCACCTTCGGGCTCATCCACGCCGCGCCGGGCAGTCCGGTCGACCTGCTCGTTGGGAAGACCCGGGTGACCCAGGAGACGCTCGATAACCTCGAGGCCAAGTGGGGCCTGGACAAGCCGGTCTGGGAGCAGTATCTGGTCTGGATTCGGAATGTCGTCACCGGCGATTTCGGCTCGTCCATCACCCGGAGCGGGACGCCCGTCACTCAGATCATCGGCGACGCGCTGCCCTACACGCTCGCCCTCAACGCGATGGCGATCACCCTCTCGATCGGGATCGCCATCCCGCTCGGAGTCCTCGCTGCCTACAGGCGCAACTCGGTGCTGGACTACATCACGACCGCGACCTCGACGCTCGGCGTGGCGGTCCCGAACTACTGGATCGGCCTGCTGCTGATCATCGTTTTCGCCTCGAAGCTCGGCTGGCTGCCGACCTACGGCGCCAGTGCCGGCTGGCGCAGCTACGTCCTGCCGGTCGCCGTGCTGGCCTTCGAGGAGATGGCCGGCCTGATCCGGGTGACGCGCGGCGCGACACTCGAGGCGCTGAGCACCGACCACGTCCAGACGGCCCGGGCCAAGGGGCTGCGCGAGCGGACGGTGATGATGGGGCACGTCGTCCGGAACGCGCTGCTGCCGATCGTGACGGTGCTGGGCTACCGGATCGCCTTCATCCTGAGCGGCACGATCGTGATCGAGACCGTCTTCGCCTTTCCCGGCATCGGCCAGCTGTTCTCGGACTCGCTGTTCACCCTCGACTACCAGGTCGTCCAGGCGATCGTCCTGCTGCTGGCGCTGATCGTCGTCGTCGGCAACCTCATCACCGACCTGACGTACGCACTGATCGACCCACGCATCCGGATCGCCGGCTGATGTTCCAGGCCTGGACGCCCGGCCGTCGTCGTCTCCATCCGCCAGTCAGGACGCCCTCATGACGCTCACCACCACACCGGGCGAAAGCCGCCCCGTCGGGCTGGAGTCGATCGATCCCGTTCAGGCCGAGAGCGGCATCCTCTCGCGCCGGGCCGGGACGCCGCAGTCGGAGGCGCACCGGCGCTGGCGCCGGTTCCGGGCCTATCGGCCGGCGGTCTTCGCCCTCGCCTTCATCGTCCTCCTGTTCGTCATGGCGATCTTTGCCCCGCTCGTCGCGCCGCACGATCCCTACGACACGAATGCGCGGCTCCGCGGCGACGGCCCGACCCGCGACTATCTGCTGGGCAACGACGCCACCGGGCGGGACATCCTCAGCCGGCTGATCTACGGCACCCGGATCGCGCTGTCGGTCGGGCTCGGCGCGACCGCGATCGCCGTCACGATCGGCGTCATCGTCGGCGCGTCGGCGGGCTACTTCGGCGGCTGGGTGGACCTGCTGCTGTCGCGGATCGTCGACACCCTGATGGCTTTTCCGACGATCGCCCTCCTGCTGGTGCTGGCCGCCGTCCTGAATCCTGGCATCCCGCTGGTCATCGTCATTATCGGGCTCTCGGTCTGGGCGTCGTACGCCCGCGTCGTCCGGGCCGAGGTGCTGAGCCTGAAGGAGCGCGACTACGTCCTCGCCGCCCGTGCCTCCGGTGCGACGTCGTCCCGGATCATCACCCGGCACATCATCCCGAACGTAATCGGCGTTGTGATCGTGCTGGCCAGCCTCGCGGTCGGCGGGGTCATCATCTACGAATCGGCGCTGTCGTTCCTCGGGCTCGGCGTCCAGCCGCCGGGCGCGTCCTGGGGGCGGATGCTCGCCGATGGTCGGGACTACATCCGCAACTACCCGCACATCATGATCGCGCCCGGCATCCTCATCACCCTGACGGTGCTCGCCTTCAACCTGCTCGGCGAGGGGCTGCGTGACGCCTTCGACCCGCGGGGCCGCCGGTAGGTAAGGTGATGCATCCCCGACTGGCACCGGGCTTGCACCGACTACCGTAGACCCGTTCGACCAGACGGGATACGTTTGAGCAGCAATGAGAGCGAGAGCACCAGATGAGCCAGCCGAGCCGCTACCCGGTCAGTAACATCGAGTACGACATCATCGTCACGATGAGCAACCTGCTTCAGGGGAGTGAGACGTTGCAGAAGTACCGGTCCGACGCCGAGCAGGCTGGCGACACCGAGACGGCCGCCATCTTCGGGCGCATCCGCGACAGCTACGACAGCCAGGCGACCGAGTTGCACGAGGCGCTCAAGCGGGTCGTCAGCCAGAGCTAGGCGCCGCTCCATGAGGTCGCTCCCGTAGTACAGTCCGGCCATGAGGACGAATCGGGTCAGAGCCGGTGAGGCAGGGCAGTGAGCGACAGCGATGAGACCGGGTCGTCTGCGTCCGCGGATGGCCCGCGGGTTTCGGTCCGGCTCCGGTATTTCGCGATCTACCGGCAGAAGTTGGGCCGGTCCTCCGAGGAGCGGTCGGTCGCCGAAGGGACGACCGTCAGCGAGCTGTTCGACGAGGTCGTCGCCGGTCGGCCCGAGATCCAGGTTCCGGCGCTGCGGGCCGCGACGATGCTGATGGTCAACCAGGAATACGCCGTCGCCGACCAGGTCCTGTCCGAAGGGGACGAGGTCGTCTTCGTGCCACCCGTCAGCGGGGGCAGCGACGGCGCCCCGGCGGACGGATCGGACGGATCGCCAGGCAAACGGTTCCGGGTCGGCGCTCACCCGCTCGACCCGCGGGCTGTCGAGGCGCTGGTCGCCTCTCCCGCCGCCGGCGCGGTCATCACCTTCACCGGCACCGTCCGGGACAACGCCCGGGGCGAGGGTGTCTCGGTGCTCGTCTACGAGGCCTATGAGCCGGCCGCCGAGCGGCAGCTGGCCGTGATCGCCGGGGAGATCGCCGACCGCTGGCCGATCGCCGTCGAGCAGGTCGCCATTCACCATCGGATCGGGCGGCTGGAGCCGGGCGTCGCTTCGGTCGTGATCGCCGTCGCCGCCGCCCACCGCGACGAGGCCTACGCGGCGTCCCGCCACGCGATCGAGCGGATCAAGGAGATCGTGCCGATCTGGAAGGAGGAGCACTACGCCGGCGGCGCCGTCTGGATCGGCAGCGAGGCCGCCTACCAGGATCTCCCGGACCGACGGAGTTAGTTGAGCGTCTTGCCCTCGACGACGGACGTGCGACCAAGTCGGAGTCGAGTCTCGCCGTAGGGACATGGCTTGCCTTGTCCGCGCCGAAGGCGTCATACCGAGCTGAAGTCCAGGTGCCGAGGAACACGCTGAGTTCCGTTGGACTTCTGGTGGCGGAACTGGTCTCGCCAGGTGGCAAAGGTCGGTGCGTCGGCCGGGCTCGGAGGCGGCGCCCGTCGAACGAGCCGCTGCGGCGGTCGGGCGCCGCAAGCGGACGCAACTACGAGACGGGCGCTGGTCAGATGCCAGCCACGGGCTGGGACTGAACGGTGATCGGTGACTCCAACCAGCTGCACGCCGATCCGCGCCGTCGCTTCTCACGGTCGTGGCTGACGGCGATCCCGTCGGCGTGGATCGGGTTGATCGAGCTCACGCTCGGGATGGCGACGATCGCCTCCGGGTTCCTTGCCAGCAACGTCGTCACCCAACACCTGCCGGTGATGTTGGCCTCGTCCGTCCGCTACACGATCGCGACCCTGATCCTGCTGCCCATCCTGCTCCTGAGCGGACCGGTGCCGCGGCTGAGCGCGTCGTCGTGGCGGCTGTTGGTCGGCGTCGCCCTCGGCGGGACGCTGATCTTCAACTCCGGTCTGCTCTACGGGCTCCGCTCCACGACCGTCGTCGAGGCCGGGATCGTGACCAGCACGACCCCGATGCTGGTCGGCCTGTTCGGTCTCCTGTTCTACCGCGAGCGGCTGTCCCGGCGTTCCTGGGGGGCGATCGCGCTGGCGACCTGTGGCGTCGTCCTCGTCATCGTCCAGCCGGGGGAGGGTGGCGGCGCGACCCTTGGGACGGTCGCCCGGGTCGGCGGACTGCTGCTGATCCTGATGGCGGCCTCCGGCGAGGCCGTCTTCAATGTCTTCGGCCGGCGCCTGCCGCGGACCGTCTCCTCGGTGACGGCCTCGATCCTGACGATGGCGATCGCCGTCGTGCTGTTCCTGCCCGGCGCGGCGATCGAGGTCATGACCGGCCCACCGATCCCGAACGACCGCGACGGCTGGCTGGCCGTCGTCTTCCTGGCGGCGGTGCCGTCGGCGATGGGGCTCCTGCTCTGGGCCGATGGGGTCCGGAGGGTGTCGCTGGCCGTTAGCGGCGCGGTCACGGCCTTGATCCCGGTCTTTACGTCGTTGTTCGCCGTCGTCTTCATCGGCGAATCGCTCGGCTGGCCAGAGATCGTCGGGATCGCGGTCATCGTCCTCAGCCTGACCCTGCTGGCCCGATCGTCTGCCCGCGAGGTGCGCGAATTGTCATAACGCGGCGCCGCTGTCGTGGTATTCTTGCAATCATCATCAAGAATACTGAAACCGTTCCGGCCGGTCGCTCAGCGAGAAGAGCAACCACTTCCAGGCGGTTCCCACCTGACGAGAGGACGACCATGACGACGACCGATTCCCGGACCTACACACTTCCGACCAGCCCCGATGAGCTCGTCCGCCGGACCCGTCCCCGGATCGCCGCCGATACGACCGAACTGATCGGCAACACGCCGCTGCTGCATCTCGCCCGGTTCGCCGCCGGCACCCCGGCCCGGCTGCTCGGCAAGATCGAATCGTTCAGCCCCGGCTTCAGCGTCAAGGACCGGATCGGCGTCGCGATGATCACCGACGCCGAGGAGCGCGGCCTGATCACGCCGGGCCGGACGACGATCGTCGAGCCGACCTCCGGCAACACCGGCATCGCTCTGGCCTGGGTTGCGGCGACGCGCGGCTACAAGCTGATCCTGACGATGCCGGAGAGCGCGAGCCTCGAGCGGCGGGTCCTGATGCTCGGTTTCGGGGCCGATCTGATCCTGACGCCGGCCGCCGAGGGCATGGCCGGCGCTGTCGCCCGGGCCGAGCGGATCCTGGCCGGGACGGACGACGCCTGGATGCCCGGCCAGTTCGACAACCCGGCCAACCCGGAGATCCACCGCCGGACGACTGCCGTCGAGATCTGGCAGGACACCGATGGCGAGGTCGACATCTTCGTCGCCGGTGTCGGGACCGGCGGGACGCTGACCGGCGTCGGCGAGGTGCTCAAGTCGCTCAAGCCGTCCGTCCAGGTCGTCGCCGTCGAACCGGCCGAGTCGCCGATCCTCGCCGGCGGCCAGCCGGCCTCGCACAAGATCCAGGGGATCGGCGCCAACTTCATCCCGGGCATCCTCGACCGTGACGTGATCGACGAGATCGTCCACGTCGACAGCGCGACGGCGATGGCGACCGCCCGCGAGCTGATGCGCACCGAGGGGCTGCTCAAGGGCATTTCCTGCGGGGCTGCCGCCGCCGCCGCTCGACAGGTCGCGAGCCGCCCGCAGAACGCGGGCAAGACGGTCGTGGTCGTCCTGCCGGATACCGGCGAGCGCTACCTCAGCACGGCGCTGTTCCAGGATCTGCGCGATCAGGCCTCGACCCTGACCACCTCCCCGTCGTAGGGACATGGCTCTCGCTTCGCTGGCCTTGTCCGCGCCGTCAGGCGCTACGCTTCGCCATCATGACGGAGCGGCCGATGCGACCGTGACCGTTCGCATGCATTTCTCCTGACGGACCACGACGTCAGCAATGACGGTCATCGAAGACCCCCGGCGTGGCCCGGACCGGTTCGCCGGTCGGGTGGCTCACCGGGCGTCTTCGTTGCCGGCGGCTCCGGGACGCGGTCGTTGCGATGTCGTCATGGGGGTAATACCGGATCCGGGTCGTCAAGCGGTGCCCGGGTCGGTCATCATCATGGAAACACGCATGATTCGTCCGGTCGGTCTCTGGCGGTCGCGTTGCGGCATGACCATGGCAAAGCGGTCCGTCGGACACCCGCACGGAAGAGAGTGACACGAATGAGCGATCAGGATCGGCCCAGGGAGGAGATGCGAACCGCGTCGGACCTCTGGCCGAAGCGCCAGCGGACGCCGCCGGCAGAGGGGGAGCAGGCGGAGTTGCCTCCCCTCCAGCTCCACCAGCTGCCGACGTCCGGGGCGTCGGATCTCCGGCCGAACCCGCGACCCGACACACCGCTCCGGCGAGTCTCCCGGTCCGGCGCCACGACGCGGGACCAGGCCCAGTCGGCCGATCTGCGTCCGGAGCGGCCGGTAGATACGCCGATGCGGCGGGAGTCAAGGGGGAACACGGAGGCGTCGCGCGATCTCCAGGATCGCGTCGAGCGGATCCGGCAGGCGACCGGGCAACCGGTCGGTGAGCGCCGCGCACCGGTGACGGGTATCCCGGCGTTGACGAAGCCCGCCTACACCCCGCCGCCGTACTCGCCCCCCCGCGCCGCCGTCCCCCTTCGACCCGACGAAGTCGCCGGCGACCAGTCGTCACGGCCACCGCTCGGATCGCACCCGGCCGGCAGCCAGCCGCCGCAGCAGGACAGTGCCAACCGGTCGGCCCCATTCGGAGAGCAGCCGCCGACGAATGGCCCGGCCGGCAGCCAGTGGGGGGGCCAGAACGGGCCCGGACAACGACCGCCGAACGGTCCGGAACCCGGCGCCGCACCGTGGCAGGGTGGCCCGCCAGCTGGTCAGTACCAACAGCCGTGGGCGCCGGGCCAGCCCGCTCCGCCAGCGGGGCCGCCGAACTGGGGCGCTTCGGTTCCACCGCCGGCCCAGTGGCAGGGACAGCCGCCTGCCCCGTACGGCCAGCAGCCCCCGTGGGCCGGCAACCCACCGGCCCCGTGGCAGCCACAGCCAGGATACGGCCAGCCCTGGCCGGTCCCGGCGGCCCAGCCGGTCCGGATGGCGGGCTCCGGCCGGGCGCCGTGGGGCATCCGCGAGATCGCTCTCATTATCGTCGGTGGGCTGGCGCTCACGATCGCCCTGTTGTTCCTGGCGCTGGGCATCCTGGAGGGCTCGGGGGTCGACACCACCGACGAGCTGGATCCGGTCGTGTTCCTCGCCCTGGGCAGCACCATGTACCTCGGCTTCGGGGTCGCGATCTGGTCGGTCCTGATCGCCTGGCGCAAGCGGACCTGGGCCGACCTCGGCTTCCGCCGGACGAAGGTGAGCAGCATCCTCTGGATGATCCCGCTCGCGGTCGGCGTCCTCGTCATCGTCAGCCTCGTCGGGCTGGCGCAGCAGTGGCTGTTCGGCATCGATCCGCCCGCGGACAGCGGGCTGCCGATCGAGGCGGGCAATCTCAACGCCGGCGCGATTCTGGCGGCGGCGCTCGTGGCCGTCGTGCTGGCGCCGGTGTTCGAGGAGCTGTTCTTTCGCGGCGTCCTGTTCCAGTATCTGCGCAGTCGCTACCTCCTCGTCGCTCGCGGCCTGTTCGAGGCGGTCCTGATCTCGGCCCTGGCCTTCGCCTCGCTCCACCTCGGCGGCGCGATCCTGCCGATCCTGCCGGTCGGCGTCATCCTCGCCCTCGTGATGCACCGGACCAACAGCCTCTGGCCGGCGATCGCCCTGCACGTCCTGTACAACGGGATCGTGCTGGCGATCAGCCTCGCGACCTTCGGCTAGAGCGCGGGAACCTGACGCCGGAGCGATGAACCGGCCAGCACCAGTGAATCGGAACGTACGGGTGTTGGGCGCGAGTCGCCGGACACCCGTTCTGCGTTAGGCTGTCACCGGAATGATCAGGGAAGCGACACGGTGAGATCACCGGTGCCGGCGGCGTTCGCCGTCGGTCCACGCCGATGGGGATGGGACGGGCATGACGAAGATACTCGTGGTCGAGGACGAGCGGGACCTCAACGATCTCATCACCCGCCAGCTCCATCAGGAGGGGCACGACGTCGTCCAGGCCTTCGACGGCCAGACGGCGCTGAGCACCGCCCTCGGCGAGTCGTTCGACCTGATCATCCTCGACTGGATGCTGCCCCGGCTCGACGGCCTGACCATCGCCCGGCAGGTCCGGGAGCGGTCGATCGTCCCGATCCTGATGCTGACGGCCCGGGGCGAGGAGACGGACATCGTCCTCGGGTTGGAGGTCGGGGCCGACGACTACCTCACGAAACCGTTCCGGATGCGGGAGTTGACGGCCCGGGTCCGGGCGCTGCTGCGCCGGGTCTCGCTCGGCGGGAGCGCCGAGCCAGCCGGCCAGGCGAGCGAGGCGCCGTCCGATGCGGTCGTCGTCGGGGACGGGCTCCTCTCGATCAGCGAATCGATGCGGACCGTGACGCTGGCCGGAACGGAGCTGGACCTGACGCCGAAGGAGTTCGAGCTGATCGCCCTGTTCGCCCGCAACCCCGGCCGGGCTTTCAGCCGCGACTACCTCCTGGAGCGGATCTGGGGCGACGACACCTACGTGACCGACCGGACGGTCGACACCCACGTCCAGCGCCTGCGCAAGAAGCTCGGCGACGAGGCCGAGCTGATCCGGACGGTCTGGGGGATCGGCTACAAGTTCCAGCTGCCGCGTCCGTGAGTGGTCCGGTGATCGACTCGCTGTTTGGTGGTTACCGTCGTTCTTACGGCTCGCGCGCTCGTCGGGGCGTGGGCTTGCCCCACCCGGCCGCCGCAGCGGCTTTCGCCGCAAGGCGAGACGGTGTTGGCCACCCGTTTCTCACCCTGACATCCGATCGTTCCCGATCACCGGGACCGCTACGCGCTGTGGCGCCTGCGGCGCGGACAAGGCAAGCCATGTCCCTACGACGAGGGCGCCGGACTCGACGATTCGACCCTCAGCGCGTGTCCTTCGCCGCGTCGGTAGCTGCTCGACAGATGTCCAGAGATGTGTGTCAAGAGGGGCAGGGGGCGGGATGACGAGCGAGCCTGACAGGCGGCCGTCACGCCCAGCCGGTTCCGGTCAGCCCGTGATCGCTCCACCGACTCCGGATCGCTCACGGCCCCTCTGGCTCCGGGCGCTGAGGGCTTCGCGCTACCTGCTGATCTTCCCGACTATCGCCGCGTTTCAGCGCCGCTCGGACCGCAGCCTGCGCTGGCGACTGGTCGGCTCGCACCTCGCGACGGTCCTGCTCAGCGTCTTCGGGGTCGCCCTGCTGCTGAGCGCCGCGCTACTGGTCATCAACTGGACGGTCGACCCGCTGGGAATCGAGCCCGCCTCGGAGGCGCACGCCGTCGCGATGACCGTCGAGCGGCTCGGCTGGCAGGAAGGCGTTCCGGCGGCGGACCTCAGCGTCCTGCTGGCGGCCTTCGCATCCGGGGGAATCGAGCCGAACGTCGAGCGGACCGATATCCGGATCGCGGCGTCGGTCGGTCGGCCCTTCGCCAATATCCGCTCGGTCTCGTTCGTCGGGCCAGATGGCGTCGTCCAGGCGTCGAGCGACCCGGCTCTCGTCGGGCAGCCCGTCGACCGGATCGGTCGCTCGGCCGGTTTCGTGACTGGGCGGGCGCTGCGAGGGGAGACGAACGAGCAGGACCTGGCGTCGGCCGTCCGGGAGACGTCGGACGGCATCGTCGGCGCGTTCCCGCTTCGGGCAGCCGACTCGGACGGCCAGAGCGGAACGATCCTCGGCGCGATCGTCGTCGACAAGGATCAGCGCTCCTTCCCCGGTACGGCTCTGGGCGTCACCGCGCTGGCCGCCCGCTACGCCGCCACGGTCGGGCTCCTGCTGGCGGTCGCGGTCGGCATCCCGGCCATCCTCGTCGCCCTGGTCATCGGGATCAACCGGGCCCGGTCGATCGTCCGCCCGGTCAACGATCTCGCCCGGGCGGCCGAGCGGCTCGCGGCCGGCGACCTCAGCGTCCGGGTCTGGGTCCCGACCGACGACGAGGTGGCGCGGATGGCCCGGGCGTTCAACCGGATGGGCGACCAGCTCCAGGAGAGCCTCGAGCAGGAGGCCGATGCCCGCGCCCGCGCCGAGCGGTTGCTGGCGACCAACCGGGATCTCGTCGCCAACGTCTCACACGAGCTGCGGACTCCGGTCGCGCTGATCCGGGGGCACATCGAGGCGCTGGTCGACGACCCGGCCCGGCTGGAGGCCTACACCGACATCGCCCTGCGGGAGAGCGACCGGCTCGAGGCCCTCGTCGACGACCTGTTCCAGCTTGCCCGGATCGACGCCCAGGGGCTTGAGCTGGAGCATCTGCCCCTCGATGCCGGCGCCGCGGCCCGGGAGGCGGTCGAGTCGCTGGCCGAGCCAGCCCGCCGCGACGCCGGCATCGTGATGCGGAGCCAGATCAGCGGGGTGGGCGACGAGCTGACCGTGATCGGCGACCGGGCCCGTCTGGTCCAGGTCCTCCAGAACCTGCTCCGCAACGCCGTCCGCTACACACCGGACGGCGGGCTGATCCGCGTCGTCGCGGAACCACGCGGTCAGGACGTGGCGATCATGGTCCAGGACACCGGTGTCGGCATCGAGCCCGCCGACCTCGAGCGGGTCTTCGACCGGTTCTTCCGGAGCGACCAGCGCAACAGCCGGAAGGGCGGGGGCGCCGGGCTCGGCCTGGCGATCGCCCGGCAGTCGGTCGAGGCGATGGGCGGCACGATCGCCGTCGAGAGCGAGATCGCGGAGGGAACGGTGTTCACGATCGTCCTGCCCCGCGGCCGGCCCACCTCGGGTGGTTCCTCAGAGACCGTGGCGCCGCTCAGTCGGTTCGGTCCGACGATCCGGTGACGTGGGTGCGCCGGTCAGGGTGGCGCTCCGGCCGGTCTTCATCGTCGGGATCGCCTGGGACGGCGGCCCGGCGAGTCGCGGGCAGGGCTTGCCCACGACCGGTTCGTGCGGCGTAGTGGCGGTAGCCGGTCAACAGGTCCTCGATTGCGGCGCTGGTCCGGTCGATCTGGCTGTCCTCGATCCCGGCGGTGATCTGCGCGGTGGCCCGGAGCGTATCGGCCAGAACGCGCTCGGCCAGGCCGCGTCCTTCTTCGGTCAGATGGACCCGGATGGCCCGCCGGTCGACCAGGTGGGTTTCCCGGCGGACGAGCTGGAGCTCCGCCAACCGGTCCACCAGGGCCGTCAGCGATGATGTCGGGAGGTCCGACTGCGCGCCGATCTGCCCCATCGTCATTGGTTGCCCGGCGGCGAGGGCCATGAAGACGGCGAATTGTGGGCCGCTCAGGCCGTAGCTGGACGCCATCTGGCTGGAGTGTCCGCGCCAGGCGGTGCAGAGGGCGTGGAGGGACTGCCAGAGCGTCTGGAGCGACTCGACTCGCCGCCCGCTCATCCCAACCTCCGTCACCCGCCCGGTCGCCGAGGGAGGCGTCGTTCCTGCATCGTTCAACACCGTCTTCACGACCTGCTTCATGGGAGTCAGCTACCGGATGGGCCGGAGCGACGACGCGGCGCTGCATCGGAACAGCATTGGGAACCAGTGGTGCGACGTATGATGTCCAATGTCCGCGAGTGGTGCAAGGCCGTCTGGCCGACGGTGGACGAACATCCCTGAGGTGTCGCCGGCACCTCCTGCTCAGGTCAGTCTCCTGTTTTCGGGGAGGCGACAGCACATCCAGGCCCGGTTCCTGGCGATCGACCGCCTCCCCGGTGGCGGATGCAACTGGAATGGGACAAATCTCACGGACCGCGTACGATTGCCGGTGCGACGAGATCGGACCCACCGGCCGGCCAGCGTCAGGAGTTCTGCACCGTGTCCTTCATCATGCCCAGCCGCCGTTCGACCACCAATCTGCTCCAGGCGAGTGGCGAGCTGTGGAGCGAGGATGCGGAGCAGGCGCCACTCCAGTTCGTCGTCCTGGCGCCAGGGTCGTCCACCGACCCTCGGGTCGACGCCGTGCTCGGAGCCGCCACCCAGTTGGCGCCGGACGACATCGCGCTGCACCCGGTCGCCGTCGATGATCTGCCGCCATTCGCCGGGGACCTGGCCGATGACGGGCCCGTCGATGCGGCTGTCCGGCGATACCGCGACGACATCGCGCTGGCTGACGGCTTCCTGCTGATCGCAGCCGCGGACGATGCCCACGCCCAGGAACTGCTCCTCCGGGCGGTTCGATGGGCAGGCACGCCGGCCGGCGAGGACGCGCTGGCCGATCTTCCCGTCGTCTGGCTCGGGATCGGTGGCGATCCGGAGGTCACTGCCGGTGTCCGGCTTCGGGTCCGGGCGGCGGTGGAGGCCGGGGGTGGGGTGATGGTGGACGAGGTGGCTGCGCTCGCCGCGCCGCTGACTGGGGATTGGTCCGAACGGATCGGACCAGGTGGTCGACTCGATGACGTCACCACCCGCCAGGCGGTCGGGCAGGTCCTGATGCGGTTGCGTCAGAGCGCGTTCTCCGGCGAGGGGGACGTTCCGGCGGGCGACGATGAGACGGACGGCTGATGCGGTCCGGGGCACCCGTTGCGTCTCCGAACGACGGGCCCTGGCGGATCAGTTGGTACACTCAGTCAGCAACGAATCGACCGGCGGCCGGCCAGCACGCGCATCGCCAGAGAGAAGGACAGGACCGAACCTGATTTCGACCATCCGGGGGATCGAATGAGTGCCTGGCGAACCTGGCTCCAGCCGGGAATGCGGGTCAAGCGCTGGGGGACGCTCGCCTTCCTCGGCCTGGCCGGGATGGTGTTGTCCGTCGCCGTCGGGCTCGTCTGGGCCTACCGCTCCTACTACTTCGAGCTTCAGGGGAACTACCCCGTCCTGCGGCCCCTCACCCTCCAGTTCATCCCCCACCCGTGGCGCGAGGTCCTGCTGCTGCTGGTCGGGCTCATGATCACCATCTTCGCGGCGACCCGGCTCAACCAGTCGCTCCTGGCGCCGCTGCTGGCCAAGGAGGCGAGCGGCCGCGCCCTGGCCCAGATCGTCGCCGAGCACCGCTTCGGCCCGGTCCGGCCCGCGTTCGGGGTAGTCGCGATCGGCGGCGGGACGGGGCTCTCGTCCCTGCTGCGCGGTCTCAAGCATCACGACGCGGGCATCACCGCGATCGTCACGGTTGCCGACGACGGCGGCAGCACCGGGCGGCTCCGGGCGGAGTTCGATATTCCGGCGCCGGGCGATATCCGAAACTGCATCGCGGCGCTGGCCGACGACGAGGCGCTCGTCACGAAGCTGTTCCAGCACCGCTTTCAGGGAGACGGCTCGACGCTGGACGGCCATAGCTTCGGGAACCTGTTCATCACCGCCCTGACCCGGACGACGGGCTCGTTCGAGCGGGCGGTCGAGGAAGCCTCGCAGGTTCTCAACATCCGCGGCCGGGTGCTGCCCGCGACGCTCGAGAACGTCCAGCTGTCGGCGGAGCTGACGGACGGGACGATCCTGCACGGCGAGTCGTCGGTCGGGGAGCACGGGCCGCGGGGCAAGCGGATCAAGGGCATGTTCCTGACGCCGAAGTACCCGGAGGCACACGCCCCGGCCCTCGGCGCGATCCTGAATGCCGACCTGATCATCCTCGGTCCCGGTAGCCTGTTCACCAGCGTGGTGCCCAACCTGCTCGTCGCCGGGATCCCGGAGGCGATCCGCTGGTCGGAGGCGACGGTGGTCTACGTCTGCAACGTCGCCACGCAGCCGGGCGAGACCGACGACTTCGACGCCGCCGACCACGTCCGGGTGATCGTCGAGCACCTCGGCGCCGGCCGGCTCGACGCGGTGCTGGTCAACGCCAACCCGGCCTCGATCGTCGCGGCGCGGGGGGACGAATCGATCCGGCCGGTCGTCTCCGGTTCCCTCGCCAGCGAGCACCTCGGGGTGGAAGTCGTCGCGCGGGACCTCGTCAGCGTGACCAACCCGCTCCGGCACGATCCGCAGAAGCTGGCGACGGTCCTGATGGAGCTGGCCCGCAGCCGGCCCACCCGCCGGCCACGATCGGTCGCCAACAATGTCGAGGCGGCCTACCGGGCCTCAGTCGGGAATGGCAATGGGAGTCATCGGGAGGCTGCGATCGACGGACGACGGGACCTGGCCTCGTCCGGCTCGCTCCGACGTTTCAATCCGGTTGACGGCAACGCCCCGCCGGAGTAGACGCTGAGGTCGACTGGCAGCCGCAACGGCCCGACTGGAGAGGCGTGGGTTTGCCCCGCCCGTCCGCCGCAGCGGCCTTCGCCAGGCGAAACCGCGCCTTGCGACCAACGGATTGGCGAGCCGAAATGAGCCGACGAGAATCAACCGGTTTTTGCCGTTGGCGACCAACATCGGATCGGATCGAACCCGGGCCTGGTTATCGCCCTGCGGGGCGTTAACCGCTGCGGCGTCCGGGAGGGGCAAGCCCACTCCCCTACGGAGGAGCCGCTGCGGCGGCCGGACGACCACAAGGGATCGCTCCCATGATGCCTGGGCGGCAGTCCGATGCCGTACTGCGCTAGAAGAACTCGTGGGCGCCGATGATGATGGCCGCTGGGGCGGTGATGAGGACACTCGCGATCACGGCGGCGACCCACATCTGGCGCTGGCGGCGGACGCCGGGCGTCCAGAAGTCGATCGCCATGATCCGGATCCCGTTCAGGGAGTGGTAGACCACCGCGCCGACCAGGAAGACCTCCATCGGGACGAGGTAGGGGAGCGCGTAGAACTCGACCGAGTGGTCGTAGACGTCCGGGCCGAAGCCGATCAGCATGATGCTCAGGACATGGACCAGCAGGAAGAAGACCGTCCCGATCCCGGTCGCCCGGTGCAGCGCCCAGGCGTACTGGCCGACGTCGCCGTTGTAGATCGGGACCCGCCCCTGCCGCAGGCTGCGGACGACGTAGACGAGCAGCCCGACGATCCCGACGTAGATTGCCGTCGCGACGCCGAACAGGGACCAGCCGATCAGGTTGCTCACCCAGATCTCGTCCGAGAGCGGACCGTTGTTGGCTGAGACGGCCGGCTCGCTGAACGTGAAGATCGTGATCGTGCCGAGCGCCGTCCAGAGGATGCCGATGATGAAGACCAGCGAGAACGCGGCGACGCGCCAGTTCGGCTTCGGCACCCAGTCGGTGATCGAGTAGCGCATCCCGACCAGCCCGTGCCAGAGCGAGGAGAGCAGCAGCACCCAGTCGAAGGTCCGCCAGACCGGGTTGGCCCAGCGGTTGGCGACCCAGTCGAAGGTCGTCTGCGAGGGGACGTTCAGGTAGTGGGTGATGAAGAGGTGGCCGAGGGCGAAGCCGATCAGGAGGACGCCCGAGACGCGGAGGAAGTACCACGAGAGGCGATCAGCACCGGGGATCAGCGCCCCGGCCCCGCCGCCACGAACCCGTTCGAGGCCGATTGACGCCATCGTTCCGCGATCCTCCCTGACTTAGGCCCCGCGTCGTCGCTGACATCGCGACGCGGGCGAGCCATCTCATCCATCCCGTCACTGGTTCCGTTCCACCCATTGTACGTCGCATCAACCGGCCGGTGTTCGGCCCGACCCGGCATCGCTGCCCGCCATCACGGGTCCGGAACCGGTCGCGACATCGGGCGGGCGGAGCGAATCCGTCCGCCGCCGGGCTTGCCAGATCAGCACGGCGGACTCGATCGCCGACGAGATGGCGAAGGCGAGCGGGATCGCCAGGAACCCCCAGACCGGTAGGAATGCCGCCATCGTGCCGGTCCGGATCGCTAGCTGCATGGCATTCGTCAGCAGCGGCGTCCGGGCGTCGCGGGTGGCGAGGATCGCCCGGCCGGCGATCTCGGTCCCGATGTAGAACGGCAGACCGATGACGTAGGCGACGAGGATCCGCTGCGTCAGCCGGGTCGCGTCGGCGTCGTAGGCTCCGTGCTCGAACAGCAGCGCCACGACGCGGTCACCCGCCAGCAGCAGGACCGCGACGACGGGGAGAGAGCCGAGCATCCCGATCGCGAGCGCCCGGGAGACCAGGCGACCGAACGCGTCGCCGGCGCCGGCCGCCGCGTAGGCCGCCATCCGGGGGAAGGTCGCCTGCCCGATGGCGGCACCGAGCAGCGTGACCGTCAGCCCGGCGACCAGCCAGGCATTCTGGAGCGCGACCAGCGTGGCGGCATTGTCGACCCGGGAGCCGAACGACGTCTCGACCAGCCCGCCGGCGTAGTTGACTCCCGTCGAGATGCCGTTCGGAACCAGCAGGAGCGCGACGTTCCGCAGGCCGCGGTCGGCCAGGTCGATCCGCGGAACCCACTGGCTTCCGGCGCCTTCGCCGATCAGGCCGAACGCGGTCAGACTGACCTGGAGGACCGCTCCGCCCACGACGCCCCAGACCGGTCCCCAGATCCCGACACCGGGAAGGACGATCGCGGCGCCGATGCCGGCCAGGATGCCGACGTTGTGGCAGGCGACACCGATGGCGGGCAGGAAGAACCGGTTGCGGCTGTTGAGCCAGGCGGTGATGACCGTCCCGGCTCCGAGGACGACCGGCTGGATCAGCATGATCCGCGTCATCGTGATCGCCAGGTCCTGGGCCGTCGGCGAGTACTCCGGCAGGATCACCTGCCGGACCAGCCACGGCGCCGTGAACAGCCCGGCGACCGAGGCGACGAGAAGCGTCACGACCAGCGCGTTCAGGACGAGGCTGGCCAGTCGCCAGGCCGCCGCCTCGCCGGCATCGCGCCGGGTCGCGGCGAGGACGGGCAGGAGCGCCGAGGACAGCGCCCCCCCGGCCACCAGCGTGAACAGGACGTCCGGGAACTGGCTGGCGGCGCGGAAGGCACCGGTCGTCTCGTTGGCGCCGAACTGGGCGCCGAGCAGGACCTGCCGGACCGCCCCGAGGACGGCCGACGCCAGGAACGTCGCCATCAGGAACAGGGTTGCACCCCGGACCGTGAACTCGCGCCGGCTCAGGGCCAGCGGCGACAGGTCCGACCAGCCGAGCGACGGTGGCGGGAAGCGACCGCTGGCCAGGATGGAGGGGCGCCACCGGTCACGCAGCCGGGGACGGACGGGTCTCGTTCGGGGTGGACGGCGGGACTCGTCGACCGTCACCGGGCCTGGGGATCACCCGGACGTGGGGCCGGGTCGTCGGTCGCGGACGGCTCGCGCAGCCAGTCGCCGGAGCGGCCGCCGTGCTTCTCCTCGACCCGGATCGCGCCGATCTCCATCCCCCGGTCGACCGCCTTGACCATGTCGTAGATCGTCAGCCCGGCGACGCTGACGGCGGTCAGTGCCTCCATCTCGACGCCGGTCTGACCACGGGTCTCGACCCGGGCGCTGATCGCGACGATCGCCGGCCGGCCGGTCCCTGGGTCGGCGTCGCGCAGGTCGAAATCGACCGTGATCCTGGTCAGGAGGAGCGGGTGGCACATCGGGACGAGGTCGTGGGTCCGTTTGGCGCCCATGATCGCCGCGACCTGGGCGACGGCGAGGACATCGCCCTTGGCTGCCCGGCCCTCCCGGATCAGCGTCAGCGTCGCCGGGGCCATCCGGACCTCGCCCGAAGCGACCGCGACCCGGTGCGTGACCGCCTTCTCGCCGACATCGACCATCCGGGCCCGGCCGCGCTCGTCGAAGTGGGTGAGCGGCGATGCATCCGGGTCGGTCCCTGTTGGCTCGTCCGGTGCCTGGTGCTGTGGCTTCGTCATGCCGCCAGTATGCCAGCCCTCTGGACCTCCGTGACTGCCACGTTTCTCCGATCGGTTCTCCTGTCTCATAAGCGGCCGGTCGTAGCGACATGGATCGCGCTCTCGCCTCCCGCTTCGTTGGCTGCGCTGGCCTTGCTCGCTTGGCTGCACTCCCAGAGGCGCCACACCGCGCAGCAGTGCCGGCGGTCGCGAACGACGATGTCTCGATGTGATTACGAGATAGCCGAGACTGTCTCGTCTGGCGGCGAAGGTCGCTGTGGCGGCCGGGCTCGCCAGCGTAGCGAGCGCGGCGTCCCTACGGACCGGTCTGCCGCGACGGCTGATCACCCGCGTGGGGTGAGAACGGTCGAATGGCCCGATCGGTCAGATTCACCGTTCGGACGATCCCTGGTGTGAGTCTGGATTGATCGGATCGTTCCGGCTGACGGCCACGAGGTGGTCGACGAGCTGCTGCAGGATCCGGGTCTGCTTGCCGATGGCGTCGATCGCGTCGCCGGACCGGATGTCCAGGGACGTCTCGCCCGCGGGCCGCAGCCGCTGACCGAGGTACTGGATCCAGCCCTTGATGCTCCCGATCGGCGGGCGCAACTCCTCGGCGATCTCCAGCATGAGCCGGTGACGCAGGGTCTGTTCGCCTTCGGCTTCGGTCACGTCGTGCAGGCTGAGGACCGCTCCGTCGATGATCCCATCGCGGCCACGCAGTGGCGCCGCCCGTCCGACGACCGCGACCATCGTTCCGTCGTCCAGCCCAAATCGCCAGGCGCCGCGCTGCCTCGTTCCGGTCGCCAGCGTGACCGCCAGCGGGAACGTCTCCTCGGAGAACGCCGCGCCGTCGAACCGGACCGGCCGGTAACGACAGACGTAGTCGCCGACCGAGTCGGGGAGGTCCGCGCCGCCGTGCAACTCGCGAGCCGATTCGTTCGCGAAGATGATCCGGCGCTCCTGATCGATCACGATCACCGCGTCGGCCAGTTGAGCGATGAGCCGGGTGCGCTGTTCGGCCAGCGAGCGATCCCGGTCGCCGGCTACCCGCTCGGCGGTCCGTAGCCGGGCCGCTGCGATGGCGTCGCCGGTGATCGCGGCGACGGACTCCACCGTGGCCAGGTCGACGAGCGTGAACGGTCGGGTCTTACTGGAGCGGAAGCAGCCGATCACACCGACGACCTCGTCGCAGTCCACGATGGCGGCCGCGATGGACGATGAGGGGATCAGCGGGATCACCGGCGAGACGTCCGCCTGCTCCTGATCCGACGAGGGAAGGAACCACGTTACCGGGGTGGACAGGTCGGACTGGCCACTGCGCAGGACGTGGGCCGGCCCACGCGGTGCATCCCGGCTCTGGATCAGCCGTCGCCAGAATCTGGCGGGCCACTCCTGATCGGGGTCGACATGGGCGCCCGTGGTCCGGTTCGGCTCGCCGGATCCGCCGCGCAGCTCGATCGCGCACCAGTCCCCCAGACCGGTCGCGAGCGTCCGGGCGACCAGCTGGCAGATCTCCTCGATCTCGCCGGTCCGGATGAGCTGGGAGGCGATCCCGGCGATGAGGTCCGCCTGATCCGGTCCGCTCGTCTTGTCATCCGGGTCGGTCGTCGTGGCTATCGTGTGGTGCGTCGAGGTCGTCAGCCGCGGGCGGGCGGAGAGGAACCGGTCGATCGGCTCCGCCAGCGATGCGATCAGGCCGAGGTCGCGCTGGCTGAAGCGGCGGCCATGCTCGGTCGTGGCCAGGACCAGCCATCCGACGCGCCGATCGCTCCGCGTGAGCGGGACGGCGGCGAGGCTGCGACTGGTCGGCGAATGGTCGGCCGAAGTGGCCGGTGAGTTGGCGGCCTGGTGCCGCTCGAGATCGTTCAGCAGGATCGGGCGGACCGTCGGACGATCGTCCTGGGGTTCGAGCATGCCGATGTGCCGGTCGACCCACTGTCCCAGTGGTTCGATCGCGGCCGAGTCGCCAAGCTGACGCCAGTGGGTGAAGACCCGGGTCGGTGGGCTGCTGGGGGAACCATCGCTCGTCTCGATTCCGGATGCCGCGGCATCCAGATAGACCAGATACCCGTCCGCCAGGCCGGGAACCAGCACACTGGCATGGGCGGCTAGCCCCCCGGTGAGGTCGGCCACGCCGAACATCGCGACCGTCGCGTCGTGGGCCAGCCGGTTGCGCGCCAGATCCGAGCGTAGGCCGAGGATCCGCGCCTGATCTGCGTCCCGGCGCTGGGACGCCCGCAGGCCGATCGCGCTGATCAGCGCGAAGTTCTCGGCGGTGACCGTCTGCATCGTCGACAGACTGTCGGGGCGGCGTAGCCCGAGCACCGCGACCAGATCGCCGTCGAGGCGAAGCGGCAGGGCGATGAGGAAGTCATCGGCCAGCTCGCTCTCGACCCAGGGTGTCCCGGGCTCGAACCGGGCCATCAGGACGGTGTCGTTGGGTGATGTCGCGAACAGGGAACTGGGAGCGGCGGAATCGGCCGGCTCCAGCCAGGGAGGCGTCAGGAAGACTCCCGAGCCGACCGAAGCGGCGAGTTGGAGCCGCGGTTTTCGTCGGGTGGTATCACTGGTCGTCGTTGTGTCGAGCTCCGGCGCCAAAGCGGGATCGACGAAGTAGACCACGCAACTCTGGGCACCGAAGAACCCCTGGGCCGCCTGCGCCAGGCGCCGGGCCACGCCGTAGGGGGTGTCGGTCGCCAGCAGATCCCGCATGAGATCGCGGAGCGCAAGGACATGGGCGGAAGGCGTCAGGACCTCCGGTTGCCAGCGCCGCCAGGCCGGCCCGGCCGGGTCGTCCTCCCCATCCAGCTCCTCCCCGACGAACGATTCCAGCGTCACGAGATCGTCGAGCGTGAAGGCGGCCTGGCCTGGGAGTCGGACGAGCGTCAGGGCGGCCACCGCCGTCTCCCCGGCGGGGATTGGAACGCCGATCGCCGAGCTGTCTGGTTTTATTACCTCGACGAGCGAACCATCGATCCGCCAGAGCTGGACCGAGCCGGCGGCGATCTGGACGAAGGAGTCATAGAGGTCGAGCGGCCGGCTGACGAGCGGGGCGATGGACGCGGGCTGGTCGCCCCGATCGGCGACGCGGATCAGGAAGTGGCTGGGTCGGCGCCGCACGGTGGGGGAGGTCGCGGATTGGCGCGGGAAGATGGAGACCAGACCGAAACTGGCGAGCCGCGGGACGATCAGCCGGGCGGCCTGGTCAACCGTCCGGTGCCACGCATCGTCGAGCGCACCCGCCGAATCACGCTCCGGCGTCGTCCAGGCGGGATCACGACGCGACGTGCCCGTGGCCGATGCCTGAGGCTGGGCTGGGTCAGGATGTCTCGCCCCGTTGCCGCTGGTCGTCGCCGTCCCGTCCGCCCCGCTCGTCATCGATGGTCCGCCTTCGGCTCGCTCAGGCCGCCGGCTCGGTCCCGAGCAGGCGGAACAGCACGGTCGGCAGGATGCCGCCGTTCCGGTAGTAGCGGATCTCGACCGGGCTGTCGATCCGGGCGATGGTCTGGAACTCGACCACCTTGCCGTTGGCCGCGGTCGCGATGACGGCGAGCAGCTTGCGCGGCGTCAGGTTGTCGGCGATGCCGCCGATCGCGAAGGTCTCCTCGCCGGTCAGCCCGAGGCTCGCGGCGCTCTCGCCCGGCTGGAACTGCAGCGGAAGCACGCCCATGCCGACCAGGTTGCTCCGGTGGATCCGCTCGAAGCTCTCCGCCAGAACGGCCTTGACGCCGAGCAGCAACGTGCCCTTGGCGGCCCAGTCGCGGGAGGAGCCTGTGCCGTACTCCTTGCCGGCGATGATCAGGAGCGGCGTCCCGGCCTCCTGGTAGCGCATCCCGGCCTCCCAGATCGTCGTCTCGCGGTCCTCGGGGAAGTAGCGGGTGACGTTGCCCTCCCGGTCGGGGACGAGCAGGTTCCGGAGCCGAATGTTGGCGAATGTCCCACGCATCATCACTTCGTGGTTGCCCCGTCGGGAACCGTAGCTGTTGAACTGCGACTGTTTGACGTCGGAGTTGACGAGGTACTCGGCGGCGGGGCTCGTCTTCGCGATCGACCCGGCCGGTGAGATGTGGTCAGTGGTGACGGAGTCCGGCAGCAGGGCCAGCACACGGGCACCGTCGATGTCGACGAGCTCGTGGCCGTCCGGCGAGAGGTCCTCGAAGAACGGCGGCTCCTGGACATAGGTGCTGCCGGAATCCCACGCGTAGAGCTGGCCGGTTGGGACGTCGATGCCCTGCCAGTGGCTGTCGCCGGTGAAGACGTTGCCGTACTCCTCGGCGAAGATCGACGCGTCCAGCGACGAGGCGATCGCGTCGCTGATCTCCCGCTGTGTCGGCCAGATGTCGGCCAGGAAGACGGGGTTGCCGTCCGGGTCGTGACCGAGCGGGTCGTGGACCAGATCGAGGTCGACGCTTCCGGCCAGGGCGTAGGCGACGACGAGCGGGGGCGAGGCGAGGAAGCTGGCCCGGATCTGCGGGTGGACCCGGCCCTCGAAGTTCCGGTTGCCGGAGATGACCGAGGCGACGACGAGCTGGTTGGCGTCGACGGCGTCGGCGACCGGCTCCGGGAGCGGGCCGCTGTTGCCGATGCAGGTCGTGCAGCCATAGCCGACGACGTGGAAGCCGAGCGCCTCCAGGAACGGCAGCAGATTGGCGTTCTGCAGGTAGCGCGTCACGACCTGGGAGCCGGGCGCCATGCTCGTCTTGACATAGGGAGGCACCTTCAGCCCCCGCTCGACCGCCTTGCGGGCGAGGAGACCGGCGCCGACCATGACCGACGGGTTCGAGGTGTTCGTGCAGGACGTGATCGCCGCGATCGCGACCGAGCCGTGGTGCAGCGTCGTCTCGACCCCGCCCAGCGTCACCGGGACCGTCCCGGCGCGGCGTGGCGCCGTCAGGGTGGCGGTTCCGCCCGGGGCCGAGCGCCCGTTGTCCTGCGCGGCAACACCGTCGTCGACCGGAAAGACGGCCGGGTAGGCCGTCCGGAACGTCTCGCGGACGTGGCCGAGCAGCACCCGGTCCTGCGGTCGCTTCGGCCCGGCGAGGCTGGGGCGGACGTCGGCGAGCTCGAGCTCGAGCAGGTCGTCGTACTCCGGGTCCGGCGTCGCGTCGGTCCGGAACAGCCCCTGCGCCTTGCAGTACTGCTCGACGAGGTCGGCCCGGTCGTCGCGCCCGGTCAGCCTCAGGTAGCGCAGCGTCTCGTCGTCGACCGGGAAGAGGGCCGAGGTCGCGCCGTACTCGGGCGCCATGTTGGCGATCGTCGCCCGGTCGGCGAGGCTGAGGCTGCTCAGGCCGACGCCGCAGAACTCGACGAACCGGCCGACGACGCCGTACTTGCGCAGCATCTCGGTCACGGTCAGTACGAGGTCGGTCGCGGTCGCCCCTTCGAGGAGCTGGCCGGTCAGGCGGACGCCGATCACCTCCGGCGTGAGCTGGTAGAGCGGCTGGCCGAGCATGACGGCCTCGGCCTCGATCCCCCCGACGCCCCAGCCCAGCACGCCGAGCCCGTTGATCATCGTCGTGTGGGAGTCGGTCCCGACGAGCGTGTCCGGCATGGCGACGGTCTCGCCGTCGACCTCGCGGGTCGAGACGACGGTGGCGAGGTACTCGAGGTTGACCTGGTGGACGATCCCCGTGCCCGGTGGGACCACTCGGAAGTTCTGGAAGCTCTGCTGGGCCCAGCGGAGCAGGGCGTAGCGCTCGCCGTTGCGCTCGTACTCGAGGTCCTTGTTGCGGGCGAGGGCCAGCGTCGTGCCGAAGCTGTCGACCTGGACGGAGTGGTCGATGACGAGGTCGACCGGGACCAGCGGGTTGATCCGGGAGACGTCGCCGCCGAGCCGGTCGACGGCCGAGCGCATCGCGGCGAGGTCGACGACGCAGGGGACGCCGGTGAAGTCCTGCAGGACGACGCGGGCCGGCAGGAACGGCAGCTCGATCGCGTCGTCGCCGCTACCGACCTCGGCGGCGAGACCGGGTCGCCAGCCGGCGAGGTTCTCGACGTCGCGGCTGGAGACGAACTCCCCGCCGGCGTTGCGGAGGACGTTCTCCAGCAGGATGCGGACGGTGTACGGCAGCTTGCCGAGGGTTGCGAGCCCCCGCTCTTCGAGCGCCGGGAGCCGGTAGTAGGTGACGGTCTCGCCCTGGGCGGTCGTCAGCGAGGATCTTGCCGAGAACGGATCGTGGGGGCCGGTGGCGGATTGGCTGGACATCGTCGACGAAACCCTTCTCCGGCGAGCGAGCGTTGCGGCGGTGATCCGGACCACGACGGCGGGTCCATCGACGCTCGCTCTTCGCGAATCGTTCTGTTCTTCGTCCGCGTAGTGTACCCAAGTGGACCGGCACGACGACGGTCGTCTTGAGCCGATACCGGCCGAATCGCCAGTGAGATCGCGCCGTGCGGCACGGGTACCAGCAGGACGACCCTCGGGAGCCGGGTCTCCGTTTACGATCTCGCCAGCCAATCGGCTGACGCTCCGCCCCTGTTCCCACACTCCCCACACGATGATAGGCTGCGGGACGATTCGTCAGCATGACGGAACATGCCGGTCTGACCGTTTCGTGGCAGCTGCCTGCCTCGATACCGGCCGGATCCCACGGAGGTACTCACCATGGCGGAACGCTGGACACTCGAAACATTGTCCCAGGCCTGGAGCGAGCGCGGCCTCGATCGACGTGAACTGCTGCGGCTGATTGGCGCCGGTGCCGGTGCGGCGGCGATGACGACCCTGCTGACCACGCCGAAACCAGGAGACGCCCGCCAGTCGGCCGGTGGTCAGATCAACATCGAGTGGCGCAAGCCGCAGACGCTCGGGCCGCTGTTCTCGACGGCCGGCTACGAGCAGCAGGTCGAGCGGGCCGTGCTCGGCTCGCTGGTGCGGATGAGCGACAAGCTCCAGCCCACTGGCGATCTCGCCGAGACGATCGACGTCTCCCCGGACGCGACCCAGTACACGTTCCACCTGCACCAGAACGCCACCTTCAGCGACGGAACGCCGCTCACCTCGAAGGACGTCCTGTTCACCTTCCAGCGGGCACTGGACAAGCGTACGGGGTCAATCTGGACGGCCCGGCTGGCCGGAATATCCGGCGCGGCGGAGTACGGCTCGCAGCAGGCGGAGACCGTCACCGGGCTGACCGCGCCGGACGAGCACACCGTCGTCTTCACGCTGGCCAAACCGGACGCGGCGTTCCTGACGATCCTCGCCGACTTCTGCGGGCTCGGCATCCTGCCGGAGCACGTCCTTGGGACGGTCGCGCCGGAGGAGCTCGTCAACAATTCCTTCAACCTCGCCCCGACGGTTGGCGCCGGTCCCTATGCCTTCGTCCAGTACGCCACCGACCAGTACGCCGAGCTCCGGGCCAACGACAGCTACTGGGGTGGCCGGCCGGCCGTCGACTCCATCTTCATGCGGATCATCAACGCCGAGTCGGCGGTCGCGGAGCTGGAGCAGGGTGGACTGGATCTGATCTCGGTCTCGGTCCAGGACATCGAGCGCCTCCAGACGGTCGAGGGGATCACCGTCGTCAGCGTCCCGAGCCCATCGATGGACTCGATCTCCTGCAACCAGGACAACCCGCTGTTCCAGGACAAGCGGATCCGGCAGGCGATGATGTACGCCATCGACCGGGCCAATATCGTCAAGGAGATCTTCCTGGACAACGCCGTCGTCCGGAACAGCCCGATCTTCGGGCCGGAGTGGATGGGGACGCCGGAAGGGCTGAACGAGTACGACTACAACCCCGACAGGGCCCGTCAGCTCCTGAGTGATATCGGGTGGGACACCGGTCGGGAGGTCGAGATGATCTACGATCCCAGCGGCAAGGCGACGTTCACCCAACTGATCCCGATCATCCAGGCGCAGCTTGGTGATGTTGGCTTGAAGATCCGGCTTCAGCAGCTGGACAACGCCGGGATCAACAAACGCATCATCACGGACCACGACTACGAGATCTACATAGGTGGTGGTGGCGTCTACGGGGCCGACCCCAACGTTAGCTCCCGCTACTACCTGAGCAACGCCCACACGCCGACGGGCGCCAACAGCCTCTGGTACTCCAACCCCGACGTCGACGCGCTCTACGCCCAGGGCCGGGAGGCCGGTGATCAGGCCCAACGTCGCGCGACCTACGTCCAGCTGGCCCAGTTGCTCAACGAGGAGTGCCCGTCTATCTTCCTCTGGTCGCCCAACACGATCTTCGCCTTCAACAACCGGCTGACGAACTTCCTGCCGCCGGCCTATGTCGACAACCGGCTCTGGAACTCCGAGCAGTGGGCGGTCACGCAGTAGGGCCGGCGCGAACCGGTTCCAGTTCGCCGCATTGCTGATTGACCAGAACCGGTCACGACCGAACGCGCCTGGCGGTAGGCTTGATCGCCGGGCGTTCACGGTCGACGCGAAAAATCGGTAGCACGCGCCAATCAGGGAGTGCGACACGTATGGGGCGATTCCTCCTCCGGCGACTGCTAATCAGTATCCCGGTCCTGCTGGGGATCACGATCGCGATGTACGCCATTATCAACCTGGCGCCGGGCGACCCGGTCACGGCCCTGATGAACCCGGAGCAGATGTCCAATCTGGGCCCGGAGTGGGTCGAGCAGCAGCGCGAGTCGCTCGGTCTGAACGATCCGGTTCCGATCCGCTACGTCAAGTGGCTGGGCCAGACCGCGTCCGGCAACCTGGGCTACTCCACGGTCGACCGGCAGGCAGTCACCAGCACGATCGGCGAGCGAATCTGGCCGACCGTCAAGCTGATGCTGGTCGTGATCGTCATCTCGGTGCTGGCGGGCGTGCCGCTGGGTGTGCTCTCCGCGCTCAGGCAGCACTCGGCCTTCGACTACCTAATGACCTTCCTCGGCTTCCTGACGGTCTCGATCCCGTCGTTCTTCCTCGGCCTCGTGCTGATCTATGTCTTCGCCCTCAAGCTCGACTGGCTGCCGGCGACCGGCATGTTCACGCTTGGGGAGACCCGCACGTTCAGCGACTCGCTCCGGCACATCATCATGCCGGCGACCGTCCTCGGACTGGCGCAGGCGGCGCCGATCATCCGGTACACGCGGGCCAGCCTGCTCGACACGATCCGGCAGGACTACGTTACGGTCGCCCGGGCCAAGGGGCTGAAGGAGTCCCGGATCGTGGTCGGCCACTCGCTCCGCAACGCCCTGATCCCGATCATCACGATCATCGCCCTGAACGTGCCCAGCCTGCTCGGTGGGACGGTCGTGATCGAGCAGGTCTTCGCCTGGCCGGGAATGGGCAGCCTGGCGATCTCGTCGGTCACCGGGAGGGATTACAACGTGCTTATGGGCATCAACCTGATCGTGGCGATCATGATCCTGCTCAGCAACCTGCTGGCGGACGTCATCTATGCCTTCGCCGACCCCCGGATCAAGTACTCGTGAGCGCCGTCGCAACGACAGACGCCGCCGTCAAGACGCCGGTCCTCACGCGGCGACGCAAGGCGACGCTTTGGTCGCTGTTCCGGCGGCACCGGCTGGCCGTCGTCGGCATGGTCGTGATGGCGCTGCTGGTCGTCGTCGCGGTCGGTGCCCCGCTGCTGGCCCCGTCCAATCCCAACCAGATCTCGCTGTCAGCCTACCGTGAGGCACCCAGCCTCCAGCACTGGCTCGGCACCGATGCCCAAGGCCGCGACGTCCTGAGCCGGATCATCTACGCCAGCCGCATCTCCCTGTCGGTCGGTTTGGTCGCCGTCGCGATCTACGTCCTGATCGGGACCGTCCTCGGCGGGATCGCCGGCTACTTCGGTGGCTGGGTCGACAGCATCATCATGCGGTTCGCGGACGTCGTGCTGTCGTTCCCATCGATCATCGTCATCATCACCGTGGTCTCGATCCTTGGTCCAAGCATCCTCAACGTCATGCTGGTCATCGGCCTGCTCGGCTGGCCGCCGATCGCCCGGCTCGTCCGCGGCGAGTTCCTGACGCTGCGGGGTCGCGACTTCGTCGTCGCCTCGCAGTCGATCGGGTCGTCCAGCCTGCGAATCATCTTCCGGCACATCCTGCCGAACGCGACGACCCCTATCATCGTCAACGCGACCTTCGGCGTCGCGCAGGCGATCCTGCTGGAGGCTGGTCTCAGCTTCCTCGGGCTGGGCGTGCAGCCGCCGACGGCCAGCTGGGGCAACATCCTCAACGCGGCCCAGTCGGTCACGATCCTGGAGGAGATGCCGTGGCTCTGGTTGCCGCCGGGGGCGATGATCGTGATCTCGGTGCTGGCGATCAACTTCCTCGGCGACGGGCTGCGGGACGCGCTCGACCCGCGGGCCCGGCGGTAGAACCATCGGTCAACACCTTACAGATCACGCAGGACGATCTCGCCGTTGGGACTCGCGATGCCGACCGCGACCAGGCCGGGTTCGCCGCCGGCGAAGCGGAGCGGGACGTCGATCTCGCCGACCCAGTCGCTGGCGGTCGCCTCGTCGCCACCGACCTCGACGAAGGTGAAGCCACCGGGCCGGGCCGGGTGCCGGACCTCGTCGTAGCGCTTCCGCCAGCCGGGAACGCGTCCCTCCCGGTTCTTGCTATAGCGGATGAAGAACGGCCGGTCCGGGCGGACACCGCCGAGGGTCTGCCATCCGGCGTCCGGCTCCCCGGACGGATCGATGCCGATCCGGGCGGCAGTGCCGTCGAAGTCCTCCGGCTCCACGACCCAGGTGAACAGACGATCTCCGCCCTCGCTCAGCCGGGCGACGCTGACCGCTTCCGGCGTCGCCGACGGGTCGGTCGCGGTGACGAGCTCGATATAGGCCGGTGGACCGAGCGGAATGATCATGTTCGTGACGCCGGGGAAGGGCGAGCCGCCGGACAGGGCGACGAGTCCGAATCGATCGAGCATGGTCTTCGCGGCGGCGTCGAGGTCGGAGACCGCGATCAGGATGTGGTCGACGGCGTTCACGGGTTGGCTCCTGATGTGTCGGACTGCCGGTCCGGTCTGTGGTGGCAGGTCAGAAGAACCGCTTGAAGACACCCAGCGCGCCCTGCTTCCACGGGACGCGGTGCGACACGCCCGAGGCGTTGGCGAAGTCGGCCTGATGCTCAAGGTACCAGCTGTAGTTACGGAGCAGGGCGTCCCGGTTGCTGTATCGCGGCCGCCAGCCGAGTTGCTGCTGGGCCTTCTCGGTGCTGACGAATGAGTCCTTGCTGGCCGTCTCGTAGACCCACTTGTAGAGCGGCGAGATCCCGAGCCGGTCCAGCAGCCGCAGCGCGACGATCATCGGCGTCGCGGGGAAGCCGATGATCCGCTTGCCATGGCCGGCAGCGTCGAGGACCGCCTGGTAGTCCTTGCGCATCGTCGTGAACTCGGTCGCGCCGACGTTGAACGTGTCGTTGGCGACCTCCGCTGGCAGCGTCAGCGTCAGCCAGATCGCGGCGCAGAGGTCCGCCACGTCGAGCAACTGGTAGCGGTTGTCGCCCATCCCGATCATCGGGAAGTTGTGGCCGGTCGCCGCCCAGTCGTAGAGCAGCGCGAAGACCCCGAGCCGCTCCGGCCCGACGAAGCTCTTCGGCCGCAGGATCGGGACGATCTGCCCGCGGGCGCGCTCCTCCAGGCAGACGATCTCGGCCTGGATCTTGGCCTGCCCGTAGGGGCCGACTCCCTCCAGCTTGTCGTCTTCCAGCAGCGGGTGGTGGTCCGGGATACCGTAGACCGCCGTCGAAGAGACATGGACGACCCGCCGGACGCCCTGCTCCCGCGCCGTCCGCAGGATCAGCCGGGTTCCCTCGACGTCCGTCGTGTAGATGTCGGACGGGCTGTAGAGCGGCAGGGCGGCGGCGGTATGGACGACGGCGTCGCAGCCCCGCATCGCCTCCGCGACGGTGGCGGGGTCGCGGATGTCGCCGGTGTGCGCGGTCACCCGGTCGTGCAGGTCCGGGTAGTCGAACGGCGCCAGGTCGAGCGTGACGACCGCGACGCCCTGGGCATCGAGGAATCGGGCCAGGTTGATCCCGAGGAACCCGGCTCCGCCGGTGATGAGGACGCGGGCTGGCTGGGCAGGGGGATTGGATTCGGCGGGAGAAGTCAACGAGTCACGGTCCTTTCGATCGATGGTTCGGTTTCTGCCGGGATGACGGTTGGGTCAGGACGGAGTCGTCCCGGAGGCGACGGTCGAGGATGACGCGGGTTCCGGGCCGTCGGAACGACGGCCCAGGATGCGTTGCAGCGCGACGACCGCGCCGATGCCGAGCAGGACCGAGAACCACAGCGTGGCGAAGCGGATCAGGATCGTGGCGGCGGCGGCGTCCCCGCGGCTGAAGGCCGGGTCGGTGATGAGCAGGATCAGCATGGCGGTAATGCTCGCCTCCGCGATTCCGAGGCCACCGGGCAGGAACGACAGAGCCCCGAAGACCGACGAGACCGAGAGCACGAACGTCGCGACCAGGAGCAGGTGCCACGACGCTTGCTGACCCAGCCCGACGAGGACGAGGTACAGCGCCAGGCACTCGGCGAACCAGGAAGCCATCCCGAGCAGGAGGGAGCCGGCAACGAGTCGCGGGGCGTAGAGGACGTTGGACGCGTCGAGGAAATGCTGGACGTGGTCGGTCAGCCGGGCGGCAACCGGACCGACGACCGGCAGCCGGGCGAGCAGGCCGACCAGCGGGTGGAGCAGGGCCGGGCTCCGGAGCAGGACGACCACGCCGATCCCGGCGATGGCCGCGACCGCGAGCAGCGGCCGGCCGTAGCTGAACTGCGTCAGACCGATCGCCGCGAGGCCGAGCATCGCCAGCCCGTCGGTCAGGCGCTCCGCCGCGATCACGGCCGCGACGCGGCTGACGGGTGTCCCGGTCAGCCGGCGGACGTAGACCGCCTTGATGATCTCGCCGACCTTGCCCGGCGTGATCGACATGCTAAAAGCGGAGAGGAACGTCAGGGCACTCTGTCCGGCGGGGATACCGCGAACGCCGATCCGGTCGAGGTAGATCCGCCACTTCACGAAGCGGAGGCCGTAGTTGATCAGCGTCAGCCCGAGGATCGGCACGGTCAGCCACCAGTCGAAGCCGGCCAGGGCATCGCCCAGCTCGCGCAGATCGGCGAACAGGGCCAGGGCCGTGACGACGACCAGGGCGAAGACAAGACCGGCAGCGAAGCGGGGCAGGAGTCGTCGCCACCCCTCAGCGCCCCCCGGATCTGGTGCGGCCGAGTGGTCAGCCGCTTCGTCGAGGGGCGCGTCGTCCTGGGCTTGCGACGGGTTGGTTCGTTCGGACGTCATCCTGTCTCCAGCGTGGTTACCGCGAGCGTTCCCGGAAGCGAAACCGGACAGGAGGGAATCGTACGGTGACGGCGGCGGCCGCGGCGCGTCGGCATCTCACTGGGGTCAACCCGTGGCCATACGGGCTCGGCTGACGGAGAACGTGACGTGCGCGATCGTCGCCCCGATCAACAGGACGAGACCGATCGCCACCGCCATCACCCGGACCCCGACGATGTCGGCGAAGATGCCGACGGCGAAGGTCGGGAGTAGCGTGGCCAGGCTCTGGAACAGGTTCTGGGACGCGATGACCTGACCACGGACCCCCGGCGGCACCCGGCTGAGCAGGACCGAGCGGGCCGCGACGCCGACGAGGGCCGAGGCGAATCCGGCCGGGATCGAGATCACCATCACGACCAGCACGTAGGTCGAGACAGCCACGGCATCGCTGAGTTCGTTCAAGGGCAGCCGGAGTGTGCCGGTCACGAAGTCGGTCAGGCGGACGACGAAGCCGAGCGTCATCACGGTCAGCGCGAACAGTGCCAGGCCGAGCGTCGCGATGTAGCGGTTCTCCAGTATGGTGTTGAGGGCTGGAGCGGCCCGGAGGCCGACGACGAGACCGAGCGCCGCCGGGGCGAAGACGAAGGTCGTGTTCTCCTGGGCCGTGTTCAGGACCGCTTCGAGGTAGAGCGGCATGATGACGAGTAGCGAGGCCAGGCCGAGGCCGACCAGCATGTCGTCCAGCACGGCGCCGAGGGCGATCCGGTCGTGGCTGACCATCCGCCAGCCGTTCAGGAACCACTGGAACGAGGACGCGATCGACCCCGGCCGGCGGGCGCCGATCCGGGCCGGCTGCCGGATCACTCCCGGGTCGGCATTGACGGCCGCCGCTGGCACCGCGTCATCGACGATCTGATCGTCGAGCCGGGGGAGCAGCGCCGCGAAACCGGCGGCGGCGAGGAACAGCGAGGCGCAGATCGCGAACAGGACGCTGATGTCGAAGAAGCGCAGGATCAGCGGCGCCATGATGACGAGACCGAGCGCCTGGGCGAGGGTCAGGGCGAGGTTGTGCAGGGCCTGGGCACTGGAGAAGCGCTCCGGTGGGACCAGCGAGGCGACGACGGTGCTCTCGATCGGCGAGTAGAACTGGTGGATGACCCAGAGCGCGAGGGTCAGGGCGAAGACGGCCGTCAGCGACGGGCTGACGAGGAGCGTCGCGCAGATCAGGGCGAACCGGATCAGGTTGAGCGCGACCATCATCGGGCGCCGCGGCAGGCTGTCGGAGACGATCCCGCCGGGGATGCCGAAGACGATCGCCGGCAGGATCGAGCAGTTGACGAAGAGGGCGGTGTAGAAGGACGACGAGGTCAGGTCGACCACCAGGATCAGGAGGGCGTAGAGCATCGCCCCCTGGGCCAGCTGGACGAACAGCCGGGACAGCCAGAAGTTGCGGAAGGTCGGGTCCCGGAGCAGCGGCTGGTCGATCGGCAGGAAGCGATGGGCGACCCAGGAGACGCCCCGGGCGCCACCGACGATCGCCGTCCCCGTCAGACGGGCACCGGCGACGAGGAGCTCCCCACCGACGCGCCCCGTCTCCCGGACGGCCATCCGGGTCCGGTCGCTGGTGATGGCGCTGCCGGTCGCGCGAGCCAGTTGACGGACCACGGCGACGGCCGAAATGGGCCGCTGAGCCGGGTGTCTGGCCATGCCGCGCTCGGGCAGGGTCGCGAGGGCCTGGCCGGGGACTGGCACCTCCGGCTCGCGGGGTCGCTCAGGGGATTGCTTGGGTGAGGCGCGTCGGGGAGTCTCGTCGGGAGGCGTCGTGTTGCTTGTCGTCATGCCGCCTCCCTTGGTGGTGGCCTGCGCTGCCTGTGGTTCGACTTGGGACGAGCGGGAGCGAGGTCCATGCCGGCTGTCACCATAGCCGATTGCGGGACCCTTCGGACGCCGGTGTTGTCCACGGTGAGGGACCCGTCGCTATAGAGACATGGCTTGCCTTGTCCGCGCCGCAGCGAAACGATAGGCGCCAGACCGCGCAGCGGTGCCGGCCCCGCGGAACAGGTCGGTTTCCGGCGGGCAGCTGGTCGCGGAGACGGATCTCGCCCTGCGGCGAAGGCCGGGAGGGGCAAGCCCACTCCCCTACGGACGGGTCCCTATGGCGGCTCCGGGCCAGATGCGTCAGAGCGGGAGGGCGTCGCGGATCTCATCCATCGGCGGCAGGATGTCGAGGAACCGGACCAGGAGGAGCACACCGCCGGCCAGCAGCAGGATGCCGAGCGTCGCCGGGCCGGCGGCGCCGAGTCCGCGCAGGTAGCGGCCGGGCGCGATCCGGTCCGTCGTTCCGAGCAGGAACAGCAGCCAGGCGACTCCGACGAGCCCGGCCCCCGCGATCTGCGTGGCGTCGAGGTCGAGGTTTCGCCAGGCGATCACGGACAGGTTGAGGATGGCGAGCAGCAGGGCGACGAGCAGCAGCAGGGCGACGATTGCCCACCCCCGCTGACCGCTGCGGGCCGGCATTGCGATCCGGCCGAGTCGGCGCTGGTGCGGCCAGGCGCCCTCGACCGCCGTCTCGACCGCCTGCAGCGTCAGGACCGTCGCGAGCGCGAGCCCGATCAGGGCCCAGACTCGAGGGTCGATCGCGGAGAAGAAGTCGCCGATTGCGTCCATAGGCCTCAAGCGTATCCAGGATGTCGTGACGATGGTGTCAACCCGGCCGGGACGGTCCACACCGCTGGCCGAGGTGATCCTAGCGGTCGGCGGCTCCGACGGCCAGTCTGGCCGCGATCGTTGTCGTCAGGCGACGGGCCGCCTCGTCCAGCAGATCCGCGGATACGCGGGAGAAGCTCAGGCGCAGTCCGGGGTCCGGCCGGCGGTCGGGGTAGAACCACCCCCCCGGCAGGAACAGCACGCCGTTGTCAGCTGCGTCGGCCATCAGCTCCGTCGCGTCCATGTCGCCGGGCAGATCCAGCCAGATGAAGAAGCCGCCGCCCGGCGGCTCGATCCGAACGCCAGGCGGCAGCCCGCTGACGAGGGCGGCGAGCAGGTGATCGCGGCGCCGCTGGTACTGCGCTCGCAGCCAGGCGACGTGGTCGTCGAGAAAGCCGTCGGCCGCCGCGGCGACGATCCGCTGCGACATCAGGTCGCCGTGGACGTCGTTGACCTCGCGGGCATTGACCATCAGCGGGGCGAGATCGGGTGGGACGACCATCCAGCCCATCCGCAGCGCCGGAGCGAGCGTCTTGGAGAAGGTGCCGAGCGAGATCACGTCCGCGTCTCGCGCCCGGAGCGATCGAGGCGGCGCCTCGTTGAAATACAGCTCGCCGTACGGGTCGTCCTCGACGATCACGATGCCGTGGCGGCGGGTCAGGCGGATGAGGGCGTCGCGCCGGTCGTCGCTCATGAGTCGGCCGGTCGGGTTCTGGAAGGTCGGCACGCTATAGAGCAGCCGCGGGGCGGGCAGGCCCTGAGCGGCCCGGTCGGTCAGCATCGATTCCAGGGCGTCGGTGTCGAGCCCGTGCTCATCCATCGGGGCGACGAGGTAGGTCGCGCCGAAGGAATCGAAGACCTGGAGCGCACCGATGTAAGTCGGTCCTTCGACGACGACCGTGTCACCGGGATCGACGAAGACGCGGGCGACCAGGTCGATGCCCTGCTGGCTGCCGGTCGTCAGGACGATCTCGTCCGGTGTGGCAACGAGAGAGCGTTCCCGGAGCCACCCGGCCAGCCACTCGCGTAGCGGATCGTGCCCGGCCGCGCCAGCGTAGCCCCAGACGTTCGTAGCCCCCCAGACCCGGCTCGCGGCCTCGGCCAACCGGGCGATAGGCACCAGATCCTCGCTGGGCGCGCCGCTGCTGAGCGAGATCGGCGCGGGGTGCCGTCCGATGAGGTTGGCTGGCACGGACCACGGCGAGTCGTGGAAATCGGCGGAGCGGCCAGCCAGCCGGAAGCGGTCGATCCCGCTCGTCGTGGCCGGTTCGTGATCGGCCAGCCCGGGGAGGCGAGCGGAGTCCATGTGTGCCTCTCGGTCGGATGAGCCGCGGCGGAACCTGTGGAAAATTCCCGGCATGGTACGGCCCGAAAAGCCATCACGTCAATGGGAGGAGCGACCAATCCGGCCCCCCTTGTCCCCTTGTCACGTATGATGGCCTCGTGTACGATCCATGAATCGTACGTACACCACCCGCACTTCCCCGAACGGCACTCGCCACCGCTGTCTGTGCCTTGCCGGGATGATCCCCTGGGCTGCCTGCCGGCTGCTCAACGACGATGGAGTTGTCGTGCATGAGAGACATGAGCGTGTTGTCGGAGACCCTTCGGACCCCCGCTGAACCTGCCGCTCGCACGCCCAGGGTGATCGCTCCACACGTTCCGGTCGCGCGAGACATCATTTCCCTCTACGCGGCTCGCGTGGCCAGCACCGGTGCCGATGTCCTGCCCGCCCTGCGGAATCGCCGGGCGAGCTTCCCGACCACGTCCGAGCCGGTGATCGGCTACCTCGCGGCGTCGATGCCGAAGCTGGGCTGCCCAGTCCCGGTCGGCCGGGGCACCGCGACCCACCGGCAGGCGCTTGACGCACTGGCCGCGTCGAAGTGGGCGATGCAGCCGGGGTGGCTACCGGAGCCGGAGCGGGTCCGGGTCACCCGAGCGGGTGGCGGTATCGGCCGGCCCCGCTCCGCTCGGCCGGCAATGCCCTGTTCCGTTGCCCGGCCGAGCCTCGCCGGCCGGTTGTCGGCCGCTTTAACCGCCTTCTCCCGTCCCGCCGCCGAGCCGCAACTGGATGTTTACGAGCCAGGCGCGGCGCGTCTGGATCCGCAACTGGCGTAGCGCCGGAGCGCCGAGCGCTCCGCGATGGTCGGCCGGCGAGGTCCGGTCGTAAACGGACCGGTCTCAACAAATTGAGGTGCCGTCGTCGTAGGGTCAACCGCTCTCGCTTCGCTGACAGTGACTGCCTGCCGCAGCGCCCATCGCCCCGCGAGCCTGTATGAGACATTCACCAAACGTGTTTTTGAATCGACCTACGATCGTCGTCCACTCAATTGCGCCTGCGGGCACCGGTCACCGAAAGCGGATGACCCTACGACGACGGCGCGCTGGGGCGCGAACAACGCCAGCGCAGCGAGAGCCGTGTCCTGACGTCGACGTCACCGCAGCGCGCTTGTTGTCAGAACTGGGATGGGGCGCTGGTCGCCACCCGTCGGACGACGGTGCCCTCGCCCCGAAGCGCCCGGCTGACCGGCTGTTCGGCCCGGGCGTCGCTGAAGACGACCTTGCCGACACCGTGCTCGATCGCGCCGAGGGCCGCTTCGACCTTGACGACCATCCGGCCGGACGCCGCCGCAAGAGCGGATTCCGGGGCGGCGGCGTCGATCTCGCGGAGGAGGCTGGTCTCGTCCCGCACGTCCCGCAGCAGACCGGGGGTGTCGGAGAAGAAGAGCAGAGCTTCCGCGCCGAGCTCCGCCGCCAGGGCCAGTGCGAGCTTGTCGCCGTCGACGTTGATCGGGACGCCGTCCTCGCCGAGGGCCGGCGGAGTCAGGACCGGCAGGTAGCCGTTGCCGAGCAGCAGCCGGACCAGGCGGACATCGACCTGACCGATCGTGCCGGCGTGGTCGTCCCGGAAGATCCGTGCCTTGCCGCCGACCGTCCCGCGAAGTACGGGCTTGCGCCGCCCCATCGCGATCCCGCCGTCCAGTCCGCTGAGTCCGACGGCATTGACGCCGGCCGCCTGCATGATCCCGACGATGGTCTTGTTGACCTTGCCGCAATAGCTCATCAGCATCGCGTCCATGGTGGCTGCGTCGGTGTAGCGTGAGACCCGTCCCAAGGAGGAGGTGACCATCACCGGCGGGAGGTCGAGCCGGCGGCTGAGCTCGCTGAAGGCGGCATTGGCGCCGTGGATGACGACGGCGGTCCGCCCCCCGTCCAGCAGGTCCTTGAGGTCGGTGGCGAAGTTGCGGAAGGCGCTCTCCCCGATGGCCGCTCCGCCGCCGATCTTGATGATGATCACGTCCTGCTCCCTGGGTCATCCCCGGTCTGACCGGTCTTCGCGTCCTGTGGTGGGCAAGCATACCGGTCGGCCAGTCGCATGACAGCTTGGGAAAGGGTGCTTCGGTCGTGACGAAGCATGTGCGAAGATCACGACGTGCCCAGAGCCGGACTCCGGCCGCGTCGCTCCCGTTTACTGATCGCCCGATTCAGGGAGCCGTGTGGAACCTGTCACCCCGTTCATGCCCGAGCCACCGGACCGCGGACAGGTCCTGGTGTCGGCGTGGCTCTCACCGCTGCTGACCGCGCTGCTCGTCATCCCCTGCGGGTCGATCGCTGTCCTCTTCATGCTCCAGATCGAGGTCCTGTCCGACCCGTCGACCCGCCGGCTGATCGCCTCGGCGGCGGCCTGCCTGGCGCCGGTCGGCCTGTTCCTGCTTCGCGTCATCGAGGACACGATCGCTGGTGGCCGGCGTTTCGGCCCGCCCTGGTTCGGCCCCGTCTGGCTGCTCGCCGCGGTCGCCCTCGTCGCCGTTCCGATCGCCGCGCGGCTCGGTCTGGGAACGCGCCCGTCGACGTCCGGTGTCACACGCGGCGTCCGCGACCTGCGCGTCCCACCGGGGAGCGACCTGATCGTCGCCGTCGCGGCCGGGATCGGCGTCGCGGTGCTCTTCGCCATCGCCGGGCTCATCGTGACTCGCATGGGCACGACGGCGACGGTGCTGGCGGCGGTCGTCGCGGCCGGGATCGGCTTCGCGACGGTGCCCATCACGTTCGTCGGGCTTGCGCTCACCTACGACGTCGTCGTCGGACCGGGCGACGATCCCCTGGCCGATACCGCGCAGACCCTCTCGATCGTCTGGTTCGTGGCCGCGCCGATGGCCGGTCTGCTCACTGGACTGTCAGCCAATCGGAGTCGCCGCTCGAGCTGAGTCGACGGAGTTGGGGGTATGGTTCCGCCCCTCGTCCGGCCGCGGGTGACGAAACCAGAAACGTCCACTCCCGTAACACCCGATGGCCGTCGTGCGTTTCAACAGGCAACACGATCGGCACTCGAAAACAGCACCTGTGATACCCAACGGCCCGACGCCGATGATCGCCGAACGGACGGCCGAGGCGGAGCGACCGACCGGTTTCTCGCGGCTTCAGTCGCCGATCGTGTCTGATGTTCGGTCCCGCTGGTCCGGCATCGCCCCGGCGTTGTCGATGGTGTTGGTCGTTGCCGGGCCGTCGATCGTGACCGCCGGGCTGATCCTGGGCACTGCCGACATCGGCGGAGAAGAAGCGTCCCGGGATCGGGTCGTCCTGTTCGCGAGCGGCCCGGGGATCCTGGATGCCCTGCTACAGATCCCGTCGCTACTGATCGAGCGCTGGTCGGAGCTTCCGGCGCCGAGCCGCGGGCTGATTTCCGGGCCGAGTTCCGGGTCGAGCGGACGCGGTGATCACTTCAGGGGCAACCGATCGACCTTCTCGGGAGGCCGGTCTCAAGATAGGGGTCCGCCGCAATGCGAGATCAGGACTTGCTGCCACCCATCACCGAGCGCATCGCCGCGATGGCGTCATCGATCGTGTCGCCGCTGGCCGACTGGACCTCGCCGTGCGACCAGCTCTCCGTCTCCTGGGCCGAGATGCTGTAGCGGCCGGCGCTCTGGTCGTCGTTCGCGGTCCAGGTGAACTGGTAGCCCGGGAACTCGTCGTTGAGCGCCGCGACGCGGGCGGAGACATCGTCCTGAGTCTGCTTCTGGTCGGTCATGCTGGTACCTCTCATTATCCGGCAGCTGCCGTTCCGATTACCGTCCCATGTATCCTGCCACACCTCTCGTTAGATCGGGTGCAGCCCGGTGAACTCCAGGCCGGTCTCCTCGGGGAAGCCGCAGCGGACGTTCATGCACTGGACGCCCTGCCCGGACGCGCCCTTCATCAGGTTGTCGGTCGCCGCCATGACGACGAGCCGGTTGCTGTGCGGGTCGCGCTCGAAGCCGACGTCGCAGAAGTTGCTGCCGGAGAGCAGCTTCGGCTCCGGATAGCGGTAGACGCCGCTCGCCTCCTTGACCAGCCGCATGAAGGGCTCATCCTTGAAGGCCGGCCGGTAGATCCCCCAGATGTCCTTGTCCGCCAGTGGTTCCTTCAGGGTGACGTGCGATGTCGCGAGGATGCCGCGGACGGCCTCGATCGAGGTCGCCGAGAAGCTGACGGGCGGGGTGACGCCGTCGACGGTCAGCTCCTGGATGATCTCGGCCGAGTGGCGGTGGCCGGTCGGCTTGAAGGAGCGCATCGCCCCGCTGCGCTCCGGGTGGTGGGAGGCGAGGCTCGGCTCGCCGCCGGAGCCGGAGGAGCCGGTCTTGGCCTCGATGAAGACCGGGATCGACGTGTCGACGACGCCGGCCCGGTAGAGTGGGTAGAGCCCGAGGATCGAGGTCGTCGCCATGCAGCCGGCGCAGGCGATCCGGTCGGCCTGGGCGATCTCCGTCCGGTGCAGCTCCGGGATGCCGACGATGAACTTCGCGATGTCGTCCGGGGCGGCGTGGGCGTGGCCGTACCAGGTGACGTAGTCCTCCGGGTTGCGGAGCCGGTAGTCGGCGCTGAGGTCGATGATGACCTTCGCCTTGCCCTGGAGCTCCGGCATCTTCTGCATGGCGACGCCGTGGGGCAGGGCCAGGAACAGGACGTCGCACGGCTCCAGGCCGCTGGACGGGCTGAACTTGAGCTCGGTCCGCTTGCGCAGGTTCGGGTGGACGAGCCGGACGAACTTGCCGGCGTACCGCTCCGACGTGACCTGTTTGATCGTGGCTTCCGGGTGGCCGAGAAGGAGTCGAATGAGTTCGCCGCCCGCGTAACCCGACCCACCGATGATCGAAACGTCCATGCGTTGCTGCTTCTCCTTGTATCGTAGGGATAGTCGCGCGTCGGGTACTGTTGCCGGATCGAATCGTCGTCCACCAATGCTGGCGGACCGGTGCTGATGCCGGTGATCTCAGACGCGTAGGCGCAGATTGTCCCGCGCCAGCCGGCGAATGGAAGGGGACCGACCGATGCCCGGACCTGAACTCCTTGCGATCGCCCTGGGATACGGGCTGGGCTCGATCCCGGTCGGGTACCTGCTGGTTCGTGTCCGGACCGGTCGGGACCTGCGCCGGGCCGGCAGCGGCAGCACCGGAGCGACCAATGTCGCCCGCCTGCTCGGCCGGCCGGGGTTCGTCGCGGTCTTCGCGCTCGACCTGCTCAAGGGGATCACGGCCGTCCTGCTGGCGGAATCCCTGACCGACGCCCGCTGGGCGGTCGCCGGAGCCGCGATCGCCGCGACCGTAGGCCATATCTGGCCGGTCTGGCTCGGTTTTCGGGGCGGCAAGGGACTGGCGACGGCCTTCGGGGCCTGTCTGGCCTTCAGTCCCCTAGTCGGTGTCCTGACGATTGCGACCCTGATCGCCCTGCTGCCGTTCCTGCGGCCAACGATGGTGCCGCTGGTCGGGGCCGTGGCGCTGGCGCCGGCGTACGCACTGATGGTCGACCGCGACGGGACCGCCGGCGTGTTTCTCCTGGCGATCCTGATTCTGGTCGGCCACCGGTCCAACATCCGGGCCGTCCTGCCGGGAGGCGCCGACCATGGTCGGGTCTCGACTCGCCGGTCGGGACGGCCGGCAGCCGACGGCATCGACGTGACGAGAGGGAGGACGCGATGACCCCGCGAACGACGACCGGCCGCCGCGAAACCGGACCGAATTCGAACAGCGTCGACTACCGCACGGCGCGGGAGCCTTGGGAGCGCGACGCGATCGCCCGGCTCAATCACCGCACCTTCACCCAGGAGATCCCGCAGCACACGCCAACCGAGGACGGCCGCCTGATCGACCGGTTCGACGACGAGAACACCTATCTCACGGCCTTCGCCGGCGACCAGCTCGTCGGGATGATGGCGATCCGGGCGCGGCGACCGTTCTCGCTCGACCGGAAGCTGGTCGATCTGGACCGCTTCCTGCCCACCCACGCGTCGTGCTGCGAGATCCGACTGCTCGTCGTCGACCCGGCCTGGCGCTCGGGACGGATCCTGCTCGGTCTGATGGGCCTGCTGGACCGTCACTGTCGCCGGGAGGGCCACGACCTCGCGCTGATCTCCGGGACCGTCCAGCAGCTCAAGCTCTACCGGCACCTCGGATTTCAGCCGTTCGGACCGACCGTCGGGACCGACGGGGCCCGCTTTCAGCCGATGTACCTGACCAGCCAGCGGGCCGACACGATGGCTCGCCGCTTCCTCGACCCGGCTGAGGAGCCTACGACCGTCCTCCGGGCCGCATCGCTGAGTTCGGACGAGGTGGTCAATCTCCTGCCCGGTCCGGTCGCGGTCCGGCCCGAGGTCTCGGCGGCGTTCGCGTTTGCCGCCGAGTCGCACCGGGCGCCGAGGTTCGTCGAGGCGATGACCGACGTCCAGGAGCGGCTCCGGGCCCTTACTGGCGCCCGGCACGTCGCGATCGTGGCGGGGTCTGGCACGCTGGCCAACGACGCCGTCGCCGGGCAGATCGGCCTGATTACTGGAAGAGGCCTCGTCCTGGTCAACGGCGAGTTCGGCGAGCGGCTGGCCGGTCAGGCCGCCCGGCATCGGCTCGATCACCGCGTCCACCGCGCTGACTGGGGCGCTGCCTTCGACTGGCCGGCGGTCGAGCGCGACCTCGCCGCCCTGCCGGAACCTCGCTGGCTCTGGGCGACGCATTGCGAGACCTCGACCGGCGTGCTCAACGACCTCGACGCCATGCGTGAGCTGGCTGGACGCCACGGGGCGCGGCTCTGCCTGGATGGCATTAGTTCGGTCGGCATGGTTCCGGTCGATCTGCATGGCGTCTGGCTCGCCTCCGCGACGAGTGGCAAGGCGCTGGGCGCCTATCCCGGTCTGGCGATCGTGCTGTCGTCCGAGCCGTTCCGCTCCGGGGTGCATCTGGCGGCGGTCCTCGACCTCGGCCGTCACCACCAGACCTCCGGTGTTCCGTTCACGCTGTCGTCCAACGCCCTCGCCGCCCTCGACGTCGCGCTCCGGACGATGACCGTCCCGGAGCGCTTCGGGGTGATCCAGGACGCCGGTGCGTTCCTCCGTTGGCGGCTGGCCGAGCATGGCGTCCCGGTGCTGGCCGATCCAGCGGTCGCGGCGCCCGGTGTCCTGACGATCCCGGTTCCCCAACTGATCTCCTCGGTTGCGGTCGGCGACCGGCTGATCGATGAGGGCATCCTGGTCAGCTACCAGAGCGGCTACCTGATCGCCCGCAACTGGATCCAGCTCTGCCTGCTTGGGGACGAGCGCGGCTTCACCCCGGAACGTCTCCGCCCGGTCGCCAACCGGATCGCCGACTTGCTCAGGGCTGCACCGGGATCGGCAGACTGATCACCGGACGGCCACCTGGGCTGTCGGCGGCGCCTGGCGGACCCGCTCGCCGGTGGCGATGACATAGTCGGCGATGTGACCGGGGATGTTGACTCCGGTCGTGTCGATACTGTTCCGGAACTCCATCGTGTAGTTGACCTCGATCACCGATAGGCCGTCCGGCCCTTCGAGGACGTCGACCGCGACCACGCCGCCACCGACCGCCGCCGCGGCCGCCCGGCAGATCGCGTCCAGTTCCGGCGTGACCGGGCAGTTGGTCGCCTGCCCGCCACGGGCCGTATTGGTGATCCAGTGCGGGCTGTCGCGGTAGATCGCGCAGATCGTCCGGTCGCCGACGACGAAGGCGCGGATGTCGCGGCCGGGCTTCTCGACGAAGCGCTGGATGTAGAAGACGCCGTGCTGGTAGGAGCCGAGCGTGACCTTGTGCTCGAGGATCGCCTCGGCGGCGTCGCGATCATAGACGCGGGCCAGAAGCCGACCCCACGAGCCGACGACCGGCTTGAGGACGACCGGGTAGCCCATCCGCTCGATCGCGACGATCGCCTCCTCCGGCGTGAAGGCGATCACCGTCTCCGGGGTCGGCACGCCGGCCGCGACCAGGGCCGCTGAGGTCAGCAGCTTGTCGCCGCAGACGTTGGCGACATCGAAGGTGTTGACCGTCGCCACGCCCCAGTCGTTCAGGACCTTGAGCAGGTAGAACGCCCGGGAGTGGTTGATGCAGCGCTCGACGATCACGTCGCATCCGGTCAGCCCGGCGTGCGGCTCTGACAGGCCGAGGTGAAGGTGGCGGTCATCGAAGCGGATCAGCTCGACGCCGCGCCGCTCCAGCTCGGTGACCAGCAGCTTCTCCTCGACCCGGATCCGTGAGTGGAGCATCCCGACACGGAGCCGGTCAGCCTGTTGGGTTAGCACGTCGTCTGATGCCCTTCGTGGTGGAATTGAACAGGTCAGGGGAGAGGTCTCGGTCGGTCGCTGGCGGACCCGTTCGTAGGGGCGATCCCTTGTGGTCGCCCGGCCGTCGCAGCGGCCTCCGCCGCAAGGCGAGATCGATGTTCGCAACCAGAGACAACCACCGGAGCCCGGTAGAAGGCCGACGCGATCGTCCCTCACGGCGCGGGCGACCAGAGGCGATCGCCCCTCCCACGCGGTTCCGCGCCCGAATCAGGCTGGGGCCGCGACCGCGGTCTCTCCCCGTTTCGCCAGCCGGGCGATCCGGACTGCCTCCTCAACGATCTCGCCGGCGATGTCGACGTCGGTGGTCGTCTGAAGACCCTTGAACTCGCCGCCGCTGTTCACCTCGACGACCTGGAGGCCGTCACCGGTCTCGAAGAGGTCGACCCCGGCCAGCCGAGCCCCGACCGCCTCGCAGGCCCGCAGCGCCAGGCCCTCGATCTCTGGCGTCACCGGGCAGGGCCGTGAGACCGCCCCCCGGGCCGCGTTGGTGACCCAGTGCTCCGACGACCGGTACGACGCGGCCAGCACCCGGCCCCCGACGACGTAGGCGCGGATGTCGCGGCCGGGTTTCTCGACGAACTCCTGCAGGTAGAGGACCTCGTGGTGGAAGCCGCCGTGCTCGGTCTTCTGGGACAGGATCACCCGCATCTGCTCCGGCCCGTTGATCCGGGCCAGCAGCCGGCCCCAGGATCCGGTGACCGGTTTCAGGACGACCGGGTAGCCAAGCGAATCGGCCGCTCTCAGGGCCGACTCGACGGAGTAGCAGACAAAGGTCCGCGGGGTCGGGACACCCGCCTTCGCCAGCGCCAGGCTGCTTGCGACTTTGTCATCGCAGACCTCAACTGCCTGCGGGGTGTTCAACGTCGGGATGCCGCAGCGGTCCATCGTCCGAAGCGTGTAGAGCGCCTTGGTATGAGCGACGCTCCGGTCCAGGACGACGTCGACGGCCAGACCGCTGGCTTGGGCGGTCGGGGCGTTGAGGTCGAGGACCAGCTCGCGGTCGATCATCGTGATGACGTCGAGCCCACGGGCGCGGGCGGCGGCGAGGATCGCCTTCTCCTCGGGCCGCAGATGGGAGATCAGCAGGCCAAGTCGGAGTGGGCTGGACGATGGCGATGCGCCCATTGTCCCAACCTGACCGGTTCCTGGTGTCTCATCAGTCGAGATTGCGGCGGTCATCGTTCGAATATCCTGTCAGTCGAGCGGGAATCGGTGGTCATATGAGCGAGGCGAGGACGGAGGCGAGGACCCGGATGCCGCGGAGGTACTCGTCCAGGACGATCCGCTCGTCCGGCGTGTGGTCCAGCGCCGCGTCGCCGGGCCCGTAGGCGACGATCGGACAGCCCCAGACGGGACCGACCACGTTCATGTCCGAGGTTCCGAGCTTGACGTTGAACCTGGGTGTGCCGCCCTCGGCCCGGATCGCCCGCAGGAACGGGGCGGACAGCGGCGACCGCTTGTCGCTCCGGTAGCCGTGCTGGTAGCCCTCGACCGTGATCTCGGCGCCGGCCGCGAGGTCACGAACCGTCCCGATCAGGTCCTCGACGTCGATACCCGGTGGCAGGCGGAAGCCGAGCGTGAGCAGGGCGATCTCGACGAGGCCGTCGGCGGTCGTGTTGAAGGTCCGGATCGATGGCGCGATGCGGTTGAACTCGCCGGGTGCCGCGAGGGCGTTGCGCCGCTCGATCTCGGCGGTGAGACCGTTCCAGAAGGTGACGGCCTGCTCGGCGGCGCTGCTGCCGGGGCCGGCGGTGTGGCGGCTGCCCTGGCTGAGGCGGTAGTGGATCGTCAGGCTGCCCCGGTATCCGAGGCAGACAGCGTCCCAGCCGGACGGCTCGCCGATGATGCAGAGATCCGGTGACGGCCAGGTCGCGACCTGCCCGGCGCCGGGCGACCCCATCGACTCCTCGCCGACGGCACCGACGATCGAGACCCGGATCGAGAGCTGCTCGGTCGCCCGGGCGGCAGCCGCGACGAACGTGGCGAGCGGCCCCTTGGCGTCGACGCTGCCCCGGCCATGGAGGACGCCGTCCGTGATCCGGACCGGGATCCGGCCAGGGACGGTGTCGATGTGGCCGAGCAGGACGACGTGCCGGTCACCCGTGCCGATCTGGCCGACGGCGTTCCCGGCCGGGTCGATGCTGGCCGCAAAACCGCGCCGCGACATCTCCGTGACCAGGTATTCGACCGCTGCTCCCTCGCTGGCGGACAGGCTCTCGGTCGCGACCAGGCCGCGGAGAAGCTCGACGTCGGGCGAGTCGCGTGGATCGTCGAAGGAGGCGGTCGTGTCGACGGTCGCGCTAGATGCTCGCGGCGAACTCATCGACCACGCCTCCGGCCGGGACGCGGTGAAGGGTGGCGAGCTCGAACGGGACGATCCGGGTGGCCTGCTCGCCGAGCCGCTGGATCGCCTGATCGGCGATCGCCGCCGCGACCGATTCACAGCCCACCGCGATCGCCGTGCGGAAGTCCGGTACCGGGACGATATCCCAGATCACCCAGCCGGCGGCGGTGTGGACGAGTTCGACTCCAACCAGCCCGGCCCGGAGGACCCGCGCCGCCTGGGCCGCGAGGGCCATAGCCTCCGGCCAGACCGAACGCTCTCCCGGTGTCTCGACCCCGACGACCACGCCGCCAACCACCGTCATCGTGACGCGGTCGGCCGCGACGGGAGCGCCCTGCTGGAGGATGAAGACGTTCTCCGAGGCGCCACCGAGGACGCTGCGGTGCTCCAGGACGGCCTCGGCGGTGTCGAGGTCCCAGAGCGCGATCCCGGCCAGGCCGGGCGTCAGCGGCAGGAGTGTCATCGGGGACACCGAGGCGCTGACGAGCGCCAACGCCGCCGCCTCACCGATCGCGACCTGCATCTCGGGCCGGGGCAGGCCGGCGGCCTGGAGGGCAAGGGCGATCTCGACCCGGTTGCCCCGGGCCGCGAGTCCGGCGTCGATCGTCGGGACGCCCCGAGCGGACAGCAGCCCGAGCACAACTGGGGCGGCGGTTCGGTTGGCGTAGCGGTCGATGATGACGCCGGGCGACGTGCTGTCAGCCGCGTCGACGGGCGCTGGGAGTGGCTGGTCCGGTGGGATGGTGCAGCCCGGGACGCCAGCGCCCGACAGCGCGGCGAGGATGCCCTTCTCTTCCACTCGAACCCGGCTGCACAGCAGCCCCACTCCCGTTGCCACGTCTCGTTCTCCCTGCGATGGCGTTTCCGCCGGTCCGATGTCTGAGCCTGAAGTGCCGTGCGCTCGCGCCGTTGATTCAATGGTGACCGAAGCTACTCGCCCCAGTCTTCGCCCTCTTCCGGGGCGAGGCCGACGGTGACCGGATCGACGGTCAGGACTTCGAGCTCCACGCCGCACTCGGGGCAGACGACGATCTCGCCGGCTTCGAGCCCGCTGGCCTCGAACGAGGCGCCGCACTCAGGACATTCGATCATCACGGCCGTTGCACTCATCTGGTCACTCCTGCCGGCGCCGTCCCGCGCCTCGTCGTCTCGTACTCGAATGGTCGTCAACGGCTCGTCGGAGCCGCGTTGAAGATGCCGCCGTGGGCATCAGGATCCGGCGGACGATCCCGCGGGACCTGTCTGTCAGCACATCGTCTGCAACAGGACCGCCTTCTGGAGGTGGAGCCGGTTCTCGGCCTGCTCGAAGATGATCGACTGTGGGCCGTCCGCGACCGAGGCGTCGACCTCCACGCCCCGGTGCATCGGCAGGCAGTGCATGAAGACCGCGGTCGGTTTCGCCGCCGCCATCAGCTCGTCGGTCACTTTGTAGGGGGCCAGCGTCACCGCCCGGGTCGCGCCGTCGATGTGGTTGAGGCTGACGTGGACATCGGTGTAGACCGCGTCCGAGTCCGCCACGGCGGCCCACGGGTCGGCCGTCACCTCGACGGTGCAGCCAGCGCTCCCGGCCAGCCACTTCGCCCTGGTGACGACGTCCGGATCGGGCTGATAGGCCGCCGGCGTCGCGATGACGACGTTGACGCCGAGGGCGGACCCGGCCAGCAGCAGCGAAGCGGCCATGTTGTTGGCGCCGTCCCCGACGTAGACCAGCTTGAGCCCGGCCAGTTCCCCGAACTGCTCCTTGAGGGAGAGCATGTCGCTGAGCGACTGCATCGGGTGGTACTTGTCGGAGAGGGCGTTGTAGACCGGCACGGTGGCGTGCTCGGCGAGGGCCAGCAGGGTGTCGTGACTGGCGACCCGGGCAGCGATCCCGTCGACGTAGCGGCTGAAGATCTGGGCGGTGTCGCCGATCGTCTCGCCGCGGGAGATCTGGAGATCGTTCTGGTTGAGGACGATCGCCTGGCCGCCGAGCTGGGCCATGCCGGCCTGGAGCGAGATCCGGGTCCGGGTACTCGGGTGCTCGAAGAACATCGCCAGTGTCTTGCCGGAGAGGTAGTGGTGCGGCTGGCCGCTGTGGAGCATGTCCTTGAGCCGGTCGGCCGTCTCCAGCACCTCGTGGATCTCGTCCGGCGTCAGGTCGACCTCCGACAGCATGTTCCGCTGCCGGAGCCGGGCGCTGACGGTGAACGTCGTGAGGTTGGGGGTCGCCATGCCGCCGAGGGAGATGATCCGGTCGGTGGCGGGGGCGAGCAGCGCCTCGTAGCCCGGCGCTGCGGAGGCGACGGCGTGCAGCGCGCCTTGTGCCTGACCCTTCGCGGGTCGGCTGCTGGTGGTCTCGGAGACGAGGTGATCCTGTTCGGTGAGCGCGGCGAGATCCATGTGGTAGTCCCTTCGGTCGCGAGCGATTCGCAGACGCTGGGGGTCCGTCACGGGGCTGCGATGAGCCACCGGGACCTGACCGAAGGGGCGAGAGGCGTGAGCTCCCGCGGTACCACCCTCCTTGCGCGACGAGGTCAGACCTCGTGCCATCCGGCCAGCCGGGATCGCGGTGATCCCGGCCCAGCCACTGGCATCCCGCGCCCCGGACGGATCCGGTGTCGGCGCGGCATGTCGCGCATCTCTCGGCTGTTGCTTCCCTGGGAGCCACCCAGTCGGACCTACTTGCCCTGTGGCGGGCGCCACAGCCGGGCTTTCTTCGGTCGACCGCTCGGGGGTGCGTTCCGGACGCTTGCGCAGGCCCCGGGCTCTCACCAACCCCGGGTCGCTTGTGCGCTGGCCGTCCGTACTGGTCCCCGTCAATGCGGGATGTCGTCGGTCAGAGGCATCGGGATGCCCGGACATCAGACGGTGAGTTTCAACGGTGTGAAACGGATGGGACGGAACGAGAGCGGGCGCTGTCGGCGTTGGGCTGCCGTCAGCGCGTCGTACGGTCGCGACGCGCGAACGACAGCCCGAGTGGGGAGCGGGGGATTGGCCCCCGACTGATCGTTGGCCTGGAACTGGTGTCGGTCATGTCGTCACCTTCCGCGTCGCGGGTAGCCCGGCGCTCTCGCCGGAAGGTGCCATGCTAGCAGCATCCTGTGCAAATGTCGATAGGTTCTTCGGACAGCATGTTCGAAAAAGGTTGCTCAGGCGCTGGGCAGGTAGTCCTGGAACCACTGCACAGCGAACCGGTCGACCGCTGCCGCGTGCTCGTTCTGCGGCGCCGCCTCGATCCCCGGCTCCTCGGCCAGGGCGTGGGGCATCCCGGCGATGGTGACGAGGCGGGTCCGGGCCTCGTTGGGGGCGAGTCCCTCCAGCGTGAGATGCAACTCGATTGCCGCCTCGCGGAACCCCTCGTCATCCTGGTCGCCGATGACAAGCAGGAGCGGTGGCTGGTCGTTCCGTCCGGCGATCTCCCCGGCCCGGGCGACGAAGTCCAGCCGGTCGGCGATGGCGGTCGTGGCCCTGGTCCACGGGTGGTCGAACCCGAACATTCGCTCGCCGGCCTCGACGGCACTCCGGAGCCGGATCATCGGGCTGACGAGGACGGCCGCCGCGATCTCGACGTCGCTCTCGACGAGGACCAGTTGGGCGACCGCCGCGCCAGCCGACCCGCCGAGCAGACCGATGGCGTCGGACCGCATCCCCAACCGCGCTCGCAGGGCATGCAGGGCGGCCGGGAACTCCGCCGCGGCTCCGGTGACGATGGGCTCGTAGAGATTGAGGACCGCGTCCTCCATGCCGAGCCGCATGATCTCCTCGGGTCCACCGGCCGGGGTGCGGGACCCGGTCAGCGGCAGGCCAAGGTAGATCCGCCAGGCGTCGAGTCCGTCCAGCGGCAGCGCCGCCGCGAGGGCCGCCTCGGTCCGCGGCGGGTCCATCAGGTGCCAGGCGATGACGATCGGCGCCGACTCCCGCGGGCTGGTGGTCGGCGGGAAGGCGATGAACGGGACGCCGGCGGCCTGGCCGACGATGGGTGACTGCTCGGACATGCGTGTGTGCTCCAGCCCGGATGACCCGGCGTGCGTGGCAGGCGACGTCTGGGGCGGTGCTCCCGGCCCACCCGATCAGTCTGCCAGCGGATGCAGTCAGGCCATGTCCGCATTCGTCGCTTTGGACCGGCCCTGAAGGGACCAGCCGAAGGACAGTTGGATTCGGCGATGGCTGCCAACGGGCGGCTCCCATGAGCCGGGCCGGGCTCCTGCTCGTACCGCTCATGACCAGGGTCGTTCAGCCGGCCCATTCATGGCCGGTCTGGGCGGGTACGATCGGTTCCCTCTCCGTGGGTCTAATCTCCGATTACCTTCGCATCGGTCCGGCCGGTGTTCAGCGTCGTGTTGGCGCCGGTCCCACCGCCGCCGGGCAGTTGCTGCTGGCGCCGGGCGGCGACCTTGGTCCCGAGCCCGAAGAGCCGGATGAAGCCCTCGGCGTCGAACTGCCGGTAGACATCGTCCTCGCCGAACGTCGCGAGGGCCTCGTCGTAGAGCCCATACGGCGACTTGCGGCCGACGGCCGTGACGGTGCCCTTGTAGAGCTTCAGCCGGACCTCGCCGGTGACGGGCTCCTGATTCGTGGCGATGAAGGCGTCGATCGCGGCCTTGACCGGGGCGAACCAGAGGCCGTTGTAGACGAGATCGGCGTACTCCTTCGACAGGTCGTCCTTGAGCCGCATCGACATCTTGTCGAGCGTCAGGTGCTCGAGGTCGCGGTGGGCGCTGCCGAGGATCGTCCCGCCCGGGGTCTCGTAGACGCCGCGGCTCTTCATCCCGACCAGCCGGTTCTCGAGCATGTCCACTCGCCCGACACCGTGGGCGCCGCCGAGCTCGTTCAGCGTCTCGATCAGCTCGATCGGGCCCTTCGCCTCGCCGTCGATGCTGACCGGCCAGCCCTGCTCGAAGCCGATCGTGACCCAGGCTGGGGCGTCCGGGGCCTGCTCCGGGGAGACGGTCCAGCTGAAGGAGTCCTCTGGCGCCTCGATCCACGGGTCCTCCAGGTCACCGCCCTCGTGGGAGAGGTGCCAGAGGTTGCCGTCGATCGAGTAGATCTTCTTCGTCGTCGCCGAGACGGGAACGCCGTGGGCCTCGGCGTAGGCGATCGCGTCCTCCCGGGAACGGATGTGCCAGTGCCGCCACGGCGCGATCACGCTCAGTTGCGGCGCGATCGCCTGGTAGGCCAGCTCGAACCGGACCTGGTCGTTGCCCTTGCCGGTGCAGCCGTGGGCGAGGGCGTCGGCCCCTTCCATCAGGGCGATCTCGGCCTGCTTCCGGGCGATCAGCGGCCGGGCCATCGAGGTCCCGAGTAGGTACTTGCGCTCATAGATCGCGCCGGCCCGCAGCGTCGGGAAAGCATAGTCGCGCAAAAATTCGTCCTTGAGATCGAGGACGTAGCACTTCGACGCGCCCGACGCGATCGCCTTGGCCTCGACGCCGGAGAGGTCGTCGGGCTGGCCGATGTCGGCCGCGACGCCGATGACCTCGGTGTCGGCGCCGTACTGCTCCTTGAGCCACGGGATGATGCAGGAGGTGTCGAGGCCGCCGGAGTAGGCAAGGACGATCTTTCTGGGCCGGGAGCCGTCGGCGTTCATCGGCAGGTTCGTGATCGGGGCGGTCGACAGGGCGTTCGATTCGGCGGTCAAGGTGCGTCCCTTCGGCGGTGGGGTGGTCGGGCGGGGTGAGTCTTTCCGGCCATGACAGAACAGGAGAAGCGTGGATCGGCGGAATCCGGCAGTCGCGAGACCTTACCGACCGGCCGATGGAGTGTCAAGGATCAGGTTGATCGGCAACCGCGTCAAAGGCCGCCAACCGTAGGGACATGGCTTGCCATGTCCCTACGGTTGGCAGCAGCACGTTCGGAAACCACTACTCGAACGCGAACGATCGGACGGCCCGGACGACCTGGCCGACATTCGCCAGCGACCGATCGGTGTCGCCCCGCCGGTCGAAGCTGTGGTCCGCGCCCTCGATCAGTTCGACCGTGACCGCCGACCGTTCCCGAAGGCGGTCGATCGTGCCCTGGTCATAGTGGTGGTCGGCCGTCCCGATGACGATCAGCGATGACACGTCGATGGCCGCGAGCCGCTCGACGACACCGGCGTCACGGAGGAGCGGCGTCAGCCAGACCAGCTGGACGGTCCGGTCACCGCCGGCGAATGCCGTCCAGTCAACGTCGGCCAGTCCGAGGGTCGTCAGAGATTTGGCGATCACCGTCACGTTCCTGACGTCGTGCGCGCCGAGCATCGCCGCGACGCCGGCCCGGATGTCCTCGGCCAGCCATTCCCGCTGCTGGTGGTTCAGCGGATAGGCGGCGAACCGCTCGTCCTGGCCGTAGCCGGGCGCCAGGCTGAGCACCGCCGAACCCTGATCGAGCGCCATCTCCTCAAGATAGTAGAAGGCGGGCATGGCGCAGGTGTAGCCCACCCCCGGCAGCATCACGACGCCATGTCTCGGGGCGTCCTCCCGCGTCGTCAGCTCACTCGGGATCGATCGTTCGCCGCCCGCAACGATGTCGAGCGTTCTCATCGCAATGGATACCCCTGTCCTGCCCTCGATCCTTCGCTCGAACCGACATGGTTCCGGTGAGCGTATCAGACGTTGAACGGAGCGCTTCGTCGGCTGGTCCTGATCCACCGATCGAGGTGGACGTTGAGATAATCAATGTGGGGTTGACGCATATCAATGTCGGGTGTAATTTCGTGTCAGCGTCGGTCGAGGTGGCCGGACCAACAGCCGGAATCCAACCGGCTGGAACGAACCTGTTCGTCAAACCAGGAAAGCCACACACATGCAACTCTCCACGCAGCTTCCCACTGTCCTCGGCCGATGCCCCGTCTGCACCAGTGAATTGCAGGTGACCCGGCTCCACTGCCCCAACTGCGACACCGGGATCGACGGCCGCTTCCGCCTGTCCCGCTTCCAGCGACTTAGCGTCGATCAGCTCGGCTTCGTCGAGGCCTTCATCCGGAACCGCGGGATCATCAAGGACGTCGAGGCCGAGCTCGGCATCTCCTACCCGACGGTCCGGGCCAGGCTGGACGAGGCGATCCGGGCGATGGGCTTCCCCTCCAGCGGGGAGGGCGGCCGGACCGGTCGCGACCAGGTCCAGATGCGGGTGGACCGCCGCGGCATCCTGGAGGACCTGCAGGCCAGGCGGATCACCGCCGACGAGGCCCACCGCAGGTTGCAGGCGCTGACCACCGCCTGACCACGACCCGGTCGGGACCGGACCACTTCCGACCGGGCCACTTCCGAGGAGGACGTCAGATGACGACGATTCGTACCCACGCGGCTCTGCTCCTGGCGCTGCTGCCCGCCCTCGCCACTCGTCCGCTCACGACCGGCGACGATCCAGAGGCGGCAAAGGCCGATCCCGTCCCGGCCGGTGCGCCGATGGGCCGGGCGGGGGTGCTGGAGCTGCTCGAGAGCGGGATGATCAGTACCGAGGAAGCGCTGGACCTGCTGGATGGGATCGACCAGACCGGTCCGACGGCCGCGACCGGGAGCCCGTCCGAATCCGACCGGCGGCCCGGTCGACCGGCCCGGCCCGCCAGACCGGCTCGCCCAGCCAGACCCGCCCGGCCATCTACGAGCGCACTCGATGCCGGCCTCGACCCGGGCGAGCCGGGGGACAGGTGGGACAGCCGCGAGGACCGGCAGGCGCGGCGGGAGGAGCGGCAGGCGCGGCGCGAGGAGCGCCACGCCGAGCGAACGGCCGCCGCGGCCGAGCGCATCGGCGGCGGGTTCGGCGGCAAGCGGACCTTCCGGATCCAGGTCGACGACGCCAACGGCTCGAAGGTCAACCTCGCATTACCGATTGGGTTCCTCGACACCGGCCTCAAGGTCGCCGAGCGGTTCTCGCCGGGGCTGCTGGACGGCGCGGTCGGCAACTCGATCCGCCGGGCGGTCGGCGGTGGGCAGGCCGGGACGATCATCGAGGTCGACGACGGCGCCGGCCAGCACGTCCGGATCGCGATCGAATAGACCCGGCCGCGATTTCGCTTCTGACAGACGGAAAACACCATCGAACGGGTGCCCATGGTGGGTGCCCAGGGCGGCCACACCCTCGTGAGCGCCGGCAGAGCCGGCAGGAGAGCACCCGTGAGCGAGCAGATGCACGTCGAGGTCTTCGGCGACGACGAAGATGTGACCTTCAACCTCAACGCCAAGGACGCGACCCAGCCGATCGAGATCCACGTCGGTTCGACCAGTGGCGAGACGACGCTCCACGCGACCAGCCGGGACGATATCCAGGTCTGGCTGGAAATCAACGGTCGTGCGGCGCACCAACCGGTCGTGACCGCCAACTGGGACGGCACCCGGCTCAACATCCAGCCGGCCAGGGGCTCCGGGATCGGACGCATCATGCGCGGTTCACCGGGCTTCGATGTCCGGATCGAGGTGCCGCGCTCGCTGATGCCGAAGCGGGGAGGCCGGGGAATCGTCGCCCGGCTGACGTCGGCCTCCGGCGAGATCAACGTCGGCGAGCTGGCCGGCGATCTCCGGCTGACCACGGCCTCCGGTGATCTCACGCTGGGCGAGGTCGCCGGGCTGGTCGAGTGCCACTCCGCCAGCGGCGATGTCTTGATCCATCAGATCACCGGCCAGCTCCGCGTCAACACGGCCAGGGGCGACGTCGCGATCGAGGAGGCGATCCTCGACCGCTGGGAGATCAACACCGTCAGCGGCAGCGTCGAGAGTGGAACCGTCCTCTCCGGGACCGGCCCCTATCGCGTCAACACGGTCAGCGGCGACGCAGAGCTGCGGCTCGGCGTGCTGTCGGTGGCCGGTCGGCCGGACGCCTTCACCCTCGAGTCGACGACGATGTCGGGCGACCTCGAGGTCGATGGGGTGGCCCGGAAACTGGGCCGCCGTCGCTGGCACCTTGGAGCCGGAGAGCACCCATCCGCGTCGGTCCGGCTCACCAGCGTCAGCGGCGACGCATCGGTCATGGTCGAACCGGCCGCGATCGACGGCGATCCCGCGATCGCGATGGGGTCGTGGTCGGGCAAGGCGTGGGCCACCGACGCCGGTGGGTCCGATCGCCCTGCCAGCGCGGATCCCGCGCTGGATCACGTTGAGGCCGAGGCCGGGACCGATTTTGCCACCGCGATGGGCAAGGTCGACTGGGCCGGGATCGACCAGTCGGTCAACGAGGCGATCGACTCGGCCTTCGGGCGGTCGGGCGACATGCCACCGGCGCCCGCCGCTCCGAACGTACCTGCCACACCAGCGGCGCCCGTTGCTCCGACCGCGCCAGCGGCTCCGGTTTCGCCCGCGCCGCCCATGAAGGGCGACCTCCTCGCGACTGACGGGGGTACCGCGACGATGCCTCATTCTTCGGGCGATTTGTCCGAGGAACAGCGCCGCCTGGACATCCTTCGCCGGATCGAGCGGGGCGAGCTCTCCGTCGAGGACGGTATGGCTCAGCTCGACGGCTCGGGTCCGGTCCGGAGCTAGGCCGCTCGGCCGGGTTTGCGACGACATCGCCGGCCCGGTACCTCCACCACAACCACTCCTGCGGACACCGAACCGAAGACGCATCGAACCACCCGGCGAGGGTTCCTCGCCACGGGGAGGGGTAATCCATGTACCGCACTGAATACGAGATGTCTGTGATGGTCCAGGCACGGCAGGCCGAGGTCATTCGAGATTGCCAGCGCACGACGGTCCGGGCGATGCCGACGTCCCGACCGGTCGGCAATCGAGTCCGCCGCGCGATTGGCCACCGCTTCGTCGTCATCGGCACCGCCCTGGTCGGTCCGCTGTAGGAGTGGGTCAGGGCAGCATCGCCGACCCGGGGCAGTCCCCACCCCCAGCCGGGGGTGAGCCGTCGCGCTCCGATCGGCTGAAGCCGACCGTCGGTTGCGTCCCGTCCCAGGGAAGGGAGCACGAGTTGGACAGCGACAGGACGAGCCCGCGCACGAACCATGACGGACCGCTCGTTCTGGGTCAGGCGGCATCCGCCAGCAGAGTCAGCCAGTTCCGCCCAGATTGGGCTCCCCTCTCCGGGACCCGTCGCGGACGAACCATGACGCAGTCGTGGTGAGCAAGGCGGGGAGCCGGGGAGGGGCCGGGGGTGGGGACGCCTCCGGGTCGGCCGATGACCCGAGACACACCACCAGCCCGTGATCCGACCGGGTCTTTGCATGACCTCATCCCGTTGCCGTCAGTGTGGAGGAGCCCGCTCTCATGGAAGCCACCCCCACGACGATGACCACGACCACCGCGGCCAGTCAGGTGAACCGGCGACCCTTCGCCGGGCTGTTCCTCGCCCAGGTCCTGTCCGTCTTCGGCAACAGCCTGACCGCGATCGCGATCCCCTGGTTCGTGCTCGACACCACCGGCTCGGTCGCCCGGACCGGTGTCGTCGCGGCGGCCTCGGTCTTACCGGCGATCATCGCGATGGCGATCGGCAGCGCCGCCGTGGACCGCTTCGGCTTCCGCCGGATGAGCATCGTCAGCGACCTGCTCAGCATGATCACCGTCGCCGCGATCCCGCTTGCCTACCTGACAGTCGGACTGAGCCTGCCGCTGCTGCTCGCGCTGGTCTTCCTCGGGGCGCTGTTCGACGCGCCCGGTTCGACCGCCCGATCGTCCCTGGTGCCGGGGCTGGCCGAGCGGGCCGGGGTTCCGCTGGAACGGGCCAACGGCCTGGTCTCGGGCATCCAGGGCATGGCGATGCTGGCGGGTCCGATCGTCGGTGGCGTGCTGATCGGCCTGGTCGGCGCCAGCAACGTGCTCTGGTTCAACGCCGCGACGTTCGCCCTCTCGGTCCTGATCGTGACCGTGCTGATTCCGGCGGGAGCGGCTCCGACGTCCGCGGACGACCCGGCAGTCGGCTCGTACCTGGACGAGGTCCGCGAGGGCTGGCGCTTCGTCCTCGCCCACCCGCTTATCCGCCCAATCATGTTCATCGCGACCGCGGTCAACTTCGTCACGAACCCGATCTTCGCCGTGCTGCTCCCGGCCTGGGTCAACGGGTGGATCGGCGACCCGCAGGTGCTCGGCTTCCTGCTGGCCGGTTTCGGTGGCGGGAGCCTGGCGGGGATCGCGCTCTACAGCTGGGTCGGGCACCGGCTCCCCCGATTCCCGCTCTGCGTCGCCGGGATCGGCGTCTTCGCCGTCGCCGCCCTGGCCTTCGCGGCCGGACCTGCCTGGCCGGTGCTCCTGAGGGTCCTCGTCGTGGCGGGGATCGTCTCGGCCCCGGTCAACCCGATCATCTTCACGGTGATCCAGGAGCTTGTTCCGGTCGATCTGCTGGGCCGGGCGATGGGCGCGATCTTCGCGGCGGCGCTCCTCGCGTCGCCGGTCGGTCTGCTCATCTCCGGGCTGCTGGTCGAGGTGGTGGGACTCGAGATGACCTTCGCTGTCGCTGGCACCCTGCTGGCCGTCGTCACCCTCGGGATGACCCGGAGCGTGGCGTTCCGCCAGATCGGCGACCCCCGGCGCCAGCAGCCGCTCCCGCGGCCCGCGCCGGCGCAATGAACCAGGGCCAGAAAACGACTGACATGCGATCGCGTCGTCAGGTCCATCCGGCCCCATCCGGGGCGGTTTTGTTAACGCTGCCCAAAGATGGCTCGCGATCCTGCGCCGCGTTCATCTTTTGGTAAGACGATGGCCCCGCCCTTGCTGTTAGTCTGCCTTGTCGCCGGTGCGACGGGAGAGACGCTCGACCGGGCTCCGGACCTACGATGCCATTCAACGATTGCGGCCCGCTCGCCGGGTCACAGGAGGAAGCCAAGCATGACCTCTTCGCCAGATCAGCCGACCCGCTTCACGACCATCGGTCGCCGCCAGATCATCGGCGCGGCCGCCGCGCTCGTGATCGCCCCGGCCGCTGTCGCGGCCGCCTACGCCAAGCCGTCCAGCCAGGACGCCACCCCCGGCGCGACCCCCGGCACCCCGGGCGCCACGCCCGCGGGCACCCCGGCCAGCGGGACCCCGGCCGCTGCCGCCGGCGGGACGACCGTCAAGGTCTCCATGGTCGACCTCGCGTTCGAGCCGAAGGCGTTCACCATCCCAGCGAACACGGACGTTATGGTTACCGTCACCAACAATGGTGCCCTGCAGCACAACTGGGCTGTCGAGAACACCAACTTTATGACGACCATCGCCGGTAGTGGCGACGTCCAGACGGTGACGGTCAACCTCCCGGCAGGTTCTTATCCGTTCGAGTGCGAAGTCCCGGGCCACGCCGAGGCCGGCATGGTCGGTGTGCTGACCGTCGCCTAGTTCGCGCAAGTCAACGCTCGTTCGATACGACCAGCGACGCTCCGTTCCCGAGAGGGATCGGGGCGTCGCGCTTTTCGTTTCCGCTGGATGAAAGGGTCGCGGACCGATCGGGACGGACGGGCTAGACTCACCCCGCAGACTCGCCCAGCCGGAGGTCATTCACCATGCGGCCACCCTATCTCTCCACCGAACGGCTGACCCTCCGAGCGATGGTGGCCGCCGATGCCGAGGTCGCGACGAACTGGTTCCCGGCGCCGTTCCCCGTCAGCGCCGGGCAGGCCGCTCGCTGGCTGGTGGACGCCCACCGCTCGTCGCCGTGGGACGACCCGGCAACGCTGTGGCTGGCGATCCTCCGGCCTGGATCAGACGGAGACGAGTCGCGTGACGCCGTCGTCGGCTCGGTCCGGCTACTGCACCCTCGCGCCCGGACGAGTGATCTGTCGGTCCACCTCGCTCCGCGCCTGACGCATGAGGAGGCTGACGCGCTCCAGGCCGGGGTCGTCCGGCTGGTCGTCCCGTGGGTGCGGGACGAGCTGGAGGCGATGGTCCTGACGCTGTCGATCGGCTCGGATCAGCCCGACTCGATCGCGGCGGCGGAGGCTCTCGGAATGATTCAGGCCGCCCGGCTTCGCCAGCACCTCGCCCGTCCTGGTCGCCGGGCCGACCTGCTCTGGTACCAGGCGCTCGACCCGCGCGGTCGCGTTCCGGATGCCGTGGCGACCGAAGGAAGGTCCGGTGCGTAACCCGATCCTCGTCGGCGACCGCGTCTATCTGCGTCCACTGGAGACGACCGACGCCGTGGCCTTCGCCGACGCGACCGCGACTGAGACGACGACATTCTCCAAGAGCGGCCGGCTGCCGCTCAGTCCGCTGGTGTTCGAGCGGGAGTTCGCCGGGACGGTCCCGGACCGCCCACCCGGCGCGATCAGCTTCGGAGTCGCCCGGATCGCCGACGACCAGTTGCTCGGGAGCGTCGCGCTGCTGGATATCGAATGGGTCAACCGCACGGCGGAGACCGCGAGCTACCTGCTGGGCGAGGACGTCCGTGGGCAGGGCTACGGGACCGAGGCGAAGATGCTGCTGCTCGAGTACGCCTTCGACCGGATCCAGCTCCACGTCGTCCAGTCATGGGTGCGCTCGACCAACACGCGTTCCGCCAACGCCCTCGTCAGGCAGGGCTACCGGCTGGCCGGTCGGCGATACTGGAAAGGGTTCCAGGCCGGAGCCTACGTCGACCACCTGATCTTCGACCTGCTCCGGGACGAGTGGGTCGCGGCGCGGGAAGTGTGGCGGTCGTCGGTCGCCACCCGGAATGCAGGCAACGAGCAAGAGCGATGGCTCGGCACGGATCAACATGATTGAACGGGCCGGAACCGACGATCTCGCGATCTTCAGGACAGGCGGCACGGCAGGATGAGCGCGGCGCCGGACGACCGGTCACCTCCCCGACAGCCGGATCTCGACCAGGCCGCCGATCACTACGGTCTGCTCGGCGTGCGCTATGACGCCACGCCGGTCGAGATCACGCGGGCCTACCGCCGGGCGATGAAGCTCAACCACCCGGACCGGCATCAGGGAGCCGGGCAGGAGCGGGCCGAGCAGCGCGCCCGCCGGATCAACGCCGCCTACGCGACCCTAAGCCGGACCGACCGGCGTCGCGCCTACGACCGGACGCTCCAGTCGCGGGTGGCGGACGACGCCCTGATGGGTCGCTACGTCAACGGCGGCTTCACTCCGGACGACATCCGCCGGGCCAAGGCCGAAGCGACCCGGCCCTACCGGCGCCGCATGACCGCCACCGAGGAGCAGGAGCTCCGCCGGGCCCACCTCGCCACCTACGTCAGCCTCGGGATCGCCTTCGGCGGCTTCCTCGCGGCCATCATCCTGGCGCTCGTCCTGCTCGGCATCATGGGGGCGGTTCTGCGGTTGCTGTTCTGACCGAGCGAGAATTGAGCCGCCGGGTGGCCAATACGCCTCGATGACGGGTGCCAGCTCGGGCCAACTTCGCACCCTTCTCTCGTCGATGCCGGATAGGTGTGACGGCCCGCTTCGTAGGGGGAGGGGCTTGCCCCTTCCGGGCCGCCGCAGCGGCCTTCGCCGTGAGGCGAGACCCTGCCAAAAGGGGAGATTGCGTCGGCGAGCAGACCTCTCCCCAAACCCCTCCCCCGCTCGGTTTCGGCACTGCGGTGCCTCACCGCCCGGGGAGGGGCTCCATGCTGGTCGAGCTGAAGCTCTCCGGGAACACTCAGACGCGCGTGAGCCCGTCTCCCCTCTCCGGGCGGTGAGTCGCTTCTGCGACGATCCGAGCCGGGGAGGGGCTGGGGGAGGTGACTGCTCGCGAACGGAATGTTTCAAGGGTGCATGTCGGGGGCGTGGCAAGTGGTCGCCCCGCGGGGCGACGGCCGCGGCGGCGGCCCGGGCGGGGCAAGCCCACGCCCCTACGACGACGGCCGCCCTCAGGCCCGGTACCCCGGCCCCTTGACCCACTCGCCCGGCGTCGCGCCGGTGTGTTCGCCGCCCCTGAGGACGCGGCCGCCGTTGACCCACATGTCCCGGACGCCGGTCGAGAGCCGGTGCGTGTCCGTCCAGGTCGAGTGGTCCTGGATCGTCGCAGGGTCGAAGACGATCACGTCCGCCTTGAGCCCCTCCCGGAGCAGGCCGCGGTCCCGCAGGCCGAGCCGGTCGCAGACCGACGAGCTCATCTTCCGGACGGCGTCCTCGAGCGTGATGATGCCCTCCTCGCGGACATACTTCGCCAGCACCCGCGGGTATGTCCCGTAGGCGCGGGGGTGGGTCGGGCCGAGCGGCTCGGCCCAGTCCGGGTCGACACCGCCGGCGTCGGTCGCGACCCTGATCCACGGCTGCTTCAACTGGAGCCGCAGGTTGTCTTCGCTCATCACGAAGTACATCGTGAAGATGTTGGCGCCCTCGATCGCGAGCAGATCAAGGACGGTATCCCGCCAGTCCTGCTCGCGGTCGGCGGCGATCTCGGAGACGCGCCAGCCGCGATATCTGACGATCTCCGGCTTGGTGATCCCGGCGACGAGGATGCCCTCCGGGCCGGCGGCCAGGCCGAGGTTCTCCCAGTCGCCGTTCTCGTCGGCCATCTCCTCGCGGAGCCGGGCGCGGATCTCCGGGTCGGCCAGGTTCTCGTAGAGATGGCCGCCCTCGCTGGCCCAGTAGGGCAGGCAGGAGGCCAGCCCGGTTCCGGCCGCCTCGTAGGGGTACATATCGACCGTGACATCGATCCCGTCGGCCCGGGCGCGGTCGATCATCGTGATCGCCTGCGGCATCTTGTGCCAGTTCTTCCGGCCGGCCGCCTTGAGATGGTAGATCTCGGTGATGACGCCGGTCTGTCGGGACAGGGCGATCGCCTCGTCGATCCCCTCCAGCAGCCGGGCCTCCTCGGAGCGGACGTGGGTGATGTGGATACCGTTGTGGGCGGCGACGACCTCGAGCAGGGCGGCCAGCTCGTCGAACCCGGCGTAGGCGCCCGGCGGGTAGATCAGCGCTGTGGCGATCCCGAAGGCGCCATCCCGCATCGCCTGGTCGAGGACGTCGCGCATGACCTGGAGCTCGCCGGGCGTGGCCGGACCCATGTCCATGCCCTTGCCGAACTCCCGGACCGTGCCACCGCCGATGAACGAGCCGAAGTTGACCGAGAGCCGGCGGCGCTCCAGCTCACGGAGCCAGTCGCCGAACCGGTGCCAGGTCCGGCCGAGCGCGTCCCACTCGGCGTAGGCCACCGCACCCATCCGACGCTCCAGTCCGCTGTCGAACGGTTCATCGATCCGGCCGCCAAAGGGGCTTGGCGTCGAGCCCTCGCCCATGATCTCGGTCGTCACACCTTGGGTCACCTTGCTGAGCGAGCGAGGGTCGGTCAGGAGCGGGACGAGCGAGTGGGACTGGATGTCGACGAAGCCGGGGCTGACGACGTGCCCGGTCGCGTCGACGACCTCACCGGCATGGGCCGCGTCAAGCGTGCCGGCCGGGGCGATCGCGGCGATTCGGTGGCCGCGCAGCGCGAGGTCACCATGGAACCACGGGTTGCCGGTCCCATCGACGATCCGCCCCCCGCGGATCAGGACGTCCCAGCCTGGGGTCGCGTCGTGTTCTTCGGCCATGGTCTGCGCGCACCTCGTGGTCCGCGACCCGACCCCCCGGCCAGCCACCGGGCGGCGTCGGGTCGCGACGAACCGGCACCAAGGGTAGCAGCAGATCCGGTGAGGTCAACGGTCGATCGGTCCGGGCGCCTCGCTCATGGGCCCGGACCGGCCCATCCGGACGTCCCGCTCAGGGTGTCCGTGGTGGAGGCGGTGGCGGAGCCAGACCGTCAGCCAGCCCGTCTTCGGCGCGATGACGAACGTCAGCAGGAACAGGCCGGTCGCGACCAGCACGACGCAGGCGCCCGAGGGGATGTTCCGCCAGTAGGAGATGTAGAGCCCGGTGATCCCGCAGGCCGCGCCGATCAGCGACGACAGGGCGACCATGACCGGCAGGCGGTCGGTCAGGAGGCGGGCGGTGGCGGGCGGGGTGACGAGCATCGCCAGGACGAGAATGTTGCCGACGGTCTGGATCGAGATCACGATCGACAGGGCGAGCAGCAGCAGGAAGAGCTGGTCGAAGCGCCAGAGCCGGAAGCCGCGGGAGTCGGCGAAGGTCCGGTCGAAGGCGACGGTCGTCAGCTCACGACGGAAGGAGAGCAGGGCCAGGAGGACCGCCCCACCGACCGCGGCGGTCAGGACGAGGTCCTGCCGGGTCACGCCGAGGATCGTGCCGAAGAGGAAGCTGTTCAGGTCGCGGGCGTAGCTGTCCTGCCCGGAGATGATCGCGATGCCGAGGGCGAACATCCCGGCGAACAGCACGCCGATCGACGTGTCATGCGAGATCCGGCCGCTCTGGCTGACCGTGCCGATCCCGAGGGAGACGATCACCGCCGCGACGAGGGCGCCGATGAGGAAGTTGCCACCGGTGACGAAGGCGATCGCGACGCCGGGGAAGATGGCATGGGACAGCGCGTCGCCCATGAAGGCGAGACCGCGCAGGGTGACGAAGGCGCCGGTCGCGCCGCAGATGACGCCGACCATGACAATCGCGAGGAAGGCATGCTGCATGAAGGTCCGTTCGAGCGGGTCGAGCAGCCAGCGGGAGGGGTCGCTGAAGTCGATCATCCAATCATCCAATCATCCGATCGTCTCCGTCACCGTGCCGGCGGCCGGGTCGGTCAGGATGATGACCTGCCCCCCAAAGGTCGCCCGCAGCGCCGCCGGCGTCAGGACCGCCTCGGGGGCGCCGTCGGCGACGATCGTCCCGTTGACCAGCAGGACCCGGTCGGCGGCCGTCCGGGCCTGCTCCAGGTCATGGGTGGCGTAGATGACGGTCTTTCCGATCTCGCACTGGCCGCGCAGCAGTGTCAGCAGCAGCCGCTGGGTCGGGACGTCGACGCCCGTGAATGGTTCGTCGAGCAGGAGGATATCGCCGTCCTGCATCAGGGCGCGAGCGAGGAAGACGCGCTGCTGCTGGCCGCCGGAGAGCTCGCCGATCTGGGTCCGGGCGCTGTCGATCATTCCGACCCGCTCAAGGGCGTCGAGTGCCTGACGGCGCAAATCGCGCCGAAACGGCAGCAGCCGGGCCAGCGGGCCGCCGACCGGCGCGCCCATCAGGACGACGTCGAGGACGTCGACCGGGAACGACCAGTCGACGCCGGTCCGCTGCGGGACATAACTCACGCGGGGCGTGCGACCGTCGGCGAGGCGGTGGTGCAGGACGTTGCCGTGCGATGGCCGCAGCATTCCCGCCAGCACCTTGAGCAGCGTGCTCTTCCCGGCGCCGTTCGGCCCGACCAGACTGACCGACTCGCCATTCGTGAAGCTGACCGAGACATCGTGCAGCGCCAGGCGGCGACCGAAATGAACGGAAACGCCGTCCGCGACCAGCCGGGGAGGGGCGAGGGGCATGGGCTCGATTCCTGGCGGAGCCGGGACGACGGTCCGAGGACGCTCGATCACTGGGTGAGATGCGGTCATGGAGTCTCATCGTCGCTTCGGTCGCCGGAACGACCCACGCCCGGCGATTCGCCGGTCCGGCCGTCCAGTCTAGGAGAGATGAGACAATGTTTCAAATGACCGGCTTCAGGACGTGGCGGACAGGAACGTCCGCGGCTGGCGTCAGGCGGCGCGACAGCCGGGGCAGACCCCGAAGACCTCGATCATGTGGCCCTGGATCTCGTAGGCGGTGTCGCGGGTCAGCGAGGTGACCAGCTCGTCCATCGGGCACTGCGTGAAGGCGACGGCGACGCCGCACCGCGAGCAGATCAGGTGGTGGCGGTGGCCCGGAGATCCGACGACGTAGGCGGAGTGGCCGTCCGGCTGGAGCAGGCGGGTCAGGACATCGACCGACGCGAGGATCTCGAGCGTCCGGTAGACCGTCGCCCGGCCCAGCGTCGGCTCGGCGACGCGGAGGTCGGCGACGACCTGCTCAGCGGTGAACGGCTTGTCATAGCGAAGGACCGCCGCGATCACCGACTGGCGGGGAGCGGTCGTCCGGTAGCCGTGCTGGGACAGGACGCCGACGATCTCCTCGGTCGTGAGGTCCGGTGTCGATTCGGTTGTCATCGATCCCGTCTGCGTCATGCTGTAATGGTACCACCGCGCCATCCGGGAATCGTTCCGGTATCGGTCGTTCTCGTCGCCAGTTCGTCACGTCCCGTCGCCTCGCCAGCAGGAGGATCGTCGTTGCGGCTGTTCCGGTACATTCCCTTCACGCTGTCGGCCATCGTCGGCTCGATCCTCGTTGATCTCTTCGTCGTCCGGGTGCTCGGGATGCCGGAGCGGCTCCCGCTGCTCCTCGTCATCGACCTGGCGGCGCTGGTGCTGGGCCTGGTCCTCGATGCCGCCCGGCTACGGCAGCGCCCGTTCGAGTTCCGCGCCTTCGCCCCGTTCCCGCCGGATGAGATCCTCGACCGCGCCGACACCTGGTTCGAGCGAGCCGGCTGGGACGTCCAGGACGGGCCGGAGGATCGCGTCGTCGCCGAGCGGCAGCCGGCACTGAACACGGCCACGCTGATCGTCCTGCTTGTCGCCGGGATCGTGCCGGGCATCGTCTACCTCCTCGTCTCCCGCCGGGCGAAGGTCGTCACCATGACGGTGCTGGCCTCCGGGGCCGAGGGCGGTGGGACAGTCGAGTTGACCGGGACCGGGCTGAGCAGCGTGGCGCTCGCCTTCTTCCGCGGGCTCCACGCCGAGGGCAGCCGGCAGCGCCCGGCGGAACCCAACGGGGAACACGGTACGAAACCGAATCGGCAGATCGGCCCTGAAGGGACCGGCTGAACGACATAGGTCACCAACAATCAAACAAGAGCGAGTATCCAGACAACGGAGTCTCTGCTTCGGCTTTCAACGTCGCATCCAATCTCCTTCAGCCGGACCATTTACGGCCGGTCTGCCGCCGCTCACCGTGTTGGCCGCTGGAACGAACCATGAGAGAGTAGGGGAGCGGCTTGCCCCACCCTTACGAAAACGGGCGCCGGGATGACGGTGGCCACAGGAAGAGCACTGGTCGTTTGGGAGGGGCAAACCCGGTTTTCGGCGGTTCAGGTGGATGGGGGGGACCTTCGCCATGCTCGACCGATCCGCATTCCAACGGCTGGCCCTGGCGATGCCGGCGACGGCGGCCTCGGTCGTCTGCGTGGTCCTGCTGGTGATCGTCATCGTCTTTCAGGCCATCGCCGGTGGCGATAGTGACGAGTCTGGAGCGTTGGCCGGCCCAGCGCTGCTCATCCTGGGACTGTTCATCGTCCTCGGTCTGATCCTGGATGGCAGCGCCAGCGCCCGGGCGAAGACGCACTGGGAAGAGGTTCTGACGGTCTCCGCCACCGACTTCGGGCGACTGGCCTCCGGCTACTTCGCCGATCATGGCTGGGAGGCCCAGCGCGACGATGCCGACTTCAAGGTCTACGTCCGACGGACGCGCCTCAACGTCGTCCTCCTGATCGTGCTGGCGACCCTCGGCGTCTTCCCGGCGGTCCTGTACCTGGCCTTGTGGTCGCTCAGTCGCAAGGAGGCCATGACCGTCAGCATCACTCCGGTCCCGGCCGGTGCCCGGATCGAGATGGTCGGACCGAACGCGGCGATGGACGGGTTCTACCGGACGGTCTCCGACGACCTGACCTGACTGCCCGCCGCGGGAGGCCGCGTCGACGGTCAGGCACAGAAGGCGAACGGCTTCGACGAGATGGAGTCGGTCTGTCCGGTGACCACCGATGACGGACGGGATTCCGGTAATCCTGCTGGGCAACGGCGCGGCGATTGCGGCGGAGATGGCAGACTAGAGATGCACGACGTACGAGGCACATCGACTCAGGCGACGACAGGGACGATCTGATGGAACGAGTGTGGACCGGACTTGGAGCGGGCGCGGCAGTCGGCGCGCTGATCGGGGCGATCGTCGCCGTCCTGCTGCGGACGCTGACGAGCCTGGATGTCTCCTGGCTGTACATCGTCGCGCTGGCCGCGGTGATCGGCGCGGTGATCGGCGGCAGCCTGATCCTCGTCCGGCTCGACCGCGAGCCCTACCGGCTGCACGAGTGGGCGCCGCTGCGGAGCGAGACGATCCTGCGCCAGGCGACGCGCCGCTACCGCGAGGTCGGCTGGGAGGTCCGCGACACCGGCGACAAGGCGATGACCTTCACCCGTCAGGCCCGGCCCAACGCCGGGATCGCCGTGTTGCTCCTCCTCGCCCTGATCGTGCCGGGCGTCGTCTACTGGTTCGCCGTCAAGCGGACCCTGGTCACGACCATCATCACCGAGCAGGTCCCGGACGGCAGCGAGATCGAGGTCTCGGTCAACCAGAGCGGCGACGGGGGCCGGATCTCGGCCGTGGCATTCTTCAACTCGCTCCACGACCTCGTCTCCGAGCCGACAAACGGCCGGACCGAGTCGGCCTAACCCGTCAGGCTCGGGCGAACGTGACCGCGTCGCCACCGTTCGGTGACACGGTGGGATGTTCTGTACGTCACAATAGTCTCGACATCGCCGAAAGCCGGATCGGGTGTTTGCGGGCTCCGGCCCGGTCGGTCTCCTGGTGGAACCAGGCGGCACCGAATCGCGTTCTGAACGATGGAGAGGCGACGTGATGCGAAATCGACCTGAGGACCGCCCGGCCAGATATCGCCTGGTCCTTCGATCGCTGGCGGTGGCGGTGCTGTTGGCCGTCCTGCTCGGTCCCGTCATTGCCGGGCTGCTGACAGGACCGGCCACCGTCTCCGCGCAGAGCAACGCCGTCGTCTGGCGGAACTACGACGTCACGCTGGATGTCCAGACCGATGGCCGGGTGCTGGTCACCGAGCGGCAGGTCGTGGATTTCAATGGGGGTCCGTTCCGGACGGCGTACGCCAATATTCCGACCAGCCGCGTCGACGGGATACGCGACGTCGCCGTCGCGGAGGAGGTCGACGGGACGCTCCAGCCGTACCAGGACAGCCGCGCCAGCTACAGCGAGCGGGCCGAGACCTTCCGGGCCCGCGAGACCTCGTCCGAGATCCAGATCGACTGGGCCTTCCCTTCGACGAGTGGCGCCAGCCGCACCTTCGTCCTGACCTACACCGTCATTGGCGCCGTCCGCAGCTACCCTGACAACGTTCCCGCGAATCAGCAACTGTGGTGGAACGCGATCGCGTCGGATGTGTCCAGTGTCGGACCGGTGCAGAACGCCAGCGCGACGATCATCCTGCCCCAGGCCGTGCCGATCGAGCAGGCCATCGTCGAGCAGCGACCCAACGCCGACGCGTTGTACGCCGGCTCCGGGCAAGGGTTCGACCCGGCCCGGAACCCGGAGTTCACCGGCGACGGCCGGACCTGGACGTACCGGGCCAGCGACCTGCGCAACGGCGAGGGGCTCTACGTCCGGCTCCAGTTTCCACCGATCCTGAACAGTCCCATCCCCTCGTGGCAGCAGGCCGACGACGCCCAGCGCCGGGCCGACGCCGTGGCCGCCGACCGGGTCGGGACGCTGCGGCTGGTCTTCCTCGCCGCCGCGGTCCTGCTCGCCATCGCCGGAAGCATCGTCGTCTTCGCGCTCTGGTACACCCGGGGCCGCGATCCGCACGTCGGCCTGATCGCCGACATCTACCCGAACCCGCCGGACGATCTCGCCCCCGGCGTCGCCGGTGCCCTGATCGACGAGCGGGCCAACTACCGCGACGTCGTCGCGACGCTGGTCGACCTTCAGGCCCGTGGTGTCGTCGAGATGACGCCGACCGAGGAGGGCGGCATGGTCGACTACCGGATCGTCCTCAAACAGGCAGCCTCCGGGCTGCGCCGGATCGAGACGGGGCTTCTGACCGTGCTGTTCGGCGAGAGCCCGGCGCCGGGGGCGACGGTCAACCTCAGCCAGGTCAAGCCGCGCTTCGACGTCAACATCCCGCGGCTGAGCGAGGACATCTACGCCGAGCTGGTCGACCACAGGTACTTCGAGCGCTCGCCGGAGGCGACCCGGGCGGCCTGGAACCGCGGCACCCGGATCGCCATGATCGGCGCGATCATCGCCGCCGTCGTGCTGTTCCTCGCGCTGGACTCCATCACCGGATGGATCATCCTGCCGATCGCCGTCCTGGTCCTGCTGACGATCGCGGCCCGGCGGCTGGCCAACGCGATGCCGCGCAAGACGATGGCGGGGGCCGAGGCGGCCGCCAAGTGGAGCGCCTTCAAGCGCTACCTCGCGTCGCTGGACCGCTATGAGAAGCTGGATGTCGAGGCGGCCCAGGGCATCTTCGACCGCTACCTTCCCTACGCGGTCGCCTTCGGCCTGGAGACGCAGTTCCTCGACCGATTCAATCGTTCCGGCATTCGGCCGATGGCGATGGCCGGCGACTTCGGTGGGGGCGACGCCTTCGACCCGTACCGCGGCTATGGGCGCCGCCGCCGGGGCGTCGGTGGACCGGTCATCATCGTCGGGAGCCCGTTCGGTGGCGGCTCCGGCGGCGGTGGTGGACAGCAGGGCGGTGGCGGCCAGCCCGGTGGTGGCGGCGACGGCGGCGGCGGCGGGATGCCGGACCTCAACGATGCCAGCCGTGGCGCCTTCGGTGGGCTGAACTCCGGCGCCGGCGGGCTGCTCGACATGCTCGGGTCGGCGGCCCGGACCTTTGGCGGCAGCTCTGGCGGTGGTGGCTGGGGCGGTGGTGGAGGCTTCGGCGGTGGTGGTGGTGGCGGCGGTGGAGGTGGCGGCGGTTCCCGCGGCTTCGGTTGATGCTCCCGAGAGGCGAGTACTGGACAGGAACCCGTTGGGTGCCTTCGGCCGCTATGTTTCAGATGCGAGGCGTGTGGCGCCTGGCGGCGCGGATAAGGCAAGCCATGTCCCTACAACGAAGGCGAATGGCGCTGCCAGGGCCCTGAGAGGCGCAAGCGACCTGGCCGGCCGCTATCAGACCCTCGCCAGCGTCCGGCGAGCCAGCCGGACGTTGGCCGCGTCGACCATCTGTCCATCGACGGTGACGGCGCCACGGCCGCTCACGGCGGCCTCTTCCAGGGCGGCCAGGATCCGGCGGGCCCAGGCGACCTCCCCCTCCGCTGGCGAGAAGGCAACGTTGCAGGCGTTGATCTGCGACGGGTGAATGCACCACTTGCCGTCGTAGCCCATCGACCGCGAGACGGCGCAGGCGAGCCGGAAACCGTCCTCGTCGCCGATCGCGGCGAACGGGCCGTCGATCACGCGTAGTCCCGCGGCTCTGGCGGCGACGAGCAGCTCGCCGAGGATGTGGTGGATCCGGTGGCCGGGGTAGGCGGCGTCCCACTCGTCCGGGACGCCGAGCGAGCGCATCGGCATCCCGAGCGCCGCAGCCAGGTCGCCCGGCCCGTAGACGAGCGCCTCGATCCGGTCGCTGGCCCGGGCGATCTCCCCGACGTCCCGTAGCGCCGTCGCCTCCTCGATGATGACCTCGATCCCGGTCCGGCTCATCCGTCCGGTGGCGGTCTCCAACTGGTCGAGCAGCCGGTCGATGTGGGCGATGTCGGCGACATCGCGGACCTGTGGCATGACGATCAGGTCGATCGGCGCCTCGCTCCCCTCGAAGATCGCGATCAGATCCCGGTAGGCTAGCGCCGACGCGACGGCGTTGATTCTGATGGCGTGGGGCTTCGCTCCGAAATCGAGGTCAGGATCATCGAGCGCCCGCACGACGTTGTCCCGGGCGGCCTGCTTGTCGGCTGCGGCGACCGAGGCCTCCAGATCGAGCAGAATCATGTCGGCGGCCGAGGCGAGCCCCTTGGGGATCAGGTCGGGCCGGATCGCCGGGACCGAGAGGATGCTGCGGGTCCGTCGCGGCGCGCTCGTCGTGTCGATGTCAGGCTCCTTCAGGAACAGGTCTGCCCGGTCGGGGTTCGGGTTGGATCGGCAGCGGGTACGATACCCGACAGGATCGACTGTCCGGGCAGTCCTGTTGGCAGGAAGAACGAGCCGGAGCAGGGCGTTGACTGACGGAGACGGGATGGGACGGCAACCACGGATCGCGGCGATCGGGACGGCGTCGTGGGACCGCCTGCTCGCCGTGGCGACGTATCCGGCCGCCGGCGAGTACCGCATCGTCTTCGGCGACTGGTCGCTTCCCGGCGGGACGACGACCAACACCGCCGTCGCCCTGGCCCGGATCGGAGCGGCCGTGACGCTGGCCGGTCGGGTCGGGGACGACGAGGACGGGCGCCGGCTGATCGCCGCGATGGCGGCCGAGCCTGGCATTGACGTCTCGGCGTTTACCGTCAAACCGGGAACGGCGACGGACCGCTGCACGTTGATCGTCTCCGGCGACCCGCCCGACCGGACGATCCTGTGGCAGCCCGGCGCGGCGATCCTCCGGCGCGACCGGCTCGACATCGCCGGCCTGTTCGCCCACGACGTCGTGCTGCTGGACTTCGCCGACCTCACCCTGCGCCGCTGGCTGACCGACCTGCCGGCCCATAGCTCGCCCCGGACACGGCTGCTCGGGACGCTGACCTACCTGGTCGAGGATGGCGTCCCGGTCGCGGACGACGCGCTGGACGTCGCACTGCGCTTCGACACCATCGTGGGAAGCGTGGGCGAACTGATGGCACTGACCGGGACCGGCGACCTCGACGCCGCCGCCGCCGTGATCCGGTCGCGGATGCCCGGCGCCAACCTGCGGAGCTGTGCGGTCTCGCTCGGCGCCGGCGGCTGCCGGATCTGCACCCGCACGGAGATCTGGGACGTCCCGGCCCTTCCGGTCGCCGTGGTGGACCCGACCGGGGCGGGGGACGCCTTCACCGCCGGGATCGCCTGGGGAATGGCCATGCGCTGGACCTGGCCACGGACTGGCCTGCTCGCCAACGCGCTCGGTGCCGCGGCGACGACGGCCGTCGGCGGACAGACGGCGCTACCAGATCGGGCCGGCGTTGGCCTGCTAACGGGAATGTCCGAGCGGGAACTGTTCGGAGACTGAGGTTGGACAGAGGCCGGTCGTCTACTCCGGTCGGATCGCAGTGGGCGCGGTCGGGACGGACCGGTTCGGTCCCGATGGGCTCCGGCCGTGCCGGTCCGTCCCGACCCGCGCCGCCATACCGACGTTGCCGGTCACCTCGAGGTCCTGGAACAGGGCGGTGACCGGACCCGGAACGGCGTTGGCGAAGAATCCCGTTCCGATGCTGACAGTCCCGGCCGCGAACGAGTTGTCGGCGGCGATGCCGATCGTCTCATCGTTGACCCGCAACTTCAGCACGAAGCCGGTGCAGGAGAAGTCGAACTCGAAGCGGTCGCTACCCAGAATCAGCTCGTCCGCCGGACCCTCCTGCAGGATCGTCGGCAGGGCGCCGGGCTCGAACCGGGTAATGGCGAAGTAGCCGTCGTGCGGACTCAGGTAGGCCCGGTAGCCGCCGTAGCCCTCGACCTCCCTGCAGGTCGCCATGAGGTAGCGGTCCTGGATCGTCCCTTCGAGCTGGGCGCTGACGTGGATCGTCGCGTCAACGAGGATCGGTGAGCGAACCAGTGCGATCAGGTCCGGTGAGATCTCCGGACCGTCGATCTCCAGGCGGTAGTGCCCGTCCTCATACCGGCCCAGCATCCGCGTGTCGCTGGGTTTGGTCTCGCCCAGCAGCCGCATCGTGGGGTCGTCGAACTGGTCACTGAGCGTGATCGGCGAGTCGGCATTCGGAAGGTTCTGATCTTGGTCCGGCTGTCCGGCGGCCGATTCGTCGGTTGGCGCGATGACCGGAGGGGGGGTCGGTGCGTCCACCGGTGGGTCGGTGGGGGTCAACTCGACGGGCGGGACCGTCGCGACGACTGTCGGCGGGACGACCGTCGGCGCCGCGGTCTCGCTAGGGGGTGGGGCGGTCGGCGTCTCCGTCGGTGGGACGGTCGCCGTCGCTGTCGGCGGTGGGGGTTCGGTCGGGGTGTCGGTCGGTGGGGGTGACTCGGTCGGGACGTTGGTCGGTTCGGTCGGCTCGATGCTTGGCGCGTCAGAGGGGCCGGTGGGGGCGGGTGGTGGCGATACCTGATCGGCGCCCATCGTCACGGGCGTGGCATCACCGGTTTCCTGCGCACCAGCGCCGCCGGAGACCGTCAGCAGTGCCACCAGAACGACGACAAAAGCACCCGCCAGGGCCAGGGCGGCCGGCGCGACGAGACGGCTGATGAGGGAATGGCCTGCCAGCCCTGGTGGATGATGACCCTGCACGCTCCGCCTTGCCTTTACGCCGTCGATTCGTGCGTATCCTACCGTGGAGTCCGGATCACCGGGAACCTGATACTGTTCTATGGAACAGTCTACGCGCTGCAGGTCGAGCGTGTCGTCCTGATCGTCCCGGCCATTCTGGTCATTCGGCGCCAACGGTGGAACCTCAGAAGATGACCGCAGCTACGCAGAGACAATCGTTGACGCGGACCGTCAAGCGGCTGGCCAGATCGAACGGGTTGACGGTCGCCGCGGTGACATCGGCCGATCCCTTTCCGGGTCTGGAGCGGCACCTCGTCGAGCACATCGCCGCCGGTCGCGTCGACGGGATGGGATGGTTCACCCCGGAACGCGCCGCTGTCAGCGCCGCACCACGTCAGCTCATGCCCGGCGCCCGGGCGATCCTGAGCGTCGGCGTCGCCTACTGGTCGATCGACCCCGGAATGCCCGACGACGAGCCGCGGGGCCGGATCTCCCGCTATGCCTGGGGAATCGATTACCACAAGCTGCTCAAGCGCCGGATGAAGGCGCTCCACCGGGCGATCGAGGTCGAGCTCGGCGAGACCGTCGAGGCCCGTCACCTGGTCGACCACGCCCGGATCGTCGACCGGGCGGTCGCGGCCCGGTCAGGGCTGGGCTGGTACGGCAAGCACACCTGCATCATCGTTCCGGGCCACGGGTCATGGGTGATGCTCGGGGAGTTGCTGCTGGATCTCGACCTGGAGCCAGACCCGCCACTCAAGCGCGACTGTGGCAGCTGCGCGATCTGCCTGACGGCGTGCCCGACTGGCGCCATCGTCGCGCCGTACACCGTCTCGGCTCCGCTCTGCCTGTCGTACCAGACGATCGAGCAGCGCGGATCCATCCCGATCGAGCTGCGGGCGAAGATGGGGGACTGGGTGTTCGGCTGCGACATCTGCCAGGAGGTCTGCCCCTACACGAAGGCCGCCCGGCCCGAACCCGACCCGGAGTTCCTCCCCCAACACCTCGACCACGCCTACCCATCGCTGCGCTGGCTGCTCACCATGAGCGAGGCGGCGTTCCGTGAGCGCTACGCTGGCAAGGCGACGCTGCGGACGCGGCGGGTCGGCCTTGCCCGCAATGCCGCCGTCGCGCTGGGCAACGTCGGGACGGAGCGCGACGTGGCGTTCCTGATGATGGCGGTTCGGGAGCATGACGAGCCACTCGTCCGCGGCCACGCTGCCTGGGCGCTGGGCAGAATGGCCGGGCGGGGCGTGCTGGGCGGCGGTACGACGCGGTCGGTGCGCGACGCCCTGGGCGTCCGGGGAGGCCTCGACCCGGACGAAGGCGTCCGGGTCGAAGTCATCCGCGCGATGGAGACGATCAGCTAGAGCGACGGGCAGACGTGTTGTCCGTCCCCAGGCTGAATGCCCACGACCGCCTGACGGCGATCCCCGGCCCTAACGGGCAGCGAAGCGAGCCGGGCTCAGGAATAGCGGAGAGCGTCGCGAACAAGACGTCCGGTTCCGACGACGACTGATCGGCCAACGCTTCTGACCTCCGCTAGAGGTGCTTCGGCGCGGGATCAGGCCGGCACACCGCGTAGGGAGGCCGGAGCAGTGGTCGGGACGCCGATTGCCTGGACGTTGTCGGCGACCAACTGCGGCTGCTCCGCGACGCCGAGCTCGCGCATGATCCGCTCGAACCGGGGCTGGAGCTCGGCCATGATCGCGTCGCGGGTCTCCTGGGGCAGACCCCAGATCTGCTCCTTGAACGGACCGAGCGCCCGCTTCCGCGTCGAGTAGGTGAACTGGGCGTCCGTCTGCCCGTCCTTGCGCTCGTCGGCCCGCGTCTCGGCCAGCCACCGGTAGATCTCGTCCCGAAGGTCGGACGGGAAGTGCTCGCTGTCGAAGACCGCGTTCTGGAAGGCCGTCGCCAGGTGGACCTCGATCGCGTTGGACTGGGCGAACCGGTTGAAAGCCGACTCCGGTAGCGTGCTGGCGCCGTGCTGGACGGCCCCACCGATGCCGTACTCTCTCCGGCCGGCGGCCGAGATGTCGGCCAGGACCTGGAAGTCGACGCTGATCTCCTTGATCGACCCATCCGGCAGGACCGTCCCGCCGTGACTGGTGCCGGTCTGGACGCTGATCTTGCTGATCCCGACCAGGTCGGCGCCCGACGCGGACCGGCGGGCGAGCTCCCGCTGAAAGCCGGTCATGAAGGCCTCCATGTCGGCGACGGTGCTGTTGGTCTTGCCGACCTCGCCGATCTCGGCGCCGACCGAGACGGTGATCCCGTAGGGCTGGTTGGCCCGGATGAACTCCAGGATCTCGGCGGTCTGCTCGTAGTTGTTGCGCTGCTGCTCGACAAGGTCGTCTCGCTCGATGTCGACGAGGGTCGAGGCGTCGATGTCGATGTTGTAGAAACCGGCCTCGATGGCTTCGCCGGCCAGCTTCCGGACCGTGTTGGTCTCGGCCTCCGGGTTGGCCTGGAACTTCGAGCGGGCGAACTGGAAGTGGTCGCCCTGGATGAAGACCGGGCCGCGCCACCCTTCCCTGATGGCGGCTCCGAGGACGGCCGCCGTGTAGTCGGCCGGGCGCTGCCACGTGTAGCTCATCTCGGAGCGGGCGATCTCGAAGATGAACGAGGCGGTGCCCGTTCGCTGAGCGGCGCGGAAGATGGATCGGGCCATATCGAAGGTCAGCGTCCGGATGTTCATCGCCGGGGTGGTGATGTTCTGGTAGGCGCCCCGGCCGGCGGCCATGTAGACCTCGTTGATCGAAGCCGGGAAGACATCGAGCGCCTCGGCGGTCGCCCGGATCAGCCAGCGGGCCGCCTCGCGGACCTCACCCTCGGGGAAGATCCCGGTCCGGACGAGCCGCTCGATGAAGTCGCCGCGGATGGCGTCGTGGTCCAGGATGGCGACCCGATCGTCCTGGATCGTGAGCAGGCCTTCGGTCGCCGCGCGGAGATCGTCGATGGTGTCGAAGTGCTGAAGGCTCATGCTGGCCGGGTCCTTTCGGGTTGATAGTCGAGATCGGTGGGCGATGGGTCGCCGGACTCCCGATGCCGGGCTGGCGCCCACTACGTGGATGTATCTGCGCAGAACGGATGCCGAGGCGAGTCCAGCCGGGAAAACGCCACAGAATACCCGAAAACAGACGCGACGGAGAGAGTGGCAATCGCCAACTCCCGCCGCCGCGTCTGATCGGCAAATCGCGATTCGCGCTACTGGACGGTGAGCTTGCCGATCATACCGGCCGCGGCATGGCCGGGCTCGTCGCACTGGATGTCATACGCACCGGCGGCCAGGTTGACGGTGATGGTCTGAACGTCTCCGCCACCCGCAAGCGCCGTCTTGAACGCTGTTCCGAGGACGTCCCAGTTGTGGTCGAGGGCTCCATTGTTCGTCACCGTCACCGGCACATCGGTGTTGGCTGGAATCGTAACGTCGGCCGGCTCGAACTTCAGGTCGACCATCGAGATGCTGAGCGAGGTCGGAGCGGCGGCAGCTGGCGCAGCCGGAGTCCCACCAGTCGCGACCGGAGTCCCGCTCTCGGGCGTCCCGGCGGCCGCCCCGGCGGCGGGCGTCCCGCCGGCCGCGGCTCCGCCACCGGCCGTAGCCGGAAGTGGGGCGGATGGGTCGACCGTGAGGACACCGATCATACCGGCCTGAGCGTGGCCTGGGACGGAACACTCGAGATTGTAGGTACCCGCCGGCAAGTTGACGGTCACGCTGCCGCTGTCGCCGCCGTTGAGGAGCGCTGTCTCAAGGCCCTGATCGATCACCACCCAGTTGTGCTGAAGGGCACCCTGGTTGTTGAGCGTGACCTGGATGTCGGTATCCGGGGGGATGCTGAAGCTGGGCGGATTGAAGGCAAGATCGACGGCGGCGACCTCTACGGTCGGCAGTGCGGCGGCGGCCTCCGGCGCTGCGTTCTCCGCGGCACCGCCGCCGGTCTGGCGCTGGGTGAAGGCGACGTTGGCGGTCGGGGAGGGCGGCGCGGGTTCGCCGGGGGTGCAGGCGGAGAGGATGGCGACGCCCGGGATACCGACCGCGAGCGTGGCGAAGGAGCGACGGGTCATCTTCCGGGACATGGGTGAGGCCTCCGTGGTCGGGTCGCGGCGGCGACGAACTCGCCGCGAGCGCCCCGCGCTGCTGTTTGGATCCTTGGGTGGATGGGACAGACATCGACCGCTGCTCGCACTGGCCGGCCTAGCGTTGGATCAAGCCGGACGGCCGGGAGCGGTGCCGAATCAACCCCTTAAGGATACCCGTAGTCAGCCTGGTTTACTGTCGGGAAAAGCCGCACAACACTAGATTGTGCGGACGTTGACCGCCATCGAACCGACTGGCAACCTGTCGGATGGCGTGCCTCATGCGGCACGATCTGGCCCGCCCTGGCAAGATCCCATAACGAGAGGCGGAAGTCGTCTGGATGGATGAGGATATCCGACCGAACCAGCAGCGAAGTATCACCAATGGCGACGTGATGATCTCGGTAACAGAGTATGGCGATGCGAACAGACCGGCTGTCATCCTGCTGCACGGGATCAGCAACCGGTCGGAGGCCTGGCTGCCGATCATCCCGGCACTGGCCGAGCCCTTCCGGGTCCTGGCGATGGATCTCCGCGGACACGGGCGTTCCGGGCACCCGGTCGCCGGGTATCGGCATTCCGACTACGCGTCCGACCTGCAGGCCGTCATCGCGGACTACAATCTCGCCGACCCGCTGATCGTCGGGCATTCACTGGGCGGGATCGTCGCACTGGACTGGGCAGTTGAGCATCCGGACGTGGCCGCGGCCATCGTCGCCGAGGACGTTCCCCTCTCGAGCGGACCGGGAGCGGAGGCGACATTCGCGACCTGGATCTCGATGAACCAGATGCCGTTCGAGGCCCTGCTCGCCCGGTATCGCGCCGACATGCCGCACCGTTCCGAGCAGCAGGTTCGGCGGCGGGCGGAGGCCATGGCGGGGACGGCCTCCGCCGTCTTCCATGAAGAACTTGCGGCTGCCCGCTCGGGCGCAACTGGCGACCAGACCGCGCGTCTGGCCGGAATCACGTCGCCAGTGCTGCTGATCCACGGCGACGTCGAGACGGGAGGGATGGTCCCGCCCGACGACGTCCGGAGGTTCGCCGAGACGGTTCCGAACGGGCGAACCGCACGGATCGCGCCGGGGACGCACTGGCTCCACCACGACCGGCCGGAAGATTTCCTCCGCCTGGTCGTTCCATTTCTGGAGCAGCATGCTCCCGCTCGCTGACCCTGGCGGCGAGTCCAGACGCTGACCGTCCGACCGGCCTGCGCACGGGCCGGTCGGATGGTCAGCGTGATTCAGGATCGACGTGCGGGTCCGGGTCAGCGGACTACCACATCCCGAGCTCGTCCTTGGCGTCCTCGCTCATCAGATCGGGCGACCAGGCGGGGCTCCAGACGAGTTTGACATCGACTTCGCCGATGCTTGGCAGATCGTTGAGCGCGTTGGTCACCTCCTGGACGATGACCGGTCCGAGCGGGCAGCCGAGTGAGGTCAGCGTCATCGTGACCAGCACGTCGCTGGCCTCCGAGACGTCGACGTCGTAGACGAGACCGAGGTCGACGATGTTGACGCCGATCTCCGGATCGTAGACGGTCTTGAGGCCTTCGCGGACATCGTCCTTCGAGAAGAGGGCGGACATGGGGCGTTTCTCCGGGTGGGAGCGGCTCGGGTGCGTAGCCGCGTCGAATGGTCTGTCGGGAAGGTGGACGAAGGTGACGCCTTAGGGTCGATCCTGAGGACAAGTGTACCGTGCGACCGAGTTCATCCTGGAAATAACGAGTCCATTCCGGATTTCACGATCGGACAGCGTGTTGGCGAGGGCGCATGGGAGTCGAACCCACCGGTGCCGGGCTGGCCGGCACCCACACGGTTTTGAAGACCGGGAAGGCCACCGGACCCCCTCCGCCCCCGGAATCTGCCAGGAGAAACAGTAGCAAAACTCCACGTTGCCTACCGGTCTGTGCTCTGTGCCATGAACTTTCGTGACATGCGGGGGCCACTCTGTACCCTATATTGAGCGAGTGTTGCCGAAACCCGCCTAGGTTCCGGCGTATGGGTCTGCTCATAACCTGGTGAGTGCCCGTCTCGTTCCCATCATCGTGAGGTCATCACGAAGAGAGGCAAGGTCCCGAATTGTCGCGTGGTCTGCTCCCGATTCTGCTCGCGGTCCTGCTGTCCCTGCCCGGTGTCATCCTCGAACTGTTCGCCCTCTTCGGCGGGGTCCACATCGAGGACTGGATCGCGGCGATCCTGTTCGGCGGCACGATCGTCGGCGGCGCGTTCCTGCTCTCCTGGGCGGCTGAGGTCCTGCAACTGGACGTCAGCGCCGGGCTCGCGCTCGCGCTCCTCGCCCTGATCGCCATCCTGCCAGAGTACGTCGTCGGCGCCACCTTCGCCTGGGAGGCGCCCGGCAATCCGGACAACGCCGAACTGGCCATCGCCAACATGACCGGCGCCAACCGGCTGCTGATCGGTCTGTTCTGGCCGCTGATCGTCGGCATCGTCTGGTTCCGGCAGCGGACCCGGGTCACCGAGCTCAATCGCGAGAACGGGCTGGAGATCATCGCGCTGCTCGCCGCGACGCTCTACGCCTTCGTCATCCCGATCAAGGGCTCCCTGACCTGGATCGACCTCGTGATCCTGGTCACCATCTTCGGCGTCTACCTCTCGCAACTCTCCCGGCTGCCGTCGCACGAGCCGCACCTCGTCGGCCCATCGAAAGTGATCGGAGCCTACCCCAAGGTCCAGCGTCGCGCGTTCATCGCGGTGCTCGGGCTGCTGTCGGCCGGCTTCATCCTGCTCGTCGCCCATCCGTTCGGTCAGGCGCTGGTCGCCTCGGGCCAGCAGTTCGGCGTCGACGAGTTCCTGCTGGTCCAGTGGGTCGCGCCAATCGCGTCCGAGGCGCCGGAGCTGGTCATCGTGACCCTGTTCGCCTGGCGTGGGGCGACGACGGCGGCCTTCGGGGCGCTGGTCTCGTCGAAGATCAATCAATGGACGCTGCTGATCGCGATGCTGCCGCTGATCTACGCGATCTCGGCCGGTGGCCTCGAGCCGATGAACTTCCCCACCACGGCCGACGACGGGCTGTTCACCTTCGCCGGGCAGGAGATCTTCATCACCGCCGCCCAGTCCCTCTTCGCCGTCGTCCTGCTACTGGACCTCCGGCTCGGGCTGCCCGGCGCGGGGATGCTCCTGGTCCTGTTCTTCCTCCAGCTGTCGGTGCCCGATCTCGGGATGGCCGTCGGGGTCACCTACCTCGTCCTGGCGCTCCTTGGCATCATCTGGTCGCGCCGGCACATCGTCCCGCTGTTCACCAACGTCCGGAGCTTTCTCAATGAGGCCGACGCCAGCAAGGCAAAGGCCGACTCCGAGAAACCGGTGACCGGTCCAGCCGATTAGTTCTGGTCGCTCCCACAGATAGGAATCGGCATGAATCGAGCGACCGGCGCTGGGAATCGCTTCCTGCGCCGGTCGCTCGTTTTGCAGTCTGGGTACAGGGACGGCGTCGTTCCGTAGGGGCGAAGTTTACGAGCCCAGCCGCCGCAGCGGCCGTCGCCGTCGGGAGAGACTACGCGACGCAACCCGCAGCGTCGCGATGGGCACAGGCGACAATCCCGATCCGCAAACGAGCTTCAATGCCACAGATCGAACGTGGTTGGACACGGACCCGGTTATCGCCGTGGGGGGAGATGGTCGCCGCGGCGGCTGGGCGGGGCAAGCCCACTCCCCTACGAACCGCCGCCGTTCCTTAGGGCCGGTTCACCTCCGCCGATAGCCCGTGCGTTTCGGCGCGGCGGTGTCCGAGTCCGGGTGTCCGGCGGCGCGGAGGGCGTCGAGGTCGGCCGCCGCGCCGCGGCCGGAGATCGAGATCAGCTTGTACTCATGGTTGAGGTCCCGGAAGAGGAACCCGTCGGAGATCAGTTGGTCGATCAGGTTGCCGACCTTGCTTGAGGAGACGTCCTTCATCACGCCGAACGACGCCGAGCGGTCGTCGCGGACACTGCTCTCGACCGAGCCGTTGAGCAGTTTCGTCAACCCGGTCTTGCCCATCGGGAAGGGCAGCGTCTTCGCGGCTTCGAGGACGTCAAGAGCGTCGCTGGCGGTCGTCCAGACCCGCTTGCCCCCGCCGCGCTCGGCCCGCTGCCCGGCCGCCGCGCCGGTGCAGACGTCGCAGGCCGTCCCGCAGGCGGGCAGGCGCTGGCCGAGGTGGGCGGCGATCGCCTGGTGGCGGCATCGGTTGCCGGCGGCGTACTCCATCATCTGCGCGACCCGTCGGACGGCCTCGGTCTGACCGCGGTGGAGGACGTCGGCCATCCGCTCCTTGACCGTGGCGTCGGCTGGCAGCAGTTCCAGGCAGACCACCCTGTTCCCTTCCCTGACCGAAAGTTCCGGCTCGCTCTCGAGGGTCTCGGTCAGAACGGTCGGGGTGATGCCGAGGGCGTTGCAGGCGACCAGCGTATCGAGGGAGCCGCCGGCCAGCCGGGAACCGTCCCACGACCAGCGGACATGCTCTCGCCACGGGATGCCGGAGGCGGATTCCGCCTCGGCGCTGAACCCCTCGTGGGGCTGGAGCGTGAATGCCATCGGGGCATCCGGATGCCGGCGGACGAGCCCGGCCTGGGCCAGCACGCCGAGCCCGACCCGTGGGTCGATGTCGCTGTCGACCTCGTGATTATCGGTGTCGACGCTGCCAGAAGGCAGGAGGTCGCGCGGGTCGACGATCGCCCAGCGGCCGGTCGCGCTCGCCCGCAGGTTCAGGTAGATCCTCCGCAGAACCGGGATCGGGATCTGGTCGCGGACGGAGTGCCGGGAGAGGTTGCCGGAGTCGTAGGAGCTGTAGAGCAGCACGCAGCGGGCCGGTTCGCCGTCGCGGCCGGCGCGGCCGCTCTCCTGGGCGTAGGACTCCAGCGAGCGCGGTGGGGCGAGGTGGACGATGAAGCGAACGTTGCTCTTGTTGACGCCCATCCCGAAGGCGACCGTGGCGGCGACGACGCGGGCCTGACCGGACATGAACATGTCCTGGTGGCGGGCGCGGGTCGCGGGGTCGAGGCCGGCGTGGTAGGGCACTGCGCTGACGCCCCGCTGCCGGAGCGAGTTGGCGAGCTTGTCGGCGTCGGCGCGGGAGCCGACGTAGATGATCCCGGCACCGCGCTCCTTCTGGCAGAGCTCCAGCGTCCGGCGGATCTTCTCCTCCCGGTTGGAGCATTCGTAGGCCGAGAAGAACAGGTTGGGCCGGAACAGGTTGACCGTCATCAGGTCGAGGGATCGGCCCAGCGCCTGGCCGATCTCGCCGCTCATCTTTCGCGTCGCCGTGGCGGTGATCGCGAGGACGGCCGGGTTGCCAAGCGCGGGCAGGACCTGCGGGATCTGGAGGTAGTCCGGCCGGAAGTCGTGGCCCCACATGCTGATGCAGTGGGCCTCGTCGATCACGACCAGGCTCGTCCCCGCCTGCCGCATGGCGTGGACGAATGCCCACTGGCGCAGGCGTTCCGGGGCGGCGTAGACGAGCTTGTACTGGCCGTTGGCGATCCCGTCGAGGACGGTCCGCTGCTCGGCCGGGCTCAGCGTGCTGTTGACGAGCGCCGTCCGCTCCCGGATCTCGTCCGGCAGCGTCTCGACCTGGTCCTTCATCAGCGCGATCAGCGGCGACAGGACGAGCGTGACACCGGGCAGGATCATGGCCGGGATCTGGAAGGTGAGCGACTTGCCGGCGCCGGTCGGCATGATCGCGATCGTGTCCTGGTGGTCGAGGACGTTGGCGATCACCGCCGCCTGGCCGGGCCTCAGGTCCGGATAGCCGAACGCCCGTCGCAGCAGCGCCAGCACCTCGGGGTGCTGCTCGGTCAGGTCGACCGGCGCCTCGACCGGCGCGACCTCCAGGTCGGACTCGTCGACCGGTCCGGCTAGCGCGGTCGCCGTGGGCCGGGTGACCTGTGGCGTCAGTTCCGACCGGGTCCGCGGCCACTCCGCCGGGAGCTCGCTGGTCGATGGGGGCTCGATGACGTCGGGAACGGGCAGCCCGAGCCGGGCGAGGATCGGTTCCTGAACCGCCCGGTCACGCTGCCGGCGGGACTGGAGGCTCCGGGTCTCGAACTCCTCGCCCAGCGAGGCCGCCAGATCGGCGCGCCCCAGCCCTGCGGCCACCGTCGATGCCTGCCTGAGCGACAGCCCCTCGCCCGCGGCGCGGAGCCGCAGCGCATCATCCAGTTGCCGGGCGGCACCGTCGCTGTCTTCCCGGTCGATGGCGACCTGCGCCAGACCGAGCCGGGCGGACGTATTGTTGGGGTCGGCCGAGATCTCCGCCTCGTAGTGCGCGGCCAGCGCCCCGTGGTCACCGGCCGCTCGGGCGACTTCGAGCTGGAGGGCCTGGACGGACCGGAGTTCGGGCGACGCCGCCACGACATCGGCCGTGATCCGGCTGGCCTCCGGGAGCTCGCCGGTACTCAACAGGGCGAGGGCGAGCCGGACCGACGCCGTCGCCGATGGCCGGCTCTCGGCCCGCTGCCGAAGGAGGGCGACAGCCTCGTCGTTCCGACTGGCGGCCATTAGCAGGGCCGCCCGCTCCTCCTGCCCCTTGACGCTCGGACCGCTGATCGACTCGATCAGGTCCAGCCAGCGAGCAGCCTCGGCCAGCGCCCCCCGCGAGCGCAGGTAGCTCGCCCAGGTCCAGCGCTGGTCGGACGTCATCCGACGGGCGTCGGACAGGCTGATGCCCGCCGGTTCATCACCGGCGGGCGATTCGGGGGAGTAAGATGTTCGGGAAGTGGCGGCGACCACGCGCGGCTCCTGAGGTGTCCGTACAGAACGTGTGTTTTCCCATTATACCCGGTCCGGTCTGGTTCCGATCCGGTCTCGAGAAACCGTTCTGACGATGCTGGAGTCGACCGGACCGGTTCGGACGAGACGGCTCGCCGCCGAAACGACAACCCGCCGTCATCGTTTGGCGATAGTTGTCGGGTCTACTTGGGCCAGGCAGCGAACGAACCCGTTGGCTTGGGGTTCCGGGACCTGTCAGGGAATCCGACACCCCGCAACGTCGATCATCCAGGACCTCCGTAACAGGATCGGCCACGCGGATGAGGTGAGAGGAAGCACGGGCATGAACGTCGATGATCGGACGAAGGGCGCGATGTCGCTCTGGGAGCAGACCAGGACGCAGCGCTGGGCGCTCGTGATCGGTCTCGTGATCGGCGTCGTCCTCGGGGCGGCCGTCGCGATCCTGTTCCGGCCGCTGATCATCGCGATCGTGGTCATCCTGCTGGCGCTGCTGGTCTTCCGGTTCGTCCGGGGAATGCAGCGGCGCGGACAGGGCGCTGGCGATGGACCGCCGGTCCGGGGCATGGTCATCACCGGTCGCTACTCTGAGCCGGCGACGCCGGCCCGGGCCGATGCCTTCGAGTCGCCGCTCGACGACACCGTGCCGGCCGATCCCGCTGGCAGGGTTTCCCGCGACCTGCGCCGGGGACCCGAGTATGATGCCGAGATCGACGCGATCCTCGCGAACATCGACCGGCAGATCGGTCAGGAGGGCGTCCGCCCTCCGGGCCGGGCAACCCGTCCGGCGTCCCGTCCCCGGTCGGAAGCGGCGCCGTCCTCGCCTTCCTCGTCTGAGGTTCAGGACGCGGACTGGCACGACCGGTAGCCCCTGAGTCGCAAGACAGGCGGTCGGGCGTCGGGGATCACGGCGCCCGATCGCCGCTGACATGCTGCCCTGGTCGACCATTCCCCACACCGCGACCGGAGGCAGCGTTCCTGGACACGCTACAGCTCATCCTCACGCTGACGGTCGTCACCTTCGCGCTCGGTGTCCTGCTTGGGTTCGTAGGGGCTGGCGGGGCCGGTCTCGTCGTCGCGTTGCTCTCGACCGGCTTCGGCCTGCCGATCCATGAGGCGATCGGGACCGGGCTCGCGGCGATGTTCTTCACGGCGGTCGCCGGCGCCTGGTCGCACTACCGCGAGGGCAACGTCGCCCCGCGGGCCGGGATCGTCGTCGGCGTGGCGGGTATCGCCGGGGCGGTCGCCGGGGCGTCGCTGAGCCAGGGCCTCCCCGAACAGGCGCTGACGATCGCGGCCGGGCTCGGGCTGTGGGCGCTGGCGGCGGTGGTTTGGTTCCGGACCCGGTACGCCGCCCTGATCGTCCCGCCGCCCGGCGAGCGGATGCCCGATCTTGCTCCCGATCGCCGGCTGCCCTCGGTCGGGCTCGGCGTCGTCGGGGGTGGGCTCTCGGCGCTGCTCGGCGTCGGGATGTCGCCGTTCCTCCAGCTCGGGCTGCTCGTCGTCGCGAAGCTTCAACTGCGACAGGCCGTCGGCACGACGATGTTCGTCCTGATGTTCGTCAGCTCCAGCGCTGCCCTGACCTTCCTCGTCGCCGGCAACGTCTCCGGCCCGCACCTCGTCGGGACGGTCGTCGGCCTCTCGTCCGGCTCCTTCATCGGCGCCCGCTACACCCGCCGGGCGCCCGTGATCGTCCTCCGGGTCGCCCTTGTCGCGACCCCGGTCTTCGCCGGTGCCCTGCTGCTCAGTAATGTCAACTGATCGGTTCGGTCCATCCAACCGCCGAGGAGTGTGATGGTTGAGATTCCCGCCGCGTTCGCCGCCAGGATCGAGCGGGCCGTGGGACCAGCCGGCACGGCGTGGCTTGCGGAACTGCCCGGCCGGTTCGCCGCGATGATCGAGCGGTGGGGTCTGAAGGTCGAGGGTGCTCCGCGCCACGGCGCCATGTCGCTCGTCCTGCCGGTGAGCCGGGGCGGCGAGCTCTTCGCGCTCAAGGTCGCCTGGCTCAACGAGACGACGACCGATGAAGCGGCGGCGCTCCGGTGGTGGGACGGACGGGGCACGGTCCGGTTGATCGACTCGCTTCCAGAGGAGGGTGTCCTGCTGCTGAAGCGGCTCGACCCGGATCGAACGCTCGCCTCGGCCGGTCTCGACGAAGCGGCGACCGTCACGGGCGAACTGATCCGGCTCCTGGCGATTTCGGTCGGCCCACCGATGCGGACCTTCTCCACCGAGATCAGCGGGATCCTTGAGTGCATCGAGTTCCGGTGGATGGCGCAGGGGACGCCATTCGATCGCGGGACGCTGGACCGCGTCCTGGCGATTGCACGGTCCCTGCCTACCGACGCCGATCATCACATGGTCAATCGCGACCTCTGGGATGACAACGTGCTGGCGGCAACGCGGCGACCGTGGCTCGTCATCGACCCGCAGCCGATCGCCGGGCCGCCCGAGTACGCGGTCGCTCCCAGCCTTCTGCGCCGGCTCGACCAGATGGCCGATCCTGATGACCTGGACCGATTCGTCGCCCGGGTCTGCCGCGCCGGTGCTCTGGACCGTGAGCTTGCCATCGCTGGCGCGGTTGTCCGGATCGCTGACTACTGGCTGTGGGCGCTGGAGACTGGTCTGACCGATGACCCGAAGCGATGCGGTCGAATGTTGGGGTGGTTGACGAGATCGGTCAACGGTCGATTCGCCGATCTGCCTTGATTCGGGCTGGATACTGATGTCTCACGGTCCCGATTGCGGGACAGGTCATCGGAGGAAGGATGAATGATTGCCGGTCAGGAGCAGGTTGAGATGATCGATGTGCCGACCACATTTGCGGACCACATCATCCGGGTCTATGGTCAGGCCGGCGCGGAGTGGCTGGAGACGCTCCCGAACCGGTTCCATCGTCTCCTGAGCGACTGGCGCCTGGTTCCTGACGGACCGCCAAGTCATGGTGGGAAGGCGCTCGTTCTCCCGGTGCTGGCCGCGGGCCAGCCAGCCGCGCTCAAGGTTTCCTGGCTGAATCGGTCGACCCGCGCCGAGGCCGTCGCTCTGCGGTACTGGGACGGGCGGGGAGCCGTCCGGGTCCTGCGAAGCGATTCGACAACCGGCGCGCTCCTGCTCGAGCGGCTCGACTCAGCCCGCACGATGGCTGACCTGTCGAACGATGAAGCGGCGAAGGTGGCCGGCCAGATCATCCGTCGGACGGCGATCCGGGCCATGCCGGAGCTTCCGACGGTGGCGGCTCAGGTGAGCGAGATCGTGTCGCTGTCACCGAGCTACTGGGAGCGGGCCGGTCGGCCATATCCGCGTCAGTTGCTCGACCGGGTCCTCGCCCTGGCCGGCAGTCTGCCAGCGTCGACGAATCTCCGGATGGTGAACTGCGACCTGTGGGATGGCAACGTGCTTGCCGCGGCCGAGGGCGACGACCGGTGGGTCATGATCGACCCAACGCCACTGGCGGGCGATCCGGAGTACGGCCTGGCACAGGTCCTCTGGCATCGTGCGGACCGAATCGACACGCCTGTTGCACTTGACCGCTTCATTGGGATTCTCTGCGAGGTCGCCGGACTCGACCGGGAGCTGGCGTGGTCATGGTCGATCGTCCGGACCGCTGACTTCTGGCTCTGGACACTCGATCATGGCATGCCACGTCACGCAGTTGGTTGTGAACGACTCCTGAACTGGTTGACAGCAGACGGTTGAACGGTTTCACGGACAGGTGCTCGCACCCCATGACGGCGGACCCAATTTGTTCACGAGACGATGACGCTAAACCACCTCGGCACGCCAGATCGGGCGGGTCAGGCAGGTCGGGCCGCCGGAGCGGTTGTGGCTGATCTCCTCGCCGGCGTAGGTCAGGATCTCGACGCCCTCGGCCGCAAGGCGCACCCGCGAGACCGGGTTGGGCTCCAGCATCACGACGACACCGGGCCGGATCGTCAGGACGTTGCAGCCCTGCGAGGCAAACTCGTCGTCCGGGATCTCGACCAGCCGCCAGCCGCGCTCGCCCAGGAGCTGGACGAACGGGACCGGCATCAGCTTCGGGTAGCCGATCGCCAGATCCCCGGCGACCGGGCTGATGAGTGACAGCAGGTGGAGGCACTCGTCCGGACCGTTCCAGTGAGGGAGGGGCACCGGGATGACCCCGATCTCCCGTTCGGCCGCGGCGAAGATCCGCTTGAGCTGGTGGATGCCGGCCATGTTGGTCCGGTAACCGACACCGACGGCCAGCGTCGTGTCGTCGATCCACATCGTGTCGCCGCCTTCGACCGTGCCGGGGTCTTCGATCCGGCCGATGATCGGGATGCCGAGCGCGTTATAGAGCTGTTCGGCGAGGGCCGGCTCCTCCCGCCGGGCGTGCTTGCCCATCCGGAGGATCACCGCGCCGGCGTCGGTGATGATCGAGGGGTCGTAGGGAAAGATCACGTCGTGGCGGCCGGGCGTCGCCCCGTCGGGGACGATCACCTCGACCCCCTGCGCCGTGAGTAGATCGCGCAGCGCCCGATGCTCCGTCGCGGCCAGCGGCCCGTCCATTGGATGGAGGTAGTCGAACTCCCGCCATGCACCCGGCCGTTCGACCGGAGGTGGCGTGCGCATGACCACCGTGCGAAGCTGGGCCGTCATCGTCTGGCCGCCGTAGCGGGTCGCGGTCGTTGCCATGGATCGAATACCTCCGGGCGGGGCTCTGGGCATTGGCTCGTCTTGGCTTGGGGCGGAACGCATGGTCTCGGTGGCCGCGATCATAACAGTTGAACCGTCGATGTCCGCTCGGTTTGCAGGAAGGATCTGATCCGATGCGGGTGGCCTGGTTCGACCCGTTCTCCGGCGCCAGCGGCGACATGGTGCTCGGCGCCCTGATCGACGCCGGGCTGTCGATCGACCTGCTCCGGGAGGAACTGACGAAACTGGACCTGATTGGCTACCAGATCGCCGCCGAGCGGACGACGGACCGGGTCATCGCCGGGACCCGCTTTCGGGTCGAGGTCGAAGCCGGCCAGCACACCCAGCGGCGCTGGGCCGACATCCGAACCCTGATCGAGGACAGCCGCCTGGCCGACCACGTCCGGTCCGCCGCGCTCTCGGTCTTCGGGAGCCTGGCCGCATCCGAGGCCGAGATCCACTCCGAGCCGGTCGATCAGGTCCATTTCCACGAGGTCGGCGGCGTCGACGCCATCGTCGACATCTGCGGCGCGTGCATCGGTCTCGATGCGCTCGGCGTCGCGGCCGTCCATTCCGGGGCACCGCACCTGGGCCGCGGGATGGTCCGGACGCAGCACGGACTGTTGCCGATTCCGGCGCCGGCGACCGCCCTGCTGATGGCCCGCTCGGCGTCGCCGATCGCCGCCCCGCGGCCCGAGATGGAAGCTGTCGACGCCGAGCTCCTGACCCCGACCGGAGCGGCGATCCTGACGACACTGGCGACCTTCAGCCGGCCGGCGATGGTCCCGGCCCGAATAGGCTACGGCTACGGGACGAAGGTCCTGCCCTGGCCCAACGCCCTCCGGGTGGTCCTCGGCGACGTAGCTGATGCAGAAGCGGTAAACGGATCGGATGACGAGGTCCTGATCGAGACAAATCTTGACGACATGAACCCGCAGTTCTACGAACTGCTGGTCGAGCGGCTCCTGGCGGGCGGAGCCCACGATGTCTGGTTGACACCTGTCCAGATGAAGAAGGGACGGCCGGGAACCGTGGTCAGCGTGATTGCGGCGGTCGCCCACGCCGACGCGATCGAGGCGCTGATCTTCGCGAATTCCCCGACGCTGGGCGTCCGCCGGACTGCGATCACACGGATGAAGGCACCCCGGCGGCTGGTTTTGGTGACGACCCGTTGGGGCGATGTCCGCCTCAAGTTGCGGGGCGTCGACGGTCGGGTCGCCAACGCGGTCCCGGAGTACGACGATGTGGTCACGATTTCCCGCACGGTCGGTATTCCGGTCGCGGCCGTCTGGGACGAGGCGCATCGCCTCGGAGAAGCGCAGGTTGGGCGGCTCTGGGCGGAGATCGAGTCGTTGGCGTAGAACGTTTGCGATGTTTGATGAGTAAATCGGTATGACACGAGCCGGCACATTGGTCGGCTTCATTCGACCAGAATGCAAGTGCGCAAAATGTGTCGCAATTCCGGCTCCGGTTTTCATATTGATGGCTGTGACATATAGGAAACGACCAATTGCTTCGGAGAGTTGGTATAGTGCCGTCACTGGAGAGTAGGCCGTGGCTGGCGGAACTCTCCTGCCGGACGGTTCGGCCACTGACCCGGTGGTCAGCCCGAGTTCCAGAGACCGTGGAGGTCAACAACACATGGGGATCGGGATCCGTGACCGTTCCGGGTGGAATCGGTCTGGTGTCTTTGCGGTATCGTCGGGTTCATCTCTGGCTGGGGTGAACCTGGAGCGGTCTCGGGGCCCAGGACGCGTCGTCCGGCTCAGGCTGGCACTCGTTCTGCTGTTCGGGGTCGTGCTGGGGAGCGGACTCGCGTTCCCTAGCGACGCGTCGGCGGAAGGAATCTGGGTTCAGGTGGCCACAGATGTGGTCAACGTTCGGGAGACGCCCAACGGCGTGATCATCGGGCAGGCGTCGTGGGGTCAGTCGTTCGAAGTGGTCGGGGGCCCGACTCCCGATAATTGGTACAAGATCGACTACTACGGTGTCCATGGCTTCGTCCTGGGCGATTTCCTCGGCGCCGGCGGGGATGGCGGCGCCACTGGGTCGGACGTGGCTCCTGCCGCCGCGACGGCGGCAGGATCGGTCGGATCGGTCGGTGGCGAGCGCTGGGTCGATGTCGACCGGAGCTCCGGGCTGGTCACGCTCTACGATGGCGATGTCGCGGTCGTGCAGGTTTGGGCGGCGATGAGTTCCGATCAGTCCGAGAGCGGATTCTGGGCGACGGCCAACGGTTCCTACCGGGTCTTCGCGAAGGAAGGCGCCCTGCACTACACCCCCTATGGCAAGGCCTGGATTCGGAATTACGTCGCCTTCGACCCGGCACGGGACAACGGTTTTCACTCCTACTCGCTGGAGAGCTGGGGCGCCCTGGCAAATGCCTATAACGCGCCGACTGGCGGCTGCGTCGCCCTCGATCTCTGGGCCGCGCAGTACCTGTTCGACTTCGTCTCGATCGGGACGCGCGTCGAGGTCCACTGGTAGGCCTGTCCGTTGACGTAAGACTCCACCGAGCGTCCCACTCCGGCCGGAGTGGGACGCTCGGTGCGTTGGGTTCAAAACCCGCATGGTAGGGTTCGTTCTATAGCTGCTCTTTCGTAGGCGGCTGCTGTGATGTGTTCCCCTCCGTCGAACCATGAGAAAAGGCGCCGATGTCAGTCGATCTGTCCACGTCGAGAAACCTCGGTCCTGACGAGAGCGAAGAGGCTGATCTCGATGGCGGGACCGTCGCGCTTTCGGTTCCCGTAGCGTCCACGCCAACGGGTCGGCCAAGTGCCGCACCGTCCGCGCTGAGCGCCGAGGCCGCCGCGGAGATCGACGACTTCGCCGCGCAGTACCCGTTCGCGCTGGACGCCTTCCAGATCGAGGCGATCGGCCACTTCCTCCGCGACGAGTCGGTCCTCGTCGCGGCGCCGACCGGCAGTGGCAAGACGGTCGTCGGCGAGTTCGGGATCTACCACGCGATCAAGGGAACGGGCCGCGTCTTCTACACGACCCCGATCAAGGCGCTGAGCAACCAGAAGTTCCGCGACCTGCGCCAGGTCTACGGAAACGACGTCGGGCTTTTGACCGGTGACGTCTCCGAGAACCGTGATGCCCGCGTCCTCGTGATGACGACCGAGATCCTGCGCAACATGCTCCTCCAGACACCGTGGGAGATCGACGATGTCCGCTGCGTGATCTTCGACGAGGTCCACTACCTCGCCGACCGCGACCGCGGCACGACCTGGGAAGAGGCGATCATCCTCTGCCCAGCCCACGTCCAGTTCATCTGCCTGTCGGCGACGGTCAGCAACGCCGGCGAGATCGCCGACTGGATCACCCACACCCACCGCCCCATCCGCCTCGTCACCCATCTGCGCCGCGCCGTCCCGCTGGCGCTGGAGTACTTCGTCGACGGTGAGCTCGAAGTCGTCGTCGACCACCACGGCAAGACGGTCAACGACTTCTCCCGGCCCAGCGGCGGCACGAGACAGGACCGGCGGATGCAGCGCCGCGGCGGTCCCGGCGGGCCGAGCCGGACCCCGCGCTTCAGCCGTGAGCGGGACGAGCCGCAGCCGCGTGAGATCATCGACGTCCTGGCCGAGCAGCGCCGCCTGCCGGCGATCTACTTCCTGTTCAGCCGCAACGACTGCCAGAAGTACGCCGAGGGTCTGGCTGCCGCCCGGCCGACGCTGGCGACGCCCGAGCAGGTCGCTCGGATCGATGAGATCGTCGCCAACCACCTCCGCGAGCTCCGGCCCGAGGACTTCGCGCTGGAGCAGGTCAGGACCATCACTTACCTCGTCCGGAAGGGGATCGGCTTCCACCACGCCGGACTACTGCCGATCCTGAAGCAACTGGTGGAGGTCCTGTTCGGGCGCGGGCTGATGCAGGTCGTCTTCGCGACCGACACGCTCGCGCTGGGCGTCAACATGCCGGCCCGGACCGTGGTGATCGGCCGCCTGTCGAAGTGGGACGGTCGCCAGCGCCGCCTGTTGATCCCGAACGAGTTCCAGCAGATGGCGGGCCGGGCCGGACGGCGTGGGATGGATCGCTTCGGCCACGTCGTCGTGCCGTTCTCACCGTTCGTGCCGTTCCGGGAGATGCTTCAGATTGCGACCGGGCCACTGCTGCCGGTCCGGTCCGCCTTCGCGATCCGCTACAACACGGTCCTCAACCTCTGGGATCCGCCCGAGGGCGAGCGGGTCCGCCAGCTCCTGCAGGAGAGCCTGGCCGAGTACCAGAGCAACCAGCGGGTCCGGCAGGTCGAACGCGACTTGCTCGAGATCGGCGGCGACATCGTCGCCGCCCAGCAGGCGATGTCACCCCCATACGACGAGACCGAGGGCTTGCTGTCCGGCTACCGTGGGCTGGTCGCAGCGCTGACCGACGTCCAGGGCCGGCTCCGCTCCGTGCAACTCGATCTTGAGGTCGCGACGGCCACGCAGCAGGACCGGCGACCGTGGACCGAGCCGGGTCGTTACGTCCTCCGGCGCCTGCTCCGGCAGGAGGAGCCGGGCCTGGTCATGCACGACCGGACGCGGGGCTGGGGTGTCTCGGCCGGTCGTGGGACGGCCGGTGGGGCCGGATTGTTCCTGTTCGGCGACCGGATCGAGGTCGTCCCGGAGTACCGTGACATCGACTTCCTGCCGGACGGCGCCCGCGTCGACCTGCCGGATGAGCTGATCGAGCCGCCCGAGGACGTCCGCCACGCGACCGAACTCGTCAGCCGGGCGACGCTCGACGCCATCGCCAGGGAGATCGCGTCACTGGAGTTGCCGGACCTCGACGCCCGGCTGGCGGAGTTCCAGCGGGAGGAGGGTGCGCGGCTGGAGCGGCGCCGGTTGGAACTGACCGCCCAGGTCGCGGCGCTCGACGAGGAGACGCGGGACCTGACGGAACTGAGGAACTCGCACCCGGTCCACGATCGCGGCACCCGCAAGCGCCTCCAGGCCAACCTGGCGCAGGTCGACCGGCTGTACCAGGAGCAGGCGTCCTTCAACGAGCTCCTCCGCACCGAGCAGCAGGCCGAGGAGGCGCGGGTTCGCGGCGTCATCCGCGGCATCCGGGACGTCCTCCACCGGTTCGGCTACCTCGACCAGGGTTTCCCGACCGGCAAGGCCGACATGCTGGCCGGCATCTTCGACAACGACGGCGTCATCCTCTGCGAGATGATCGTTCGCGAGTGGCTGGACAAACTGCTGCCCGAGGACCTGGCCGAGCTGTTCTCGTGGTACTGCTTCGACCGAGACTCCCGCTTTACCAACGGCTACACGCTCTCACCGGCGATCGACCGGCTGCGGCTCAGGATCGACGAGCTTGAGCGGGATGTGCTCGAGGAGGAGCACGCCCACGACCTGTTCATCTCCGGCGGCCACAACACCGCCTTCTACGGGGCGGTCCGGGCCTGGTGCCTCGGCGCGACGATGGTCGAGATCGGCGAGACGATCGAGCTGAGCGAGGGTGACCTCGTCCTGACGTTCAACAAGACGATCGACCTGATGCGGCAGGTCCGCGACATGCTGCGCGACGTCATCGAGAACCACCCGCTGATCCCGCTGCTGCGCCAGGCCGAGCGGCTGATGCGCCGCGGCATCGTCGAGCAGTCCCTGACCCTCGGCTTCGCTCCGGAGGATCACCTGGAAGTGCCAATCGAAGGCGCCGTGGATGCCGAGATGACGCCGGCCATCGAAGCGCCGTAGCTTCTCAACCGTTGGTCGTGGCACACGACCAACGGTTGAGCGCGGCATGCGTCCGTAGGGTCATCCGCTTGGGGTGACTCTGCGTCACAGTGTCGCTTCGCGTCACTCCCTGGCCAGTGCGATGCAGGCGTCAAGATCGTCCAATAATGCGTCGATTGAGGGGAGAAGCACTTCGGCCGGGTTGCCGCCAGCGGCGACGATGTCGCGGATCTTCGCTTCAAGGTCGGCCGGGCGGTTCGGGCAGCGGACCTCCGCGAAAGCGACGAGGCGCTTCTCGCCGGGGTGGAAGGCGAGGTTCAGGGCGAATAGGACGTCCCAGAACGACGCCAGCAGCGCCGTCGTCCTGTGGGCGACCGAGTTGACGTCATCGCGGTGGATCGCCGAGGCGATCTGGTCGCGGTAGCTGGCGTGGGTCGAGCGGAGGATGGGGTGGTTCTTCGCAATGATGGCGTCCCGGAGCTCGGGCGGGTAGGGCTGCCGAGAAGTCGCCTGGAGCCCGGCGTACCAGCCGGTCGGGTCGGCCAGCGCGATGCTGTCCCGGATGCTGTCGACGAGACAGGAGGTGTAACCGATCGAAGCCCGGTGCTGGGTGAGCACGCGCTCATGCTCGGCGACGATCCAGGCGGGTGAGCGGTGCATCGCCTCGATCTGAACGCCACTGGTTGCGTCGATCCAGACGTCCTCGGTCTCCCAGAACTCCCGGTCGATCTCGATGTCGCGGCCACCGGCAGATTCGATGGCTGCCAGGCGAAGCATCGGCGGCGGTGGGCGGTCGGCGTAGACGTACAGGTCGATGTCGCCGGGAGCGTTGAGCACCATGTCAGGTGTCCCGAGGGCGACCCGGCCGAGCGAGCCGCCGAGCGCGACCGCCTGGACACCGGGGACGGCGATCCAGCGGTCGGCGACGCGTCGAGCGCTGGCGACCAACTCATCGACGGGTAACGTCATGGGATTGCTCCTGTGCATCCGTCTCATACGACAACGGCCGCGAACCGCATCATGCAGTCGCGGCCGTCGGTGTTTGAAGCGTCTGCCGGACGGCTACTCGACGAACGTCGCGTCCAGGGTGATCTCGGCGTTGCCCATGAACAGCTTGCTGATCGGGCAACTCGCCCGCGCGGTCTCGGCGGCGGCGAGGAAGGCGTTCCGGTCCAGACCCGGGACGGAGCCGGTCAGCTTGAGGTGGGAGTAGGCGACCCGAAAGCCGTTGCCGCTCGGTTCCGGCTCGAGCCCGACGGTCGAGGTGACCGTCAGCCGCGAGGGCGGCGTGCCCGATCCGGAGAGGTCGAACGACAGGGCCATGCCGTAGCAGCCGGCGTGGGCTGAGGCGATCAATTCCTCCGGCGACGTGTTGCCGTTGGGCTCCTCGAACCGCGATGGGGCACTGATCGTCAGATTCGAGATCGCGCCGCTGCCGACGTTGAGTGTGCCCTGACCCTCCGCGCCGCTTCCCTCCCAGACCACGGTTGCCGTTCGCTCGATATCCGCTGCCATTCTGATTCTCCTGGGGTTGTGTCCGGTCAGGACTGAGATGACGAAGCGGTCCACAGGCGGTTGACGGCGGACCATCAATCGTTGCTCTGCGAGCGCATGGACGTTGCCAGCAGGCGGAGCGAGTCGACACTGGGCCACCCTATGTCCCCATTGACTGAGATCCTGGTGGAGAAGAACGAGATCGCGGACTCCGGAATGGATGATGACGGAGCGAATGGATTGGGGACGCTAACGTGACAGAGCAATGGACCTGCTGCCCGGTTGTCGAACTGCGCCGCTACACGCTGCACCCTGGCGGACGCGAGGTCCTGGTGGACCTGTTCGAGCGAGAGCTGATCGAACCGCAGGAGGCGGTCGGGATGCGCGTTATCGGTCAGTTCCACGACGCGGGTGACCCTGACCAATGGGTCTGGCTACGCGGCTTCGCCGACATGGTGGCTCGACGCGTGGCGCTGGAGTCGTTCTACACCGGTCCGGTCTGGCGGCGGCACCGGAACGCGGCGAACGCGACCATGATCAGTTCCGACAACGTCCTGCTCCTGCGGCCCGCCCGACCCGAGTGGGCGTTTGCCGCCTCCATCGTTCCGACGGGAGAGGACGATCCGGAGCTCCGGGAAGGGCCGGTGGTAGCGACGATCTGTCTTTTGAACGCCCCTGCCGATGATGACCTGCTTGCCCTGGTCGAATCGGATCTGGTGCCGGCATTGGCTGGTGCCGGCGCCGAGTTGATCGCGTGTCTCGTAAGTGAACCGTCACCAAATTCCTATCCGGACCTTCCGGTCCGCCAAGGAGTGCGGGCGCTGGTCTGGCTGGTGAGGGAAGCGGCGGGTGGTGGCGGCAATCCCCTCGACGTCGAGGCATGGGGGGTGCCGGCCGGGGCCACTCGACTTGTCGCCGCGCTGAACGAACGACTCGCCGAGCCCGTCGAGACGCTGATCCTGTGGCCGACGCCTCGCTCTGCGCTTCGCGGGTAGCCCCAAGTGCCCGCGACCGTTCGTTACGACGGGGACGGGGACGGGGACGGGTCGAGGTAGACGGTCTTGATCTGGGTGAAGAACTCGCGGGCGGCCTTGCCCTGCTCGCGGCTGTAGGAGCTACTGCCCTTGTAGCCGCCGAACGGGACCTGCGGCTCCGCCCCGGCCGTCTCGCTGTTGACGTGCACGATGCCGGCCTGGATCTCCTGGACGAACCGGAGCGCCCGGGTCAGATCGCGGGTGAACAGCGAGGCCGAGAGCCCGTAGCGGACGTTGTTGGCGACGCTGATCGCCTCGTCCATCCCGTCGACCGGGATCACCCCGAGGACCGGGCCGAACAGCTCGTCCTGCCCGAGGGTCGAGGTCGGCGAGACGTCATTGAACAGCGCCGGGGCGATGAAATGGCCGCGGGCGAGGCCGTCGCCGTCCACCCGCGTGCCGCCGACCAGCAGCTCGGTGCCCTCGCTCCGGGCCCGCTCGACGCCGTCAGCGACGTTCTGCGCGGCGGCGGCGTTGATCAGCGGGCCGACCTGGGTCGCGCCGTCCAGCCCGTTGCCGACGGTCAGGGCGCCGATCTTCCGCGCCAGCCGCTCGGTGAACTCGGCCGCGATGTGGCGGTCGACGATCGCCCGGCTGGTCGCGGTGCACTTCTGGCCGGTGCTCATCATCGCGCCGTTGATGACCTGCGTCAGGGCGTGGTCGAGATCGGCGTCGGCGAGGACGATCGCCGGGTTCTTGCCCCCCAGCTCCAGCTGGACTTTCTTGGCGTGGGCCGTTGCCAGTTGCTGGATGTGCCGTCCGGTCGCGTCGGAGCCGGTGAAGGAGACCGCGACCGAGCGCTCGTCGGTGATGAGCCGGTCGCCCAACGCGCTGGCGCTGCCCGTCACGGCGTTGAGGACCCCGGCCGGCAGCCCGGCTTCGACCAGGCACTCGGCCAGCCGGATCGTGCAGAGCGGCGCGTCGCTGGCCGGCTTGATCACGACGGCGTTGCCGTAGGCCAGCGCCGGGACCAGTTTCCAGGCTGGGATCGCGATCGGAAAGTTCCACGGCGTGATGATCGTGATGACGCCGAGCGGCTCCCGGAGGGTGTACAACATGGTGGTCGGGTTGGCTGAAGGGTAGTTCTCACCGCTCGGTTGCGAGGTCTCCCCGGCGAAGTAACGCAGGATGGCGACGGCCCGCATCGTCTCGCCGGTCGCCTCCCTGAGGGTCTTGCCCTCCTCGCGGGTCAGCTCGCGGGCGACGGACTCGGCCCGGCTGGCGAGGATCTCGGCCGCCTTGTAGAGGATGTTGCCGCGAGCGACGCCGGGCGTGCGGCGCCAGCCGGGGAAGGCGGCGGCTGCGGCGGCGAAGGCGGCGTCGAGGTCGCGGTCGTCCGAGGCGGCGTGGTGGGCGACGACGTCGTCTGTGTCGGCTGGGTTGCGGTTCTCGAAGGTCTGGCCGGACGTGGCCGGCTGCCAGACACCGTTGATCAGGTTGCCAGGCGCCGGGATGGTTGCGGTCGTCGTCACGGGGCGTTGCTCCTCTTGGGATGACGGTCCGGAGAATTGGCGTTACGAGGCGGACCATGTTGGCCGGCTGTTTTCCGGGAAGATCGTACCCTGTTCGCAGGTGAAGGGCCGGCGCTGGCTCGTCAGCTGCCAGGATCAGTATCAACCGATGGGTTGATTGCCGTCGCACCGGTCGGCTATCGGTGAGGGATGCTTCGGACGATGCCGGGTGACTCTGCCCTGACCGATCATTGACACATCACGCCGCCGAACGCGATGGCGGGAGCGAAGTGAGTGGGCAAGCAGGCGAGGACGCAAGGATGTCAGCCCGGAACGACACCGCGATCACCGTCGAGCATCTCCGCAAGGTCTACGGCGGCCACACCGCCGTGGAGGACGTCTCCTTCACTGTTCGTCAGAACGAGATCTTCGGCATCATCGGCCCCAACGGGGCCGGCAAGACGACGACGGTGGAGACGCTGATCGGGCTCCGGCAGCGGGACGGCGGAAACGTCGTGGTCCTGGGCCTTGACCCCGGCAGAGACCGCTTCCATCTGCGCGACCGGCTCGGCGTGCAATTGCAGGAGGCGGCCCTGCCGGAGCGGATGACCGTCCGGGACGCGTTCGCCCTCTACAGTGCCCTCTACGAGAACTCGGTCCCCTGGGAACCGCTGGCCGAGCGCTGGGGGATCGCCGGGAAGCGGACGACCGCTTTCGGCAAGCTCTCGGGCGGCCAGAAGCAGCGCCTGTTCATCGCCTTGGCGCTGCTCAACGACCCGGAGATCGTCATCCTCGACGAGCTAAGCGCCGGGCTCGATCCGCAGGCGCGGCGCAATTCGTGGTCGCTGGTCCGGGACATCCGAGACGCCGGCAAGACCGTGATCCTCGTCTCGCACTTCATGGATGAGGCCGAGGCGCTCTGCGACCGGATCGCCGTGATCGACCGGGGCCGGGTCGTCGCGCTCGACACCCCGGCCAATCTGCAACGCGGCACCGACACGCAGCCCCGCCTGCTCTTCACCGCGCCCGAGGGAATCGATCTGGCCCGGCTTGAGGGTTGGCCCAGCGTCGAGGCCATCGAGCGAAACGGGTCGACCGTCATCATCACCGGGCAGGGCTTTCTCATGGCAGAGGTCGCCGACGCCCTGCGAGAGCAGGGGCTGGCGCCGCCGGACCTCCGAATGGATAGCGCGTCTCTGGAGGACGTCTTCCTCCGGTTGACCGGTCATTTTGAGCCGTCGACGGGCGAGAGGGAAGTACAGCATGCCTGATCAGGTAACCGTCCGGACCACCTCCCCGGCGGCATCGAACTGGTCCAGCTCGATTGGATTCGGGCGGCAGGTCCGGATGGCGTGGGCGATGACCGTCTCCGAGTGGCGGCTGTTGCTGCGCGAGCCGTCGGCGTTCTTCTTCACGCTGGTCTTCCCGATCCTGCTGCTGCTCGTCTTCGGCGGGATCTTCGGCAACGATCCGGCCGACGGTTTCGAGGGCGTCGGCCCGATGGACCGCTCGGTTCCCGCCTACTGCGTCCTTATCATCGGGACGCTGGCGATCTTCAACATCCCGATCCAGCTGGCCGCTTACCGCGAGAACGGCGTCCTCCGTCGGCTCCAGGCGACCCCGATCCGGGCCTGGATGATCTTCGGGGCGCAGCTCGCCGTCGGCTTCGCCGTGACCGCACTCGGCACCCTCCTGATGCTGCTGATCGGCGTCCTCGTCTTCGACCTCAATTTGCCCGAGCGGCCGTTCGCGACGGCGCTGGCCCTCGTCATGGGCGTGATCGGCTTCGCCTCGGCCGGCTTCGTCATCGCCGCCCTCTGCCGGACCAGCCGTCAGGTTCAGCTCGTCGCGAACTTCCTCTACTTCCCGCAACTGTTCCTCTCCGGCGCCTCGCTGCCGCGGAACCTGTTTCCGGACTGGCTGGAGCGCATCTCGGAGTGGCTGCCGCTCACGCAGCTGACGCTCCTCGTCCAGGATCTCTGGGTCGGCGACGGCTGGCGCCTGTCGGCGATCGTCTATCTGGTTGCGATGACCGTCATCGGGCTGGCCCTGTCGATCCGGCTGTTCCGCTGGGAGAAGTAGCGATGCGAGCCGGCCGGATGATTTGGAGGCGACCCGAACGGCAGGGTAGTGCGGCCGTGGGCGAGGCGGCCGCCGCTCAGGATGAGCGGATCGCCACCGATGCCATCGAGCGTCTGTGGCCGTGGTTCAACCTCCTGTTCGCGGGGCTGACGCTGCTGTCGCTCATCCTCGTCCTCGGCGATGGTGACAGCTCGTGGACCCGCCGGCTGATCGGGCTGCCAATCCTGGCGGTCTGCGTAGGCTCGTATCTCTGGCTGGTCCGGCCCTACTCGGGCCTCGACCGGCCGTGTGGCTGGCGCGGCGCCATCTACCCGGCCATCGCGGTCGGCAGCGTCATGGCGCTGGTCGCGATCCACAACTCGTTCTGGTTCTTCAGCCTGGTCGTCTTCTTCCAGCTCTGGATGCTGTTGCCGCTCCGGGCGGCCGCGCCGGTCAGCGCCGGGCTGTCCCTGTTCCTCTGGGCGCACGGCGCGCTCGCCGACGATGCAACGCTTTGGCCGTCGGTCGGAATCATCCTGATCTTCCTGGCGACGGCGGCCGTCTCGACGATGCTCGGCGTGATGATCAATGCCATCGTCCGGCAGAGCAGGCAGCGCCTCGATCTGATCCGGCAGCTGGAGGCCGAGCGCCGGGCCCGGATCGATGCCGAGCGCGAGGCGGGTGCGCTGGCCGAGCGGGCCCGGCTGTCGCGGGACCTGCACGACACGCTGGCCCAGGGCTTCACCAGCATTGTCATGCACCTCGAAGCCGCCGACGCCGTTATGGCCGCCGGTGCGCCCGAGCGTCGTCCGGTCGCCGACGCCCGCCGGATCGCCCGCGACAGCCTCGGCGAGGTCCGGCGGCTGGTCTGGGCCCTCCGGCCGGCCCAACTCCGGGACGCCGACCTGGCCGGGGCGCTCGCCCGGATGGTCCAGTCCTGGAGCAGCGAACATGGGCTCGTGGCGACCTTCCGGCTCGACGGAGATCCGGGTCTCCTGCCGCCGGCGATCGAGGTCACGCTCCTGCGCATCGCTCAGGAGGCGCTGACGAACATCGAGCGGCACGCCCGGGCGACGACGGTCGATGTCGTGCTGACCGTGTTCGACGACGCGGCCCACCTCGACGTGCGTGACGACGGCCATGGGTTCGATCCTGACGTCGTTCGATCACCGGTTGGGCACATGAGCGGAGGCTATGGCCTGACGGGGATCCGGGAGCGTGTCGCGGCCCAGGGCGGCACGGTCGAGATCGAGAGTGCCATCGATGCGGGGACGACCGTCGCCGTTGTCCTGCCACTTAAGTCTCCTGGTGCCTGCCCAAGGAGCTCCGGTAGCGATCACAGCCACGCATCGGTAGACGACACCACGGGTGATCGGTTCGACGCGGACGAGCTCGTGGCGGAAGAAGTTCGGTGGCCGAACGGTGACGAGCAACGTCCCGAGGGAGTGACTGCCTAATGGGCGAGACAGATCTCGCGGCCTCCGCGATTACCGTGCTTGTCGTGGATGACCATCCCGTTGTGCGGGCGGGCTTGCGGGAGATGCTGGCCACGGAGCCGGACTTCACCATCGTCGGTGAAGCCCGGAACGGCGAGGAGGCTGTCCGGCTGGCAGTGTCACTCCGACCGGCCGTCGTACTGATGGATCTCCGGATGCCGGTGCTGGACGGCGTGGCGGCGACCGGTCGGATACTCGCGGCCAAAGGACCGACCCGAGTCGTCGTCCTGACGACCTACGACAGCGACGCCGACATCCTACGGGCGGTTGAGGCCGGCGCATCGGGCTACGTCCTCAAGGACAGCCCACGGGAAGAGCTGTTCCGGGCGATCCGGGCCGCCGCGGCCGGCAAGGCGCTGCTAGCGCCGGAGATTGCCGAACGGCTCATGGTCCGGTTTCGCGAGCCGGCCGTCGAGTCGCTGAGTGGGCGGGAGCTGGACGTCATGCGGCTGGTGGCCAGTGGCGCGACCAACGCCGAGGCCGCCCGGCAGCTGCGGATCAGCCAGGCGACGGTGAAGTCGCACCTGGTCCATGCGTTCCAGAAGCTGGGCGTCCCCGACCGGACGTCGGCGGTGATCGCATTGCTGAAACGTGGCGACCTCTCGCTCGAAGAAGTCGCCGCGCCGGGTTTGCATCCGACTGATTCTTGACGTAGTGCCGTTGAGACTAACGGTCCGTCAATCTTTCATTGCCATGAAGCCTTGGTCGATCGAATTCCGAACTCCCCTCCCTGGGACCCGTCGCAGCCGACAATCGGCTCTTGCCGATCGGAGCGCGACGGGTCACCAAGGGCTGGGGTGGGGGGCTGTTCCGGGGCGCCCAGATGACCCCTGATGGGTCATCCTCAGACCGTTCTGACCCACTCGACGTAATCTGCTTCGATGTGTTCGGCCCAGTTCGGCCGATCGATCTCGCCGGTGGTGTAGGTGCCCTGGTGCAGCCGGAGCTTGCCGAAGACGTCGCGCTGGCGCGTGCTCTCGGACTCCTCGACGACCTGCCGGGCGAGGTGCGGCGGGACGAACGACAGCCCCTCCGGGGTGCCGAGGACGACGTCGCCCGGCATGACCGTCACGTCGTCGATCCGGATCGGGATGTTGACGCCGGCCAGTGTCACCTCGCGGATCGGCGTCGGGTCCATCCCCTTGTGGAAGACGTTGAAGTTCTCGAGCTCGCGGATCCGGACGTAGTCCCGCACGGCGCCGTTGATGACGATGCCGGCTTTCGTCTTCGAGGCGATCGCCGTCGAGAGGTTGTCTCCGATCACCGTCCCGTCCCGGATCTTGCCGAAGATGTCGACGACGAGGACGTCGTTGGGACCGAGCGCGTCGATCACCCAGGTGTTCTGGCCACCGCTGCGGCCCTCGCGCTCGCCGATTCCCGCGACGACGTCGTGCAGGTCCGGCCGGATCGGGACGAACTGGGCCGTCACGACGCGTCCGACGAGGATCCGGTCCGGGTGCATGTTCAGCCACCCGCCCGTGAACTGGTACCGGTAGCCGTGGCCCGACTCCATCGTGCCCCAGGCCTCGTCGTTGGTGACGAGCTTCATCCGCTCGAGGAGTTCGTCCGGCACCATCGGCCGGCCGTCCGGCATCCGGCCGAACGGGTTCCGCGGCGTCAGCGCCGTAATCCGGTCCGGCGTGTTGAAGATCATCCAGGTGGCTCCCCGGCCGGGTCACCTCCGTGTTTCCCGGCCCGTCTCTCGAGACGACGCGGCCCCTCCGCGACGACGTGCCGGCATCCTATCGCAGTTCACCGTCGCCTGGTCGGGGAAACGCCGATCGGACGGAGGCGCCGAGGCGATAGCTGTCGTCCTGGCGGAGCGGGTCTGGCAGGATCGCGACGGCGGAGAAGGCGCCGTCGATGCGGCGGGAGGTGGCGTGGCCGCGTGGGCAGCCCCAGAGCTGGTAGCGGTACCGCTGGCCCGGCTCGCTCCGGGAGCGGTCGATGTGCGTGGTCAGGATCACCAGTCGCCGGTGGCAGACCGGACAGTGCGGTGGCCGGTCGTCGTCGGTCCTGGTCGAGCGCCGGGCGGTCAGGGGAACCGCCTCGCGCACCAGTTTTGGCAGGGGATCGTCGGCGCCTGGGTAGCTCACATCCGTCTCCACCCCAGCCCTCTGCCGGGTCAGCGTTCCAACCAGTCTGCAGTCATCGGGATGAATCGGTCGTAGTCGCTCGAGCACGGAAGCGTGCCGACATGCGGTGCAGGTATCGACCTTGGTCGCCGCTGGCAACGTACGCCAGACCGGCGCCGTAATGGAATGCCAGGATCACCGTGCCTGGCAAAAGGGTGACAGTTCGATGGGCACGACAACAACGTCGAAGGCTGACCGAATGGTCCCGGTCGCGGCCGCCAATCCTCCCATGACCGTGTCGGAAAGCTCCTCCGAACCGGAGGGTGGGACCGCTCACCGCCCGGATCTGGGACCGGAGGGACGTTCGTGTATCGTGTGCTCGTGAATCCGACGTTCCGGACCGATCAGTCAACCATCCTGAGCTGGGCGGCGGCGGGGTGGATCGCGGTCAGGACGGGCCGCGTCATGTGGCCACAGGCGACGACCGCCTGGCCGGGAGCAAGACCACGGACGGTCTGCCAGAGGCTGTCGTCGATCCCGCTGACCGACTGGCGCAGGTCGCTGACGGCGGCCGGGTCGGCGACTTTGTGGATTACCCAGTTGTTGATCAGGGCGGAGACCTGCGGGGCCAGGTGCTGCGGGAGCTGGGTGACGAAGGCCAGCCCGAGCCAGCGCTTGCGGCCCCGTTTGGCGATCCGCTCGACCTGGCCGAACAGGACCGGCATGCTCGCGACCCGGTTGCGAGCGAGAAACTCGTGGGCCTCCTCGATGATGACCAGTGTTCTGGGCGGCCCAGCCGCCGGTGCGGCCTCGTAGGCGGCGTAGCGGCGCTCCTGAGCCACCTGGATCCCCCGGAGCAGGTCGGCGATGACGATGTTACGCAGGTCGGTCCCGTCGATGTCGGACAGGTCGAAGACGTTGACCCGTCCCGGCGCGAGCAGGGCATCGAGGTCCAGCGGCTGAGCCTGACCCCGGGAGACATCGAAGACTCGGAGCCGCTGAAGCCGGGCCAGCCGGCTCTGGACTGCCTTCCAGCTGACCGGGCTCGTGGGCTTGCGATCGCGGATCCTGCCGAGGATCGTCGCGGACTGGTCGGCGATGCTCGGCTCCGTGACCGACGGTTCGCCCTTGTCCGCCACGCCGATGAAGGCGCCGATCAGGCTGCGCATGATCGCCAGCGTCACGCCGGGGCAGCCCTGCTCGAAGTCGTCGAGTTCGGCCAGGTCGAGCTGCTGGTTGAATCCACGGATCCTGCCCTCGGCGGCGAGCGACTTGGCGATGTCGTAGCCCTGGAAGTACCGCTCCTGCTGGACCTCGTTCAAATCGAGGATCTCGGCGACGGTGTAGGGCGAGAGGTCGCTGAAGCGCAGGCTGAACTCGTGCTGGTTCGGGTGGGCGTCGTTGGTCGTCTCCCGCCCGACGAGCCGGTAGAGGTGCGTGCCAGGGATGCCGGCCGGCTCGCGGCCGGCGGACGCCAGCAGCCGGACCATCGTCGGATCGGTGGTGGGCTCGTAGACGTGGGTGTACTCGCCCTCGACGTCGAGCAGGACGATCGCCAGTCCGGCTCGCTGGCCCTCTGCCAGCAGCCCGGCGACGGTCGTCGACTTGCCGCCGCCGGTCGTCCCGACGATGCCGAGGTGGCGGGGCAGGATGTTCTTGCTCCGGGACGGCAGCCCGACCGGGACGTCGTCGTGGCCGACGGCGCGGCCGAGCCGGATGTCGCCGGAGATCTGCAGGACGCGAGTCGTCTCCTCATCGTCGAGGACGGTGACCGGGCTGCCGGGCAGGGGGCGGAACCGCGGCGCCTGGATGACTCGGTTGACCTCCTCGCCGAGGAGCTCGACCTTGATCCGTCCGTGGTACTGGGGTTGGAATGGCTGGCTGCGGACGCTGGTCGTGACGATCAGGCTGGCGTCGGCCCGGAGACCGTCCGGCTCCGCGAACGGTCCGGCGACGACGATCCCAAGATACGTCCGCGTGTCGCCACTGGCGATCCGAACCAGGGCCTGGCTCGGCGTCGCGGCGATGTGCTCGCGGGGCAGGAGGACGGTGATCGTGCCGTCCTCGCTGTTGGGCAGGTCGTACATCGTGTGGCCGATGACGCCGTCGGTCGTGCTTGGCACCCAGGGCTCGAGCCCGGCCTCCGCGCCGGTGTCCGCCAGCCGCTGCGCCGGGTGGGCTGGGGCGGGGATGCTGACCCCGTCGAACACCGCCGGTGCCTCGGGCGTCGCTGGACGGTGAGCGGCTACCGGCGAGAGCACCCCGACCGTCGTGTCGGGTTTGGCGGGTGATGGGGCGACCGCCTCATGTGGAACGGCGGCGACAGGGCGCTCTGCCGTGTCTGGTTGTCCGGCGTCCGGCCGGGACGGCGGCCCTTCAGGAACGTCGGACTTCAGCGGTGGCCAGAACGATGGCGCCTCGGCCTCCTCGGGCTTCGCGTCACCGGATTTGTCCTTCGGGGAGTTGAACCAGCTACGAACCATCGTCCTCGTCCTCAGTCGAGCCCGTAGCGCGGGTGCGCTCCGGCGTCGAGGTAGGCCAGCCGGGTGGTCTCGGCGAGCTCGCTGGCCGGGAACATCGAGCGGCAGACCTGTTCGGCCAGGTCCAGAAGCATCGGGAAGGCCCGGTGCTCGTGCAGGACACTATCGGCGATCGCGACCAGTGCCGCCTCGTGGATGTGGTCCTGATGTCCGTAGAACAGGCGCGGCGGGCCGATCTCCGAGGCCCGGTAGACGCCGATCCTCAGCATCGGTCCGGTCTCGACGATGAACGACTCGATCCGGTCGCGTTCCCGGCGGCTATAGTGCGCGCGTTCGACGAGGGACCGGAGCCGGAGCAGGCCGTTGTCGACGATGGCGTACTCCAGCGGCTTGAGGGCGTGGCCAATCGTCATCAGGCCGCGCTCCCGCGTCTCGGGGGCGACGAAGACGAAGCGTCGGTGGGTGTTGATCAGCCGGTCCAGCAGGTCGACGCTCCGCAAGGCCAGCTCCATGCTCCCGCCGCCGGTGATCATCTCGTAGGGGATCGGGTTGCCGGAGCCGAGCCGCCAGGGTGCCGTCGCCTGATCGGTCAGGGCCGCGCGCTCCGCGTAGCTCAGGATGCCGCGACGGGCCAGCCGGGTCAGGCGGCGCTCGGCGACGCTGTCCTCGGCCGCGCCGGCCTGCCGCTGCCGGATCACACGGAGCGCGATGTCCTCGACCTCGCCGGCAGAGAAGCGCAGGTCGCGCCGGAACAGGCGATGCCCCCACGTTCCCCGGTCGCCCTGGTAGTTGACCAGGCTGACGCCGAGCTGGGTGACGGTCAGGGCGAGCGTGTCGTGGGCGGCGACCGTCCCGCGACAGGCCTCGACGCCACCATTGAACAGGATCGTCTGGTGGGCCCGGCGCAGGTCGTCCAGCGTCAGACGATAGACGCCGGCCTGCTCCGGCCGGCCGGGCCGCTGGCTGAGCCGGGGCAGGACGCTCCGCCGGATCTCGTCGATGTGCGATTCCTCGTCCCGCGCCGCGGCGTCGATCTCCCGCTCGAGCTGGTGGTAGAGGGCGATCATGTCGCCACCCCGCGGCCAGGTCGCCATGTCGAGCGTCTGGGCCAGGGACTCATTGAACGCCTGCCGGAAAGCCGCGTCGTCGATCAGCTCGCTGTCGACTGTCGGGCCGTCGAGCCCGTCCAGCCCGTTCATACCATCGGAGACATCGTCAGGAATCGACATGCATCGCCTTCATCATCGGGAAGCGGTTCTTCTCGCGCGGGCCGAATCACGCGATGTCGGCCCGGCGGTCACCATTGTCGCCGGTTGGGCCACACCGTCAACCGAGCCAGTCGACGAAGGTCGGGGTCGGCAGGAAGCGCCGGGCCAGCCGCCGCGCGTAGTCCTCGGCCGCTCCCACGGGAAGCCGGAACCGCTCGACGAGGGTCGTTCCTGCGTTCGCCTGAGTCCAGGTTTCAGCCAGTTCCCGGCGGACGACCTCCATCGGGGCGAGCAGTTCACAGGCGAGCTCGTCGGCCAGCGCCTCACGGGTCAGGACGGCGGCCGAGGCGACGAAGTTCGCGTCGCGGGCGAGGAGGTGGACGAACGGGCGCAGCGCCTCACCGTTGAGGGCGGCCGTGAGGCGCTCCGGGTACGACGGCTCCCGGACGCCATCGAAGACCTCGTGGGCGATGTCACCGATCAGAACGGTGCCGCGGCCGCGGGGGCCGTAGTAGTCCAGCAGAAGGTGAGCGACCTCGTGGGCGACGGTGAACTCGCGCTCGTCGGCTGGGTCGCTGGCGTCCACGAAGATCAACCCCGAGCCAGCCGAGGCGACGGCACAGCCACGCAGCCGCCGGTTCGGATCGTCGATCGGGACCGGAAAGCCCTGTCGCTCCATCCACGACTGAACCGTCGCGATCGACAGGTCGGGCTGGGTCTCGACACGGACGGAGTGGGCCCACGAGACCGCGATCTGGACAGAGCGCGGCTCGGGTGGCGCCATCCCGGCCCGCTGCCAGAAGCGCTCCGCGACGTCGACGAGTTCGGGTCGGGTCACCGGCGGGTGTCTTCGGGCTGATCGGGCTCGTCCGTGTCGCGGGGGCGCGGCTCCCCGGCGGCCGGTGGAGCTGGGTCGTCATGGTCGCGGGCGGCCGCCACGATACGCCGGGCCGCGGCGGAGCCGACGAAGGCCGCCCGGCTCTCGACGTTGCGGAGGAGCTGCATCAGCTGAAGGTCGGGGACGCCGTTGGCCGCCGCGATCGCCCGGACATCGCCGGCGAACCGGTCGCTGCGTGGTTGGCCGGCAAGGCCGAGTCGGTCCAGCCCCTCGGCGGTCAGTCCGAGGTGGCCGGCGAGCTGCTCATGCGTCCAGCCCTCCTGCTCGCGGAATCGGCGGAGCTGGCTGGCGAGCAGGACGTCCTGCCCGGCGACGCGGTCGCGAAGCCAGGCTAGCTGCTCGGTGGTCGGTGGGGTTGGAGTGAACGTCTCGTCTGTCTCGTCGTCTGGTCGAGTCGCGGTGTTCTTCGCGTCCTCGTTCATCGGTCTTCCTCTCACATCCGGCGAAGGCGCGTCGCCAACCGGTCCTTGAGTTGCTGGACGGCCCGGACCTGCTCAGGGGGAGTCCGGTCGGTGATCCCGAGGGCCCTGGCGAAGGTGTCCGTGCTGCGCTCCCCGTGGACGTACTGCAGGTCGAAGACGATGCCCTCTTCGTCGGTCTTGACGACTGTCCGCCGGACCTGCGCGACCCAGGCCTGGGTTGCGCTGGACAGGACAGCCGCTTCGGGGCCGGGTTCGTCCGAGGAGAGGTTCCCACCGAGGTCCTGGTTTCCGACATCGTCATCGTTGGTGCCGGTCGGGGCATCGAGACTCAGGAGCCGCGGTTCCCGCCTGACCCTGGCGATGTGGTTCATCACGTCGCCCTTGAGGTCCATTCTCAGGTAACCATACAGACTCTTGCCCCGGCTGGGGTCGAACCGCTCCGGGTGCTGGATCATGCTGACGATGACCGTCATCGCGAGATCGGAGCCAGTGTCCTCGCGGGTGGCCGGCTCGAAGATCTGGCTGGTCGCGTAGCGGGCCAACTGGTCGAAGGACAGCCACAGCTCCTGGGCGGCGAGCGGGTCGCGTTCCAGCAGACGCTGATGGAGCGCCAGGCCCCTCGGGTCCTGTCCGGCGGTCTCATGATCGGCCGCGCCGCCGGTGGTGTCGTCGTTGTCTCTCATCGTGCTCTCCGGGCATCGCGGGTGACTGAATCGCAATGGTTTCGGCGATGATAACAACAAGAACAATGCATGCGCGGAGTGGACGTAGTGCAAGATGCCGGGGCGTGGCAAAGGGCTCCCCATTCCTGAGGAACCCTTCGTGGCAGCTGGTCGTCGGGTCGTCACCGGGTGGCCCGGGGAGCGTTCCCTAACCGTCGTAGGCCCGGAAGACCGCGCAGGCGTTCTGGCCGCCGAAGCCGAAGCCGTTGGCGAGGGCGGCCCGGACCGGGAGCTGCCGCATGACATTCGGCGTGTAGTTCAGGTCGCACTTCGGGTCCGGCGTCTCGAGGTTGATCGTCGGCGGGATCTTCCCGTCCCGGATCGCGAAGACGCAAGCCATCGCCGAGACCGCGCCGGCCGCCCCGAGCAGGTGGCCGATCATCGACTTGTTGGCCGAGATCGCCAGCGCGTCGGCGTGGGCGCCGAAGGCCATCCGGATCGCCTTCGTCTCGGCGGCGTCCCCGATCTGAGTCGCGGTGGCGTGGGCGGCGATGTAGTCGATCTGCTCCGGCTGGAGGCCCGACCGTCGGACGGCCTGGCCCATCGCCCGCGCCGCGCTCTCGCCGCTCGGGTCGGGGGCGGTGATATGGAAGGCGTCCGCGGTGTACGCGCCACCGGACGCGATCGCGATCGGCGTCGCTCCCCGCGCCAGGGCGTGTTCCTCGGACTCCAGGACCATCACGACGGCGCCCTCCGAGAAGACGAACCCGTTGCGGTCTGCGTCGAACGGCCGGCTAGCGGCACCTGGATCGCCGTCCCAGCGGCTCAGGGCGCCCATGTGAGCCAGCGACGTGATCGCGACGGCCGACAGGGCCGCCTCGGTCCCGCCGGTCAGGATGACGTCGGCGTCGCCGCGCTCCAGGGTGTGGACGGCGTCGACGAAGGCCTGGGTCCCGGCGGCGCAGGCGGCGACCGACGTCATCGTCGGACCCTTGATGCCGAAGTTGATCCCGACCTGGCTGCTGGCCATGTTCGGCGCGAACATCGGGATCAGGAACGGGCCGACCCCGCGCCGGCCGCGCTGCAGGTTGTTGCGGGTCTCCTCTTCGATCAGGGGGACGCCACCACCGCCCGTGTTCAGGACGATCCCGACCCGCTCCCGATTGTCGTCGGTGATCTCCAGGCCGGCGTCGGTCAGCGCCTCGCGGGATGCGGCGACCGCGAACTGGGCGAAGCGGCCCATTCGCTTGGCCAGCTTCGGGTCCATGTGGTCCTTCGGGACGAAGCCCGGAACCTCGCCGGCGATCTTCACTTCCAGTTCGGAGGCGTCGAAGTTCTGGATCGTCCGGATGCCCGAATGACCGGCCAGCAGTTCTCGCCAGAGCGTCTCCGCACCGATCCCGAGTGGGGAGACCGCCCCAACGCCTGTTACTACGACTCGCCGCGTCACGGTATTCACCCTTCCGTAGGCCTCGATCGGGATCTCGCTCTTGCCGGCCGGCCGGGCTGGGGCTCGACCCGGAGCACGTTCATCTGACCCGGCGGCCAGGGACTCCGGGAATCCAAGCTGTCAGTGTACGTAACGCGGCGGGTCATCGCCACCGGCCCGCGGGACGACCGGCTATCTGGCCGGCTTGCCGAACAGCGCTTCCTGACCGGAGACGACCGTGGCGTCCCGGTTGATCCGCTTGATCAGACCCCCGAGCACCTGCCCCGGCCCGACCTCGACGAACGTCGTCGCGCCCCCATCGAACATCGCCCGGACGGACTTCGTCCAGTTGACCGGCCGCTCGACCTGCCTGGTGAGCTCGGTCCGGACCTCGTCGACGGTGGTGATCGGGGCGGCGGTGACGTTGGCGACGATCGGGATCCGGGGCGTCCGGAGCGGCGCCCTGCCGATCAATTCGCCCATCCGGATCGCGACGCCGCTCATCAGCGGCGAATGCGAGGCGATGCTCACCGGAAGCCGCAGCACCCGTTTCGCCCCGGCTTCGGTCGCCAGCTCCATCGCCCTGGTCAGGGCCGGCAGCTCGCCACTGATGACGACCTGTCCGGGGCAGTTGGCGTTGGCGACGGTGACGACGCCGTGCTCCGAGGCGGCCCGGCAGATCTGGTAGAGCGTCTCGTCCTCCAGGCCGATGACCGCGGCCATCCCGCCCGGTCGCTCGATCCCCGCCTGCCGCATCAGGGTGCCGCGCTCCTGCACGAGTTGAAGGGCCGTCGGAAAGTCCAGCACGTCCGCCGCCACCATCGCCGTGAACTCCCCGAGGGAGTGCCCGGCGACCACCGACGGTCCGATATCCAAGCTGTCGGCGACTGAACGTTCCCGGATCGCCGCCAGGATGGCGATGCTGACGGTCAGAATGGCCGGTTGCGCCGTCGCCGTGTCTTCGAGGACATCCGCCGGGGCGGTCAGGCAGAGGTCGGTGATCGGCCGGCCGAGGACACGATCGGCCTCGGCGAAGACTGCCCGGGCGGCAACCGACCCGTCGTGGACGGCCTGGCCCATGCCGGGAAGCTGGCTGCCCTGACCGGGAAAGACGAAGGCGAGATGACCGACGGAGTCTACGAATGGCTGCACGGACGACCCTTTGGGTGAGGCGCTGCTGACACTGACTGATCGGGATGCGGGACACCACGACGGTTCGGCGGTCGGGGGCCGCCCGATGAACGGCATCACGACAGTATCCGCGCTGTCGGAGCCCAATACCAGCGCGACCCGAGCCGACTCGAAGCGAGCTAGCTGGGCGTTTCGCTCCGGGCCGGGAGTGGCGACATGATGGCGTTCGGGTTCAGCCGGTGGAGGAGGTCGAGGCCCAGCTTCGCCCGGCGGACCCGCTCGCGGGTCAGGGCGACGGCGGTCGCGTCCAGGTGTGACCCGGCCGGGTAGATGTTCGGGGCGTTGCGGAGGCCGAACTTGACATAGACCGGCGCCGCGACGCGGATGATCTCCGCGATCTCGTAGTGCCGGATGAAGCCACCGATGTCGTCGGGTACTTCGATATAGATGTCGAGGGGAATCGTCGTCGCCTGGCGGATCGCGGCGAGGTGTGCCAGCGACAGGTCGGTCGGCACGTTGAAGGTCGTCATGCCGTTGTCGGCCAGCAGCCGGATCGAGACCGGGTTGCTGGCGGCCATCATGACCGACCCCTTCAGGATCAGATTGGCCGGCAGCTCGCCGGCCCGCCGCATCGCGTTCAGGACCCAGAGCAGCCCCTCGTCGGTGATCAGGACGCTCGTGATGCCGTGCTCGCAGGCCCGGCGGACGTCCTCGACGGCGTGGACCATCTGGTCCATCCCACGGATCTTCGGGGCGACGACCCGGCCCGCGGAGCTGGAGCTCATCGCGCCGGTGTCCCACCCCGCTCGCGGCCCGACGAACAAGCTGACCTCGATCCCGCGCTGCCGGGCGAGAGCGGCGATCTCGTCGAGCTCCGCGTCGGTGAGGAGCATCACGCCGCTGCCCTGACTGACCCGATGGATCGGGACGTCGAGCTCGTCGGCCATCTCGTAGACCGCCCGGAGCGAGTTCGGCCCCTCGACGGACGGGATCTCGACGCGGTACTGCCCACCATCCGCGAAGCGATGGGGGGAGTCAGGCAGGTCATGGGCATCTGACGGGGGCATTCCCAACTGATCACGGAGGAAGGCACGAGTCCGGTCGAGCGAACGCATGGTTGTTTCCATCGGTCATCTTCCTGACATAGCCGGCGGGCGTTCCGACGCCGGTGCATCGCCGGCGAACAATGCCCGGAATCCTACCGCCGGGCAGTCGAGTCTGGAAGAGCGTCCCCGTGCCAGATCTGGAAACCCATCATCGAGCACCGGAACGGCTGAGAGGAGGGTATGTAACGCTACAGGACTTAGGTCATGGCCGGTCCTTCCCGGGACAGAGCCACGCCGGTTGTGCGGCCGGCCAAAGCGATGCTCGTCTCATCCGGCGGCGCGACGTTCGGTTCGTATGAACCATGACCAAAGTACTACTCCAAGAGGGGAAGTTATCCTGATTCCAGGTTCTTATTGCAGTGTTTTGGACCCTATAGGATGAAATCGTGCTTGTTGGTGGTCTTTCTAGGCAAATCGACCTGTTAACGGAGACCCGGTACCGGTACCTATTGACTAGTACTATCGGATGAGTAGACTGGATGAAGTGGTGGTCAGTACTAGCCTGATCGGATGACCCGAACGGGTCATTTCCGGCGATGGTGCTCTTGTAGCACCCGCGACGGACACGCCGACCCCGTGAGACGAAAACCGGAATTCAGATGTGATCGGTGTCGTTCAGGTGGCGCCGCGGCAGGAGCCTGGCCCAGGCCCTCATGGTCATCTGCCGGCCGTCTCTCTCCGACATGCCGACCTGTTGACCCTGGCGCCTGCGCTGGGCAACCGAATGGGAGAACGACACATGGCCGACACGACCACCAGGACTCAGACCGCTTCGATCAAGAGCATCATGGCCGGGGGCGTCTGGCGCTCCCGCCGCGTCATCGCCGCCGTTGCGATCACCGCCGCGGTCACCCTTGGCGGCGTTGGTGTGAGTGTTCAGCAGGCGGATGCCTGGATCGCTTGGTGCCGAGGCTGCACTGGCCTGACTGGTGTGGCCGATCCTTCGGCCGTCGGCAAGACAGCCGTATACACCGTTCGCCACAACGTGTATGCTTCTACGAATTAGACGCCGACCGTGACGCGGCGAAGGTTCTAGCCCATGTGACTTGACCACCGTGTCATGTGGACAGAAACAGGTCGGTTAGGGCAAACACGTGGGTTCAATACCCGCCTCTCTCAAGCGATACATCGCCTTCTGCGTAATCGTCGGTGTGGTGTTGGCGATAGTTCCGCCAATCACCACACCGGCTTCGTTTTCTAATCTCAAGTTCTTGTCGACATTGGTTCTTGTCGCTATGACGGTGTTGGCCATCCGTTTCCCGATTGTGATTCGTTCCGAAGTAGAGTTGTTCATGGTAGCGGTTCCCATGACTGCCATCGTCCTCACGACGCCGCTTCCTTTGATCGGCCTAGTTGTTTTGATCGCCACTCTCACGGGCTTCCTCCTTCTTCGTCCAGAGGACCCGATCGAGACGGCCTTCAATGTGAGTCAGGCGGTTCTACATCTTTTTTTGACAGGGGCGGTTTTTACGCTCCTTAAGGACCAGGCGTGGCTCGGCCCTGAATTATCCGGAATTGGACCAATTGGAGCAGTGGTCATTGCCGGAACTGTGCTGATTGTTTCGAATTATGGTATTGTGTCGGGCGCAGCTGCGCTACAGATGGGTGTCAATCTATTCCGTGTCTGGCGAGCTCATTTGCTTCGTGATCTTCCGACCGAGGCTACACAGATCGGAATTGGCGTTGTCGCGGCAATTCTGGTTCTAGTCGAGCCGCTCGTCGTCCCGATCCTCGCCGTCCCCGTTGTCCTGATCTCGGTTTCCTCACGTCGGGCCAAGCAACTCGAAACCGATACCCATGACGCGCTCACCCGCCTGGTTGAATTGCTTGAGCTCCGGGACGCCTACACCGCCGGTCATTCCCGCCGAGTCGCCGAGGCTTCGCGGGTGCTCGCGCTGAAACTCGGGTTCACGCCCGAGGAGGCCGGAGTCATCGAGAGCGCCGGCGAAGTCCATGACATCGGCAAGATCATCATCGAGCCCGAGATCCTCCACAAGTCCGACCGTCTCACCAACGAGGAGTTCTCCCTCATCAAGCAGCACCCCGTGTTCGGCGCCAGCATCGTCTCGACCTTCGCCTCCTATGGCGATGGCCACCTCATGGTGCGCCACCATCACGAGCGCTGGGACGGCGGCGGCTACCCCGATGGGCTCGCGGCCGAGGCGATCCCGATCGGCGCACGCATCATCGCGGTGGCCGACTCCTATGACGCCATGACCAGCGCCCGGTCCTATCGTGCCGCGATGCCACACGAGCGGGCCGTCGCGATCCTGATGGAAGGGGCCGGTATCCAGTGGGACCCGAACGTCGTCGCGGCGATGCTCGAGCACCTCGGCGTCGAGACAAGCGAGAAGTTCCAGTGGCCCCGGATCGGGTCGGCACCGGCGCCGGTCGATCCCTCCCATGCGCCGACGATCTGAACGCCAGCCATCCCGCATCGGAGCGCTCCCTGGCAACCGGGCTCACGGTTGTCGCTCAGCGGACGCCTGAGCCCGCGTCAGCCTTCGCGCCGGATGACGAGCGACGCGTTCTGGCCGCCAAGGCCGAACGAGTTCTTGATCGCCCATTCGGCCGTCGTGGCGCGGGGCGAACCGGCGACGATGTCGAGTTCCACCGGAACGTCCGGGTCATGGCGATGGAAGTTCCGCGTCGGCGGGATCGAGCCATGGACCAGCGCCTGAACCGTCGCGACCGTCTCGATCGCGCCGGACCCACCCATGCAGTGACCGAAGGCACCCTTGAACGAAGTTACCGGAATCTCCGCTGCCAGGTCGCCGAAGACGTCGGCGATCGCGATGGCCTCGGCCAGATCGCCGGCCGGGGTCGAGGCGGCGTGGGCATTGACGAAGCCGATCTCGTCCGGCGTGATCCCGGCGTCCGCGATGGCGTTCTGCATGGCCCGGGCGGCGCCCGAACCGTCCGGGAGCGGCGCGATCGGGTGGTAGGCATCGTTGGTCGTGGCGTAACCCACGATCTCGGCGTAGATCCGGGCGCCGCGCCGCTCGGCCCGCTCGCGGTCCTCCAGGATCAGCATCCCGCAGCCCTCCCCGAGGACGAAGCCGGCGCGCGTCGCGTCGAACGGCCGGACGGCCGCGCCCGGGTCGTCGTTGCTGTCGGTGACGAGGGCACGCATCGCGGCGAACCCGGCGATGAAGAACGGGTTGCGGTGGGACTCGACGGCTCCGGCGACCATGATCGGCGCCCGCCCGTCGCGGACCGTCAGGAACGCATCCCCGATCGCCTGGGCCCCGGTCGAGCAGGCCGTGACGACCGTCGAGCTCGGTCCGCCCAGGCCGAACCGGTGCTGGATCGTGTACGCGGCGAGGTTGTGGGGGAACATCACATGGAGGTGAGGCGGGACCCGGCTGGCGCCTCGGGCGCGGAAGGTCTCGTAGGCGGGCAGGAGGTCGTCGTACGTTCCGCCAAGACAGGTTCCCAGGAGCGCTCCCCCGTCCGTCAGCGCCGCTGACCCGGTCGGCTGGAGATCCTCGCCGACCAGGCCGGCGTCGATCAGCGCCTCACCGGCGGCTTCGACCGCGAGTCGGGAGAACCGTGACGTCGTCCGGACGGCCTTGCCGGTCAGGAAGCGGCGGGGTTCGGTGTCATCGTCGATGTCGCCCCGGAGGACGCAGCCGTACTCTTCCGGGTCCAGACCAGGGACGCGGCCGATCCCGGTCTCCCCGGCCAGGAGCCGTCGCCAGGTGCTGCCCGCGTCGGGGCCGAGCGCGGTGATGGCGCCGAGCCCGGTGACGACGACCCGCCGGTGCTCGACGGGAGAGGAAGGGAGACGACTCGGCACGGGATAACCTTTCATGCGGGAACGGGAGCTTGGGGTCGAGTCCACGGGTTCGACGGTGCAACGCGTGGAGGGCCGCGAGGGCACGCTGCGAGTCCGTTGAGCCTACGGGAACGACGGTGCACGCCTGTCTGGCCGGACGGAGCGTCGGGCGGTGAATGATCGCGGGACAGTATACGCGGAGACGAGGGTCCAGGACCCTCGGCAGAGAGGCTATTGCGGAAATCACCAAAGGTCATGGGATAAATGGGGGAGTGAGAATACCCGGCCGGTACGGCTACAGTAGGACGAGCGCATCGGCTGCCTGGATTCGACGGACGAGCCCCCGCGTCGACGGATCGCACCCCCGCGCGATGAGCTGGACGACGAGTCGCTGGACAGAGACGCATCCGAGGGCCAGACCATGTACACGCGGCGTCTGCTGATCGTCGACGATCACCCGTTCTTCCGGATCGGTCTGCGCCGCATCCTGTCGTCCGACGACCGGATCACCGTGGTGGGTGAGGCGGCAAGCGGATATCAGGCGCTGCATCTGGCCGAGGTCGAGCGTCCCGATCTGGTCATCATGGATGTGCAGTTGCCGGGCGTGACCGGATTGCAGATCGCCAACGCGCTCCGGCGCCAACTGCCCAACGTCGCGATCATCTTCCTGTCGATGCATGTCGACGATGACCGCCTCTTCGCCGCGATCCGGGCCGGCGCCCTCGGTTTCCTGACCAAGGACAGCGATGCCGCCACGATCATCGACTCGGTGATGGCCGTTCTGAGGGGAGAGAACCTGCTCCATCAGTCGGTGCTCCGGAGTCCGGCACTGGCGCAGAAGGTCCTTCAGGAGTTCCGGGCGATGGGCCAGAACGGCGAGGTAGCCGACGACGGTCCGATGCTCTCGCCGCGTGAACTCGAAGTGCTGGACTGTCTGATCATGGGCAACTCCAACAAGGAGATCGCGTCGCACCTCTTCATCACGGAGCAGACCGTCAAGAACCATATGACCTCGGTCTTGCGCAAGCTGCAGGTGGACGACCGGGTCGCGGCGCTCCGGTACGCGGTCACCCGCGGCTGGGCGGAGATCGGGCCGCAACCGTACGCCGCGGTCCAGCCCATTGCCGATGAGACGGCCGCCCGAGCCGGCTGACGCGTCCTGCGTCAGTATGGCGATACGGCCCGATGAACCTGAAGTATCCCGGCCGGCATCTCGCCGCCGGGATTCTCGTCGTTCGGTCTGGAGTGGTCTCGTCGTCCGTCGGAAGATCCTCTGGAACCGGGCATTCACTCAGGTTCTGCCGTCGGTCGATCGTGAGACTGCCGGCTGACACATCCGTTCCTGTCGCCGAGTTCTCGGTCGGGATCGCGCTGAGCTTGCCGTGTCCGATGCGTTTTCGACAGGTCCGGGTGTCAGGCGCTGGATGACGATTGCTATCTGTCTCGTAGCGGAGCTGGTGAGGAAAGTAGTTTCGCCATCACTATTCAACTCATTGATCGCGATAGTTGCGAAAAGATCGCCGATTGGCTACGATGAGCGAGAAAATGGCACGACAAGCGGCGGCCATTGACATTCACCGTTATCATGAAGGTCTCCACGTCAGGCGGCTATTTCTGGAAATGTTCTGTCAGTACGTGGACCAGGTGGTCCCGGGGCGGCGTACCACTCGGCCGGGCACACCGGCCACCAATGGAGGACCTGAGATGACCGGAATCGACACGCTCGACGAGCGCATCATCGATGAACTGCAGTCCAACGGGCGGCTGACGATGAAAGCTCTGGCGGAGCACGTCGGGCTTTCCAGCCCGGCGATGATCGAGCGCGTGCGGCGGCTCGAGGAACGGGGCGTCATCGCGGGCTACCGGGGCATCGTCTCGCCGGCCGCCATCGGCCGGCCACTGACGGCGATCGTCCGGGCCGAAGTGGACCGGAGCGCCATCGATGCCTTCGTCGGCGCCATCGCCGCCGAATCGAGTGTCGTGGAAGCGCACCGGACCAGTGGTCTGGTCAATTTCATTCTTAAGGTACATGTGGCCGACGCGGCCGCGCTCGAGGCGCTGATCGATTCGCTCGGCGCGACGGGTGCCCGCTGCGATGCGGACCTGGTCCTCTCGACGCCGATCCCCTGGCGGGCATTGACCGCCCCACAGGGGACGGTTCGCGTCCGGACGCGCCTGTCCCGACGCGAGGGCGACGGGGGCAGCCCGAGGTCGGCGGCTCGGCCGTCGGTGACCGCGGACGGACAACCGATCGTCCGGCGTGGGCCCGGCCGGCCCAAGGGGTCCCGGAAGGTCGTGCCCACCGCCCGGTCATGATGCGACCATCTGGCTTCTCCGGACGCTGGTTCCTGGAGCGCGCCGGGCGTTGAACAAAAATGCGGCGCCGCGCTCCGACCAAGGAGCGCGGCGCCGCGTTGTGCTGGTCGATATCGGGTCAGACCGTGACGGGAGAAGCCCCGGTTCCTACCCGTTGATCGGCATGATCGACGGCTGGCTGCCCGGTTGCTGTTCCGGCATGGTGCCATCGTTCGGCGGGTTGGTGCCCGGACCGGCCGGGTCGCCGGTGCCGCCGCCGGGAGCCTGACCATCGGCATTCGGAGCCGGTTGGTTCGAGCTGGTCGGGTTGATCGATTGGCTCGTGTTGCTCCGTCCACCACCCGTGCGCCCACCGGTCAGCTCGCTGGCGTACTGCCGGACGCTGTCCGCGCCGCCGCCGACCAGCCGCCGATCACCGAGCCCGTCCAGCGCTTCCTGGAGGTCGCGCTGCTCCCAGGCCGACATCTGGTCGCAGAGCAGGACGGGCTCATTCCCACGGGCCAGCAATTCCGTCCTCGTGGCGTCGCCGTTGCCGGGCTTGTGGCTGGTGCCGGCGCAGACCGGACCGTCATAGATGCCTTCGGGCCGGGCGAAGTCGTTGGGGTAGGCGTTACCGCCTGCGTCCTTGATCAGGTCGGCGAAGCGCGGATCCTGATGGATCAGCAGCATCAGCTTGCTCCAGATGGCGTCGGTCCCGACATCGCCCGGCGTCGGCTGCATCGGCGACGTGTCGGTGTTGCCGGTCCAGACCCCGATGACGGCGGCCGTCGTGAATCCCATCCGGAGGCTGTCCTTGACGTCGTTCGTCGTGCCAGACTTGGTTCCCATCTGCCGGCCGAGGCTCTGCTGCGTCGTCTCGGCGATGTTGCCCTGCCCGAAGAGCATCTGCCGGGCCTGATTGTCGCTCAGGATGTCGATAATCTGGTAAGCGTACTCCGACCGCAGGACCTGCTGGGCGTTGGCCAGCGTCGTCGCGGGGTCGAGCTGATAGAGCACGTTGCCCTGGGCATCCTCGATCTTCGTGATCGGGGAGAAGGGGACGTACTTTCCCTCATTGGCGATCGTCGCGTAGGAGTTGACCATGTCAACCAGCGGGATCTCCGCGCCGCCCAGGGCGACCTGGAGGCCGTAGTAGTTGGCGTCATTGGGGAACGGCGTCGAATTGCCGAGTCGCGTCGACATGTCCATGACCGCTCCGGGCCCAATGTTGTCGGCCGCTTTCAGGGCCGGAATATTCAGCGAGTTGGAGAGCGCGGTACGGACGGTCACGGCGCCGTAAAAGTTGCCGGTGAAGTTGCCTGGCGCGTACGGCGCCGCCGGGTCGCCGGTCGGGCGCTCGAACGGGGTATCGAGCAGGACGGTGCCCGGGTTCCAGTGCATCTGCTCGAAGGCGGCGGCGTAGACGATCGGTTTCATCGTCGAGCCTGGCTGCCGCGGCGAGGTCGCCATGTTGACCTCGCCCGAGATCAGCGGGTCGTCGAAGTTGGCCGAGCCGACCATCGCCAGAATCTCTCCGGTGTCTGGTGACGCGATCACGGCCGCGCCGTTGGTGACGTTGTACGGGCCGGCCTCCGCGACGCCGTCCTGAACGATCTGCTCGGCGGCGTCCTGGAGCTCGGGGTCGATCGAGGTGTAGATCTGGAGCCCACCCCGGTAGAGGGCGTCCTCGCCGTACCGCTCCGTGACGAACTCGCGGACGTACTGCGTGAAGTGCGGGCTGTCCTTGACCTGCCCGGTCCGGTCGCCCCGGATGTTCAGCGTCTCGGCGAAGGCGGCGTCGGCGTCGGCACGGGTGGTGTAGCCGAGCTTGACCATCTGGTCCAGCACGTAGTCCTGCCGCTGCTTGGCGAGGTCGAAGTTCACGACCGGGTTGTAGGCCGTCGGGAGCTGCGGGATGCCGGCCAGCAGCGATGCCTCGGCGAGATCGAGCTCGAAGGCGTGCTTGTCGAAGTACATGACCGAGGCCGCCTCGATCCCGTAGGACCGCTGCCCGTAGAAGATCTGGTTGAGGTACATCGTCAGGATGTCGGTCTTGGTGAAGTCCTGGTTCAGCTTGACCGCCGCCATCGCTTCGCGGACCTTCCGCGAGACGGCGTAGTCGTTGCCGATCTCGTCCTGGTAGAGCGCCCGGACGAGCTGCTGCGTGATCGTCGAGCCACCGGACGAGCCGGCACCGGTGAAGATGATGAAGGCGCCGCGGGCGATGGCGATCGGTTCGACCCCCTCGTGCGTCCAGTAAGTGGCGTCCTCGGCGGCGATCGTCGCGTTGACGAGGTTCGGCGAGATCTGGTCATACGAGACGAACGTCCGCCAGTAGCCATTCGGGTCATCGACGTCCTGGAGCAGGTTGCCGTCGCGATCGTAGATCCGGGTCGTCTGGAACGTCTGGGAGAAGACGTTGCCGGCGTCGGGCAGCGAGCCGGTCACGTCCTGATACTCGTTGACGGTCATGTTGACACCGACCGCCGACGATGCCGTCAGGGCCACCCCGGCGACCGCCGTGAAGGCGATGCCCATCAGGGCGAAGGCGATGAGGAAGATCGGAAGCTTCTTCGACCGCTTCTGTCCCCGGCCGGTCACCCCGGGCAACAAGTGGGGTGGGAGCTGGCGGAGGCGGGAACCGTACTGGCTCCGGGAGTAGATCGCGGCCCGCCGCCGGGCCGATGGGTGTCGCATGCGGGCACGGGTGATCCGGCCTGAGCTCATACGTGAACGTCTCCAGGAGGGGGAAAGTTGTCAGAGGGAATGGTCGGCCCGCCAGGGTGCTGACTTCCGTATGATGGTACCACTTGCCAATCCGAGACCCGCCGAAGAACCGGCGCAATCGTTCGGCCGGGAGGGACACTGTGATGACGACGGGATGGGAACGGCTCGGGGAGATTGCGGCTGAAGCGGAGCGGAGCGGGATCGCGGAGAAGGTCGCGGTCGCGATCCAGGTTCGGACCGGTGGTTCGGAGCCAGTTCGCTGGGACCGCTTCGGGGGAGTCCCGTTCCTGTCGGCCAGCACGATCAAGGTGGCGATCCTGATCGCCGTGGCGCGGGCGATCGATGGCGGTCGGCTGCGGCACGACGACCGGCGCTCGGCCCGGCCTGAGGACACGATCGTCGGATCGGGCGTGCTCAGGGGAATGGAGCCGGGGCTGTCCCTCACGATCGATGACCACGCCTACCTGATGATCGCGATCTCGGACAACACGGCCTCGAACGTCCTGATCGAAGCGGTCGGACTCGGAGCGGTCCAGCTGGTCGCGACGGACCTCGCATTGAGCACAACGCACCTGAGACGGCCGTTCCTCGGGGTGCTCCCGGCGGACGATCTGCCGCGCAATCAGATCAGCGCCAACGACCTCGTGACCATGCTGGCCGCCATCGCCGACGACCTTGCGGCGACGCGTGATTCCTGCCGATGGATGCGGAGGTTGCTCGCCGCCCAGCAGCACGTCGACCGGCTGGGTCGCGATCTGCCCGATGGCGTGGCGTTCTCCGGCAAGAGCGGCTCGCTGGACACGACCGTCCACGATGCCGCGATCCTCGACGGTCCAGGGGGGCAGGTCATCATCGCGGCGCTGACCAGCGGCGTGACCCGACACTACAAGGTCGACGCCCTCTTCGGCCGACTGGCCCGGACGGCGGTCGAGATCGCCGGCATCGCCGAAAAAACCTAGTCGGTGATGATCGGTCGACCGAGGAGCGCCTCACCCCGTGACTCGAGGTCGTGCCGCGTCAGATAGCCGCCGGCGTGCAGATCGAGCAGCGAACGGAGACGCTCGGTCGTGTCGGCGGACCGGGTGATCGCGGTCCGATGCGTCGCGGCGGCATAATCGGTGAGTTCCCCGCTGACGACGGCAGCGGCGATCTCGCTCATCGCCCGCGAAAGGAACGGAGCGGTCGACCCCACGACTGGCCGGGCGGTTCCCTCGTCGGGTTGGTTCAGGGCCAGCCGAGCGACATTCAACAGGTCGTCGATCGCCGACATGGCCGATCGCATCCCTTGGAGGTACGAGTGCCCCGCCGTATCGCTCGTCTCCGTCGAACCGGTCCGGGCCGTCAGCGCCGGATACGATGGCTCCGGCAGCGTCATCGCCGCTGATGCCCCGTCGAACGGGCCATCGGACGGCTCACCGAACACAGCCTCCTCGGCTCCCCCTCTGGGAGCCGCTCCGGCGATCGTCGGCGCTCCGGTGGAACGCTCCGACGTGGTCTCCAGGACCTCCGTCGCGACGAACCGCGGGAGGCCCGGCGAGGACCCGACGATGCCATCGGCCGCGCTGAGTCCCGCGATGGCGGTCATCACCGGCTCAGTCGTCGGGACGACCAACGATGACGTCGAGTGGGCGGCGTCCGTCTCGGTAGCTCGCTGGACGGTCCCGGTCGGGCCGGCGACCACGGCCGGCGGCCGGCGGAACCGGACGATGATGCCGCGCTCGGGAAGCGACGCCGGCGTCGGATCGGAATCCACCATGTTCTGAACATTGATCTGGGCCGCCGCACGAGCCGCCTGCTCCGAGGCAAGGAACTCCTCGGTCGTGGTCGCCCGGATGCGGGGTCGGCGAACGAGCATCGCCGCGGCGTCCCCGCCGACCGGATGACGCGAATGACGGGGCACGGCTGGTGGCCAGAGCCTGAGCCGATCGCTGGCCGGCTCCGGCGGATCGGCCGGTCGCTCAGGATGCTCCAGTGCTGAGCCAGAAGCGCCCGCAAGCGTCTCGGTGGACGGGATGTCAGCGTCGACTCGCTCGACGTGCTGCCCCCAGGGGAGCGGCGTCGAGCGCGGCAGCGGGTGTGGTACCCGCTCGGGGAAGAGGCCGTCCTCAAGCAGGCGCCGTCGATTGGCCCGCGTGCGTCCGGACCCGTCCACGGTCCGGGCGTCGCCTGGTTCCACCGCGCCTGGAGACGAGCGATCCGGATGGTCGATATCGACTGCGGGAACGTCCGGTTCCGGCGTCCGCGGGACCTCTGGCGGTGCCCGCCACGGTTGCGGCGCACTGTCTGGCCGACCGACTCGATGGCCCAGCCCCTCGAGGAGTTCGATCAGTGACCCATGCGCTGCAGGGTCGGGGTCATTGCGGCCGGGCCGGGGAAAGATCATCGGCACGTCAACGTGCATCTGGTGAGACCCGCTGACCGTCCAGTACACGACAGGTTCATGGGCCGGTGTCTCGGCCGCTGTGAGACCAACAAGGATATCGGTCGCGATCCGATAGATCCCGGCCCGGGAGCTGGCGCCCCAGATCAGCGACGAGCTCGTCAGCCAGACATCGCAGCTCGCCGACTCCAGCCCACGGCCGACCGGCATCGCCGCCCGTCCCGTCCAGACGACGGGCTCACTCTCGTGGGTGGCGAAGTCGTCCCAGTCGAGCGACAGATCGTGCTCCGGTGGCAGGAGGAGATCGGTCGCCGGGGTGGTCGACGCCAGGCCGAGCGACATCGCCGCAGTCCGGAGCTGGTTGGCCCGGCGGCCGGAACGTCCGCCGAAGCGTCCGCCCCGGACGCGGAGCGTGAAGCCCCGCACCTGGTTCCCGTCCAGGTAGCAGATCCGGAGGTGGTCGCCGGCTTCCGTCGAGATCGGCTCGACCCCGGTCAGCGCCTGCGCGGCCGACAGCCAGCCGATCGGCAGGCCGAACCCGTAGTCCGTCGCCTCATCGACCAGCAGGAAGTGGTCAGTGAGCGTCAGATGAACGGACTCGGCGCGGCTGCCCCAGTGAGCGAAGCCGGGGAAGCTCCCAACCAGGTCGGCAGTCCCCTCCCAGAGAACGGCACCCCGCGTCGCCGACCAGTTCCGGGCGACGGACCGCGACCAGACAGACGCGTCGCCGGGGATCGCTTCGATCTCCCGAGGGATCGGATCGAAGGAAGAGGCCAGCTGCCATTCGTGCGCCATGACGGACTCCCGTGCGTGAAGCTGACCCGGTGGGACGACGGGCGGATCGGGAATCAGCGGTCCGGATCGACGCCGGGAGATGGCCAGTGGGAAGGGCATCGGGCGTCGCTGAGCCAGCTGTTCGCGGTGTACGTACACTATAGCAGGTTGTATCTGACGGTCAATGTGCGACTTCGTCGCTGGCGCCTTGTCATCTGAGCGTCGTTGGGCTTGCCAGGAGAATGGAGATCAGCCGGCACCGGGAGCAGGAAGGCGGTGCGTTCCGAGAGCCGCTGTCACAGGGTTGTTGGGAGGTCAGTCCCGGTGGTCGGCGACAGGCGGTCCTGGTCCCCAGACGGCACGACCCTACTGGTTCGTTGATGTGGACGTGGATCGGTAGCGAGCACTCCGGGTAAGGAATGTGCGTGTAACGGCTACGAGCGGGTGACTCGGGTCGGCCCATCGCGTCATTTGGTCGCGGTTCGTTCGACCGGTGGTCAGGCCAACGAGCAGCCCGATGGCGTGCGAAAGTGCCAACCGCGGCAGTCATCCCCGGGCGTCTGACGCTCTCTGGGTAGAGCCGCGCAGCTCCGACGGTCACTGGGCGCTCCAGAGATAAGGGTCGTTGCTCAAGAGGTGAAACCTTGTTCCGGGACGATCGCATCCCCTCGCCTCCATCTGAGTCGCCGGCACCAGGAGGGTCTGTGTCTGGCCGTCGGAAAACCAGCTCGACAGCGATGAGTGAACCAGCGGACGAATCGTCTCTAGCGCGTCCGCCGGTCGATACCGGAGCGGCGAGCGTTGATCCGTCCGCCGAGCCTGACTGGCAGCCATCGTGGGATCTCCTGCGCGAGCATGCCCGGACCTTCTCGTTTGGCAGCCGCTTCCTCGCGATCGACCGCCGCAACGCGATCACGTCGGCCTACGCTTATTGCCGGATCGCCGATGACATCGTCGACCAGGCGGGCGAGGTCAGTCCGGCCGACGTGGCCGCGTCGCTCGACCGGTGGGAAACGCAGCTCTACCGGCCGGAACATCCGGTCGCGCTGGCCTTCGCCGTCGCCCGCCGGCGCTACGGCATTCCGCTTGGGCCGGTCCTGGATCTCCTCCGGGGAATGCGGCATGACTTGGCGCCCCGAGCATATACCGACTGGGATGACCTGCGGGAGTACTGCTACTGCGTCGCGGGGACGATCGGTCTGATCGCGGCGCCCGTCTTCGGCTGCCGGGACGACCGGGCGCTGATCCGTGCCGTCGACCTCGGGATCGCGATGCAACTGACCAACATCCTCCGCGATGTCGCCGAGGATGCCACCCTCGGTCGGGTCTACCTTCCCCATGACGAGCTGGACCGGTTCGGTATCGATCCGGTCTCGCTGCTGGGCGGGACGCCGACCGGCGACATGCCGGGGCTGATGCGATTCCAGATCGAGCGGGCGCGGGGATACTACCGTTCCGGCCGGCTCGGTATTCCGGCCCTGTGCTCGTCCGGTCAGTTGACGACGATCGCGATCAGTCGGCTCTACAGCAAGATTCTCGACCGGATCGAGGAGCAGGATTGCGACCCGTTTCACGGCCGCGCCCACGTCAGCACTCGCCGCAAGCTCAGGGCGATGCCGCTCATCACCGTCGACTTCCTGTCGCTGCAACTCGGCGGCAGCCTCTGGACACGGGGCATCTGACCGTCCGTATTCGATCCGGAAGAGCACTGCGGAGATAGACGATGAGCAGAGATTGGTCACCGGAGGGTCATTCGCTCTCGCCTTCGCGATAGCTGGCCGCCGCAAGCGGATGCTCCTTCGGAACTGTGCCGCCACACTACGCCGTCACCGTCGGATTTGGAACCCAGTCAGGCAATGCGCGCTGCTACGATGTCACTCAGCCGATAGCTCCCTCATTGCCGTCCCAAGACGTTCGAGAGTCATGGCAACGTCCCGACGCCGCTCGACGTAGAGCGGCTCGCCGAAGCGGAGCTGGACCGCCCATCGGTCGTCGCCGGACCTTCGGTAATGCAGACCGACCGGGACGATGGGGATCGGCGCCATCCCGCTCGCCTGCGCCAGCAGCGGGATCCGGACCGCACCGGGGAGGGTCGGCAGGAAGTCATCGTTGCGGTCGCTCTTCGGGGTGAAGGACGGGTCGATGTTCGGGTACCCCTCCGGGAACATCAGCAGCGCCTCGCCCCGTGACAGGATCTCGACGCTCTGGACGGCGGCGCGCTTGAGATACCGGGTGGTATCGCGCTGATAGGCCGCCGTCCGGGGCGCATCGGCGGCCAGTTCCGGGCGGTATCGCTCGGCGTCGGGCCGGAGCACGACCGGCCAGCCGGCGACCGAGCAGAGCGACTCGGCGATCCGCCGCTGAGGTCCCGCGTTGACCCAGTCCAGTGCGACCATGACCCGGAGCGGCCGCGACAGCGTCGTCACGATGCTGGTCCCGTCGAAGAGGTGGTGGTAGTGGCGGGCGGCCAGCACGACCGGCCCGCTCGTCGGGACGTTTGCCTGACCACTCACGGTCAGGTCGACCTTGCCGGACATGAGTCGACGCGACACCAATCGGATGGTCCGGTTGGCCATGATGGTTGGAATCGGGACCGACCGCGGGGACGTTGGCGCGCCGGTTGAAGGGGTCGGCATCCTCTTGCTGATCCTGGCGCTAGCGCTGGCTCATGATCTCGGCGCCGTGTGGCTGGGCGTCGGCCACGCTGCCAGAGGAAACCTGCGAGCGGGTGACTGGGCGATCGACCGGCGGGTGAGCCCGACGGATCGACCAGGCGATCGCGGCCGGCAGCAGGATCAGGGCGACGCAGAGGACGATCGGGACCCAGAGGCCGACGCTCAGACTCAGCGCCGACGCGAAGATGATGTTGGATCCGTAGAGGATCACCGGCAACATGACCGGGATGCGGCTCGGGACGATTCCGCCGTTCCAGGACAGCCGACCGAGCCCCATGAACAGGACCGCGGTGAACAGCCAGCCGACGTAGTTCTGGACCGGCATCCCGAAGTAGGCGCCCTCGACGTGCCATTCCCAGAATCGGACGACGAGGGTGTCATGGGCCATCGCCGGATCCAGAACGAGATCCCAGACGACGACGAGGTAGCCGCCGATCAGGATCGTTGTGACCTCCCGGGCGTTGCTGCTCAGGCGGTGGCCGATCATCCAGACGATCAGCCGGGCGAGGAAGTAGGAGGTCATTCCCATGTAGAACCATGAGAGCGGGATCGTGAAGGGCACGTGATCGACCAGGCGGTAGCCGAGGTAGTCGGTGTAGCTGTAGTTGCCGAAGGGCCAGCCGGTGCTGGTCCCGACGAGCTCGGACGAGGCGGAGATCAGATAGGCCAGCACGAAGAAGAGCGTCGTCCGACGGAGTCCCAGGACCAGCACGCCCATGGCGAAGACGGCGATCGCGCCGAGGATCATGTGGGTCGCGCCGCCGTAGTTCATGCCCCAGTTGTAGATGTCGGCGGCGCCGGGGTTATCGGCGAGCACCTTGCCGATGTTGGGGATGACGTAGAGGATGCCGCCGAGGGCGAACAGCATCGCCATGATGTGCGCGACCAGCGCAAGCCATGACACCTTCGCCGAGAGCGTGACAAACGAGCCCCACAGCGAGACGGGCCCACGGTCCTCAGGCTGATCGACGGTCGCCGGAACGGCACGATGATCAGTGGCGATGTGGCCCTCGGCTGTCGTCATGGGGGTCTCCTGCAACATCGAACGACGGGAGGAACAGCGAGAACGTTACCAGTGCGATCTGTCAGGATCGGGTGATCCGCCGGCCGCGCCAGGTGTGATTGCGGCGGAGAGCCGACTGGATCAGGCGGACCGCGACCGGACCGTCGAGCAGCGGGGAGAGCCAGTACGTGAGCGGCGGATGCTCGTAGGCCCGAGCCATGCCGGCGAGTACGCCGAACCTGAGCATGAGCAGGACGCGGTTGAGCCCGACGACGAACTCTACCGCACGAAACCGACCTCCAATGGCGCCCGGCACCACCTGCCTGGCCCTGCTCGGGTAGTCATGCCGTCTCCGCGAGATCAGCCCCGCCACGACGATCAGGAGCGGCGGGCCCTGGATCAGGGCGACCTCCGCCAGTCGGACGGTGACGGCGTGGCCGGCGAACTGATCGCGCATCGTCAGGGAGCGGGGCCAGTTCCGCCAGGCCTCGCCGGCGCTGTCATACATTGCCACGTCGACCAGGTCGCCGGTCTCTGCGAAACCGACCCGGTGCCCGGCCATCGCCAGTCGCCGGGCGATCGTGACGTCCTCGCAGACGGACCGTTGCCCCTCGGCGAATCCACCGATCGCGACGAGCGCGTCCCGGCGGATCAGCATGCACTGGCCGTTGGCCTGGACGTCATCCGGGTCGGTCGTCGCACCGCCGGGGATGCCGTAGCGGTAGACCAGTGACGTGAGCAACGCGGGATGGACCAGCCCTTCGGCCGGCCCCGAGAGCCGTTGCCGGGTCGCGCCGCTCAGCGCCGCGACGTCCTCGGCCACGGCGTGGCCGAGCAGCGCCCGGACGAGGCCCGGCCGTGGGCGGACGTCGGCGTCGATCGTCAGCACCCAGGGCGTCGTGATATCGCCGTGGGTGAGTCCACGCTGGAGGTTCCAGGCCTTGCCGTTCCAGTCGTCGGGGACCGGCGATGCGTCGATGACCCGGATGCGTGGGTCACGCCTCGAATGGTCGCTCGCGAGGGCCAAGGTGCCATCGATGGAGCCGCCGTCGATGACGAGGATCGCGGCGACCTCGGGCCCCTGCGCATTCAGGCCGTCCAGACAGGGACCGAGCCGGTCGGCTTCGTTCAGGACCGGCACCAGGACCGTGACCGTGTCGTCCGGAATGACGGCATCACGGGCGGGAGTGACCTTTGGCCGGTTGGCCGATCGGACCAGCCGAAGGATCACCCGAACGGCCAGAACCAGCTGGAGCACGCCGAACACCAACAGCAGCGTCGCGACCAGCAGGGATGGGGACGAGGGGATCGTTCGGCCATCGCGGTTGGACACGTCGAGGGTCACTCCCGGGTGAGACGAGCCTGGCGGAGATCGAAGGATACCCTCCGCCGCTTGCCTGTCAGCGTGGAAACTGTAGATCGACGAATCCCAGCACGCTGTCCCGCATCGCCGGCCAGGACGGTTTCTGGTCGTCCACGATCAGGTGATCGGCGTCCAGCTCCCGCAGCGTCAGTGGGCCTCGCAGTGTCCCGGCCAGCGCGCGACTTCTGGCGACCGTCGAGGTCTCGTCGTGGGTGCCCTGGACCAGGAGGGTCGGCACCGAGACGGAACGAGCGGCCTTCCGGGCCCGGTCGGTGGTCCGGCGCATCTCATCGATCACGCTGAACGGGATCGTCGACCGCTCCCGCAGCTCGTCCTGCGTTGCCCGGTCGTCGAGGTCGTAGTCCGGGTTCATCTCGTGAAAGAACCGCCGGACCTCCGGGTCGGTGAAATCGGCCTTCGCGTAGGGCGAGAAAGTCCTGATCGTCCGTTTCAGGACCGGCAGCCCGCCGGTGAGCAGCCAGGACGGCAGGCCGATCAGCCGGACGTAGGGGGAGATTAACACGAGCGCTTCGGGCGGAGTCCGGCTGGCCGTCTGGAGCGCGAGCGCCGCGCCGAACGAGTAGCCGATCAGCAGCGTGACTTCGGACTCGGCCCGGAGGGTGGCCCATTCCGCGTCGACCGACCGGCTCCAGTCGTCGGCGGTTGTCCGGACCAGATCGGACACATGCGACCCGAAGCCCGGCAGCAGGGGAGCGACTGACCGGATCCCGTTGGCGGCCAGGGCGTGACCGAGTGGCCGCAGCTCCTTTGGCGTCCCCATGAAGCCATGGAGGAGCAAGGCGCCGACGCGCCGCGGTCGCCCTGCGTTCGGATCGGCGGGAAAATCGAAGGGAGCGTGAGCTTCACCGGCGAAGGCGGATGGGTCCTGCTGCATGGGTTGGTCTCACCTGAGTTCGAAGCGTCGAGAGCCGTGGATGGCGGCGTGCGATGATTGGTTGCCAGCGACGGTACACCGCTTTCGCTCCACGCACGCTGCTCACATCCCTGCAAGACGCAACGGTCGTGCCCGTCCCGGCGATCCCATCATCCACTCGACCGCAAATATCCGGTTCGGACCGACCGCATCGATCCCGTTCGGCTTCCCATGAGAGACGATTTCCAGATGGACACTCACCGATCCGATCCCGACTTCCGGGCGGACTCAGCCATCGTCCGTCCCGCCTCCGTCGACGGGCCTGGTGTCTGGCCGGACAGTGGTCGGCGCCTGCCCGGCGCCGAGCGGCCGCAGCGTATCGTCGTGATCGGCGCCGGGCTGGGAGGGCTGGCCGCGGCGGTCCGGCTCGCGGCGCGGGGTCATGACGTCACGCTGGTCGACAAGCGGGATCAGCCAGGCGGGCGGGCTTACGTCTACTGGCAGGACGGGTTCACCTTCGACGGCGGCCCGACGGTCATCACGGCCCCGTGGATGCTGACCGACCTGTTCGAGCTCGCCGGACGGCGGGCGGAGGATTACATCTCGCTGGTTCCGGTCGACCCGTTCTACCGGATCTTCTTCAGCGGCGGCGAGCACGACGGCGAGCACTTCGACTACACCGGCCGCTCGGCCGAGATGGTCCGGGAGATCCGCCGGATCTCACCGCATGAGTCCGATGTCAGCGGCTATCTGGAGTTCGTCCGACTGACGGAGCGGATCTTCGCCAAGGGCTTCACCGAGCTGGCCGACCAGCCGTTCGACTCGCCGCTGGACATGGCCCGGGTCGCGCCCGACCTGATCCGGCTGGAGAGCTACCGGACGGTCCACAACCTCGTCTCGCGCTTCGTGAAGGACGACCGGCTCCGGCAGGTGATGACGTTTCACCCGCTCCTGGTGGGTGGGAACCCGTTCCAGACGACGAGCATCTACACCCTGATCCACTACCTTGAGCGGGAGTGGGGCGTCTGGTTCGCGATGGGCGGCACGGGCGCCGTTGTCGATGCGCTGGTCCGGCTGTTCGGCGAGCTCGGCGGCAGGATCCGGCTGGAGAGCGAGGTGGGCGAGATCATGACCACCGGCCGGCTCGCGTCCGGTGTCCGGCTGACATCCGGCGAGGAGCTGCCGGCCGACAGCGTCGTCTGCAACGGCGACGTGGCCCGGGCCTACCAGCAGCTTCTGCCGGCCTCGGTGCGGCGCAAGTACACCGACCGCCGGCTGGCCCGGATGCGGTACTCGATGTCGCTGGTCGTGATCTACTTCGGTACCGACCGCCAGTACCGCGGGACGGACGGTCCGGAGCTGGCCCACCACGACATCATCCTCGGTCCGCGCTACGGCGGCCTGCTCAAGGACATCTTCACCAGGAAAACGCTCTCGGACGACTTCTCGCTCTACCTCCACATGCCGACGCTCACCGATCCGTCGCTGGCGCCGGAGGGCTGCGACGCCTTCTACGTCCTCTCCCCGGTCCCGCATCTCGGCGGCAAGATCGACTGGGCGACGCAGGCGAAGCCGTACCGCGACCGGATCATGGGCTTCCTCGAGGAGAACTACCTGCCGGACCTGAGCAGGCACATCGTCACCGAGCACATGATCGACCCACGGCACTTCGACACCGACCTGAACAGCTACCTCGGCTCGGCCTTCTCGGTCGAGCCGGTCCTGACTCAGTCCGCCTGGTTCCGCCCGCACAACCGCAGCGAGGAGCTGTCCAACCTGTTCTTCGCGGGTGCCGGGACGCATCCTGGCGCGGGGATGCCGGGCGTCCTGTCCTCCGCCAAGATCGTCGATGACCTGATCGCGGCCGACGACCGTGGCGACCGGTCGGGAACCTCACTCCAGAACATGGCCGCCGAACGGCTGGGTCGGCTGATGAGCCGGACCCTGGGTCGATAATGCCCTGACCCGTCGCGGCCCGTGACCTGGGGTCATCCGCTCGCGGTGACCGGCGCCCGGAGGTGCCATTCCGCGCAGCGGTGCCGGTGCTCGCCAGCGCCGATTGGATGAGGAAGTTCGATAGCCAGACACGGTTATCGCCCTGCGGGGCGATGGCCGCAGCGGCGGCCGGTCACCGCCAGCGAATGGAGAGCGGATGACCCTAAGTCGTTCCGCCGCCGTTCAAGCGCACATATGGCTCGTTCGCTAAACGCCATGCATGAACGCGAACTCCCCTGCCAGTTCCGGCAGGGGAGTTCGCGTCCTCATCGACCGGGATTACTTGTCGCCGTGGGCGCCCGGGCGCTCGTCGCTACGGTCATGATCACTGGCCGCGGCATAGACAGGCGAGCCGCCAGGTGGTTCGCTCGCCTCATCCTCTTCGTCGTCATAGTCATCGTCGCCGTACTCGTCGTCGTTCCCGGCGCCGTCACCCTCGGCCCGGGGCTGATCACCGTCCGGACGGAGCGGCTCGTCGTACTGATTGGCATACTGCGGCCCGGCCCGGTAGGCGTCTTGGCCATAGGAGGCGTCCTCCGGGTAATCGCTGGCCTCGGCCTCGATGTACTCCTCGTACTCCGCGTCCGGGCCGTAGTCGGGTGGCAGCGGGGAGATACCGAGCGTCTCCTGTACGAGCGGGTGCGAGATGTTGAGCTCGGTGGTGACGAGCTCCTGCCCCTGCCCGTTGATGGTCGGGCGCTTGGTCAGGACCCCCTTGCGCAGGAACTCCATCACCTTTGCTTCGATGTGCTCGGACGGCAGGACCGTCCGATCGAGGAAGCGCCAGAGCGTGCGGCTCATGTGGCTCTGCGTCGGGACGAAGCCGTCGTGGAGCTGGTCGATGTAGGCCGCGATCGCTCGGATGACATCGGCGTCGACTTCCGCCGACTGCGCGATCTGGAGCGGATCTTCCTCGCCGGCCGCCGCGACGAGGTCCGGACTGACCGAACCCGGCACGCCGCAGATGATGATCCGCTTGCCGAGCCGGTTGCGCAGGCTCGTCACCAGCCGGATGAAGTCCTTGTCGCCGGTGAAGAGCAGGAACGTCTGGATGTCGGGCCGGGTCAGGGCGGTGTTGATGATGTCGATCGCGAAATTGAGATCGGAGCGGGATTCGATCTTCTCCCGGCCGCTGGCGTCGGTCGACCGCTTGGCGGGGTAGTGCTGCGCCTCGAAACCGGCCACATCGAGCCGCATCCGGACCTGTATCGGGTGCTGATCGAAGTCGGCGTAGGCGCGAGCGACGCCCATGAGGCCGTATTTCAGCGCCTTGTCGCGCCAGGCGAGGGGGTCCGGCTCACGGCCATAGCTGTTGATCGTCGAGTACCGGATATTCTCGAAGTCGACGAACACGGCGACCTCATTGCTGAACCCACCCGGTCCACCGGGCTGCGACGAGGGGCCCGGACCATCGCCGGGCCGTATCCCACGGTTGACGCGTTGCGGCGTCGGGCGGTACGCGGGCTGGACCCGGCGGTCCGGTCCATCGCCCCTGCCCATCGGCGATCGATTGTCCACACACTCACCTGTATGTCTTCTGGCTCGCCCGGACAACTCCGGGCTCGCCACGTCATTCGACCGGTATCTCCGGCCCAGCCTCGGCCGCGTCATATGGGGATGGGAATTGGGAAAGGGACTGCCAGTTACGGAGGAGAACAATCAGAATGGTTGCCGAACCTCACCACTACGGAGTCTAGCACGGGCTCCCGGCTGGAGCCCCGTCGGAACCGGGCGGGACGTCCCGTCTCAGGCGGCTCCGGCGCCGATCAGCGCCGCGCCGATCACCCCGGCGTTGTCCCCCAGCTTCGCCTTGACGATCTCGACCCCGTGACCCGGCACCGGGAGTGCTTCGCGCCGGGCGTGGGTACTGGCGACCTCGAACAGGCGGTCAACGGCCTCGATGACCCCACCGCCCATGATGATTCGGGACGGGTTGAGCAGGTTGATCGCCGAGGCGAGTCCAAGACCGAGGTAGTGTCCGGCCTGGATCAACGTCTCGGTGACGAGCGGATCGTCGGCGGCGACGGCTTTCGCGAGGATGCCCGAGCGGATCGCCGTCCCGCCGGGGGCATCCTCGGAGGGAGCCGGCATTAGTTCCGTCAGGATCGACTCCCGGCCCCGCTTGAGATCGCCGAGCAGCGATTGGGTGATGGCGGTCCGGGAGGCGTAGGCCTCGAGGTGGCCGCGGCCGCCGCAGCCGCAGAGCCGGCCGTCGGCCTGAATGATCAGGTGGCCGATCTCGCCGGCCGTTGCCGTGGCTCCCGTCACGAGCTCGCCGTTCCGGACGATCGCGCCACCGATGCCCGTCCCGACGAAGACGCAGAGGAAGTCGCCGACGCCCTCGCCCGCTCCGAAATGGAGCTCACCGGATGCCGCGATCTGGACATCGTTCCGCAACTGGGTTGGAACACCGAAGTGGGACGTCAGTTCAGCCGCCAACGGGAGGTCGACGGTGGCCTGGCTGAGGTTGGGCGTCCCGAGCAGGATGCCGCGCCCGGCATCGACCTGCCCGGCGATCCCGACTCCAATCCCGACGAGTTCATCGGCCGTTACTCCGGCGTCACGTAGCGCGGCATCGCCGAGATCGTAGAGCCGGCGAAGGAGCTCATCCGAGGAGTCCACCGCCCGGGAGCGCTTCTTGGACGTGCCGAGCACGCTGCCGGTTTCGATGTCCACGACCGCCGCGAGCATCTTGGTGCCGCCGTAGTCGATCCCGAGACCCAGACGCCTGGTCATCTGTCTTCCTCCCGCGCTTTTGGCAACCCGATCGTATCTGGGAAGAGCGTACGACGGGACGGCGTCGGGCCGCCATGAACCGGCCATTGACCATGCGAGACGCCGTATCCAATCGCTCCGGCGTCAGGAACCGGCTTCCAGCGTCACGGCCACGTTCCCGTCCACCGCTCGCGAATAGGGACAGACCTTGTGGGTCTCCTCGATGAGGGTCGTGGTGGTGTCGTGGTCGACGCTGGGGATGCTGATGCGGAGGGTGACGGCCAGACCGTACCCCGTGTCCTCGGCCTTGCCCAGCGTAACCGAGGCCGTCACCGTCGACTCGCTCGTGTCGATCCCGTGGGCGCGGCCGACAATGGTCAACGCGCTCTGGAAGCAGGCGCCGTAGCCCGCCGCGAAGAGTTGCTCGGGGTTCGTCCCCGTGCCGGGACCGCCGGTCTCCTTCGGTCCAGTCAACTGGACGTCGAGCAGACCATCGTCGGTCCGGGCGTGGCCGCTGCGACCGCCGGTGACCGTCGCGGTCGTGACGTACAAGGGTTCGAGGATGGTACGCACCATTGGAGAGTTCTCCTGTCGTGTCGATGCGAGGAGGCGCTTCGCCAACCGGAATCGATCTGTCCCGCCGTACTGGTTCGGGCAGCAAGCATGTTGGACGCCATCGAAAGGGTGGCCTGGGGCGTCGTCCTCGCGGGATCAGCTACCGGCCGTCCCCCGGCGAGCTTCCGCCGGGCAGGCTGAATCCGGACAGCTGCTCGATCGCCGTCACCAGGCTGGAGTGGTCGTCGGTGTCATGGCCATTGGCGGCGAGAGACTCGAACAGCTCCGCCACGACGGCCGCGACCGGCAGGGCGACGTGATGCTCGCCGGCACTGGCCCGGGCGATCCGCAGGTCCTTGCGGTGCAGTTCGACGCGGAAGCCAGGGGCGAACGCATGGTCGATCATGGCGGCGGCCTTGAGCTCCATCACCCGGCTGCCGGCCAGCCCGCCCCGGAGAACCTCGACGATCTTCGCCGGATCGACGCCGGCCCGGGCGCCGAGGACCAGCGCCTCGCTCAGCCCGGCCAGGTTGATCGCGACCGCGATCTGGTTGCACATCTTGACCGTCTGCCCCGCGCCAGGCCCGCCGACGTGGACGATCGTCGTCCCGAGCGCCGCGAAGACGGGCTCAGCCCGGGCGAAGTCCCCGGCGGTCCCGCCGACCATGATGCTGAGGGTACCGGCGATGGCGCCCCTGTCGCCGCCGCTGACCGGCGCGTCGAGCAGGGTGGCGTCCTGCCCGGCCAACTGTTCCCCGAACCGGATGCTGGCGGCCGGCGCGATCGTGCTCATGTCGATCACCAGCAGCCCGGCCCGGGCTCCGGCGAGCAGGCCGTCGTCGCCGGACATGACGCGCTCGACGTCCGGGGTGTCGGGCAGCATCGTGATGACGAGATCGGACCGCTCGGCCACCTCCCGGGGCGACGTCGCGGGCTGGAATGCCTCGCTCTCGGCGGCCAGCTCCTCGACCGCGCCCTGGCTGCGGTTATGGATGACGAGGCGGAAACCCGCCGCCACGAGATTTCGGGCCATCGGCCGACCCATGATCCCGAGGCCGATGAAGCCGATCGTGGGTCGTTGCCCTGCGTCTTTCATGCCCAATTCTCCCATCGTTCGATGTTCGCGCCGCTTTCATCAACGAGAGCGGCCCACCGTGCCGGCCCGTCCGCGACAGCGAACCATGCGGTGGGCTCAAGGGCAACAGGGACGGCCCGGGCATCGCGCCCGGGCCGTCCCTGTTGCCGTGATGATCAGGTCCCGTCCGCTAGAGCGGCGCGACCGCCAGGCCCATCCCGTCGAAAACGTTCCACATCGACATGAAGGTGCCCCAGTCGTAGAAGCGGTCGGAGCCAAGTGCCGGATCGGAGAGGTAAACGCCGCTCTGGTCGTAACCGGACGCGACGAGGACATGGGCGCCAGGGACGAGCAGGTAGGAGCCGCCGTCGCTGCCGGTCTCATAGAACCCCGTGTCGCCCCAGAGCCCGAGCCAGACGAGCGTCGGCAGGCCGGCGTCGAGCCGGTTGGTCAGTGCGGCCGAGTCGCCCTGACCGTAGAAGGCGTCGCCCGAGAAACCGAACTGGGGGAGCGCCGCGGCCAGAGGCTCGGCGTAGACGCCGTAATCGACGGTATTGCCCCACCAGCCGGTGATGTCGCCCCGGTAGCCGTAGTGCGGGTTCGCGCTCCAGCCGACCGCGCTGTCGAACGCGTATTCGCTGATCCCGCCCCCGAAGGCGCCGGTCGCGATCTGGAGGGACGCGTACTCGCAGCTCAGGTTGCGCTGCTGGACGTAGTTCGGGACCTGAATGCTGGCACCCGTCGTGGCGGTCGTGTCCGACCCCGCGACGACGACCGGGTCCGCCGCCACCGCTGCCGCCTCGGTCCACCAGATCTGGGTCGGGGCGTCGAGGACGGACGTGCCGCTCTCGCAGCCTCCACCGTCGTTGAGCGTGACCGCGACCTCGCCAAGATACGTCCCCGCGAGGTTGACCTCGATATGGGCGTCTCCACCGGCGTAGGCCGCGCTGGTGTCGATGTCAAGGTAGCCGACCCCGTCGTCTCCGGTCGCGGCCCGCCCAGAGGCGTAGACGTCGCCGTCGACGACCAGGCCGGTCAGGATGTCGACGCCGACGAGCGGCTGGCCGGACTCACGGACCTCGATCGCGACCGGGATCACGCAGCCGACCGCCGGGCTGGTGCTCTTCACCGTCACCCAGGCATTGACGGACCGGGCGCTCGCCAGTGAGGCGGACGGCGCCAGCGCGGCGCCACCCATCGACATCACCAGCGCGGCAATCATTGACAGCACGAATCTTCGGCGCATCGTGAAATCTCCCCCGGGTTCCCCGGCGGGCGCCGCGCGCCCACCACCCATCCACTGGACGATCGTCTGCCGGCGAGAGCACGTCGCCGTCCCCGACGGCGCCCCTGAAATCATCCGGCAAACCGGCGAGTCCGGGGAGGAGATCGTCTCGTTCCCATTCCCGCCGTGAGAGTAGCAAGTTCTGGCCGACATGGCTACCCATTTTCGAACGCAAACGATCTCATTCGTACACTTTGTCCGTACACTTTGGTGCCACCGTGGCACCGATACATCAGTGGCTGGACCATCAGAACCGACATGACGGCGTTCCGCATCGCTCCATGTGACGGAGCACGTCATTTCTGGTAGGCTGTGTGCTGCCTTTCGCCACTCCGGTTGGGGCCAACCAGACCGATTTTCAGGCGGCCGAGCCGGTCGTGGCCCCGTCGCCTTGCCAGGCGGATGAGTACCGACCGAGCAAAGGTTTGTCTCCGCGCGGTCACGGCCGTCACCACGCTGGTCCGACCGCGCTCCATCACCCATCGTCGGTCGACCTCACCCGTCGCCGATCACCGAGGAACTCCGCCCATGGCACGAAGCGTCAACGATACCGACCGCGCGATCATTCGCCTGCTCCAGCGCAACGCCCGGATGTCCTACGCCGAGCTCAGCCGCGCGACCGGCACGCCCGAATCGACGGTTCGCCGGCGGATGGATCGCCTCCAGCAGCGTGGCGTGATCGAGTTCGCCATGGTCGCGGAGCCGAGCAAGCTGGGCTACGAGCTGCGGGCGATGATCGGCCTCCGGGTCGACCTGCACCGGCTGGAGGAGATCGCCGGTACGCTCCGGGCGATGAACGAAGTGACGTTCGCCGCCTTCCTGACCGGCAACTTCGACATCATGATCCACATCATCGTCGAGTCGCAGGAGGATCTTGTCGGCCTCCTGACCGAGAAACTCTCCTCCATCGAGGGCGTCCGCTCGACCGAGACGTTCGTCATGCCGTGGATCATCAAGCCGACGACGTCCTGGGTCCTGCCCGAGCACGAGGCGCATCCGGCCCCCGCCGATGTCAGCGACGACCTCTCCGAGGACGACGACGATGACGAGATGACCGGCGACGAGGACGCCCAACCCTCGTCGTTCGCCGACCGGATCCGTCAGCGGAACGTGCGGAACATCGCGACGGTCAAGGAGCAGTAGACCGGGGCGTGCGACGCAGTCCCAGCTCGAATGGTCGGCCGCTTCTACCGTTCCTGGGACGTGGAATACTCTCCTGAACCTCACCAGTCACTACGGCGGACCATTCAACAGGAGCGAGGCAGGCAGATGCGGGACGACGCGCAGACGGCGGCTGATGACCGCGGTGAGATGGCGGATGGCGGGAATCAGGCGATCGAGGCGCTGTCGAGCGAAGACCGCGTCTTCCCGCCCTCCGATGTCTTTCGGGCTCGGGCGAACGTGACCGATCCGGCTGTCTACGCCCGGGCGGCCGCCGACCCCGAGGCCTGGTGGGCCGAGGAGGCCGGGCAGCTGGACTGGTTCAAACCGTGGGAATCCGTGCTGGACTGGCAGCCACCGTTCGCCCGCTGGTTCGACGGGGGGCAACTCAACGTCGCCCACAACTGCCTGGACCGTCACGTCGCCAACGGGCTGGGCGACAAGGTCGCCTACTACTGGGAGGGCGAGCCGGGCGACACGAAGGTCATCACCTTCTCCGGGCTGCTCGACGATGTCAAACGTTGCGCCAACGCGCTGAAGTCGCTCGGTGTCGGCAAGGGCGATCGGGTCGCGATCTACCTGCCGATGATCGCCGAGTTCCCCGTCGCGGTGCTGGCCTGTGCCCGGATCGGCGCGCCGCACACCGTCGTCTTCGGCGGCTTCTCGGCCGACTCCCTCCGCGACCGGATCAACGACGCCGGGGCGAAGGTCGTCATCACGGCCGACGGTGGCTTCCGGCGCGGCAAGACCATCGCCCTCAAGCAGCAGGTCGACGCCGCCCTGGCGGACGGCGCCTGCCCGACGGCGACGCACGTCCTCGTCGCCCGGCGAACCGGTGAGCCGGTCGAGATGGTGCCGGACCGCGATCTCTGGTGGGAGGATCTCGTTCCGGGCCAGTCGCTCGACAGTCCGGCCGAGCCGATGGAGAGCGAGGACCTGCTCTACCTGCTCTACACCTCCGGCACGACCGCCAGGCCGAAGGGCATCGTCCACACGACCGGCGGCTACCTGACCGGGGTCGCGTCGACCTTCCGCTCGGTGTTCGACATCAAGCCGAACGACGTCTACTGGTGCGCCGCCGACATCGGCTGGGTCACCGGCCACAGCTACATCGTCTACGGGCCGCTCGCCAACGGCACGACCGGCATCCTCTACGAGGGAGCGCCGGACTTCCCCGACCCCGCCCGGTGGTGGGAGATCGTCGAGCGGTACAAGGTCACGGTGCTCTACGCCGCCCCGACGGCGATCCGGGCCCACATGAAGTGGGGGGCTCAGTTCGCCGCCAGGCACGACCTGTCGTCGCTGCGGCTGCTCGGCAGCGTCGGTGAGCCGATCAACCCCGAGGCCTGGATCTGGTACCACCACCACATCGGTGGCGACCAGGCCCCGATCGTCGACACCTGGTGGCAGACGGAGACCGGCGCGGTGATGATCTCCCCGCTACCAGGGATCACCGATCTCAAGCCGGGTTCGAGTACCGTCGCCCTGCCGGGGATCGATGCCGGCATCGTCGACGAGGCCGGCAACCCGGTCGGGCCGAACGAGGGCGGCTACCTCGTCATCAACAAGCCGTGGCCATCGATGCTTCGCGGGATCTACGGTGACGACCAGCGCTACCGGGAGACCTATTGGAGCCGGTTCCCCGGCCGCTACTTCCCCGGCGACGGTGCCCGCTACGACAGCGACGGTTACACCTGGCTGCTGGGGCGGGTCGACGATGTGATGAACGTCTCGGGCCATCGCCTCAGTACGACCGAGATCGAGAGCGCGCTGGTCAGCCATGAGCTGGTCGCCGAGGCGGCCGTCGTCGGGGTGAGCGACCCGATCTCGGGCGAGGCTCCGGTCGCCTTCGTCACCCTGCGCGACGGCAACGCCGTCCGCAAGGAGTTCGGCGAGACGCTGCGCCAGCACGTCGCGGTGAAGATCGGCGCGATCGCCCGACCGAAGAAGGTCATCTTCACGCCGGATCTGCCCAAGACCCGCTCCGGCAAGATCATGCGCCGGCTGCTCCGGGACATCGCCGCCGACCGTCCGCTCGGGGATACGACGACCCTGGCCGATGCCGGCGTGGTCCACCTGATCCGGGACGCCAGCCGGAGTGGCAAGGAGGAGTAGGGGCGTAATCTCCCGGTTCGTGGCGACACATTGACCGTCCAATGGGACATAGCCTGCCTTTTCGGCGCCGTTGGACGCCACTTCGCGCAACCGTCCCGGTGTTCGATCGCAGCGGAGTTCGACGTAATACGCTGGTCGCGAGCGATTGTCCCCTCCCTCCGACCCCCTCCTTGGCTCGGATCGTCGCTGAAGCGACTCACCACCTGGAGAGGGGGAGACGGTCTCACTCGACGGTGGCTGTTCCCGGAGGGCTTCAGCCCGACCAGCATGAGCCCCTCTCCGGGTGGTGAGGCAACGCAGTGCCGAAACCGAGCCGGGGAGGAGTTGGGGAGGGGTCTGTTCGCGACCAGAGCGTCACGACGTGACACGGCGGTGGCGAGCACCGATAGCGCCCGACGCGTCACAGACGCCGCAGCAGGCCCCCGAGGCGGTCGGGGATCTCGATCTCGACTCCGAAGAACTTCATGCCGAGGGCCAGAACGGCCGGATAGATCACCGCGAGGGCAATGGCCGCGGTGGCCAGGGTCAGGAGGCGGGCGATGACGCTGGCATCGTCCGCGGCGCCACCGAGAGCGTCGCTGGCGGCGAAGGCGACCGCTGAGCTGAGCAGCCCGCCGGCCGTGCTGGCGGCGATGATCGGCCACGGCAGCACGCGCCACCCGCGGAACTCGCGGTGGCCGAGCAGCAGGGCGCCGAGCAGCATCACAGCCCACTGGACCGAGTTGGCCAGGACCAGGCCGACCATTCCGAGCGGCCCGACCAGGGCGAAGGCCGAGACGACGTACCCGACCGCCCCGGCACCGGTGATCAGCAGCGGCGTGTGGGTGTTCTTGCGGGCGTAGAACGCGAACACCAGGACCTGGGCGTAGCCAGCGGCAAGCGTCCCCGGAAGGTAGCCGAGCAGCGCCTGGCGGATCTGCCCTGCTTCAGCGCCGGTTGTCTCGCCGCGCTGGAAGATGAGCCGGACGACGGGCTCGGACAGGACGGTCAGCATCAGCGTGACCGGCACGATCAGGAGCGTCACGAAGACGAGGGCGCGACGAAGCGTCCGGGCAAAGGCCAGCGAGTCGTCGTCCTCGTGATGGCGGGAGAGCGACGGGAGCGCCGCCAGGGCCACCGCCGCGGCGACCAGGCCGAGGACCGTCTGGACGAGTGTCGTGGCATAGCGCATCGCCGCGACGGTCCCCTCGGAGACGCCACTGGCGAGGTTCCGATCGATGACCAGGACGCCGGTCGTGATGATCAGACTCCCTGTCACCGGAATGCTGAGCCGGACGACGGTGCCGACCGCCGGGTGGCGCAGATGGAGGTTCGGGCCGACGAGCAGCCCGACCCGGCGAAGGGCGGGCAACTGGATGACGACGATGGCGAGGGCGCCGAGCACGGTCCCAAGCGCCAGGCTGTGGATCCCGATCGACGCCGAGAGCGCCAGCGCGGTGACGATGAAGACGCCGTTCCGGGTCGCCGAGCCGAGCGACGGGGCGGCCGGGCGCCCGGCGGCGTGGAGCCCGGCCATCAGCACCGAGCCGAGCCCGAGCAGCGGGACCGCCGGCAGGATCCAGCGGACCAGCTCGATCGTGAGGTCGATCGTTGCCTGGTCGGGTGGATCACCGACATCGAACAGGCCAGTCAGGACGGCGACGACGGCGGGCGCCCAGGCGATCCCGGCCACCGTCAGGACGAGGGTCGCAACGAGGATGAGGGTCATCAGGGCGCCCATCGCCCGCCGGACCTCGGCGACGCCCCCCTGAGCCGCGACCATCAGGCCGGCCAGGGCCGGGATCATCGCGGCCTGCAGGACACCGTTGCTTGTCAGTTCGAAGATCGTGCTCTGGACGTTGTCGGCGAGGACGAAGGCATCGACGTCACCATCGGTGCCGAACTGGGACGAGGTGACGCTCTCCCGGACCAGGCCGAGAATCCGGCTCAGCGCCGTGCCGACCATCAGGATCAGCGCCAGGTTGACCAGCCGGCCGGTCGGCGTCGACCGGTCGACCGCGTCTGGCTCCACCACGATCCTGTCCGTGTCCGGTGTCGATGCCCCGCCACCCAGCGAGACGGCCGTGGCGACCGCCCCCGCCCGGTTGTCCTCGGCCAGTCGATCGTCGTCGGCCGGGTCCGGCGGTGAGGAGGGCGGAAGCGTCGGGGTCGAGGGCAGACCACCGGCGACGGCCGGTGGCTGCCTCACCGGAACCGGAACCAGGCGATCAGGATCGGGATCACGGCGTAGATCAGGTCGGGTATCAACCGGAGCTGGAGGTAGTAGGTGGCGAAGTCGCCCAGCTGGTTGATCTCGCTGAGCGGGATGCCGAGGCGCTGCGACAGGATGACGCGACTGACGACAAGCCCTGTGACGACGATCGCGATCGAGGTCAGTTGGAGGTCACGCCCGCGCTTGAACCTTGCGGCCCGCGCCATGACCTCGACCGAGCCAAAGCCGAGCGCGAGGGCAAGGTAGAATTGCCAGGCCGGGAAGAAGCCCCAGACCACGCCAACCACGATGGCAACCGCCAGGCCGAGCCCGGCAGCGCGGGCGATCGACGTCGCCGGCGTGCGACAGGTCGGCAGGCCACGGACCCCGGCGCAGTCCGGGCAGCGCAGACCGACCGGCGTCCGAACCGCTTCCTTCGGGCAGATCGGCTTGGCGCAGCGCGAGCAGCGCAACCGCGTCATGACGTCCTTGTGATAGGTGCAGGGAACCTCGCCGGTCGAGGTCTGGATGGCGGGGTAGGGAGGAGGCGCTGTCATGTCTTGCTGGTCATCCTCGGTGGAGATGCGGGCGCGTCGGGTCTGGATCACCCGCTCCCGGCGCGAGGGCAAGGATACGCGATAGACCCCGGCGGAATGGCTCCATCGTTGTCGGCAGGGAAGTGGGGCTGGATGCGTCCGATCGATTTCGCCGGTATCGTCGCGCTCGGTGCACTTTGGGGCGCATCGTTCCTGTTCATGCGCGTCGCGGCGCCCGAGTTCAACCCGCTCCCCGTCGCCGACCTTCGCGTGATCATTGGTGGACTGCTATTGCTCGCCGTCGCGCTGCCCGCCGGTCTCCACCTCGATGTTCGGACCCGCTGGCGCCAGTACCTCATCCTCGGCACGATGAACGTGGCGATCCCGTACACCCTTATCTCGGCTGCCGCCACGGAACTGCCCGCCTCGCTCTCCTCGATCCTGATCGCCACGACGCCGGTCTTCGCGGCGACGGTGGGCTGGCTCTGGCTGAGCGATCCGCTGACGGGCCGACAAGTCGCCGGGGTGGTCCTGGGTCTGGGCGGCGTCGCTCTGCTGGTCGGCTGGACGCCGCTCGACATGACGATTGGGGTTGTCCTCTCGATCGTCGCGGTGGTGATGGCGGCGCTCTGCTACGGCTTCTGCTCGCATTACTCGGCCCGGGCGTTGCGGTCCGGGGCCGGAATGGAGATCCCGATCATGCAGCAGCTGACAGCCGCCGTGCTCCTGCTGCCGTTCGCCGCCGCCACCGTCCCCGACACGGGTCCTTCCGGGAAGGCGATCCTCTCCGTCGTCGCGCTCGGCCTGTTCACGACCGGGCTCGCCGTCCTGTTGTTCTTCCGGCTGATCCGCCGCGTCGGGCCGTTCCGGACGAACATCGCGACCTATTTCACCCCGGCCTTCGGCATCCTCTGGGGGGCGCTCCTGCTCGACGAGCAGCTCTCGGTCGGGACCTTCGTCGGCTTCGGCATCATCCTCGCTTCGGCGCTGATGATGAGCGACGTCGGCCTCGTCCGGCTCCGTGGCGCCAGACTATCCACCGCCAGAGGTCCCCGATCGCCGCGGCGGCCCGTGAGGTAAGGTCATCCGCTGGCGGTGACCGGCGCCCAACGCCACGGACGGGGCGAGCATTGTGTTTCTGGAGATGAGCCAACTCGATCGAAAAAACGAAGCGGGACCGGCCAATGGCTGGTCCCGCTTCGTCTGTGCGTGATGATGAGTCCGGATCAGGCCTGAAGGTCAGCCGTCTCGACGGCCTCAGGGGCGGCTTCGGTGATAGCGTCCGCGGCGGCAGGGCGGTTGCGCCCGGCGGTCGCGGCGCGCTCCCGGGCCTCGGCTTCGCGCTGACGGGCATCGGCCTCGAGCTGGGAGGCGCTGCGGACCTGGAGGCGCTGCTGGCGCTTGGAGACCTTGCGGTCGGACGCCTGACCGGCCTCCATGCGCTTCATGAAGCGCTCGACCTGGCCGGCCGTGTCGATGATGCGCTGCTCACCAGTGTAGAACGGGTGGCAGACACCGCAGATGTCGGTCCGGATCTGGGCCTTGGTCGAACGGGTCTCGAAGGTGTTGCCGCAGGCGCAAGTGACGGTCGCCGTCTGGTAGGTTGGGTGGAGCCCTGGCTTCATGGGTGTGATCCCCTTTTTGTCTACGTCAGACTGATTCCATCCAGCCTGCACACAAGACGAACCGGCCGAACCACAGCCCAGCCGGTTCAATGACATAATGATACCACGTATCGACTGAAGTTGCTAACCAACCGTTAGTCGGCCGCAAGTTCGTCCAGCGTGGCGACCGTCGGAGCGGCCATCGTCAGCCGGACCGCTTCGCCCGGCGTCATCAGCATTGTCTTGGCGCCGCCGACGGGATAGACCTCCGGCGGGTAGACGCTGATCCGGCGGCGGAAACGGCTGATCGGCTCGAACCGGACGACGCCGTCGATCTTGGCGAAGATCGTGTGGTCCTTGCCGATCCCGACATTGTTGCCGAGGTGGAACTCGGTCCCGCGCTGGCGAACGATGATCGTCCCGCAGTTGACGATCTGGCCATCGGCACGCTTGACGCCGAGCCGTTGCGCCTGGCTGTCGCGACCATTTCGCGAACTGCCGGCGCCCTTCTTGTGGGCCATGTGGTCTTCTCCCCTGAACGAGGTCGGCGGTTGCCCACCGAATTCTGGCTAGGCGTTGATGGCCGTGATCGCGAGGCGGGTCAGGTTCTGGCGATGACCCGTCCGGCGACGATAGCGCTTCTTCGGCTTCATCTTGAAGATGATGAGCTTCTCGCCACGGTACTGGTTTTCGATCGTCGCGGTGACGGCGACCCCGTCGAGCACCGGCGCCCCGATCTGGGGAGCCCCGTCGCCACCGATCATCAGCACGCGCTCGATCGTGACTTCGGAACCCTCGTCACCCTCGAGCCGCTCGACCGCGATCTTGTCGCCAACGCTGACCCGGTACTGCTTGCCGCCGGTCTCGATCACCGCGAAGTGGCCGATCGGCTTCGGGCCTTCCGGGCGGACGGGGCCACGCTTCGGGCGGTCCGCCGACCGCTTGCCGCGACCGGCAAGGACCGGGACCGCAGTGGCGGTCGTCAGGACCGGCTCGGCGTCGTCGGTCGTGTCGGCCGCCGCGTCGGCGGACGGTTCGGCACCGACCGCGGAGGCCTCATCGGTCGTCAGGTCCTCGTGGCTGTCCGTCGCCGGTTCGGCCTCCCGGCCGACCGGCGCGTCGCCGCCAGCCAGGGTGGGGTTCTGTGCGTTCTCGTTCGTCGAATCGGTCATTCCTCGTCGCTTTCGGGCTTGGATCGATTGGACGGGCTGGCACGGTTGCCCGCGCCCGCCAGCCCCGGCCCGGGTGCGGCGGGCACACAAAACGGGACGCACAGGCGCCCGCAGACGGCATATCGTATCACATTTCTCCTGAAAGGTCGCCGGTGTGTCCGCCGACCGTTCGTCGGTCGCCAGCATCCCCTTCGCCACGCGGCAGCGCTGCCGTTGCGCGATGGAGGTGGGATGACATGACGCTGGCGCGACCCTACCATGTCGGATACATGGTATGACCGGGTCACGTTCGACCATCGAAGGCACCCAGGCAGGGAAAGTCCCACAATTGACCTCCACTTCCCAGGCGTCTCGACCAGCATCGTCAGCGCCGCGGCAAGCCTCACCCGTCCGGATCGGAACGCGCGGCTCCGCTCTCGCACTGGCGCAGGCGCATCTCATCGCCGGCTTGCTCGCCGAGCGCGATATCCTGACCGAGATCGTCATCGTCCGGACGCAGGGCGATGCCGACCAGACGACCTCGCTGGCCGTCCTCGGCGGTCAGGGCGTCTTCACCTCGGCCTTGCAGGTCGCGCTGCTCCGGGACGAGATCGACCTCGCCGTTCATTCGGCCAAGGACCTCCCGACGGTGGAGCATCCCGATCTCGACCTCGTCGCCTTCCTCTCCCGGCAGGACCCGCGCGACGTCCTGATCTCGAAGTCGGGGTCGGACCTGGCCTCGTTGCCGCCCAACGCCCGGGTCGGGACGTCGTCGCGCCGCCGGATCGCCCAGGTGATGGCCGTCCGGCCGGACCTCTCGATCGTCGACCTGCGCGGCAACATCGACACCCGGATCCGGCGGGCCACCGAGGGAGACCTGGACGCCGTGATCCTCGCCGCCGCCGGGCTGCTCCGGATGGGCTGGCAGGACCGTATCGGCAGCTACCTGCCGCTGGACGAGTTCGTGCCGGCGCCCGGTCAGGCCGCGCTCGCGCTGGAGATCCGGCGGGTGAATCCGGGCCTCGCCGCCCGGGCCGCCGAGCTCGATGAGCCCGACGTCTCCCGCTGTGTCCGGGCCGAGCGGGCCTTCCTCCGGGCGATCGGGGCCGGCTGCACGACGCCGGTCGGCGCCCACGCGACGATCGCGGCGGACCACCTCCGGCTGCGGGCCATGGTCGCCTCGCCCAACCTGCTCGACGCTCGCTGGGGCTTGTACGACATCGCCGCCGACGGAGCCGAGGAGGGCGCTGCCCGGATCTCCCGCGAGTTGCTCGGTCTCGTCCGGGCCGACCGGCGCTCCCGTGCCCATCCATCTCTGGGCGGGCCGAACCGACCAACGGTCCTTGTGACGCGACCCGGTGCGGCGGGACTGTCGCTGGCGGCGGCGGTCGAGCGGTCGGGGGCGACCGCCGTGGTCGAGCCCATGATCCACCTCCAGCCGCTTCGGAGCCCCGAGGTTGAGTCGGCACTGAGCCGCGGTCGGTCCGGTGAGTTCGACTGGGTGGTCCTGACGAGTGCCAGCGCGGTCGACGGCATCGGTGCCAGTCTGCCAGGACAGCAGGGTGTAGCGACGATCCTTGGTCAGGCCCGGGTGGCGGCGGTCGGCGCGGCGACGGCCGACCGGCTGCGGACCGAAGGCGTCGAGCCGGACCTGATCGCCCGGCGGTCGGACGCGGCCGGTCTCGCGTCCGACCTGATGGCGACGGGAATCGCCGGACGGTCGATCTGGCTGCCGCAGGGCAACCTCGCCGGCGACCAATTGGCGACGGCGCTCCGGGCCGCTGGCGCGACGGTCGCCACGACGGACGTCTACCTGGTCGATTCGCCGGCCGAACTCGCGCCCGCCGTCCGGGCAGCGCTCCTGCAGGGAGACATCGATGCGGCGCTGTTCGCGTCGCCCTCCGCCGCTCGGCACCTCGTCGGGCTCCTCGGGCCGGACTGGTCGACGCTCCATGATGTCCGGCTGATCGCGATCGGCCCGACGACCGCCGCCGCGCTGGTTCGGCTCGGCCTCGACGTCGCGGCGGTCGCCGGGCAGCCGTCGGATGACGGGCTGCTCGACGCCCTGCGCATGTCCATCGACGGCGACATTCCCGCCAACCACCATCATGATCTCCCCATACGCGCCGATAGGCAGGACTGAAAGCATGACCACCTTCGCCCAATCGACTGAGACAGTGACCGGGTTCGACCGGCACCGCCGGCTGCGGCGCTCACCGGGGGTCCGGGCGCTCGTCCGCGAGACCAGACTGTCGGCCGCCGACTTCATCTACCCGCTCTTCGTCACGGAAGGGACCGGGCGCCGGAGCGAGATCGGCAGCATGCCCGGCCAGTTCCAGCTCTCGATCGACCTGCTCGACGGCGAGATCGACGAACTCCTCGGCCTCGGGATCGGGGCGGTGCTGCTGTTCGGGCTGCCCGACCACAAGGACGACGTTGCGTCAGGCGCCTACGACCACGACGGGGTCGTCCAGCGGGCGGTCCGGGCGATCAAGCGGCACGCGCCGGAGATGGTCGTCATCACCGATGTCTGCAACTGTGAGTACACCAGCCACGGTCACTGCGGCATCCTTGTCGACGGCCGGGTCGACAACGACCTGACGCTGCCGTTGCTGGCCCGCACGGCCGTTTCCCACGCCGCCGCCGGGGCCGACATCGTCGCGCCGTCGGACATGATGGACGGGCGCGTCGCGGTGATCCGGGCGGCTTTGGACGGCGCCGGCCATATCGACGTCCCGGTGATGTCCTACGCCGCCAAGTACGCCAGCGGCTTCTACGGGCCGTTTCGGGAGGCGGCCGGCAGCGAGCCCGCATTCGGCGACCGCCGCGGCCACCAGATGGACCCCGGCAACGCCCGCGAGGCGATGCGTGAGATCGAGACCGACCTCGCCGAGGGCGCCGACCTGATCATCGCCAAGCCGGCGATGTCGTATCTCGACATCATCCGGCAGGCGCGGGATCGCTTCGACGTCCCCATCGTCGCCTACAACGTCTCCGGCGAGTACGCGATGGTCAAGGCGGCCAGCCAGGCCGGCTGGATCGACGGCGAGCGCGTCACGCTCGAACTGTTGACCTCGATGAAGCGAGCCGGGGCGGACCGGATCATTACCTATCACGCGAAGGAAGCGTCCGTGTGGCTGGGCAGTCAGCGATGACGGCGTCCGAAACCACAGCACCGGCTGGCTCCGGGCCAGCCCAGAGGAGAAGCATGCCGAGCGCGACTGACACCATCGGCACGATGACCGGCCGCGCCCGGCTGCTCGCCGCCGCCCGGCGTGAGGCAGTCGATGTGACCCCTGTCTGGTACATGCGCCAGGCCGGGCGCTGCCTGCCGGAGTACCGGGAGCTTCGGGCTCGGTGCCCGTTCATGGAGGTCGCCCGGACGCCGGAGCTGGCCGTCGAGGCGACCCTGATGCCGGTCGAGCGCTTCGGTGTCGACGGGGCGGTCCTGTTCGCCGACATCATGCTGCCGCTGGACGGGATGGGCGTCCCGTTCCGGATCGAGCCGAAGGTCGGCCCGGTGATCGACTCGCCGATCCGGACGCGGGCCGACGTCGAGCGGATCGTCATCGCCGACGCGGAGGAGGCGACCGGCTACGTCATGGACGCGCTGCGGCTCCTCCGCCGGGAACTGGGCGACCGGGCGGCGTCGCTCGGGTTCAGCGGCGCCCCGTTCACCCTAGCCTGCTACCTGATCGAGGGCCATGGTTCGCGGGAGTACCCGCGAGCCAAGGCGCTGATGTACGGCGACCCGGAGACGTGGCATCTCCTCATGGAGAAGCTGACCGAGGTCGTCACCCGTTACCTGACGGCCCAGATCGCGGCCGGAGCCGATGCGATTCAACTGTTCGACTCCTGGCTGGGCCTGCTGGGGACGGAGGCGTACGCCGAGTTCGTCCAGCCCTACACGGCCCGGATCTTCGCGTCGCTCCGGGGCCTCGCGCCGACGATCCACTTCAGCACCGGGACCGTCCATCTGCTCGACCAGATCGCCGCGACTGGACCCGACCTGGTCAGCGTCGACTGGCGCCTCCCGCTGGACGAGGCCTGGTCGCGCCTCGCCGAGGGGCAGGGGATCCAGGGCAACCTCGACCCGACGCTGCTGATGGGCGGCTGGGATGTCACCCGGCGGGCCGCCGACGACATCCTCCGGCGGGCCGGTGGCCGCGCCGGACACCTCTTCAATCTCGGTCATGGCATCCTGCCCGAGACCGACCCGGACGTACTGACCGAGCTGACCCGCCACGTCCACGGGGAGTAGGTCGATTCAGCCCGGCCTGTGGATCGCTGGGCTATCGGAGCCGAATTGTCGTGCTGGGCCATATACTGCACTCCGGATGCGATTTTCTCCTCGACAGACGGTGCAGGGCATGCAGAGAGACCAGGGCCCGTCGTCTCCGGGTCGGCGGAGCCAGAACGGCGAGCGGACCGGAGCGGCCACGATCCCGGGTGCCGGCACCGGCAGCGCCACGGTGGCGCCCGGCTGGCTGACACCCAACCCGGCCGGGCGGCCCCGGACTTCGGCCGGTGACCGGGCGGCGACCGATACCCGCCGTGGAGCCGACACCGTCGTGACCAGCGAGTCATCCCTTCCGGCGACCGGCGGCGGCGCGGCGGTGGAGGTCGCGGAGACTCCAGCCCGTGTCCTGATCGTCGACGACGAACCGACGCTGCGCGACACGCTGAGCTTCTACCTCCGGCGCGAGGGGTTCGAGGTCAAGGCAGTCGAGGACGGGGCCGCGGCGCTGGCGGCGACGCGGGCCGATCATCCGGACCTGATCGTGCTCGACATCATGCTGCCCAAGATGGACGGTTTTCAGGTCTGCCGGACGATTCGAGCGGAATCGACCGTCCCGATCCTCCTGCTCTCCGCGCGGGGCGAGGAGTTCGACCGCGTCCTCGGCCTCGAGCTGGGCGCCGACGACTACCTCTCCAAGCCCTTCGCCTTCCGGGAGCTCGTCGCCCGGATCCGGGCGATGCTTCGCCGGGCGCAGATGCCCGGCCGTTCACTCGGCGCCGCCGAGCCCGACCCCGCCGCGGCCCGCGCCGAGCGGGCAGTGGAGAACGATCGGCCGGTCACCATCGGGGACATCATGATCGACCCGCTCCGCCGGCAGGCGACCCGCTCCGGCGAGCCGCTCGTGTTGAAGCCCAAGGAGTTCGATCTTCTGCTCCACTTCGCCCGCCGTCCGAGTATCGTCCATTCCCGAGAGACGCTGCTGCGCGACGTCTGGGGCTATGACTACCCGATCGACACCCGGACGGTCGACGTTCACATCCGCTGGCTGCGCCAGAAGATCGAGCAGGACGCCGCCGCCCCGCAGCGGATCGAGACCGTCCGGGGGCACGGATACCGGTTTGTCTACGACGAGTAGCGACCACCCCCCGATCCCGGACCCGCCGCCGGTGGCGCGGCCAGACGTGGACGAAGGACCTCCGGCCCGACCGGGGGGCGTCGAGGTATCCGGTGGGCTGTCGTTCCTGCCCCGCACCCTGCGGGGTCAGGTTGTCGTTCCGATCCTTCTCGTCGTCCTGCTCGGTCTGACGATCTTCGGCGTGACGATCGTCAACGCCACCCGCGGGCTCTACCTCGAGCAGCTCGACGCGTCGCTCCTGTCCGATGGCCGGCTGGTCGCCGCACTGGCTGCTCAGCAGCTTCCGGCCGGGACAGAGACGGCGACGGCCGACGGCCAGGCGTTCGCCGCCCGGACCGCCGCCTCACTCGGCTCCCGCGTCACGGTCGTCCGCCCCGATGGGGTCGTCATCGGCGACTCCGCCGTCGCGCTCGACACGGCCGGCAACCTGCGGCTTAACCCAGCGGTGATCGACGCCGGCGACGGACTGGAGTCGATCACCGAGAGACCGTTGGTCCCTGGTGGGGAGCGCTACCGCTACGCCGCCATTCCCGTCGCCGGCGGGGCGGGCACCGAGCCCGGTCTGATCGTCCGTGTCGGGCGGTCCGTCGCCGGGATCGATGACCAGGTCGCGACCGTCCGCCGGCTGATCCTCATCATCGGCGGCGCGATCCTTCTGACCGTCGCCGCCGTGACGCTGATCGCCGTTCAGCGGGTCGCGACCGGCATCGGGCAGGCCCGGACCCACGCCCGCCGGATCGCGACCGGGCGGATCGAGATCGACACGCAGCCCAGTCCGGTCGTCGAGCTCGGGGACCTCCGGTCGTCCTTCAACGCGATGGTGATCGAGCTCCAGGACCTGGTCGCCGAGATCCGCCAGTCGCGGGCGCAACTCGAATCAACGCTCTCGACCCTCTCGGACGGCGTCATCCTGACCGGGACGACGGGCGAGGTCGTCCGGCTCAACGCGGCGGCGGCGCGGCTGCTCAACGTGGAGGCCGGCGAGGTCATCGGGTTGCCGTTCGTGATGGTGACGCGGGATCACGAGCTCAACGCGCTCCACCGGCAGTCGCTCAGGACGGGGCAGATCGCGCGGGGCAGTGCCATCGAGCTCGGTTTCGAACGCCGCAAGGTCGACGCGATCGTCCAGCCCGTCGTCGGCGACGAGAACCAGCTCACGCTGGTCGTGCTGCGTGACCAGACCGAGCTGCGCCGGCTGGAGCAGGTCCGGCGGGAGTTCGTCGCCAACGTCTCGCACGAGCTGCGGACGCCGCTGGCGTCGATCCGGGCGTTGGTCGAGACGCTGGAAGTCGGGGCGATCGACGAGCCGGAGCTGGCCTACGACTTCCTCGGGCGGATCGTGGTCGAGGTCGACCGGCTGGCGTCACTGGTCGATGAGCTGCTCGATCTGGCCCGGCTGGAATCGGGCCGGGTCGCCCTGCGGCTGGAGCCGCTCTCTCCCGCCGATCTCCTGACCCGGGGTGCGCAGCGGCTGCTGCCGCAGGTCGATCGCGCCCGTCTGACGCTCGACGTGGACATCGGCCCGGATCTGCCCGACGTGCTGGCCGACCGGAGCCGGATCGAGCAGGTGCTGCTCAACCTCGTCCACAACGCGATCAAGTTCACGCCACCCGGCGGGACGATCTCCGTCCGGGCCGAGGTCCAGGGCGAGATGCTGCTGGTCAAGGTCCGCGACACCGGCGTCGGGATCAGTCCGGAGGAGTTGCCGCGCCTGTTCGAGCGGTTCTACAAGACCGACAAGGCCCGGCGGTCGGACGGGACCGGGCTGGGGCTGGCGATCGCCAAGCACATCGTCATGACCCACGGCGGCACCATCGCGGCCCGTAGCACCGTCAACCAGGGGGCGACCTTCCTCTTCACCCTGCCGATCGCCGCGACCCGGACGGCCGAGGAGACCCACGAGGGGCGCTACCTCCAGCCAGCCGAGACCCTCTTGTCCTGAGACATGTACGTTCACAAGCGGGCATCATTTCGGTGTGACATCATCCCGGTGTTTCGACCACAGCGACCGAATGGACCAAAGGTCCGGATTGGATTTGCCTTAACGTGCCGGCAACATCTCTTCACCCTTTTCGGGCTATGGTCGCCGTTATGGAGACAGATACGCCGGAGTCGGAGAGATTGACTCATCGCCTGGAGCCTCATGGCGACCGGCAGAGCTTGCCCATCGACGATCCGCTTGCCGGGCAATCACCCGGGGCCCCGGTGACGGCATTGCTCGTCATCGACGATGCCGGGCGGCTCGACGAGGTCGCCCGGTTCCTGATCGCGAGTGGGCTCGAGGTCGAGACGGTGTCCGACCCCTACCTGGCCGATGGTCTGGCGGTGCCGGGGCACCGTTACGCGGTCATCCTGCTCGATGTCCTGCTGCCGGTCCGGGAGCTGTACCGCCTCTGCCGCCGGTTGCGGTCGTCGGGTCGGGTGCCGATGGTCATCGCCAGTTGGGAGGACCGGTCCGAACTCGATGCCGGCCCGGGCGACCGTGTCGTGCCGCACTCGATCACCCCCGCCGAGCTGGCTGGCCGGGTGAAGGCGGTACTCACGGTCGAAGCCCGTCAGCAGGTCAGGGACTGACCGGGTCGGCCGTTCGGAGCCGTGCCGGCAGGGTCTCCGGCGCTCGCAAGCCGAAGGTCGTACCAGCGAGGACCAGCAATACGGCACAGGCCCAGAGCGCGACGACGGGGCTCGCGGCGTAGGCGATGAAGCCGAGCAGGAGCGGACCGGCGACGTAGCCGGCGTCGGCGAAGGTCCGGTAGCGGCTCAGGAGCCAGGCCGATCGGCCGGGCGGCGCGAGGTCGGCGGCGTACGCGGCCGGCGCCGACGAGGAGATCCCGCCGGCCGTCCCCCAGATCAGGGCGGCGAAGACGAAGCCGGGAAAGCCATCGGCCGCCGCGAACAGGAGCAGCGAGACCCCGGTTAGGATCGTCGAGGGGACGATGGCGGCCTTGCGGCCGAACTGGTCGGTCAGCCAGCCCGACGGGTAGGCCAGCAGGACGCTCATCAGACTGTTCATCCCCAGCCCGAGGCCGATCTGCCCGGTGGTGAGACCCATCGGGCCGGCCGCCATCAGCGGAATGACGCTGAACAGGGCGCCGGTCCGGGCGAAGAAGCTGCTGAAGCTGACCCCGCAGATGAGCAGGAACGAGTTCCGGGTCACCGGCGTGAGCGGCGGAGATCGAGCGGATTGAGCGGATCGAGTCGTGGTCCCGGCCAGGCCGATCGACTCGGTCGCGACCGTCCGGCCAGCCGCCGGCTGGGGTGGGCGCAGGTCCCGCGTCTCCGGCATCGCGAACCAGGCGATCATGGTCACCGCCGCGGCAAGGGCGGCGTAGGCGATGAAGGGAAGCTCGAGGCCGAACCGGTCGGCGAGAAGGCCGCCCGGGATCGGCCCGATCCCGACGGCGAAGCCGAAGACGCCCTGGTAGATCGACATCAGCCGGCCCCGGTTGTGCGGCGAGGCGATGTCGTTGACGACCAGCTGTCCGCCGGTCAGCACCATCGCGGCGCCGAGCCCGGAAACGAACCGGGCACCGAGGAAGAGCTCGTAGTTTGGGGCGACCGCCGTCAGGAGGTTGCCGACGACGGTGATCACGCCGCCGGTGGCCAGCGTCGCCCGCCGTCCTTGGAGGTCGGCCAGGCGGCCGGCCGGGACATTGGCGATGAACCGGGCCAGCCCGTAGACGGCGATCGTCAGACCGACGGCGAACTCGCCGACGCCAAAGGCCTCGGCGTAGAGCGGGACGACCGGGACGATCGAGCCGAAGCCGATCTGGTTGACGGCGATCAGGACACAGGCCCAGATCAGGATCGTCGTTCGCTGGCGATCGAGGAGCGGTTCGCCGGAGCCGGGTCGGGATCTGAACAGCCGCACGGTCCGCACCCTCTCCAGGCATTCCGGTGAATCGGTCGAGGCGAGGCGGACGAAGACCGTTCGGTCATTATCGACAGAATCGTCCCTCAACGCTCCCCGGCCGATCATTGTGGGCTGGCGCCGGTCGAAGATGTCGCGGATTGCCAGGTGACACCTGTTGCCCGGGTTGTGCGTTAACGGTCAGCAGGTGATCGCATTGCCGACCCGAGTGCGCAGCAGGTGATTGCTGGCCGCTAAAGTGCTGACCGGACAGTCGATTATCCTTGCCGGATCGTCGCCCAGCTTTCCGGCCAGGGATGACGGCGACGGTGACCATGAACGATTGCCTGGCGGACGCGGCAATGAGACCGAAGGTGAGGCACTCCCGGTTGACGGAATCACAGCGACGCTTTCAGCCATCCCCGCGGGCGGGCGCCGGCGACGCCGCCCGGGCAGGCGAAGCCGCCGGCGATGGTTCGATGCCAGGCACCCGAACTGGTGAGTCGCTCGCCAGCGGTCAGCCAGTCATCGGCGGGCGCTACGCGATCCAGTCACGGCTCGGCGAGGGCGCCCACGCTATCACCTACCGGGCCCACGACCAGCGCCTCAAGCGGACCGTCGCGATCAAGGTCCTGCGCTCCCATCTCTCCGGCGACGCCGAGCTCGTCTCCCGCTTCGTCCGGGAGGCCGAACTCGCCGCCTCGATCAGCCACCCCAACGTGGTCGATGTCTATGACGTCGGCACCGACGGCGACGTCTCCTATATCGTGATGCGGCTCGTGCCTGGGCAGGACCTCAAACACGTTCTCCAGGAACAGGGCCGGCTACCGGTCGCCCAGGCCAGTCCGCTGATCCAGCAGGTCCTGCGCGGCCTCGGGGCGATCCACGCCGCCGGGATCGTCCATCGCGACGTCAAGCCGCAGAACATCCTCATCACTCCCGACGGCACGGCCCAGGTGACCGACTTCGGCGTCGCCTACGCCGCGCTGGCCGAGGGGCTGACGACGCAGGGCATGACGGTCGGGACCGCTTCGTACATGGCGCCGGAGCAGGCGCGGGGCGAGGCCGTCTCGCAGGCAACGGACATCTACGCCGTCGGGGTCGTCTTCTACGAGATGCTGACCGGACGGGTGCCGTTCACCGGGGAGAACCCGATGGCGGTGATGCTGGCTCATCTCCAGTCCCGACCAGCACCACCGAGCCAGGCGGTCCCGGGGCTTCAGATTCCGCCGCGCGTCGAGCAGATCATCCTTCAAGCCATGGCCAAGGAGCCGGCCCAGCGCTTCCCGTCGACGGCCGCGATGGCCGCGGCCCTGTCCGGAACTCCGGTGCCCAGCGGCGTCGATCAGGCGACGACCGTGACCGGCGCGGCGGCTGTCCGGCCTCCAATGGCGATCGGTGGCGACCAGACCATCGTCCGAAACAGCGCCGGTGGGTATGGTCAGGCTCCGCCGCGGGGTCCCGCCAGCCCACCGTGGCTGGACGCCGGCGGTCGCGGTGGCGGGACCCTGCCGCCGACGATGGGACCGACCGGGTCCGGCGGCCGGGGAAGAGGCTGGGCCGTCGCGCTGTTCGCTGTGCTCTTCGGGCTGGTGGCCGTCGGCGCGGTTGCCGCCGCCACGCAGTTCGGTCCGTTCGACCGTGGCGGCGGCGATGGCAACGGCCAGGCCGGACTCGCCGCCGCAACCGTTCAGCCGACCGAGACCGTCGTACTGGACGAGCAGCCCACCGCTGCCGCGATCACCACCACCTCGACTGCCGAGCCGGAGACGGCCACCGCGGTTCCCACTGAGCCTGCACCTACTGCGACGACTGCGCCACCACCGACCGCCACCACTGTGCCGCCGCCAACCGCGACCGCGACGGTGCCCGTTCCTACGGCGACAACGCCGCCGACGGCAACGGCAACGGCGACGGCGACAACGCCGCCGACGGCGACGGCAACGGCGACGGCAACGGCGACGGCGACGGCGACCGTGCCGCCGCCCACTCTGACCGCGGTGCCACCGACCGCCCCGCCACCGACGGCGACGCCGGCGATCGTCCAGATCAGCCCGACGCAGGACGCCGGGGCCATCGACAACAGTGGGCCCGCTAACCGTGGAAACGGGAATGGCACCAGCGGCTCGGGAAACAACGGCAACGGCAACAGGAATGGCAACGGCAACGGCAACAACGGTGGCGGCGCTCAGTTGCTCACGTCCTCCGGGAGCAGTGGCAGTTCCCTCACCATCGCTCCGTCGGACTGGGTGGGTGCCTACACCAATCTCAACACGGACTTCTACGGTCAGGATTGCGTCGCGCTCTACGGGCAGGGAAGTGGCTACGAGTCCGCCTCATTGACGTTCAGCCTCGACGGTGTCCCCGCCAACGGGGTGACGCTCACCATCAGTGGCATCGACGACGAGTACGACGAGTCGAATCCGTTGGCGTTCTCGATCAACGGTCAGCCTTTGACCAGCGAGCAGGGGAACGAGAGCTTTCCGCAATGGGACGCCAGCGTCCCAGCAACCTTTGCCCAACTCGTCGCGAATCTGCCGGCCGCTGCGTTCGTCGACGGCGAGAACACCATAACGATCAGCAATCTGGCCCCCAATGGGCAGGTGAACGTCGGCCCGTACCTGCTCCTCGGGGAGGGGACGCTCGAACTGACGTAGCGCCTGGTACGCCGTACGGACGTCGTGTGGTCGAAACCGCCGCCCGCCGATGGTAGGCTCAACACGTCAGCGCACCATAAAAGCGATTGGCGATATCCGGTCTGCGGCAAGGTCGCGAGGGAACCCGTTGGTCGATCTTCAGGGTGAACAGTCCAGACGCGGCTCATCGGCAGCGCTCGCCGTGCTCCTCGTGCTGGCGGTGCTGCTGCCGCTCGGCGGCCATGCCCCGCCTGGCTTCGCCGCGCCCGGCCCGCGATCGGCCTCGGCGCAGTCGCCGCCGAGCTGGATGACGCCGGAGCAGGCCGCGCTCTTCACCAACGACTGGCCCGCCCTCGTTCCGTCCTACGTCCCCGAGCCGTTCGCCAGCGTTGCCCCGCAGGTCAGCGTCAGCGGTGGATACTACCGGATCTACTGGATCGTGCTTGGCGGTGCCCCGACCTATATGGAGATCACCGGCACCGTCGGGGGATATATTCCGGGTGGCTCCTTCTACGACCTGAACAATCAGCTCTTCGTGAATGCCTCGGTCCGTGGCTACGAGGCGTATCACGACCCGACGCCGGTCTACGACGCCGTCTACTGGCAGGAAGAGGGAATCACCTACTGGGCGACCGCCCAGGGTCTGCCGACCGACATGGTGTCCTACGCCAATGGCTTCACCTCGGCCGGCGCGCCGACCCCGGAGCCGACGGCGACCTTTCGCGCGCCGGCGACCCTCTCCTCGCCCGACTCGATCGCCTCGGGCGGGATCGCGACCGTGACGGCCAGGGGCGGCGGATCGACGGCGACGATCGTCGCGGACGGCGGGATCTTCTCGGACACCGCTTCCGCGACCTACCCCGGCGCCGGGGACGCGGTTGTGACCTGGGTCGCGCCGGGCGTCTCGGTCGACACCATCATCACGTTCTCGCTGCTGGACGCTGACGGGACGATCCTGGTCAGCACGCCGACCCTCGTGACCGCCCCCGAGGCCCCGGCAGAGGAGTCGACCGTTCCCGCCCCAATGGCGACAACGGCTACGGCTCTCTCGACCGTGGTTCCCACGAGCTCAACGACGGCGACTGTTCTCCCCGCGACGACCGCCGGCCCAGTCGACGAAGCGACCACAGCCGCTTCGGACGGCGCCACCGTCATTCCCTCTGTGACGACCGGGACCGTCGTTCCGACCTCGACCTCGACTGTGCCCGGCGCGTCGCCGGGCGATGGGATCGATCCCGGTCAGGCCAGTGCCCCGCCGGCGACGGCCCGGCCGGGTGATGGGACCGACCTGGGAGGGGTTGCGACGGTGCCAGCCGGCGCCACGTACCCGGTCATCCCGACCAGTGCTCCGCTCCCGGATGCGCCGCCGACGTCTGTTCCCCCGGTCGGCGGGACAACGGGTCCCGGGCAGACGGGACCACCGGTCGCCACGACCGCGACGGTGCCCTCGGCCGGGACGGAGGCCACCGCGGCGACGCAAGTGACTCCAACTGGAGCCAGTACTCGTCCGCCAGTCACCATCCCGACGGTAGTACCTTCGACGGCAACGCCGATTCGTACCGCCCCAGCGACTGCACGGGTGACGGTTCGGCCAACCAGCCCACCGACCGCAACTGTGGCCCCGGCCATCGCCACGATGGCTGCCCCGACGGCGACCGTCTCTCCACCGAGGGCGAGCGTCCCGCTGGCAACCACGACGACGACTCTGGCGACGGCGACGGCGACGACGGTACCCTCAACTCCGACAGCGGCCGTGACGCCGACCGCGCTTACCCGGACGCCAACCGCCGGAGCAACCGTCGAGGCCCTCCAGCGTCCGCCGACGGTACCACCGACAGCGACCGTCGCACCACCGTCGGCGACCGTTGCACCACCGACCGCCACGGCTACGACCATGCCCCCAACCGCAACGGCGATCCCACCGACCGCGACGGCGACGGCGACGGCGACGGCGACGGCGACGGCGACGGCGACGGCGTCGGCGTCAAATATCCCGACGATGGCGACCGCAATCTCACCGACGGCGAGCGCTGTTCCGTCCACCGCAACCGCTACCCGCCGCCCACCGGCCACCCCGACCTCGACGCCGGTCCGGCCGGCGCAGGAGCCGCGGTTGGACGGGGCATTGCCGGCCTCACCGGTCGCGAGGACCGCACCACCGGTCGGACCGACGGTTCCGCCAGCCTCACCGACAGCCCAGCGGCCGACCCCGACGCCGACTCCTCCTCCGACGATGGAGGCAATGCGGCAGGAGATCGGGCCGGAAGGCGGAACACTCCGGCATCCGGGCGGAGCAGGACTGGAGATTGGCAGCGGGGTATTCGATTCGACGATGACCGTCTCGATGGTCCAGGTCCCGGACGGCCAGCTGCCAGTCTCACCGGACATTGATCTGGTGCCATCGACGGGATTCGATATCGAGATCACGTCCGCTGATGGGACTGCCATGACCGATCTGCCGGCCGGAGTCACGCTCCGACTTTCGCTCCCGAACACGGTACGAGACGACGCGGTCGTCTACTGGATCGAAGGTCAGGACCTCCGGCGGCTCGGCGTGACCAACCAGGAGGACGGTGGCATCTCGGCTCCGCTGGCTCACCTCTCCCGCTACGTCGCCGGGGTGCCCGTCGAGGAGAACCCGGCGCTGGGCTGGCTGCCGTGGCTGGTCGCCATCGCCGCCGCGATCTCGGGCCTCCTGATCGCCGGCCTGCTCGCCCAGCACGCCCGCCGACAGCGCCACCGCCCGGTCAGTGGTCGCCGGGGTTAGAGCACATTTCAGAACCCCTTCGGCGGACGACTGGCCCTGAAGGGCCGGTGCTGGCGCGACCAAGCGTTCCTGGACGGCTGGTTCTGAAACACATTCTAAGGCCGTTCGTCGGATCCACCGACAACATGGGAAGCGGCGGCCGTACCGGAGGGGCGAAGCTCGCGAGCCCGGCCGCCGCGGTGGTCATCGCGCCGCGGGGCGATAACTGGCCTCAGTTTCGACCACGTTTGACATGGCACCCAGGTCATTTTCAGTTCGTCTCCGTCGGTCTGAAGTCTACGGTGGAGCCTGGTGGTTGCGGAGTACGGTCTCGCCTGAGGGCGAGGGCCGCTGTGGTGGCCGGGCGACCACAACGGATCGCCCCGCCAGATTGGGCCGCGGCGGCAGCCAGTAACCCGAAGGGGATGACTCGACGACCACGGCGATGCCGCTGCCGGAACGACCGGGCGGGACGGGCATGACGCCCGATCCGCTTCGTTGATCCCTGGTTCGGACAGCCGCAAAACCGTGTTGTGCTACGCCCGGTCGAGCCGGCCGCTGTCGATGATTGCCTCCATCTCGCCAAGGACACGGTCGTACTCACGCAGAGCGGCGCGGACTGGCTCCGGGGAGGTCATGTCCAGCCCGGCCCTCTGGAGCAGGGCTAACGGGTAGTCCGAGCCGCCATCCTTCAGCAACTGGAGGTAGCGCTCCAGGGCCGGCTCGCCCTCGTCGCGGATCTGGCTGGCGAAGGCGATCGCCGCCGAGATCCCGGTTGCGTACTGGTAGACATAGTAGGCCCGGTAGAAGTGGGGGATGCGGGCCCAGCGGATCCGGGCCGCGTCGTCGATCAGGACGCCGGGCAGGTAGACGGCGGAGACGTCGGCCCAGATGTCGCTCAGCGACTCCAGCGTCAGCGGCTCGCCGGCTTCGGACAGGGAGTGGGCCCGGTGCTCGAACTCGGCGTACATCGTCTGGCTGATCAGCGTTCCGGAGATGTCGTCCGCCATCCGGTTGAGCAGCTCGAAACGGCCGAGCGCGTCATCTTCCGGCGTCTTCGCGAGCAGGTCCCATGTCAGCAGAGTCTCATTGACGGTCGATGCGATCTCGGCCAGGAAGATCGGGTAGCCGGCGTCCTGGTAGGTCTGGGCCCGGTCGGCGTAGAAGCTGTGCATGGCGTGGCCGGCCTCGTGGGCCAGCGTGAAGACGTCCGACAGCGTCCCGTTCCAGTTCATGAGGATGACCGGGTGCGCGCCGTAGGCGCCCCAGGAGTAGGCGCCGGACCGCTTGCCCTTGTTCTCGTGGACGTCCACCCAGCGCTGGCCGAAGCCGCCCGAGAGGTCGTTGAGGTAGTCCGGTCCGAGGGCGCCGAGGCCATCCAGGACGGTGTCGACCGCTTCCCGGTAGGGATAGTTGCGTGGCGTCGACGGCGCCAGCGGGACCCGGAGGTCATAGGTCGCGAGCTGGTCGACGCCGAGGACGCGGCGGCGGAGCTCCAGCCCGCGCTCGACGGTCGGCGCCGCCTCGCGGACGGCCGTGATGAGGCTGTCATAGACCGAGTCCGGGATGTTGTTCTCGAAGAGAGCGGCGTCGCGGGCCGTCGGATGGTTGCGGACGCGGGCGTAGTAGACGTCGGTCCGAACTGACGAGCCGTAGAGCGAGGCGAGCGTGTGCTGGTGGTCGACGTAGGACGAGATGAATGTCTCCGAGGCCGCCTTGCGGATCGCGCGGTCCTTGCGCTCCATCAGCAGGGCGAAGCGCCCCTTGGTCAGCTGGACGTCGCGGCCGTCCTCGTCCTGGACGGTGCCGAAGGTCAGGTCGGCGTTGTCGAGCGCCCCAAAAGCGTCGGACGAGGTCCGGGCGATGTCGCCGGACTGGGCCAGCAGCTCCTCGATCTCGATCGAGCGAACGTAAGGCCGGCGGCGGCGGAGGTCGTCGAGCAGGTGGTGGTACGAGCGCAGGATCGGGTCGTGGACGAGGGCTTCGAGGCGCTCATCGGGCAGGCTGAGCAGTTCGGGCTCGAAGAAGGCGAACGCCTCGCCGGCCTGGATCGCCAGCCGGGTCGCCCGCTCGTACCTCGCCGAGGCGTCGGAGCGGGTCTGGTCCTCGTCCTTGCGCAGGGCAGCGTAGGTCCGGAGCCGCTCCAGCGTCAGGCGGGCGGCCATCATGTCGTCGAGGGCCTTGAGCAGCGCCATCGGGGAGTCACCGATGAAGGCGCGGTGGCTGGCGGCGAGGTCGATCTGCGCCTCGAGCCGGACGGCGTCGGCGTCCCAGGCTGCGTCGTCGATGTAGAGGTCGCTCAGGTCCCAGGTGTCCTCGACCGCGATCTGGTCGCGGGTCAGGATATCGGTCTGCGGGGCAGTGGCTGTCATGAAGACGGTCTCCGGTCGGTCGGCGCGATCGTCGCTGGACGACACGCCGCATAAGGATGTCCAACGGTACAACGATACGGTATCTGCTCGGTCGTCGTCGTTGAGGTCGGGGTCGACACTTGCCAGATCGGCCCACTCTCGCTATGATCGCCGGCCCTCCCAATCCGGAGGGCGGCGGCCTGAGGTGGGAGAGCCTGTTGGGACGTATCACCATGCCCGTCGGCTGGGTGGCGGGGCTCTCGCTGGCGTCCGCGCTGGCGCGGACAGCCTTCCGGCAGCAGCTGGCCTATCGCGGCGCGGCGCTCGGCGGGCTGGTCACGAACGCCGTCTTCGGCGCGTTCCTGGCCAGCATCTACGGCGCCCTCTACGTCGCCCGCGACGGGGCGCCGATCGGGGACTTCGACCCGACTGCCGCCCTCACGTACGTCTGGCTGGTCCAGGCGCTGATCGTCCCCACCCTCGTCTGGGGGTCATGGGACATCGCCCTCAGCATCCGCTCCGGCGAGATCGTCTTCGATCTGCTCAAGCCGTACTCGTACTTCGGCTACTGGCTCAGCCGGGACCTGGGCCGGGCTGGCGCCGGCATTCTGATGCGGATGATCCCGACGTTCACGATCGGGCTGATCTTCTACACGCTGGTGGTACCGGACCATCCCGTTCGCGTGCTGGCTTTCGCGGCGTCGGTTGTCCTGGCCGTCCTGCTCAGCTTCTCCCTCCGGTTCATCGTCAACCTGATCGCGTTCTGGTGGACGGACCTGCAGGGACTCCGCAGCGGTCAGCTGGTCCTCTTCAGCTTCCTGTCGGGCTTTCTGCTGCCGATCGGCTTCTACCCCGGCTGGCTGCGGGCCGCGCTGAACGTCCTGCCGTTCCGCGGGATCATCATGTCGCCGATCGACATCTGGCTGGGTGACGGCAACGTCCCGCTGCTGCTCTTCGGGCAGGCCGGCTGGTTCGTCGTAACGGTCCTCGTGGCCAACTGGCTGTTCCAGATCGCGGTCCGAAGGGTGGTGGTCCAGGGTGGCTGATCAGACCGATGCGGCCGCCACGCGGCTGGCCCGGACCGCCGGCGAGTTGTGGGTGGACCTCCTCGTCCTGCGCCACCTGCTTGTCGCGCGGCTCCGGAGCCAGCTCCAGTACCGGGCGTCGTTCATCACCCAGATCATCGCCAACGCGGCCGTCGGGCTCTCGGAGTTCGGGACGATCCTGGTCTTCTTCCGGCACGTCGACGAGATCGGCGGCTGGACGATCGGCGAGATAGCCATTCTTTACGGGATCGCGACGATCTCGTTCGGGATCGGCCACCTGCTGGCCTCGGGGTTGCCGCGGTTCTCGGAGCAACTGGTGCGGGGCGAGTTCGATCAGGTTCTGACGCGGCCGGTCTCGGCCTTCGTCCAGGTGATGGGGTCGGACCTCCAGCTCCGCCGGCTGGGCCACGTCGTTCAGGTCGGCGCGGCGCTGGCGATCGGGCTGACGCTGACGGATGTGCCGTGGGACATCGTCCGTGTTGTCGCCCTGCCCGGCATCATGGTCGGGATCGTCGTGCTCTACACCGCGCTGTTCGCGCTGGAGGCCACCGTCAGCTTCTGGACGACGCAGGGCATCGAGGCGGTCAACATCGCGACCTACGGCGGCAACACCATCGCGGCTTACCCGATCGACATCTTCGCCGCGTGGCTGAAGCGGTTGTTCCTGTTCGTCGTTCCGCTCGCCTTCGCCGTCCACATCCCGATGGCCTGGCTGCTGGGCAAGCCGACACCGCTCGGGCTGCCGGGCTGGGTGGGGTTCCTGAGCGCGCCGGTCCTCGTCCTGTTCTGTCTCGCGATCGGCTGGCTCTGGCGGATCGGCGTCCGCCGCTACCGGAGCACGGGGAGCTGATCGACTTGTCCGAATCCTGCTGCATTGATATCCGCGACCGATGACGACCCGCGAGGAAGAGATGAGTGAGCACGACGACGCGATCATCAACGCGGACGGTCTGAGCCGGCACTTCACGGTCGGGCGGCGTCGGGCCGAGCTGCTCGGCTCGCTGCGGGGGCTGGCGGACCGGGGCGGGACCGAAGTCCGAGCGGTCGACGATGTCAGCTTCAGCGTCCAGTCCGGCGAGATGGTCGGCTACCTCGGTCCAAACGGGGCGGGGAAATCGACGACGATCAAGATGCTGACCGGCATCCTCGTCCCGTCCTCCGGCTCGGCCACGGTCGCCGGTCTGACGCCCTGGGCCGACCGGCGGGCACTGGCGGCCCGGATCGGCGTCGTCTTCGGGCAGCGGACCCAGCTCTGGTGGGACCTGCCGCTGATCGACTCCCTGGAGCTCATCCGCCACATCTACCGGCTCCCGGCCGACCGGCACGCCCGGATGCTGGCCGAGATGCGTGAGGTCCTCGATCTGGACGGTTTCCTGGAGACGCCGGTCCGGCAGTTGTCACTGGGACAGCGGATGCGGGGCGACCTGGCCGCCGCGATGCTGCACGAGCCGCCGATCCTGTATCTCGACGAGCCGACGATCGGGCTGGACGTCGTCGCCAAGGCGCGGGTCCGGGACTTCCTCGCCGAGATCAACCGGCAGCGTGGCGTGACGGTCATGCTGACGACGCACGACCTCGCCGATGTCGAGCAGCTCTGCTCACGGCTGATCATCATCGATGGCGGCAGGTTGATCTTCGACGGCAGCCTGACCGAGATCAAGCGACGGTTCGGCGCCTTCCGCACACTGGTGATCGATGTCGACCGCGAGGCGGCCGCGGCCGTCGGAAAGCTCAGCGCGATCCTGCCGCCGGGAGCGACGATCGACAGGGCCGAGGGACCGCGCTGCTGGATCCGGTTCGACAGCCGGATCTGCTCGGCCGCGGCGCTGATCGGGGCAATCGTCGCCGATCAGCCCGTCCGGGACCTGACGATCGAGGAACCAGCGATCGAGCAGATCGTCCGCGACATCTACGAGCACGGCATCGACGGTCGCGACAAGGTGGTGCAGCCGCATTTGGCGTCGTAGCCCTTCGACCGGTCGCGTACACTCCGCAAAGACGTAATACGACGACTGTATCGATCAGGAAGCCCGATGACCGGAGTGACTGCGGCGACCGAAATCGTGACGCTGGCCTGCCTGGAGTGCGGCGACCTGTTCGGCCGGACCCCCGCCGAGCAGCAGTACTACGACCAGCGAGCCGCTCAGGCGCCCGAAACCTGCCCGACCTGTCGCCACCAGCTCCGGGCCGCCCGGAACGTGGCCATGAAAGCGGCGCATGCGGAGGGTGCCCGGGAGGCGCTGGCGCCGGCTCCCGCCCGGACCTTCAGCGATGGAGGACGGCGCGGTTCGGGTGGTGGAGCCGCCCGAGGACCCGGCGGGGAGTCCGGGTTGTTCCGGGCCGTCTGCGCGGACTGCGGCCGGGCGACCGAGGTCCCGTTTCGGCCGCGCTCCGGCCGGCCCGTCTTCTGCCGGGACTGCTACAACGCCCGCAACGGCCGCTGATCGTCATGAGCAGCGGACGGGCGACGACCAGACCGGCCGCCGTCCTGTCTCGCGACCTTGTCCCGGTCCCGGTCCCTGGTCGATGTGCGGCAAGCGTAGGGACATAGCTCTCGCTTCGCTGGCCTTGTCCGCTCCGAAGGCGCTTTACCGCGCAGCGGTGCATGTGTTCTGGACCGCCGGGATTCGATTGACTCGTCGGCGGCAGAAAGCCGCCACGCCGTGCGTCATTGGCCGCTACGGCGGTCGGGCTACCACAAGGGATCGCCCCGACGGAACGGACACCAGGATGGCGAAGCCGAACAGAAAGAGCCCCTCTCCGGGCGGTGAGTCGCGTCAGCGACGATCCGAGCCGGGGAGGGGACTGCTCTCCGCCCGCATGTTGGCTGTTCGGCACGATCGGCGGGGCGGTGGCCGCTACGGCGTCCGGGAGGCAAGCCCACTCCCCTACGAAGGCGCCGCTGCGCTTTCTTCACAATCGCCCTACGCGTCGAAGGCCTCCGGGTGCTCGCGCTCGGCGATCGTGAGGCTCTCGTCGGTGACCGTCACGAGCCGGTCGATCTCCTCGCGGGTGACGACGAGCGGCGGCGCGAAGTGCATCACGCTCCAGGCGCGGGTGAGCAGGCCGCGAGCGCTGATCTCCTGGTTGAGCCGCCTGACGAACTCCGAATCCCTCGCCATCGGCTTGCGGGTGTCCTTGTTCACGACGAAGTCGAGGACCGCGAAGAGGCCGACCCCGCGGACGTCGCCGACCGAGCGGTGCGCCCGGAGCTCCTCGAGCCGCTCGATCATGTAGGCGCCCAGTTCGGCGCTGCGCTCGACCAGGCGCTCGCGCTCGAAGATCTCGAGGTTCTTGATCGCCGCGACGGACGCGACGGCGTGGCCGCCGAAGGTCAGCAAGTGACCCATCGCGACGTCCTTGTGCTCCTTGAAGATGTCGTAGACGCTGTCGCGGACGATCGTGGCACCGATCGGCGCGTAGCCCGACGACAGACCCTTGGCGACCGTCATGATGTCCGGCACGATGCCGTACTTCTCGATCGCGAACATCGTCCCGGTCCGTCCGAAGCCGTTGATGACCTCGTCGCAGATCAGCAGCACCCCGTGCCGGTCGCAGATCTCGCGGAGCATCTGCCAGTAGGCAAGAGACGGGACGTGCAGCCCGGCGGCGGATGAGATCGGCTCGCCGATCACGCAGGCGACGGTCTCCGGACCCTGGTTCTCGATCTCCTGCTCGACGAACTTCGCGGCCATGATATCGGCCGCCTCGCCCTCGAGGCCGAAGTCGGACCGGTACCTGTTCGGATGCGGGACGTGCGAGACGCCATACATGAATGGCCCGAAGTAGGTCTCGTTCCGGATGGCCGTCAGGCTCATCGCGCCGTGAGTCATGCCGTGGTACGAGCCCCGCCGGGCGATGACCTTGTAGCGCCGGGGGAAGCCGCGCATCGCCTGGATCTGCTTGGCGATCTTGAGCGCGGTCTCGACGGCTTCGGAGCCGCCCGAGGAGAAGTAGACCCGGTTGAGGTCACCTGGAGTAAGACCGGCCAGCGTGTGCGCCAGCTCGGTCGCCGGTCCATTGGTGAAGGACGCGGCCGAGACGTAGGCCAGCTTCGAGGCCTGACGGCCCATCGCCTCGCCGATCTCCGCCCGGCCATGGCCGGCGTTGACGACCCAGAGACCGGAGATGCCGTCGAAGTACGCCTGGCCGTTGGTGTCCCAGAGGGTCGAGCCCTCTCCGCGCTCGAAGACGTGCAGCCCCTGCCGCTCGGCCAGTTCGGCCCACGGCTGGGAATGGATCCAGACGTGGTCGAGCGCTTCCTGATGGATATCGAGTGGCGACGCACCGAGGCGCTCGGCCGGCGGCGACTTGAGATCGACCATGATGGAACCTCCAGGCAGACGCCGCGACGGGCTGCCAACTCTGACGCATCAGGACCACCGGTCCTGATCACTCGACGAACGTAGGTGGGCAACCAGTTGGAACGTGACACGGACAGGCCGTGTGGCTGCCCGACGCCGCGATCGACTCGCCGTGAATACGTACCCGAGTATAGCAAGAGACCAGCCCGGTCCGATGCCATGGCATCAATACCGATGGGCTGGTCTCGCATCACCGTATCCACGTCGTCGAGTCCCGCCTTGCCACGGGCGGCGCTCCCGGACGGCTAGGCGGGCCGGGCGTCCTCGTCGGATTCGCTGACCGGACCCGGCAACCGGGACTGCTCTATGAAGCGCTCGATCTCATGGCGATCGAAGCGATAGATCCCGCGGGTTCCGTACTGATAGCCACCGAACTTGCCCTGGCGAGCCCAGTTGATGACCGTCGCCCGATTGACCCCGAGGATCTCGGCGGCGTCGCGGGCCGAGAGGTACTGGATCGGCTCCTCGCCGCCGACACCCTTGCCGCCAGCAGATCGGGACTTGTCGGTTGAGGTGGACATAGTGCGTGGGTCCTTTCACCGCGGGTTGGCGCAGCAATGGTCGTGTCGGCGCGAGGGGAATATGCATCGGCGAGTTCCCGAATGACAACGCCATAAGCAAGAAATTGGCCATTGAACGAACAGACATCGCGTGAGCAACAGGGAACTATTGTCCGATGGGCGGCAACGGGAAGATACTCTACGATGTCCGCGCGGATCAAGTCAGGCGCAAGGCAAGCAATTATTGAACGAACGCCGCAGGTCGACACCTGGGTCGGGAACTCGTCGAGCGCCGGAACCATGCGGACGGCGCTCCACACGGGCCGGGCGCGGCAAGGGGTGAGTGCGGCGACACAGGCCGGCCAAGGGACATCGGGGCTAAGACGTTTGGGACGACAGGCACGTACCATGCGACCATATCGCCGCGCTGGCTCGCCAGTGGGCTGGATCACGGTCCGCTTTCCTGTGCCGGTGACGGCCCCACCTGAGGAGAATGAAACGAGATGACAGCCGTCACGTCGCCGAGTCCATCCCGGCTTAGTATCGATTACTACAACGCGACCGTCCACGCTGTCGGTGAGCGCGATGGTATCAGCGACGCCCAGATCGATGGCCTGGCCGAACGAGTCTCGGCGGAGCACGCCCGAATTCACTCCGAGCATGCCGCTGGGGAACAACGGTGGATGAACCTGCCGGACGACATGGCCCTCGTCGACGAGATCGAGGCCTTCGCCGCCGACGCCCGTGATCGCTACACCGACTTCATCCTCGTCGGAATCGGTGGCTCCTCCCTCGGCGCCCTCGCGACGATCCAGGCGCTGGCCCACCCGTTCCGCAATCTCCAGCCCGACGGCGTCCGGGTCGGGCCACGCCTGTTCCTGCTCGACAACCCGGACCCCGAGAAGGTCCAGGCGACGCTCGAAACCGTCGACCTGCCGAACACGCTGATCAGCGTCGTCAGCAAGTCCGGCCAGACCGCCGAGACGATGGCGAACTTCCTCGTCGCCCGGCAGGCGCTGGTCGACGCCGTCGGAGAGGAGCAGGCCGTCCGGCAGATCGTCGCGACGACCGACAACAGCTCCGGTCTGCTCCGCGTCCTGTCCGATGCCGCTGGGTATCGGACCTTCCCGGTTCCGGACGGCGTCGACGGGCGTCAGACCGTCCTGAGCGCTGTCGGCCTGCTGCCGGCCGCCCTGGCTGGCATCGACATTCGCCAGCTGCTCGCCGGCGCCGCCGCGATGCGGGCCGCGACGCAGGGCGACGACATCCGGACCAACCCAGCCTACCTTCTCGCCGTGCTCTCGTACCTGGCCGATACCGGGCATGGCAAGTCGATGCTCGTCACCATGCCCTACGCCGACGCCCTCTACGGCCTGGCCGACTGGTTCCGCCAGCTCTGGGCGGAGAGCCTGGGCAAGCGGCTCAGTACCGACGGCCGCGAGGTCTTCGCCGGCCAGACGCCGATCAAGGCGCTCGGCGCGATCGACCAGCACTCGCAGATCCAGCTCTACACGGAGGGGCCGAACGACAAGCTGATCTCGCTGGTCTCGGTCGGGCGGTACCGGTCGACCGTCGCGATCCCGAACCCACCAGCCGAGACGCCGGAACTGTCGTACCTGGCCGATGGGGAGCTGGGTCAACTGCTGGACCGGGAGCTCGTCGCGACGGCCTGGGCGCTGCGCGAGGCGAAGCGGCCGAACCTGACCATCGACACGCCGGTGATCGACGCCTTCGCGCTGGGCGAGTTCTTCTACCTGCTTCAGTTACAGACGGTCATGGCCGGCGCCCTCTACGGCGTCAACCCGTTCGGGCAGCCGGGTGTCGAGGCGGGCAAGAACGCCACCTACGCCCTGATGGGCCGCTCCGGGTACGAGCAACTCCGGTCCGATCTGACTCAGCCGGCCGCGGGTGCCGATGCCTATCGGCTGACGGCGCCGGGTCAGAGCTAGACGATCGGACCGGCGGCGAGCCGTTGCCGCTTCGACCGACGACCGCCACGCCGGGCCGATACACTGGGCGTGACGGTCGCTATCGTGCAGCGGTCCGCCTCGTCGTTCCCCCGTGGCGAGCTTTGCTCGCCGCGTTCGTCGGTCCGCAGGATAGTGACGCCGCCATGACGCCCCGAGTCTCACCATTCCGGATTATGCTCTACACGGCGGCCATCCTGGTCGTGCTGGCGGTCGCGTACCTGGTCTCCCAGGTCGGCACCGTCCTTGTGACCGTCGTTCTCAGCCTCATCCTCGCGTCCGCCATCGAGCCGATCGTCTACCGGCTCCGCCGCCACGGCCTGGGACGTGGTCAGGCGATCCTGGTCGTCTACGTCGTCATGCTGATGACGATCGGGTTCGGCTTCTACGCGATCCTGCCGCCAGTCGTCCGGCAGGGCGGTGCACTGATCGAGAACATCCCGAATATCCTGAACTCGCTCGAGGACCAGGCCCAGGTCTCCGAGAACCGGTTCATCCGGGAGACCGGCACCACCGCAGTCCAGCGCGTCCAGCAATTCTACCGGAACACGCAGGAGTCGCCGCCGATCGCCGGGGCGACGGCCTTCCAGCTCGTGACCTCCACCTTCGGCCTGCTGTTCACCTTCATCACCACGCTGATCCTCGCATTCTACTGGCTGACTGAGAAGGCGATCATCAAGCGGCTGTTCCTCGGTTTGCTCGCGCCGCGGTTCCGGGGCCGGGCCCACGGGATCTGGGACAACGTCGAGGCCAAGCTCGGCGGCTGGACCCGCGGGCAGCTGGTCCTCTGTCTGGCGATCGGATCCGCCTCGGCCGTCGCCTACTCTCCGCTGGTGCTCGATCTCCCCTTCTGGCTGGCACTCGCCCTCTGGGCGGGGATCACCGAGCTGGTCCCGTTCATCGGACCGTGGCTGGGCGGAGCCGCCGCCGCGACCGTCGCGCTCACGCAATCGCTCGAGATCGCGATCCTGGTCGTCGCCTTCGTCGTCCTCCTTCAGCAGGTCGAGGGTGCCTGGCTCGTCCCGAAGGTGATGAAGAATGCCGTCGGGCTCACCCCGCTGACGGTCATCATCGCGGTCCAGGTCGGTGGTGCGATCGGTGGCGTCATCGGAGCGATCCTGGCGATCCCGATCGCCGCGGCGTGCCAGGTCGTCGTCCAGGACCTGCTCGCGACCCGGAAGGAATCACTCGACTTCGGAGACCGGCGCTCGCGGCCGGCCCCGCAGTCGCTTGGCCGGAGGGACCCACTGACCGCGTCCAGCCGCCAATGGCTCACGGCGGCGACCGCCGGCGATGGGCCAGTCGATGCCCGGTCGCTCGTGGCCGCCAGCGGGCAGGGTGCGCCGCATCGGGTGATCCGCAAGCTGAACCGGCGACTCGACGCCGCTCCCCCGCGTCCCGCCCACCCGCGGGACGAGTTCGGTCGGATGGCTGGGACCCCAACGGTGGCGGGTGGTGCCGACCGTGGTGGCGAACGAGGGCCGGTCGGCGAGCCGGGCGCGAACCCGGCGGACTGATCCGCGTCCGGCCTGGCCCGTGGCCAAGCGCCATCGTGACGCGCGGCGATGGACACGGTGACGAAGAGACGGAGGATTGGAGATGGTGACCGGAATCGATATCGCTCGGCGAAGAACGCCCCGGCGACCGGTCGTCCATTTCACGGCGATGGCGCTGTTCGATCAGTCGCTCGACGCCGAGAAGAGCCTCGCCGCGCTCCAGCGGGACGATGTCGATGCCGGCACGGTGTCGTTGATCCTGCGCGACCGGGCGGGCTCCAGCGACCGGACCTCGGCGCCGATCGGCGATGTCGCCCGGGCGCTCGTCGCTTCGGCGATGGGACCGATGGGGACGTGGCTTCAGGGGCTGGCCTCGCTGATCGTCTCCGAGCGGGGGACCTACCTCGTCGCCGGGTTGATGGGCGCGGCGCTCGCGACGCTCAGCGTCGGCAAGGCCGACCACCTCGACGCCGACGCGATGCCGCTCCCGCCGTCCGACGAGGACGATCTCGGTGATCTGATCGACGACGACCACGATGAGGCCGACTCCATCTACCAGATCCTGCTGCTCTTCGGAGTGACGGAGGACGACGCGTCGTACCTCGAGAGCCGGCTGGTCGCCGGGGCGTCCCTCGTGGCCCTGACGACCAGCGATCGTCGCCTGGCCGCGCAGGCCCGGAACGAGTTCGACTCGCAGGGAGCGGTCTACCTTCGCGTCGTCATCACGGCGGAGGAGATCGTCCGATTGACGCGGCAGCGACTCGCCTACCTCTCGGCGGCCCGATCGACCGGGCAGATCGTCGTCGCCGACGCCGTCGCGCCCCTGCGCCGCATCTGCAGCGGCAGCCCCGGGACGCCTCCGGTCTCCGCCTGCGGTCGGCCGCTGGTGGGGCGCGATGGTGAGCCGGTCGGGTCGATCGAGGATATCCTGGCCGATCCCTACCTCGATGATACGGACGGCACGCCGCGGGTCAGATACGCGGTGGTCGGGTATGGCGGCTTCTGGCGCATCGGTCGCCGGTTCACCGCCGTTCCGATCGGCTTCGTCTCGCTCCCCGACGACGGTCCGGCGGTGCTGGAGGTCGACCGGGACGTCCTGAAGGGAGCGCCGCGCTACGAGCGAGCCGGCGCTTTCAGCCGTCGCGAGGAGCTCAGCGTGCTGGCCTACTTCGGGGTCCGGCCCTACTGGCTGGACTTCGTCCTGGACCAGCAGCGGATCGACGGGGGAGATCCACTCGTCGACGCGCCCGACCCGGTCACTGCCGGGCCGGGCGGGCGTGGGCGTCGATAGCGCCTCTGGCCCGGGCCGCTCTGCATCGGGCGCCGGCCACCTGATCTCGCTCTGTCAGGGTATTGCCAGGAGTGGAAGTGGTAACTCAGGCGACGCTCGTCGGAGTGTCATCGGCCGACTGGACTGCCGCGATCATCTGGCCGGGAGACGGGGCGCCGCGCTCGGCGAAGATGACCCTGCCGTCCCGCCCGACGATGTAGACGGTGCGCTGCGGAGCGGCGCTGCCCTCGGTCGCCGCCTCATAGCTCCGGGCGACGTCGAGATGCTCGTCGACGAGCAGGTCGAACTGGTAGTGCTGCCCCTCGGCGAAGGCGGCGTGGGCGTCGATGCCGTCGGAGTTGATTCCGAACGGCGTTACGCCGTACTCGCTGAGGGCGGCGAAGTTGTCGCGGATCGCGCAGAGCTGCGCGGTGCAGCCTGGCGTGTCGTCCTTCGGGTAGAAGACGAGCAGCGCCCGCCGATTCCCACGCAGGTCGGCCAGGTGCACGGTCTGTCCCCGGTGACTCGCGAGTGAGAAGTCCGGTGCCTCGGTTCCGATCGCAAGCATCATGCGCTCCCGTGAACTGGTCCGTTCCCGGGACCAACGAATCATCCAGCGGTACCATACCGCCGATGGTCGTTCCGCACCTGCTCGGTTCTCATCAGGAGGAAACCGATGGACGCCAGAGGTGGGCGGCAGGGAAGCGTGGCGGTCCTGGCCGATCTGCACGGCAACCTGATCGCCCTCGAGGCCGTGCTGGCCGAGATCGACCGGCTGGGCGTGCCACGGATCGTCGTCGCCGGCGACATTGCCTGGGGACCGGAGCCCACTGAGACCGTCGAGCGGGTGATGGCATTCGGATCGGCCATGTCGATCATCCGGGGAAACGCCGACCGGGAAGTCGCGAACCCGGCAGCGGTCATCGGCGACGCCTTCCTACGGGAATGCACCGAATGGTGTGCCGCGCAACTCAGTCAGGCCCAGCGTTCGTGGCTCGGGCATCTCCCCGAGACGGCCACGGTCGAGATCGAGGGCATCGGCGCCGTCCTCGTCTGCCACGGCTCGCCCCGCTCCGACACCGAGGGAATCCGGCCCGATACCGCTCCGCAGGTGATCGAGGCGTGGCTCGCGGACACGACGGAGCCGGTCGTCGTCTGCGGGCACACCCACGTCCATTTCGACCGGAAGGTCGGCCAGCACCGGATCGTCAACCCCGGCAGCGTCGGGCTGCACTACGGCGTTGAAGGCGCCCAATGGGCGTTGCTGGGTCCCGACGGAGTGGAGTTGCGAACGACACCATATGAAAAGGTCTGGGCGGCGAGGCTGGCTCGAAGCAGCGGCATCCCGGACGCGGAGGGATTCGCTCGATTCCTCCTTGACCCGACAGCTGGATAACATTCCGCCACCAGCGCGGCAACGTGAGAGCGGATGCCTCTGCGTGATGAGCCGCTTCGACGACCACGCCGTTGGCCGTGCTCAGCCTCGGGCGGCGAGGGCGGCGTCGCGCATGACGGTGACGGGGGCGTCGAGGCCGGTCCACAGGTGGAGCGCCTGGGCTCCCTGAAGGACGAGCATCTCCAGCCCGTCACTGGCGCTGAGACCACGGACCCGGGCGGCGGCGAGCAGGTCGGTCTCCCGGTAGGTCAGGTCGTTGACGTGGGCGTCGTCGCGCAGGGCATTGAGCAGGTCGAGCGGAATCGGTGTCTCGCCGGCGTGCCAACCGAGGGCGGTGGCGTTGACGACAACAGCCGCGCTGGCCAGGATTTCGAGGAGGTCGTCCCGGTCCAGCCCGATGGCCGCCGCCGTCCGGCAATCCAGCTCGTCGATGAGCTGCGCGGCCCGGCCGGCGTTGCGGTTGGCGATCACGATCCGGCCGAGGCCGAGTTGCTCCAGGCCAAGCACCACCGCCCGGGAAGCGCCGCCAGCCCCGAGGATCAGGGCGGTCTTTCCTCGCAGGTCGCCGGTCACGGCGGACAGCGCGGTCGTGAATCCGTAGACATCGGTGTTGTCTCCCACCAGCCGGTCGCCGTCGCGGACGATCGCGTTGACGGCGCCAGCCCTATCGCCCAGCGGCGTGATCGCGTCGAGGTGGGCGATGACGGCCTGCTTGTGCGGCACGGTCACGTTCGCACCGAGGATGTCCGGCGCCCGGAGTGAGGCGATCCGCTCCCCGAGGACATCAGCGTCCGTCTGCCACCGCTCGTATGTACCCGCGATGTCCAGCGAGTGGAGCCCGGCGTTCTGCATGGCCGGGGAGAGCGAGTGGGCCACCGGATCACCGATGAGGCCCAACCGCCAGCCGCCAGCCGATGTGGTCGGCGGCTGGCGGCTGGAAGGTAGTTCATCGACGGTCGTCATGGGGCCGGTGCGGTGGTTGGCTCCGCCGCGCCGCCGCCATTGAGGTAGGTGTCGATGTTGACCTGCTGCTCTTCGAGCGTGTTGGCGAAGACATGCCCACCCGAGCCGTCGGCGACGAAGTACAGGTAGTCGACCACATCCGGGTTGAGGACGGCGTAGATAGAGTCGTAGCTCGGGCTGCAGATCGGTCCGGGCGGCAGACCCTCATTCGCGTAGGTATTGTACGGGCTCTCGGCCTCCGGTAGTTCGGTATCTCCTGGCTCCAGGACGGGCCACCAGTTGGACTCGTTGCCAAGCACGAATTGAACGGTCGGATCGGCCTGGAGCATCATCCCGGCTTCGAGGCGGTTGAGGTAGACGGCGGCGATCGTCGGTCGCTCTTCGGGCAACTGCGCCTCCCGCTCGACGATCGAGGCGAGCGTGAGGACCTGGTTCATCGTCAGATTCTGCTCGGCGGCCTGGTCGCGCAGGACCTGCGTGAAGCGCTCGTCGAAGGTCGTCAGCATCTGGACGACGGCGTCCTCGGGGTTCATGTCGCTGGTGACGGTGTAGGTCTCCGGGAACAGGTAGCCCTCGAGGGTCGCGCCGTCGGGCCGGTCGGCGAGGAACGGGAACTGGTCGGAGTAGTCCGCCTGGGTCGCCTCCATGAAGGCCGCCGCACCGCCCGGCAACCCGGCCTTCTCGTACTCGGCCGCGGTCTGCTCCATTCGCAGGTTCTCGATGATCGTCACCTGCGACGTCGTGACCTCACCGTTCCCGTTGCTGACGCCTCCAGCACTGGCGGCGGCCTCGTCGAGACTGCTGGTGATCGTCGAGACGATATCCCGCACGGTCATCCCACGCTCGAGCGTGTAGTCGCCCGGCTGCAGGTTGCCGCCGAACGTCGTCAGACTGCTGGTGAAGACGAACGGCGAACGGATCAGGTCCGCGTCCGCCAGGCGCCCGGCGATCGTGTCGGCATTGTCGTCGCCGGTCACCTGGAAGGCGACTGGCTGTCCGGTCCGCGCGTCGGTCGACTCGTTGACGGCGTAATCGAAGCCAGCCCTGGCGCCGACGAGGATGAGGATCGCGACGGTGGCGATGGAGACGATCTTGAGGGTCTGGACGGTTAGACGCAGCACCGGCGGTCCTTTGGGTCGATCGTCTGGGTCGGGCGGGGTCCCGGTCTGCTGAGGGGAAGCGGCGGCGGAGCGAACGGACTACGCCCGCGATTGGGACCCTGTACGGGATACCATACCTGACGCGGTCCGTCCGAAGCCGCCCGGTCGCACCGTACGCCGATTCGGATGTCCACCCTCTCAGGAGACCCGGCGACAATGACGCCAGATCGACAACCGTTGATCGCTCTGACCGGCCCGACCGGCGTCGGCAAGACGGCCGCGGCCATCCGGATCGCCCAGCGGTTCGATGGCGAGATCGTCAACGCCGACTCGCGCTACCTCTACCGCGGCTTCGACATCGGTGTCGCCAAGCCGTCGGCGGAGGAACGGTCCCTCGTCCCTCACCACCTGATCGACATCCTCCCAGCGGACGGTGACATGTCGCTGGCCCGCTTCCAGGAGCTGGCGACGGCGACGATCCGGGACATCCAGCGTCGCGGCCGGCTCCCGCTGCTGGTCGGCGGGACAGTGCTCTACCTGAATGCGACCGTCGAGGGCTGGCACATCCCGCGTGTCCCGCCGGACGAGCCCTTCCGCCGGTCGGCCGAGGCGGAGGTCGAGCGCGACGGCGGGGCGACCCTGCGGTCACGGCTCACCGAGATCGACCCGGTCGCCGCCGCGCGGAGTGGCGTCAACATGCGGCGCGTCATCCGGGCGCTGGAGATCCATCGAGCGACCGGAACGCCGATGTCGGTTATGGAGGGACGCGGCGCTCCGCCGTTCCGAACGCTGGAGCTCGCGCTGACGATGCCCCGGGAGGCGCTGCACTGTCGGCTGGATGTCCGGATCGACTCGCTGCTCGAACACGGACTCGTCGCTGAGGTCCGCGGTCTGTTGGCGAGCGGCGTTCCAGAGCGGGCGCCGGCGATGAGCAGCATCGGGTACCGGCAGCTCGTCGCATATTTCCGGGGCGAGGAGTCGCTCGCTGCCGCGATCGAGCGGATCCGCGTCGACACCCGCCGCTATGTCCGCCATCAGGAGACGTGGCTGCGCCGCAACCCGCGGCTGGTCCGGATCGACGTGACGACCGACCGCTGGGAAGCCCGGATCGACGCCAGGATCGAGCGGTTCCTGGCGGGGGCGAATGACGGCTAGACGTTCGGGATCGTGTCGCGAATCGGGTCGAGCGCGCCGTCGATCGCGTCGCTGGCCCGGACCGAGAGCCGCTCGTACCAAGTGTCTGGGACGGGCCGGAGCCCGTCCTCGCGGACGAATCCGCTCACACCATCAGGACCGCTGGACTCGACCGGCCACCAGAGCCGCCGCTCGCTGTCTCGCTGGGCGTCGCCGGTTACGGTCAGTTCCGTCCCGGACAGCAACTCGGCGACACTCGGGTTGTTCACGCCAGGAGCCGCGCGAACGTTGGTCTGATCGATTTCGATTGTCACCACTGCGTCCCGGCGAATGTCCGGCTGCCATGGCAGGACCTCCGCCGCGCCCCGGGTCGCGATCAGCGTGCCGAACAGCAGCAGGTTGGCGAAGGCGACGACCAGCACCAGCCGCCAGAGGAACCGGCGCAGGCGGCGCATCCCCCGACCAGCGGGTTTCGCGGCCGGTGCGTAGACCGGCCGCGGCGCCGGTTCCTGGGCTGGCCGGGCGACCGGGGCGGCGATGGTCGGCTCGGCCAGCGCGTAGACGGGAGCCGGGCGCGAGGCGGGCTGAAGCGGCCGGGCCGAGGACGCGGGAGCAGCGCCGACGTCGTTCCAGCGCATTCGCGCCTCGGTGGCCGAGCGGGGCGGGACGTAGGGCAGGTGCTCGGCTGGCGGGTCGACGGGCTCGGCCACCGGGGCGTACGTGAGCGGCGTCGTGGTCGCGTCCCGTCCCAGCGGTTCGAGGGCGCCCCGGAACAGTCGGGCGAAGGCGGTCACGTCGGTGTAGCGCTCGTTGGGCCGCTTCGCCAGCGCCCACAGGACGATGTCGTCGAGGGCGGCTGGCAGCTCGAGGTCGGGTCGAAGCAGGCTCGGCGGTGCCGGGGAGGTATCGAGGTGGGCGCGCAGGATGACGTTGCGCGCCTCGGCGAGGTTCGATGCGCCGGGTGGCACCCCGCCGAACGGTGGGCTGCCGGTGATGACTTCGTACATGACGCAGGCGAGCGTGTAGACGTCGGCCGCCGCGTCGACACGGTCGCCGGTGATCTGTTCCGGGGAGAGGTAGGCGGCGGTCCCGAAGGCCGCCCCGCCGATCGGCTCGGCGGGGCGGCCCAGCGGCTGCGAGAGGCCGAAGTCGATCAGCTTCACCGTGCCGTCCGGCGCGACGATCAGGTTCTCCGGCTTGACGTCGAGATGGACCATGCCCCGTCCGTGGAGATGGGCCAGCGCCGAGGCAACCTGGTCGAGCAGGTCGGCGGCGTCGAGGGGCGGATACGGACCGTGGGTGGTGAGCAGCTCCCGCAGGGTCTGGCCCGGCACGAGTTCCATGACCGCCCAGGGCGCCTCCTGCTCCTCGTGGAGGTCGTAGATCCTGGCGATGTTGCCATGGTTGGCGGTCGCCTGGTTGCGGGTCTCCTGCCGGAAGGCGGCGCGGGAAGCGGGATTGGTGCGGTAGGCGGTCCGAAGGGTGCGGACCGCGACGGTGCGGCGGGTCCGGAGGTCGCGACCACGGTAGACGATCGCCATGCCACCGGTGCCGAGCGGGTTGGCGAGGTCGATCTCGTAGCGCCCGGCGACGACCATGGTGCCGTCGCCTGCGGAACGCTCACCGGAGCCGATGGTGGTCTCCGTCGCGCCGGTCCGTCCAGCGGTCACAGCGACTCCCTTCCTGCGCTCCTCGTGATCTCGGGTGCGGCAGCGATCGACGTCGTCCGGATCAGTCGATGCCGGGACAGCTTCGAGCTTCAACTGTACCAAACGATTGGGACGCGACCGGCCCGGCTGTCGGTCGTGAGACGGCGGGGCTTAATGGTTTCGTAATCATGAGACAAGATTTTGTTGACAGTGGCGCGGCCGCGGTGGCCTAGAGTCGAGTCCCAACTTGGACTTGGCCGTGCTGCCGTCAGCGAGGTTGTGACGTGGCGCGCTCAGAGCATCTTCGTCTCCGGCTCCCGCTCATCTCCCGTGTCCTGAATGACTGGACGACCGTCTCGCGACCGAGCCGGCGACCGGGTGGAGCGGCTGACGAGCGGATCGCCGCGGGGTTGATGCTGCCGGCCCTGCTCGTCATCGCCGTTTTCACCGTGATCCCGATCGTGTTCAGTCTGTGGTTGAGCCTCTACCGCTGGGACATGATGCGGCCCAACCGGACCTTCGTCGGGCTCGACAACTTCCGCCGGCTGATCTCGGACGACCGGTTCCTCAACGCCGTCAAGACGACCCTGCTCTACGCCGCCTTCACGGTGCCGATCAGCATCGCGCTTGGCTTTGGCGCCGCCCTGCTCCTCAACCGCCGCCTTCGAGGCCGGGCGATCTTCCGTACCGCCTTCTTCGCGCCCGTCGTGACGTCGACCGTGGCGATCTCCTTCGTCTGGACATGGATCTACCAACCGGAGATCGGCCTGCTCAACGCGCTGCTGCGGGACACGCCGGTCGGCGCCGTCGGCTGGCTGCGCGACCCGGACATCGCGATCTTCGCGATTGGCATCATGAGCATCTGGAAGAACGTCGGCTACCTGATGGTCCTGTTCCTCGCCGGGATGCAGAACATTCCCGATGACCTGTTCGGGGCGGCCCGGATCGACGGGGCCAGCCGCTGGCGGCTCCAGCGGGACATCACGATCCCGCTGCTGCGGCCGACCTTCTTCTTCGTCATCGTCACGTCGACGATCGACGCGACCCAGGTCTTCACCCAGATTGACGTCATGACCCAGGGCGGACCGGCCCGCTCGACCGAGGTGCTGGGCTACTACCTCTACTTCCGCGCCTTCCGCAGCTTCGAGATGGGCTACGCCTCGGCGATCGCGTGGGCGCTGTTCGTCATCATCATCGCCCTGACGCTCGCGCAGAGCCTGCTCGTGCGGCGGGAGGAAGTCGTCTGATGGCCACCATCGCCGAGGATCGTCCGGCTACCCTCGACATCACCGGCGTCACGGTGCCGGCTGAGGCAGGTCGCTACCGGCGGCGGGACCGCCTGGAGACCTCCCTGACCTATCTCGCCCTGGCGATCGGCGCCTCGGTGATGGCCTTTCCGCTGGTCTGGATGGGATTGAGCTCGCTGAAGGCGCCCGCGGAAGTGATCCAGTTCCCGCCGACCTGGTGGCCCGAGACGATCCGCTGGAGCAACTACCGCGATGCGTGGACCGGGGCGCCGTTCGGACGCTTCTTCTTCAACTCGCTGTTCATCAGCCTGAGCGCGGCGGTCGGCACGGTCGTCACATCACTGATGGCCGGCTACGCCCTGAGCCATATCCCGTTCCGGGGACGGCAGATCGGCTTCGGCCTGCTCCTCGCGACGATGGCGATCCCCAACGAGGTCACCATCGTCCCAGCGTTCCTGATCATGCGGACCCTTGGCTGGGTCGATACCTATCTGGCGCTGATCGTGCCGGCTCTCGCCAGCGTCTTCGGCATCTTCCTGATGCGGCAGGCGCTGTCCCAGATGCCCCGTGACCTGCTCGAAGCCGCCCAGCTTGATGGCTGCGGCCACCTCCGCTACCTGTTCGGCATCGTCGTGCCGCTCAACTGGGCGGCGATCAGTAGCCTCGCCCTGCTCACCTTCCTCGGCCAGTGGAACGCCTACCTCTGGCCCCTGCTCGTGACGAACCGGACCGAGCTGCGCACCGTCCAGCTCGGCATCCGCTTCTTCGTCGACTCCGAGCAGGGCAACCAGTGGGGCGCCCTGATGGCGGCCTCGACCTTCGTGATCCTTCCGACCCTGATCGTCTTCCTCGTCGCCCAGCGCTATCTGGTCAGGGGTTTCGCGTTCTCTGGGCTGAAGGGGTAGGGCGTCCTCCGGGATGGGGTCGTCCTGCCCGAGTCGCTTGGAACCGGCAGGAGGTGAACCCCGCCGACATGTCGTCACACGGACCACCAGTCGAGAATCATCCGGCACCTTGCGGTGCCCGTGCCTGAAGGAGCCAAGATGTCCCCGATCGTTACCCATCGCCTGATCGTCCGGCTGGTATTGCTCGCCGCGCTGTTCGTCGGCTCATACGGCGGGATCACCGCCACGGCCGTCGCCCAGGAGCCCGTCACGATCCGTTTCTGGACCACCGCCGAGGACAACTACGCCGACCGGATCGCCCAGTTCCAGCAGGAGAACCCGGCGATCCGGGTCGAGGCCGAGTTCATCGGCTCCTACGACGACATGGCCGCCAAGATGCAGACCTCGATCGCGGGCAACGACACTCCGGACGTCGCCCAGGTCGGCCAGCGATACGGCATCCCACAGATGGTCGACGCCGGCGTGGTGATGCCGGTCAGTGACTTCTACAGCCCGGAGGAGATCGCCGACTTCCGAGAAGGTCTCCGCAATCGCTTCACCTACAACGGGGAACTGGTCGCCATCCCGTTCGAGAGCAGCACCCCGGGCCTCTGGATGAACGAGACGATGATGCGGGAGGCCGGACTCGACCCCGCCAACCCACCGCAGACCTGGGACGAGATCGTTGCCGCCGCCAAGGCGATGACGAAGGACACGAACGGCGACGGCACCATCGACCAGTGGGGCTTCTCGACCTGCGGCGACGCCCCATGGTACATGCGGGCGATGGTTCTGCAGAACGGTGGAACGCTCTACGGTGCCGACGGCGCCCCGGCCGTCAACTCGCCGGAATCCGTCGAGATGCTCCAGTGGTTCCAGGACGCCGTGACCACCAACCAGATCACCCCGCCGCTGTCGCAGCAGGGGTCCGAGGACGCGTTCGTCGCCGGTGACTACGGTCTCCTGTTCTGCTCGACGGCTCGCCGCGTCTCGTACCCCGAGGAGATCGGCGACAACTTCGAGGTCGGTGTCACGTACCTGCCGCAGCAGGCCCAGCGGGCCGTCGGCGTCGGCGGCAACGCCCTCATCGCCCTCAACAGCGGCGACGCAGTCCGTGAGGAGGCGGCCCGGACGCTGGTCCGCTGGCTGACGAGCGCCGATCAGACCGTCGTGACGGCGACCACGTCCGGCTACGTCGCGACCCGCGAGTCCGTCATGGCCGACCCGCGCATGGTCGATCTGCTCGGCAACGACGCCTTCGCCCAGACGATCTACGACCAGTTGCAGTACGTCCGCGATTCGTCGATCAGCCCGGCCGATTCCGTTCTCTGGGACGGGCTGCTGGCCGGGCTCGAGACCGTCCAGACCGACGACAGCGCGACGGCCCAGGGCGTGCTGGACCAGCTGCAGCTCGACATCGAGGACTATCTGGACACGTACGACTAGCCGATCGGCGGCCCGGATGCAAGCGACCCGGTGACGCACCAATCCGTCAATGCAATCACGACTGGCGAGCACGGTCACGCTCGCCAGTCGTGTCTTCGATCCTCGAAAGGCTCACACGCACATGCGAAACATCGCCCACCGCGGCGCCTCCGCTCACCGCCCCGAGAACACGCGCGCCGCCTTCGACCTTGCGATCAGCATGGCCGCCGACGCGATCGAGACCGATGTCCAGATCACGTCGGACGGCGAGCTGGTCCTGTTCCACGACGGCCGGGTCGACCGAACGTCCGACGGGCATGGACCGGTCGCGAGCTACTCCCTCGACGAGATCCGCCGGCTCGACGTTGGGTCATGGGCGGGCGGTGATCTCGGCTCGCAGCGGGTCCTGACGCTGGGTGAGATGGTAGACGAGTACCTTCCGAGGATCCCGGTGATCTTCGAGATCAAGGACCCACGAGCGACCACCGCCCTGATGGCGTTGCTCGGCGATGTGTCCGCGTCGGAGGGCCACTGGGAAGTAACTTCGTTCTCGTGGGGGGCCCTGCTGGATGCACGGGCGATCACCCCGGACGCCACGCTCGGCTTCCTGTCGCCCGTCCTCGATGATGACATCATCGGCCGTTGCGTCGCCGCCGGTTTCCAGCAGGTCTGCCCGAACGTCCAGGCACTGACCGCGGAGATGGTTCAAACCGCTCACTCGGCTGATCTCGTCGTTCGGGCTTTCGGTATCCAGACGCCGACCGACATCGACCGGTTGTTCGCGACGGGTGCCGACGGCGCCACCGTCAACTGGCCGGAGTGGATCCCTGGGCGGCAGGTGATGCTGGACTGACCGGATCGGCGTCGGTTTGGTGGCGGGACCGCCGTCGCCGCTCCTGGATCAGCGGACGCCCGAGCAGGACGACGCCGAGGGCGAGCCAGACGAGCAGGATCAGGAGCGGACCTGAGCCGCCGCTGCCACCGAAGAAGGCCGCGGAGCGAAGGAGCGTGGCGAAGGCTCCCGGCGGCAGCAGCGATCCGGTCAGCGACGCCCACCCGGGGAGCAGGTCCGGTGACGAAGTCGCGCCCGAGAGCGGGTTGCCGATCATGATGATCAGAACCGCTCCGAGCCCGATTCCCGCGAAACCAAGAGCCATGTACAGCCCCGCGGTCAGGGTCGCCAGGGTCAGCATGGCAAGCCCGATCACGGCGACGATCGAGAGCCAGTCGGCGTCCCCGAGGACCGCCAGCCATTCGCGCATGAGGACTGCCGCGACGACGGCCGACAGCAGGCTGCTCATCGTCAGGACCAGGAGTCGGCGGGCTGGCGCCCGGACCGTGAAGACGGTCGCCACGGCGGTCAGGATGGCGGTAATGAACAGGGGGAATAGCGATGCGGTGAAGCCCGCCCCGCGAGGATCGCTGGATGGCAAGGGAACGACATCGACCGGCGAGGGAGCGATCGGCGATGTCGTTCCGGCGATCTGACCGGCGACGGAGCGAAGTATCTCGGCGACGACAGGCGAGGCGGCCGAGGCGATCAGGACCTGAGGTTCATCGCCGGAAAGGATGATCGCGCCATAGATGTCCCGATCCTCTATCGCAGTGATCGCGAGCGATGCATCGGCGTAAGGCTGGACCTCGAAACCGGCGGAGTCCAGGCGGGCGGAAATGTCCGCAGCCAGCGGCTCCGGCGCGAGGAGTCCAATCCGGACGTCACGCGGGGCGAGATGGACAGCCGGCCAGGCGGCGACAGCGAGCAGGAGGGAGAGGACGATCACGGGAAGCAGCAACGGCACGAGCCAGCGGAAACCGGACATCTCACGTCTCCTGATCTATAAAACGAACGATCGTTCTATAATGTTGGACCAGGGCGCGGATTGTCAAGAGCGAATGTTCGTTCTACCTTTCGGACATGCCACGAGTCAGCCAGCAACACCTCGACGATCGCCGGGAACAGATCCTCGATGCCGCCCGTCGCTGCTTCCTCCGCGAGGGGTTCCATCGCACGTCCATGCAGGACATCCTGACGGAGGCCAGCCTATCGGCGGGGGCCGTCTACCGCTACTTTCCGGGCAAGGACCAGATCATCTCGGCCATCGCGGGCTCGGTGTTCGATCGCTTCCTCGTGCTCCTCGGCGAGCCTGGGGACGAAGAGCCGGCGCCGGCGCTGGGCGATCTCGTCGATGGGCTCTTCGCGATCGTCGATCGACTCCAGCGCGACCAGCAGGTCCCGGCCATCGCCCTACAGGCCTGGGCCGAGTCGCTCCGCGATCCAACGCTCGCCCGCTTGTTCTACCGGGAGATCGCGAACATCACCGCGCATCTGCAGCGGGTGATCGAGGGCAGTCAGCGAGCCGGAGCGATCCGGGACACGCTCCCGCCGGGAGCCGTCGCCTCCTCCGTGCTGCTCATGGTTCACGGCTACCTGGTTCAACGGGTCGCGCTGGGTGAGGAGGTCAGCGAACAGGCGCGGGCCGGAATCAGGGCGCTCCTCGATACTCCTCGTCAGGAACCGCGACGACCGACCGGAGCATGACGTGAAGACGGGCCGGAGACAGGCCAACCGCGGGAGGTCCCGTCAACCATGGCGATCAACATCGTCCGATGGGCGACATTGCGGCCGGCATCCTGGAAGAACGGCGGTGGGACAGCGGTCGATATCCTGACCGCCCCGCCCAGAGCGTCCGTCGAGGACTTCGACTGGCGCGTCAACGTCGCGACCGTCGCCCGTTCCGGCCCGTTCTCTGACTACCCGGGAGTCGACCGCGACTTCCGGGTACTTGACGGTGGCGACGTCGAACTCGCGGTCGAAGGCAGTTCGCGCCGGACGCTCCTGGCCGGTGGGGCTGCGTACCGGTTCCCCGGCGACCGGCCAACATTCGCCCAACTCGTGGACGAGGCCGAGCCATGCCGGGCGTTCAACGTGCTGACGCGGCGTGGTCGAATCACAAGAGACGTGTGCGAACTGGTCATCGGCTCACCGCGGACGTTGTGGCCGACGGGAACCGTACTGGTTGGCATCGTTCAATGCGGAAGCATTGGCGTTGGCCCCGACGCCACGCCGGAGCGGCTCGGTACTCTGGACGCTTTCGTCACCTCCGAATCAGTCGAGGTCGAACTGTATGGCGAAGCACGACTGCTGCTGGTTCAGATCGCCGAGGTCTGATCCGCCGGAGTGTCGATCAAAGGGCAAAGCGAAGCGGCGGTTCAGTTCCGGACATCCCGTCATCGGATCGAACCGCCGCTGTGGGTCAGGCGGCCTCGGTGAGCGGAAGCTGAGAGGCGCCGGGGACGAAGCGCCGAATGCGGTCGGCCGCCGAGCCATCATCGTCATCGGACTGCTGGATCAGGCTGACCGTACTGGCGGAGGCGAATTCATCAGGCAGGAGCTGCAGGGCGGCCAGGAGGATCTGGCGCTCGCGCCGGACGCCGAAGCCGGGCAGGCGGCGGATGTGGCCGAGCCGGGCGGCAATAGCGACGTCGGCGACCGACTTCAGGCCGAGCTCGTTGCTGAGCCGGAGGGCCGTTCGGGGACCGACCGAGCGGATCGCCAGCAGCGACCGGGCGACCGGCGGCAGGGTGGGCTGGAGCTCGACCGTGAAGCCCATCCGGCCGGTGGTGAGCAGATCGCCGAGCTTGCGCCGCATCCGCTCGCCGATGCCGGGCAGGTCGAGCTCGGCGCCGTGCCGGGTCTGGACCAGCAATGAGTGCAGGTCGCGGTCACTCTCGGAAAGCAGCGATGCGGCTCGCCGGTAGGCGGCGACGCGATAGGGGTTGTTCGAGGTCTGCTCGATCAGGGTCGCGATGGTCCGCAGCATCCGGGCGGCGTCTCGGGCCGTCGCGGCGGAAGGCGTCGGCCGCCGGTTCGGCAGCGTCAAGGGGGTGATGGTGGCGTCGTTCCGGTCGCGGGAGACCGGGGAGAAGGCTGCTTCCATTGTGGGCTCCTGGATGATGAGACCGGTAGCGGGAGGACCGTCCCCTGACATAACAAGTTTAGAACATGTGTACGCGTTATGCCAGGAAATCGCGACTCAGACTGACTTTTCGGGGTGACAACCATGGATCCCGGAGTGGACGACGCGGGGATGTTCATCTGCCGGCACCCGGCCGCGAGTACTGGTCGGGACCGATCCATCAGCGATTCAGTTCATGATCAGTCCAAGCGCCGTCGAAGACCGAACCGCTCGGCGATTGCTTGGTATGATCGTCGGCGTATCGTCCGCGGCAGGGTCACTGCGTCCGGAACTCCGGAACAGCCCGATGCCGGGCTGGTTGCACGATCGTCCCTGCCAACCGATGGAGGAAAGCCCGTGAAAGTCGGAGTGTTCGCCGTTCTCTTCGCCCAGCGCCCGTTCGAAGAGGCCCTCGACTACATCAAGGAGACCGGCTGCGAGGCCGTCGAGATCGGCTGCGGCGGGTTCCCCGGCAGCGCTCACTGCGTGCCGTCCGAACTGCTGGCCGACGACGGCAAGCTGGCGGCTTTTCGCCGGGCCGTCGACAGCCGCGGCCTGGAGATCAGCGCCCTGTCCTGCCACGGCAACCCGCTCCACCCTGACGCCGCCAGGGCGAAGGACGACGACACCAAGTTTCGCGACACTGTCCGGTTGGCCGCGAAGCTCGGTGTCCAGAACGTGATCACCTTCTCCGGCTGCCCCGGCGACCACGATGGCGCGAAGTACCCGAACTGGGTCACCTGCCCGTGGCCGACCGACTTCCTCGAGATTCTCGACTGGCAGTGGAACCAGAAGGTCCAGCCGTACTGGAGCGAGGCCGGCAGGTTCGCGAAGGACAACGGGGTTCGGGTCGCGATCGAACTCCACCCCGGCTTCGTCGCCTACCACACCGAGAGTTTCTGGCGGCTCCGCGAGATCGGCGGCGACGCGATCGGCGTCAACTTCGATCCGTCCCACCTGTTCTGGCAGCAGATGGATCCGCTGGTCTGCATCCGTGAGCTCGGCGACGCGATCTTCCACGTCCACGCCAAGGACACCTGGCTGGATATGCCGAACATTCGCCGCAATGGCGTCCTCGACACCAAGCCGTACACGGACGAGAAGAACCGCTCCTGGATCTTCCGGACGGTCGGCTACGGCCACGGCCCCGAATTCTGGCGGGCGATGCTGAGCGAGCTCCGGCTGGCCGGCTACGACGGAGCGATCTCGATCGAGCACGAGGACAGCATCCTCAGCACCAACCAGGGATTCACCCGCGCCGTCGAGTTCCTCCAGGACAGCATCCCGACCGAGAAGCCGTCCGAGGTGTGGTGGACATAATCGGATTGAACGCGTCTGGCGGGTGACGATGCGAGTGGAGCCCGCCGCGCTGTTGCGCTCCTGAGAGGACAGAGTCATGGCAACCATCGGCGTCGGCCTGGTCGGCTACAAGTTCATGGGCCGGGCCCATTCCAACGCCTACCGGCAGCTCCCGCGCTTCTTCGATGTCGACCCGGCCCCGCGCCTCGTCGCCGTCTGCGGCCGGGACGAGGCGGGCGTCCGCGAGGCCGCCGGGAAGCTTGGCTACGAGAGCTACGAGACCGACTACCGCAAGCTCGTCCAGCGCGAAGACATCGGTCTCGTCGACGTGGCGACGACCGGCAACACCCACCGCGAGATCACGATCGCGGCGCTGGAGGCTGGCAAGCACGTCCTCTGCGAGAAGCCGCTCGCCAACACGCTCGACGAGGCGGCCGAGATGGTCCTCGCCGCCCGGGCCGCGCAGGCGAAGACGCCGGGCCTGATCGCGATGGTCAACTTCAACTACCGCCGCGTCCCCGCCATCGCCTTCGCGAAGCAGCTGATCGAGAGCGGCCGGCTGGGCGAGATCCGGCACTGGCGCGGGACGTACCTCCAGGACTGGATCCTCGACCCGGAGTTCCCCCTGGTCTGGCGGATGAAGAAGGAGCTGGCCGGATCGGGAGCCCTCGGCGACATTGCCGCTCACAGCCTCGATCTCGCCCAGTACCTCGTCGGCCCGGTGACGGACGTGGTCGGGACGCTCTCGACGTTCATCAGAGAACGCCCGGTCGAGCAGGCCAGCACCGGCGGAGCCGGCCTGAGCGCGGCGGGCGGCGCGGAGATGGGTCCGGTCACCGTCGACGACTCGACGACGTTCCTGGCGAAGTTCGCCAACGGTGTGACAGGAACGTTCGAAGCGACCCGGCTCGCCCCCGGCCGGCGCAACTACAACGCCTTCGAGATCAACGGCTCGCAGGGCTCGGTCTCGTTCAATCTGGAGCGGCTGAACGAGCTCCAGGTCTACTTCGAGAACGATGAGAAGGGGCTCCAGGGCTTTAGGACGATCAACGTCACCGAGGAGGTCCACCCCTACACAGCGGCCTACTGGCCAGCCGGCCACATCATCGGTTACGAGCACTCGTTCATCAACGCCTTCAAGGACCTGATGGACGGCATCCGGACCGGGGTCAACCCGTCGCCGACCTTCGAGGACGGGTTCCGCGTCCAGGCCGTGCTCGACGCCGTCTCCCGCAGCGCCGAGTCCGGCCGTTGGGAGCAGCCGGTCTCGCTGCCGAGCTGACAGGTCTCGCGCTATCGGGATCGTGACAGGAGCGAGCGATGAGTGCGGATTGGGATTCCCACGCGTCCGTCACGGTCTCGGTCGTGCCGATGCTGTCGGTTCGGAATGGCGTGGCGGCCGTGGCGTTCTACCGGACAGCCTTCGGCGCGACCGAGACCTACCACGAAGAAGACCCGGACGGGGCCGTCGTGGCGCGGCTGTCGATCGAGGGGGCGGAGTTCTGGGTGAGCGACGAGTCGCCGGAGCATGGCAACTTCAGCCCGGAATCGCTGGGTGGCGGCACGGTCCGGATCATCCTGACCGTGCCCGACCCGGATGCCGTCTTCGCCCGCGTCATCGCCGCCGGCGCCCGGGATGTGTTCCCGGTCGAGGAGGCACACGGCTGGCGACTCGGCCGGATCGTCGATCCCTTCGGTCACCACTGGGAGATCGGTCATCTCCTGATGACGTAGGTGGTGGTCGCCCAAAACGTCTCAGCTCGGAATCACCGTGAGCGGTTCTCGCACCACAAGCGTCGAGTCAACTCTCGCGCGAGCGATTCCGTCGCTTCACGACCTCGCCGCGCTGATCGGTCCTGGGTCGGAAGTCCTCGGCTACGACATCCCACTCTCTTGGGGCCGCCACCGACCACCGGCCCGATCCTGCTCGTTCGGACCGTCTGATCGGTCTGGGTTCGTCTCGATCCGGTTCGAGCGGCGATGGCGCTACGAAGAACGCACCTGGTTCGGCCCACGGCGGATCGAGCGGGATGTCCGACGGCGGCGCTCGACCTTCGGCTTCTTCTCCGCCCGGCTGGGGATGCCGCCGCCGATGATCGGGAATCGCGCCCGGAGCTCGTCGGTGATCAGGTGGTGCGTATCCGGCGCGGCCTTCGCCGCGACCGCCGCCGGGTCTTCAGTCGCAACCGTCGCTGGCCGGACGGCGCCGAGGACGTGGTAGCGCTCGGTTTCGGCGACGCGGTCGAAGCCGCCGAAGTGCTCGCGGAGCGCCCGGTCGTAGGCGAGGAAGCGGTTGGCGACGAGCAGGATCCGTCCGCCCTCGTCCAGGACGCCCGGGGCTTCCCGGACGATCGCGTCGGCGACGTCTCGGTCGATCCGCTGACCGGCGTGGAACGGCGGGTTGCAGAGGATGACGTCGAAGCGCTGCCCGTGGATCGCGCCGTAGAGATCGCTGGCGACCGCGACCGTGTCGTCGACGCCGGCCCGGGCGATGTTCTCCCGGGCCGCCGCGACCGACAGCAGGTCGATGTCCGTCATCGTGACCGAGGCCGCCCCGGCCAGCGCCGCCGCGATCCCGAGCACCCCCGATCCGCAGCCGAGGTCGAGGACCCGCTGGCCGTTCAGGTCCGGCAGGTTGTCGAGCAGCAAGGCGGTGCCGTCGTCTAGCCCGTCGCCCGAGAAGACGCCCGGCATCGTGACGAGGGCGAGGTCGCGCTCAGCGATCGTGACCGGGTAGTCGGCCCAGGTGCCGGGCGCGACGCCGGGCGCCGATGCCCAGGCCGGCGCGTCCGGCCGGGTCTCGCGGATCGGGAAGGCGGCGAGGCGCTGCTTCATCCGGCTGACCTCGTCCCGCGGGGCCCCGAGCAGGGCCGCCGCGTCGGAGATCGTCGTCCGGATTCCGCCCCCGTTCGGACCGGCGAGGACGACCGTGCCACCGGGCCTCAGCGCCGCCAGCGTCTCCAGCAGCCAGCGCCGGTTGAGGTCGCGGTCCAGCGTTGGGAGCATCACGGCGAGGTCGAAGCGGCCTGGCTCCGGTAGGTCGCGGGGGTAATTGACGACCGCGACCCGGTCGGAGACGCCGTTGCGCATCGCGGTCGCCTCGGTGACGTCCCGGGCGGCGAGATTGGTCACCATCACGGTGGCGCGGGCGTCGGGCTGGTCAAGGAGGAGGGCGGCGGCAAGTGCCGCGTGGCCGGCGCCCCAGAACAGGGCGCGCCCCTCGGCCGGGATCCCGGTCCGCTCCGCGATCAGTTGCATCGCCGGGGTCACGACGTCCCAGTCGGCGAAGCCGGCGCGGCTCCGGACCTCGATCTCGTGCTCACCGATCCCGGCGGTGAAGCGGCCCGACGGTTCGGAACGCGGTGTCCGGCGATTGCTGGTCAAGGGTGACGGCCTCCTGAAGGGTCGAGTTCGTGAGAAAACAGGCGACACCACGGAACAGACGTTCCGTGGTGTCGCCCAGCATAGCCGCTCTGGACGTCGCCGTCGGTTGCTAGACCTCGACGGTGAACTCGCCGGCCGGGACATTGACCGGTTCGAGACCCTGCCGGACGCGTTCCTTGTTGGTCATGTAGAGCTTCGTCGCGGCCTGGAGCGTGCCGAGGCCGAGGGTGGCGCAGCGGACGCGGCTCTTGACCACGTCGGCGCCCATCTCCTCGTTCATCGTGTGCGTGCCGAGCTCGGCGACCTCTTGCGCGGTCAGCCCCTCGGCCAGCTCGCTGACCATCGAGGCGCCGGCCTGGCTGATCGTGCAGCCCTCCCCCTCGTAGCGGATCTGGCTGATCCGGTCGTTCTCGTCGAACGTGAGGTACATGGTGATCAGGTCTCCGCAGCCGGGGTTGCCGCCGCCGAGCTGGATGTCGGACGGGTCGAGGCGGCCCTTGTTGCGGGGGCTGTCATGGTGATCGAGGATGTATTCGATGTATTGCTGACGGTCCATCTGATGCCTGCCCGGTTCTCTCTCGGTATCTGTGCGTTGTCGGGACTATTCGGGGTTGACGCCCCGCGCGATCGGCGAGCGGACGAGGCTGCCCCATTCGGTCCAGGAGCCGTCGTAGTTCCGGACCTTATCGTACCCGAGCAGGTACGTCAGGACGAACCAGGTGTGGCTGCTCCGCTCACCGATCCGGCAGTAGGCGACGATCTCCCGGTCCGCGGTCATCCCGGCGTCGCCATAGAGGCTGCGAAGCTCCTCGACCGGCCGGAAGGTGCCGTCCTCGTTGGCCGCCTTGCCCCACGGAATGTTCCGGGCGCCACGGATATGACCGGCCCGCTGGGCGCCCTCCTGCGGGTAGCCGACGGCGTGGAGCAGCTCGCCGGTGTACTCCTGCGGGGAGCGGACGTCGATCAGGGCCGGGTCGCCGCCGTTGACGAGCGCCAGCACGTCCTCGCGGAAGGCGCGGATCGTCGGGTCGGCGTCCTGCGCGGTGTAGGTCGTGGCGGCGTGCTGGGTGGCGTCGCGGGTCCAGCCGCGGCCCTCGGCCGCCCACTTGGCCCGGCCGCCGTCCATGATCCGGACATCCTGATGGCCGTAGTAGCGGAACAGCCAGAGGGCGTAGGTCGCATACCAGTTATTGCGGTCGCCGTAGAAGATCACGGTCGAGTCGCTGGCGATCCCGGACTGCGACAGGAGCCGCTCGAACGCGGCCTTGTCAATGAAATCGCGGTCGACCTGGTCCTGGAGGTCAGTGTGCCAGTCGAGGTTGATCGCGCCCGGGATGTGCCCGATCTCGTAGAGCATGACGTCCTCGTCGGACTCGACGATCCGGACGCTGGGGTCGCTGAGGTGGTCGGTGACCCACTGTGTCGAGACGAGCATCTCGGGGTGGGCGTAGCCGCGTCCGTCCTGGGTGGTATCTCGTTCAGCCAATCTGGAACTCCTTGGTGTGCGGCTATTGGTGGCGGCTTGCCGCCCGGCGATTGGGTGCCGCCACGGGTTCGGACGATCGCCCGGAGTGGGCCGGAGCGGGTAGATCATTGAAGATGGTCAGCATGGGCCGTGCCCGGCGTGCACCTCATATTGTGCCTGAACTGGATCAGGATTGCAGGAAACCGCGGAGTGGTGAGTCGAACGAGGACGGGTCATTCGGCCGAACAAGCCGCTCGACGGGGAGAACCATTGGTGGAGGACATCATCGGCAGCGAGTCTAACGACGAGCGCTTCGCGGTCTTTCTTGCCGACTGGCGGGCGGTCCTGTCCCGGCGGATCGAGCAGGTCAGGAAGGAGCTGACCGAAATCGACGGACTCCCGGCCGCCGTGCTCTCCGGGAGCCATGGACGCGGTTCGCCGTGGCCGCTCTCGGACATCGATGTCATCCTCATCGCGGAGACCGGCCGGGAGGAGGAGGTCCGGGAAGCGGTCGAAGCGGTCCGGGTCCGGCTCATCGCCGCCTGGGCGAAGGAGGGGTGGTGGACGGGACTGGATGCTGGTCGCCTCCTGTTCTCTGTGGACGAGGTCGACCGCGTCGCCGCAGACGGACGGACGCCGGTCCTCGCGCTGGATGATTCGCGCTGGTTTCACACGATGGACAAGGCGTTCGGCGGACGACCGTTGCTCGACGACGCTGAAGGGCGGGCCGCACGGCTGGCAACGTGGGCGACCACTTCGCGGTTCGATCCGGAGGTTGTCCGAGAGCGGTCCTTCCGCCTCTGGCAGGAAGCGACGGCCGCGCTCGAGGCCGGGCACCAGGCGGCCGACGTCGGCGATTCGCTCCGGGGAACCCTGGCGCTCTGGCGAGTGGTTCAGCTCATCCAGATCGCGATGATGGGACGCTGGGGGCTGCGGGACAACTCCCTCGGCCGGTTCGGCAGCCGATTCGCGGCGGCGGCGGCTGAGCGCGGTCTCACCAGTGTCGCCGCGGAACTCGACGCGTTGTCCGGCCTCGACGCGGAGTCGGTCCTGAGGCGAGGGCTGGTCGCCCCGGCCTGGGTGTCGCTTCGGCACGACCGGTCGTTTCGCGCTCGCCGGGAGATCGGCGAGGAGATCGACGCACTGGCGGACCTTCGGGACACGCTCCGGGTCTCCGCACGCTATGACGCGCTGAAATACACCGGTCCGGACTTCCCGAACTGGCTAGAGGTCGTCACGGAGCGCGACGACCTCCGGCGACGGCTCGACACCGTTGGGTGGATCGTGGTGGCAACGTGGGAACCTTCGATCATGTAACCTGACTGAACGGGTAGTACTTATGCATGGTAAGCGTATGGCACGCTGCGGTCACCGATCGGCGGACGTGCTACGGCGAACGTGGAGCTGACGATGCTCCAGACAGGAGGAACGATGACCGACATCGTGGATTTCAATCAGCAGGTCATCACGGAGTTCCGGGCCAATGGTGGCAAGGTCGGCGGCATGTTCGAAGGAGCGCCGATCCTGATCCTGCACACGGTCGGTGCGAAGACCGGGCGCGAGCTCGTCTCGCCGCTTGTGTTCCATGCGGAGGGCGAGCAGTACCTCGTCTACGGCTCGGCCGGTGGTGCGGACCGTCACCCGGCCTGGTATCACAACCTCGTCGCGAATCCGGAGGTGACGGTCGAGGTCGGCACCGAGACCGTACCGATGCGGGCCACAGTGTCCACTGGCGAGGAGCGCGACCGGCTGTTCGCCGAGCAGGTCGGACGGGCACCGGGGTTCGGCGACTACCAGCGCAAGACGACACGCATCATCCCTGTCATCGCCCTCGAGCGGGCCTGATCTGGCCAGTCCGAGGGGCCCGATGGCCACTTGACGGAGCGTTCGCGATCCGGACTCATGCCGGGCTGTCTCTCCGCGCCTGTATGCCGTGGGACGGCCCTCTTCCACGACTTCGTGTCATCGCGACACGAATACTTAGTGTCATGTTGACAATTACTCTCCGTTAGTCTACCCTTGCATCATCACAAAGGGGGCGGTCGGCGACATCCCCGGAGGTCCACAGGATCTCCCGCTGACCCAGCCCTTGATCGGTCTCGACGCGAACGCCGGCCCGGCATCGCGAGGCTCGAACCGACAACCTGCCAGACAACCACGCCAGGCCGGCGCACCCTGTGATGGTCGGACCGGGAGAGGAAGACACCCGATGGCAATGCCCGTCGTTACGCGCGACCCTGCCGCAGATCAGGTTGGCGACCCAACCATCACGACTCCCTGGCTCGTCGATGCCCAACTCGACGCCGCCAGTTGCGTCCCGGAAGAGGGGACCGGCGCCTATGAGACGCTGCAAGCCTACGGGGCGAAGCCGCTCCGCCAGCAGCGCATCCCCCGCGAGTACTTCAGGATGGATGCGGTCGAGCGAGACGCCCGAATCTGGTCCCTGCGTCGCCAGCTCGGCGACCGGCTCGTCATCCTCGGGCACCACTACCAGCGCGACGAGGTGATTCAGTTCGCCGACTACCGCGGCGACAGCTACAAGCTCTCCCAACTGGCCGCCGCCCAGAACGAGGCCGAATTCGTCCTGTTCTGCGGCGTCCACTTCATGGCCGAGAGCGCCGACATCCTGACGTCGCCCCGGCAGAAGGTGATCCTGCCGAACCTCGAGGCCGGCTGCTCAATGGCCGACATGGCCAAGGGCGACGACGTCGAGGCGGCCTGGCGGGCGATCGGCCGGGCCGGTGTCGATCTCGATACTGTCATCCCCGTCACCTACATGAATTCGACCGCCGAACTCAAGGCCTTCTGCGGCCGCAACGGTGGGATCGTCTGCACCTCCTCCAACGCCAGCCGGGTCTACGACTGGGCATTCGAGCGCGGCGAGAAGATCATGTTCTTCCCGGACGAGCACCTCGGCCGAAACACCGGCGTCACCAAGGGCATCCCCGAGGACCGGATGGTCGTCTGGGACCCATTCCAGCCGATGGGTGGCCTGACGGCCGGGCAGCTCCGCGACGCGACCGTGATCCTGTGGAAGGGCTACTGCTCCGTCCACGCCCGGTTCAGCGTCGAGCAGATTGAGACGGCGCGGGCCGAGCACCCCGGCGTCAACGTGATCGTCCACCCCGAGTGCCGCCTGGAGGTCGTCCAGGCCGCCGACAGCGCCGGTTCGACCGAGTTCATCATCGACACGATCACCGCCGCCCCGGCGGGCACGGTCTGGGCGGTCGGGACGGAGATCAACCTCGTCAGTCGGCTCAACGCCGAACTGACCGACAAGGAGATCTTCTGCCTCGACCCGGTCGTCTGCCCCTGCTCCACCATGTACCGGGTTCACCCGTCCTACATCCTCTGGACGCTGGAGCACCTGGTCGAGGGCGAGGTCGTCAACCAGATCACCGTCGACCCAACGGTGGCCCGCGAGGCGCTGGTCGCGCTGGACCGGATGCTCGCCGTCCCGTAGCGTTCGGGCGTACGCAAATCTAAACATGCTCGATCGGGGCCAGGTCTTACACGAGATCCGGCCCCGATTTCGTGTGCTGGATTGCAGCGATTGACGTTGCGTCGGCCGAGGGACATGGCTTGCGTTGTCCGCGCCCTCACGCGCCAGACCGCGCAGCGTTTCGGGTGGTCGCCAGGGGCGGGTCTCGAGGGGCACATCCTTCGCGCAAACGATCTCGCCTTGCGGAGATGGCCGCTGCGGCCGGGCGACCGCAACGGATCGCCCCTACGAGCGGCCTCGCCACGCGGCTTCCACGATGTCGGACATCGCCTCTTTGAACCGGGGGGTTCCGAACTTGATCGCGTTGGTCCGGCAGGCTTGGGCGGACCAGAACGTTCGGTCGGCAAGCTCGAGCGCCGCGGAGAGAGACGACGCCGTCGGCTCATCGAAGAAGACGCCGGTCTGGCCCTCGATGACGGATTCGACCGCGCCGCCGCCGCGGTAGGCGACGACCGGCCGGCCGGCCGCCTGCGCCTCGACGGCGGTGATGCCGAAGTCCTCCTGTCCGGGGAGGATGAAGACCCGGCAGCGGCTCATCAGGTCGGCCGTCTCCTGATCGGAGCACTGGCCGAGGAACTCGACCGACGGCCCGGCCCGGTAGCGCAGTCGCTGCTCGGCCGGGCCGCTGCCGACGACCTTCAATGGGCGTCCGCTGGCGGTGCAGGCGTCCACCGCGAGGTCGATGCGCTTGTGCGGTACCAGTCGGGAGACGACCAGCGCGTATGGCTCGATGTCGAGCGGCTCGGCCGGGGTGAAGCGGTCGATCTGGATCGGCGGGTAGATGACACGTGCCGTTCGGCCCCAGACCCGTTCGATCCGGCCGGCGACCGCCTCTGAGTTCGCGACCACGACATCCAGCTCCCTGGCCGCCCGGCGGTCCAGCCGGCGCAGACCGCTGAAGCTGAGGTCCATCGCCTGGCGGACCGGAGCCGGGATCCGGGCCGGGGTGAGGTACGCCTCGTCGCCCCAGAGGAACCGGGACGGCGAGTGGCAATAGGCGATCCGTAACTGGCGATTGGTTCCAGCCTGATGGGCCCAGGCGCTGGTGTCGGACAGGACGACGTCATAGTTCGCCAGTCTCCGCTGGAATGCGCCGAAGGCGAGCGGGTACAGCGGTAGCAGGGCGCGATGGTGATGCCGGGCGCCGGGAATCCAGCCGAGGATGCTCTCGCGGATGTCCCAGGAGCGCCAGTGCGCCGGGAACGCCGCCGGGTCGAAGAGGGACGTGAAGATCGGGGCGTCTGGCCAGATCTCGTGGAAGGCGTCCAGGACGCGCTCGGCTCCGCCGAACTGGGTCAGGTAGTCGTGGACGAGCGCGATCTTCATGGGCGTCCCGCTAGTCCGTGTGGCCGGGGACGGTAAGGGCCGCCGTCTGCGGGATCGAGACAGGCAGAAGGTCGCCCGTTCCGATGCCGAAGTACTCGAACCCCTCGTTGGTCATTCTGCGCTCGTCGTAGATGTTGCGGCCGTCGAAGATGACCGGTCGGAGGAGTGCCATGCGCAGGGCGGTGAAATCCGGCGACCGGAAGGCCCGCCACTCGGTCACGATCACCAGACAGTCCGCACCATCCGTCGCGACTTCCTTGGTCGGGCAGAAGGAGATGGCCGAATCGTCGCCATAGAGGCGCTGCCCTTCGGACATGGCTTCCGGGTCGAACGCGCGGATCTTCGCCCCGGCACCGAGCAGCGCGTCGATCAGGACCCGGCTCGGCGCCTCCCGCATGTCGTCGGTGTTGGGCTTGAAGGCTAGTCCCCAGACCGCGACCGTCCGGCCGGACAGGCCCCCGGCACCCTCGAAGTACCGCGAGATCTTCTCGAACAGGATGTGCTTCTGACGCAGGTTGACGTCCTGGACCGCCCGAATCAGCTGGGGATCGTAGCCAGCGGCCCGGGCGACGTGTTCCAGCGCCCCGAGGTCCTTCGGGAAGCACGACCCGCCGAAGCCGGCGCCGGCGTAGATGAAGTCGTAGCCGATCCTCGGGTCCGACCCGATCCCCGCCCGGACGCTCTCGACGTTCGCCCCGACGTGCTCGGCGATATTGGCGATCTCGTTCATGAAGGAGATCTTGGTCGCGAGCATGGCGTTGGCGGCGTACTTGGTCAGCTCGGCCGAGCGCAGGTCCATCGTCATCAGCCGGTTGTGGTTGCGGTTGAACGGCGCGTAGAGCTCATGGAGCAGGTCGAGGCTGCGCGGGTTGGCGCTGCCGACGATGATGCGATCGGGTCGCATGAAGTCGGCGATCGCGGCGCCCTCCTTGAGGAACTCCGGGTTGGAGACGACGTCGTACGAGGCCGTCGACAGGCGCTCCGTCAGGCGCTGCTGAATGAGCGTGCCGGCCATGTCGCCGGTCCCGACGGGCACTGTGCTCTTCATGACGACGACCTTGTCATCCGTCATCAGGTCGGCGATCGATTGGACGACGCTGCGGACCGCCGTCAGGTTGGTCGAGCCGTCCGGGTTGGGCGGTGTCCCGACCGCGACGAGCAGCAATTGGGCGTGGGCGACGCCGTCATCGAGCCGGTCGCTGAACCGGATCCGGCCCGCCCGGGCATTCTGGGTGACCATCTCCTCAAGGCCGGGCTCGAAGATCGGGACTTCCCCGGATGTGAGCCTCACGATCCTGGCGGAATCGATGTCGACACAGAGCACATCGTTGCCGACCTCGGCGAAGCAGGCCCCGGTCACCAGACCGACATACCCCGCTCCGAAGACCGTCACCTTCATCCGCCGACTCCCTCTCGCGCTCCGGTCAACTCGCGACCGGGAAGCTCGCTCCGAAGGAAGATGGTACAGCAGCCGCGGGAGGCGCGCTGGACCTCCCTGTCATCCGTTGCTACAGGTCGTCCGGAACCGCACCGGTCGGATCGCCGGTCAGTTCCCGCAGCACGAAATCGCGAACGTCGACCGGCTGAGTCCGACGGGGAACGCCGCCCATGGCCCGGGTCGTCGCCCGCTCCTGGTAGAAGCCGATCGCGAATACCCCCTGCTGGCGCCGGTCGAGCTCGTCGGGGAAGAACGCTCCCAGGTCGTCGAGGAGTGCGCTCAGACGCTGCTCGAGCCAGTCCGCCTCGGCGCGGAAGCCCGGCTGACGCCGGATCGCGTTGAGATCCCGCCAGGACATGGCGAGGAGGGAGCCAAGCGCCACGGCCGGCATCGCCGCCGCCGTCTGGAAGCAGGTGGTCGCGACCGCGGAGTCGCCGTCCATGGTTCGGCGGATCAGGTCGAGATGGGCGAGCAGCCGATCACAGCCATGGGGAACGCGTTCCGGAACGGAGTGATCGTCGTCCATCGGTTTCTGGGCTCCCGTATCACTGGTCTGGTTCGCTGTTGATCGCGCCGGGGGGTCACCATCGAGAGACCCGGAATCAGATCGTCGACGCGGTCCTGCGATGAAACCACGTTGGGTTCGCCTGTCTGTACGTACCAGAAGTCTACCGGCCAGCCCCTTTGATTCCGATCGTTGACGTTACGTATTTCGAACCCCGGAATTGGACCCGAGCCACGGTATGTAGTTCCCGCCGACGGTCTCCTGAGACCATCCGACCGAACCGACGGCCTACTCGGTCCGTTCCGCCGTCCAGCGCATCCGAACGGGCTAAACGGGATCGAGGCGCCGCCACCGCGCTTGACGCTCTCTCTCCGCTAACCGTAAGATGATGTACCTATATGACATCCCGCAGGACTTTCGAAGTGGCTCGCGGGACTCGCTCCCGCGTAGTCCGATCGACCTATGGGTTGTCATAAGCAAACACCACCAAGCCCCTGTCACCATGGGGATCAAGCAGCCAGGGGCGATGTGATGGACTTTCTCATCGTGCTTGTCGCGCTTCTTGCCGCTGCGGTTGCCGCCCTCCTGACGTTCTTCTTCCTCGAGCGCCGATCCAACTCCCGCATCCACCGGGCGCAACTCGAGGCGGACCGCATCACCGGGGAAGCAGAGACCAGACGGCGCGAGGCAGCGTTACAGGCCCAGGACGAAGCGCTACGGCTTCGGACGGAATTCGAACGGGAACTCAATCAGCGGCGCAAGGATATCGAGCGCGTCGAGCGGCGCATCGAGCAGAAGGAAGAGGCCCTCGACCGCAAGGACGACGGGCTGGACGAGCGGGAGGCGACGCTTCGCCGGCTCGAGCTGGACGCGCAGGGCGAGCAGGCGACCTGGAACCAGGAGCGGCGCCGCCAGGAGCAGGGCATCACCGAACGGCTCGCCGGCGCCGAGCGCGACGCGGAGCGGATCCGCTCCGAGCAGCGGCAGGAGCTCGAGCGCGTCTCGGGGCTGACCGCCGACGAGGCGCGCCTCGCGCTGGTCGCCGGGGTCGAGGACGAGGCCCGCTCGATCGGCGCCCGCCGCATGCACGAGATCGAGCAGGAGACGCTGGCCGAGGCCGACCGGCGCTCACGCAAGATCCTCGCGACGACGATCCAGCGGATCTCCTCCGACTATGTGGCCGAGACGACCGTCTCGGTCGTGCCGCTGCCGAGCGACGACATGAAGGGCCGGATCATCGGGCGTGAGGGCCGGAACATCCGCGCCCTCGAGCAGGTGACCGGGGTCGACCTCATCATCGACGATACCCCCGAGGCGATCATGGTCTCCGGCTTCGACCCGGTCCGGCGCGAGGTCGCCCGCCGGGCGCTCGTCAAGCTGATGCAGGACGGCCGGATCCACCCCGCCCGGATCGAGGAAGTCGTCGGCAAGGTCCAGCTCGAACTCGAGCAGGTCATGCGGGAGGAGGGCGAGCGGATCGCCTATGAGGCCAATGTGCCCGGCCTTCACCCCGACCTCATCCGCCTGCTGGGCCGGCTGAAGTTCCGGACGAGCTACGGGCAGAACGTGCTTGCGCACTCGCTCGAGGCATCCATGATCGCGACGGCCCTGGCGGCCGAGCTCGGCGCCGACGTCAATGTCTCCAAGACCGCTGGGCTGCTCCACGACATCGGCAAGGCCGTCGACCACGAGGTCGAGGGGCCGCATGCCCTGATCGGCGCCGATATCGCCCGGAGGCTGGGCCGCTCGCCGAAGATCGTCCACGCGATCGCCGCCCACCACAACGAGGAGACGCCCCAGACCGTCGAAGCGTTCATCGTCCAGGCGGCCGACGCGATCAGCGGTGCCCGGCCCGGCGCCCGCCGGGAGATGGTCGAGTCGTACATCAAGCGGCTCGAAGCGCTCGAGGGCGTGGCCAACTCGTTCGACGGCGTCGAGAAGTCGTTCGCCATTCAGGCTGGCCGCGAGGTTCGGATTCTGGTTCAGCCCAACGGGATCGACGATCTCGGAGCGACCCGGCTGGCCCGCGATGTCGCCCGCAAGATCGAAGAGAGCCTGGAGTATCCCGGCCAGATCAAGGTCACCGTGATCCGCGAGACCCGATCCGTCGACTACGCGCGTTAGTCGCCCGCCGCGTCCGGTCGGTGACGGGCCAAGATCCCATTCGGGGCGGTTGCGGCCGTGGCTGCAATCAGGACCGGTTCGGTGTAGGGTATGGCCGCGCCGCTGAATCGCTCTGGACCCATTCGACAAGGGACGTTGCATGAACCGCTTCTTCAGCAAGCTCGATCTCCGCGAGATCCGGATCGACCCCCGGTCGTCCCGGTTCCCTCCCGAGACCGATGGGATCGACGGTGAGGTGGTGACCAGCGGCACCGACGAGGCCATGGCCGGCGGTGCCGCGGCTGACCCGGAAGCCATTGACGCTTCACCCCGGTCGTCCCGGCGCACGCCGTACGCACCCGCCTGGACGCTCGACGAGGCGTCGGTCCCCATCGCTTCGGGCGATGAGGCGCTGGAGTCAGCTCAGGCCACCGGAGAGGCAGTATCCGGACCTCGCAGGCGGTGCGACGACATGGTACCGACTGACGATGTGCTGAAGGTGTCGGCCCGATCCAGACCCAGCGCCGTCGCCGGGGCTATTGCCGGCGTCGTGCGCGAGGCTGGCCGGGCCGAAGTTCAGGCGATTGGGGCCGGGGCAACCAATCAGGCCGTCAAGGCGGTCGCGATCGCCAGGGACTACCTGCTGGAGACCGGCATCGAGGTGATCTGCCTGCCGGCTTTCATCGATGTGACGATCGGCGACGAGGATCGGACGGCGATCCGTCTGGTCGTCGAACCGCGCTGATGACCCTCGACGGCGCGCTCTCGGCCCAGGCGGATCTTCACACCCACACGACGGCATCCGATGGCCTGCTGAGCCCGGCCGGGCTGGTTGGACTCGCGGGGCAACGCGGCCTGTCGGCGATCGCGATCACCGACCATGACACGGTCGAAGGCGTCGAGGAGGCGCTGGCGATTCCGTCGTCGGGACTGGTTGTCGTCGCCGGGGTCGAGTTGAGTTGTTCGCTCGGTGGCGTCGATGTCCACATGCTCGGCTATGGCTTCGACCTGACAGCGAGGGGCCTTCGGGCGGTGTTGGCGGAGCGGGCCGATGAGCGGCGATCCCGCGCCGCCGCGATCGTCGAGCGGCTTGGCAGTCTTGGCGCCGCCGTGACGATGGATCGCGTCGAGGCGCTGGCCGGCAGCGGGACGATCGGGCGCCCGCACATCGCCCGGGCGCTGGTCGAGGCTGGTCTTGCCACCGACGTCGGGGACGCGTTCGAACGCTACCTCGGGACGGGCCGACCGGCGTATGTCGAGCGTCCGGTCCTGCGTCCCGATCGGGCGATCGGGGAGATTCACGCCGCCGGCGGGTCGGCCGTGCTGGCCCACCCGCTCTATTCCGAGGGGTACGGCGACTTCCTTCCCGGTCTCGTCGAGTGCGGCCTCGACGGCCTCGAGGTCGTCTACCCGGATCACACGGCCGAGACCCGACGCTCACTGTCCATCCTCGCGTCGCGGTACGACCTGATCGAGACCGGCGGCACGGACTTTCACGGCGACTTCGGCCGAACCGGCAAGGGCCTGGGGGAAACGACCATTTCCTTCGCTGTCGTCGAACAGCTCGCCGAGCGGGCCAGTCGACGCCGATCGATCGGGCGTGGCGTGTGAGTTCCGCCGGGTCGGCCTCATCCACCACGGCAGGGATCATCGTCGCCGCTGGTCGTGGAACGCGGTTCGGGGCGCCTGACAAGGTGCTGCTGCCGTTGCGCGGTCGTTCGGTGCTCGGCTGGGTCCTGGACGCGTTCCTCTCCGCCGGACTGGCGGAGATCGTCATCGTGGTCGGCCAGCACACCGAGGCGGCGGTCCGCACCCTCGCCGCGGAATCGGAGCGGATGGTCCCGGTTCGGATCGTCGCTGGCGGTGAGCGGCGGCAGGACTCGGTTGCCCGCGGCGTCGCGGCGCTCGGTGACGGGATCGACCTCGTCGCCATCCATGACGCTGCCCGGCCGCTGGTGACCGCCGCCCTGATCGAGCGGACCATCGCGCGGGCTCGGGTGACGGGAGCCGCGATCGCCGCCTGCCCGGTGTCGGACACGCTCAAGCGGGTCCGGTCCGATCTGACGATCGAGTCGACCGTCTCGCGGGACGCGCTCTGGTCTGCCCAGACGCCACAGGTGTTCCGACGGGGTTGGCTGACCGAGGCGATCGCGCACCATCTGTTCGCCAGGCAAACGTTCACCGACGAGGCAGCCCTGTTCGAGGCGCTCGGGTACCCGGTCGCGATCGTCCCGAACCATGAACCCAACCCCAAGATCACGCACCCGGGCGATCTCGCCCTGATCGAGGCGCTCCTGACGACGGTCAAGGCGGTGACGGAGCCGGTGCGATGACGACCTCTCAGCCCGGCATCCGGTCCGGGATCGGCTACGACATCCATCGGCTGGTCGCCGGACGCCCGCTCATCATCGGCGGCGTCGAGTTCGACTCCGATGTCGGTCTCGACGGCCACAGCGACGCCGATGTCCTGCTCCATGCGATCGCCGATGCCATCCTCGGGGCCGCGGCGCTCGGCGATATCGGTCAACACTTCCCGCCGGGTGCCCCGGAGTGGGCGGGAGCCGATAGTGTCGCGCTCCTGACCGCTTGCGTCGGGAAGGTCAGGTCGGCAGGATGGGACGTCGGCAATGTCGATGCGACGGTGATCGCCGAGGCACCGAAGATCAACCCAAGGGCCGGGGAGATGCGCGGCCGGATCGCCGTGGCGCTCGGCGTCGAGGTCGACGCGGTCAGCCTCAAGGCGACGACCAACGAGTTGCTCGGCGCGATCGGTCGGGGCGAGGGGATCGCGGCCCTGGCGATCGCGACGATCCTGCGAAGAACCGAGGACGTCGGCTGATGCGGGTCCTGATCCAGCGGGTGACGTCGGCCCAGGTCGTCATCGACGGCGCCACTGTCGGCGCGATCGGGCGCGGGTTCGTGCTGCTGGTTGGCATTACCGACGGCGACAGCGACCAGACCGTTCGGCAGCTGGCCGCCAAAGTCGCCAACCTGCGGGTCTTCGCGGACGATGCCGGGGCCATGAATCGCTCAGCGCTGGATCTCGCCGTTGGCCATCACGCTTCGAACGGTCACGACATGACGTCGGTGCCGGTGGCGATGCTGGTCGTCTCGCAGTTCACCCTCTACGCCAACGCGAAGAAGGGGCGCCGCCCGAGCTTCACCGGCGCCGCCCGCCCGGAGCAGGCCGCGCCGCTGGTCGACCTGTTCGGCGGGACGCTGAGGGCGATGGGTCTGCCGGTCGCGACCGGCCGGTTCGGCGCCGACATGGCGGTGACCCTGACAAACGACGGTCCGGTCACCATCTGGCTCGACAGCGCCGACCTGTAGAGTGGGCGTCGCGGGTTGTCCACTATCCCTGTCTCATCACGGCGATCAGGTTCCGTCGCTGTTCCATCCGAAAGGCATCCCGGAACTCGGGACGCGGCTGGGCGGTCGCGACGACCGGTGGGCGCCAGGCCTGGGTCAGGGCGAAGGTGGCGGTTCCGGTCGCGATCGCGGCGGCCTGGCCGGCCATGCCACGAGCGGCGTGCTCGCTGCCGGAGCGGACGGCGATCGGGATCTGGAGCGCGTCGGCGATGGCCTGCTGCCAGACCGCACTCGCCGATCCACCACCGACGAGCGTCGCCTCGCTGGCCCGGAAGCCGTCGCGGCCGAGCGCGTCGACGCAGTAGGCCAGCCCGGCCGCAACGCCGTCGAGCGCCGCCCGGACGAAGTGCGTACCGGTCGCGTTGTCATCCGAGAGGCCGAGGAGCTGACCGGTCGCGACGGGCAGGTTTGGTGTCCGCTCGCCGCCGAAGTAGGGGAGGAGCAGCAGGCCGTCCGCCCCCGGCGCCATCGCTCCGGCCGCGTCGAGGGCGGCGTCCCGTTCCATTCCAACCGACGCCGCGACGGTGTCGACCACCTTCGTGCAGTTGATCATGCAGGCGAGGGGCAGGTAGCGTCCCGTCGCGTCGGCGAAACCGCAGACCTCGCCGGACCTGTCCGTCGTGGGCCGGGCGGCGACGGTGAAGGCAACGCCGCTCGTGCCGAGGCTGATGACGAGCTCGCCCGGCTCGGCGCCGATCCCGGCGGCGGCGGCCGAGTTGTCGCCGGAGCCCGCGCCGACCGGAATACCAGACGGCAATCCCAGCGCCGTCGCGGCTCCCTCGCTCAGGTGGCCGGCGACGGCGTCCGGGCCGATCACGTCCGGCAGTCGGAGCCTCGCGGCCAGGTCGTCGCCCACCGCGAGGGCGAGGAGATCACGCCGGTACGTCTCGCTGATCGACGACCACCAGCCGCTGCCGGACGCTTCCCCACGGTCGGTCGCCAGTCGACCAGTCAGGCGCAGATTGAGGTAGTCGTGCGGCAAGCAGACCGAGGCGACCCGGGCGATCGCGTCGGACTGGGTCCGGGCGAGGTGGGCCAGCTTGGTGATCGTGATCGAGGGGACGAGCCGGGTGCCGGTCTCGGTCGCGAAGTCGGCCAGCCCGTTGAGCCGGTCGGCGTCCGGGGCGGAGTCCGTGTTGTTCCAGAGCGGTGCGGGGACGACCGGGACGCCCCCGGCATCGAGGGCGACGAGGCCGTGCTGCTGGGCATCGACGGAGATCGCCCTGACCTCGACGTCATCGCCGGCTGACGCCATCGCCTCGCGGACGGCCCGGACGAGCGCCTCCCACCACATTGCCGGGTCCTGCACCGTGCCGCCGGTGTGCGGCGCCCGGCCCTGAGCGAGGGTCTCGCCGCTCTCCAGGGCGACGACCAGCGCCTTGACCGACTGGGTTCCCGAGTCGATCCCGATGACGACCGGTGTCATAAATCCTCCTGATGGCGGCGGCCATTCCGTCTCCTGCCGTTTCGTCTGGTCCGTTGGGGCTCGGTTTCCGTCTCAGCCGACATGATACGGCTACGGCGATCCCGCGACCGGACGCGACGATGGACTACGATGCTGTTCTGTACCGGTTCGAGGGAGTGCCCTGATCGGCCGTCGAAGGGGAGACACGGTGGCAGAGTCGAAATGGTATCCGCTCAAGCTTACGGCGCACCTGCGCCATTACACCTTCGGGGAGCGGCTGATCGTCGACCGGCTCAGTAAGCGCGGTCTGCCGGCCGAGGGGCGGATCGCCGAGACGTGGGAGATCAGCGACTATGGCGAGACGACCGGTGTCGTGCGGAACGGGCATCTTGCCGGTCGGACGCTCCATGATCTCGTCACGACCTACCCGGATGAGCTCGTCGGGCAGGGCTGGCAGGGGGAGACGTTTCCGCTGCTGGCGAAGTTTCTCGACGCGAGTCACCTGCTACCGATCCATCTCCACGCCGACGACGAGACCGCCGCCCGAACGTACGGGCAGCCGAACGGCAAAGCCGAGGCGTGGCACATCCTCGACTGCGCCGATGACGCCAGCGTGCTGGTCGGGATCAGACCTGGCCTTGCTGCACCAGATATCCGGAAGGCTCTGATGGAGGAGCGTTGGGACGACGTTCTGCTACGCTACCCCATCAATCCCGGCGAGACCGTCTACGTGCCCGGTGGCGTCCTGCATAGCTTCGGGCCGGACATGGTCATCTTCGAGATCCAGCAGACCTCCGACCTCGCCCAGACCGCGATGCCGGCCGACAACCTCGGCCGGCTGTTCACCGACGAGCAGCGGGCGGCCAACATCGATGCGCTCATGGACGAGCTCCGCGTCGAGCCGCTGCCCAAACCAGTTCACGGTTTGACTCGCTACGAGGGCACCGTCCGGATCGTGGTCGGCTGCGCCGGACCGCACTTCGCCCTGGAGCGCTGGAATCTGGCGGTCCCCTTCTCGGTCCCGGCCCGGCCCGACCGCTGCCTGACGCTAACGAACCTCGGCGAACCGGTCGCGATCTCCTGGGACGGTGGCGTGGAGCTGCTGGGTCGGGCCGAATCCTGCGTGATCCCGGCCGCGATGCCGGGCTTCACCCTCGTCCCGGACGGCAAGGCGGTCGTCCTCGCCTGCTTCGTCCCGGACTTCCCGCGGGATATCGTCGAACCACTCCGGCAGGCAGGGTACGCTGACGTGGAGATCGCGACGCTCGGCGACGTCCCTTTCCCGGAGGGCCAGATCTAGCGACTCCCAGGCGTGTCCGCCGGGTTGGTGCTCGGATCGTATGACGATCTGGGAGAGGTGGCCTCGCCGTCGATCGTGCCGGTCCGGTCGGACAGCCGCTCGCTCTGCTCACCGGGCGCCTTGTCGCCGAACCCCCAGGCGTCGTCCGGCCGGGGGGTGAAGGCGCCCAGGCGCATCAGGGCCGCCATCTGCTGATCCATCGGCTGATCGCCCAGCAGCACCTCGGCCAGGACCTGCGCCCGCTTGCTGTCGACGTAGGCGTCGGGGCCAAGCTGAAACTCTCCCCGGAGGGCGTTGTGGACCCGGTCCTCAGCCACGTCGAACGCCGCGGCGATGGCTGGAGCATCGAATGTCTCGTCGATGCCCTGCGTCTCTCCGGCGGCCGATCGGCCGGTGGCGCTCGCCTCGACGCCTCTGCCCAATTGCTCGCGATCATTCATCTCGACATCCTCCTCATCGGCCATCGTCCCGAGCGTCCACGTCTGAATGGTTGGAATGCAGGGTTCATGCCGTTTGCCGTTGCTATCGGTGGCTTGTTGGGATCGTCCTGGCGGCGCATCGTTCCAACAGGTGGAAGGTCGACGCTCGAAGGCAATCCGGATGGCCTGTGTCAAGGTTCTCATCAAAGTCCCCGATTCCGGGCGCGGACGTTGCGCTGGAGAAGATGGCATCGGCTCCAGTTCTGATCGTCTTATCAAGGTGGTTCTTGTGATCGATCTGTTGCTGCTCGGAAACGGCGGGATGCAGCCGCTGCCGAACCGCTGGCTGTCCAGCCTGCTGATCCGGGTCGACGGCTCGCTGGTCCTGTTCGACTGTGGCGAGGGGACGCAGATCCCGTGGAAGACGTTCAAGTGGGGGTTCCGGCGGCTCGGGGCGATCTGCCTGTCGCATCACCATGCCGACCACGTCGCCGGGCTGCCGGGCATCCTCCACAGCGTCGCCAATGCCGGCCGGACGGAACCGCTCCACATCTATGGGCCACCGGACACGACCCGGATCGTCGACGCTCTTCGGGTGATCGCGCCGGATCTGCCGTACGAGGTCGAGGTCCACGAGCTGGGCGAAGACGAGACGTTCGCGCTGCCCGCCGGGCTGATCGGCCGGGTCCGGTTCGGGGAGCACACGCTGCCGAGCCTGTCCTACCGGATCGATCTGCCGCGGGCGCGCCGGTTCGAGCCGCGCCGGGCGACCGAGCTCGGCGTCCCGCAAGAGCTCTGGGGGCCGCTGCAGCATGAGGGTCGGGTCGAGTGGGATGGGGGATCGGCGACATCGGAGGACGTCCTCGGGCCGGAGCGGCGGGGCGTCTCGTTCGCGTATGTCACCGACACCCGGCCGGTCCCGGCGCTCGTGTCGCTGGTCGAGGACGTCGACCTGCTGGTCTGTGAGGCGACCTACTCCAACGACGAGAAGATCGAGAAGGCGCATCGCTGGGGCCACATGTCGTACCGCGAGTCGGCCGAGCTGGCCCGGGACGGCCACGCCCGGCAGCTCTGGCTGACGCACTTCGGCTCCGGCAACCCGGACCCGGAGGCGGAACTGAGCAACGCGACCGACGTCTTCCCGAACACCATCGCCGGCTACTCGGGCTTGACGAGATCGCTCCGATTCGAAGATTGACCGCCGGCTACACCACGCGGGCGGGAACACTGGTGATGTCGGCGCCGACGCGCTGCAGAGTCGGGACGAGGTCCTCGTAGCCGCGGTCGAGGTGGTGGACGCCGGTGACGATCGTATCGCCCTCCGCGATCAGCCCGGCGAGCACGACCGCCGCGCCGGCCCGGATGTCGCGGGCGGGAACCGTCGCGCCCCTCAGGCGGGCCGGGCCGGTGAACTCGGCCCGCACGCCCATCTCGACCGTGATGCCGGCTCCCATCGCCGTCAGGTCCTGGATATAGCGCAGCCGGTCCTCGTAGACCCGCTCGTGCAGCCGGGAGATGCCGTTGCACTGCGTCAGCAGGACCGCCATGACGGCCTGCTGGTCGGTCGGGAAGCCGGGGTAGGGGAGCGCCTGGATGTCGAGTGGCCGGAGGTTGCCGTTGCCGCGGACGAAGAGCGTCTCGTCGTCGACCAGGACCGTCGCGCCGGCCTCGCGGAGCTTGAACGTCACGGGCAGGAGGTCAGCCCCCTTGACGCCCTTGATCATCAGTTCGCCCTCGGTGATGACCGCCGCGATCGCGTAGGTCCCGGCGACGAGGCGATCGGGCATGATCCGCTCGTAGGCGCCGTGGAGCCGGTTGACGCCGTTGATCGTGACGATCGGCGTGCCGAGTCCGGTGATGTCGGCGCCCATCCGATTGAGCATCGTCCCGAAGGCGATGATCTCGGGCTCGCAGGCGGCGTTGACGATCGTGGTGGTGCCGCTGGCGAGGACGGCGGCCATCAGCAGGTTCTCGGTGCCGGTGTGGGTCGGGTAGTCGAGGAAGATCGACTTGCCCTCGAGCCGGTCACAGGTGAGGAGCTTGCGGCCGTCGGGCTGCTGCGCGACCTCGGCGCCCATCGCGACGAAGCCCCGGATCGTGACATCGATCGGGCGGGCGCCGATGTCGTCGCCGCCGGCGATCACGGTCAGGACCTGACCGTGGCGCGCGAGCAGCGGACCCATCAGCAGGATCGACGCCCGCATCGCCTGCCCGAGGTAGCGGGAGATGTCGCCGGAGACGACCGAGCTGGCCTGGACGTGGACGCGCTTCCGGTTTCGCTCCAGCTCGCCGAAGAAGTCGGCCCCGGTCGGGTCGGGCGAGACCGTCGCGCCGAGTTCCCGGAGGAGGCGGAGCATCGTCCGGGTGTCCTCGATCGCCGGCATGTTCTCGAAGACGCACGGCTCGTCGGTCAGCAGCGCCGCCGTCAGAGCCGGCAGGCCGAGGTTCTTCGACCCGCCGATCCTGATCTCGCCGGATAGCGGTTGACCGCCCCGAATCCGGATCGCGTCCCCACTGGACGTCTGGCCGGCGATGAACGTCAGGTCGGCATTGATGATTGCCGAACGGCTAGCGGGGTCAAGCGTGGCTACGGGGCTCGTCTCGCTCATATCTGGCGTGCTCCTCGATAGGTGTCCGCGAACTCCCATGATGACCGCCCCGGACCGTCCAGCGCAAGCCGACGTCGCGTTGGAACGTGATGAGGGCATCCGCGCTGGCGGGTGCCCTCATCACATTGACGTCGGCTCTCAGCCTGCGGCTAGCTGCTGCTTCCCGGCCGGCGTCGGCGACCACCCAGCCGCACGCGGACCGCTGCCTGGGCCAGGGCCGCTTCGGCCGCGGCCGCGTCGTCGGCACTGCTGTTGCCCCGGTTGGCCAGCGTCTCCTGCGCCCGGCGACGAGCTTCCTCGGCGGAGGCAAGGTCGATCTCATCGGTCCGTTCGGCCGCATCCGCCAGGATCAGGACCTTACCGTCCCTGACCTCCAGGAAGCCACCGAAGATGACCAGCGACTCCTCTGCGCCGCCCTTCTTGATCCGGAGCTCGCCCGGAGCGAGCGGCGTCACCAGCGGCGTGTGGCGGGGAAGGATGCCGAGTACGCCCTCGGTACCGACCGCGATCACCATGTCGATGTCCGTCTCGTTGTAGATCCGGCGCTCACCGGTGACGATCTCGACCGTCAGCTTGGCCATGTCTTCTCCCATTCAGCCGCCTGATCCCGAACTCAAGGGTCAGGCGGCTCGGTCGGTCGGGACCGGGTTACGAGTTGCCCATCTTCTCGGCCTTGGCGACGACAGAATCGATGTCGCCGGCGTACATGAAGGCCCCTTCCGGGAGATCGTCGTACTTGCCGGAGAGGATCTCGGCGAACGACCGGACGGTCTCCTCACGGCTGACGTAGACGCCGGCGTTGCCGGTGAAGACTTCGGCGGTGAAGAACGGCTGGGAGAAGAACCGCTCGATCCGGCGGGCACGGGCGACGATCTGCTTGTCGTCGTCGCTGAGCTCCTCGACGCCGAGGATGGCGATGATGTCCTGCAGGTCGCGGTAGCGCTGAAGGACGGCCTGGACGCCACGGGCGACCCGGTAATGCTCGTCGCCGACGATCAGCGGGTCGAGGATCCGGGAGGTCGAGCCGAGCGGGTCGACGGCCGGGTAGATGCCACGCTCGGCGATCGACCGCTCCAGCGAGACGGTCGCGTCGAGGTGGGCGAAGGTCGTGGCCGGAGCCGGATCGGTGTAGTCATCGGCGGGGACGTAGACCGCCTGGACTGACGTGACGGAACCGGTCCGGGTCGAGGTGATCCGCTCCTGGAGCTGACCCATCTCGGTGGCGAGGGTCGGCTGGTAGCCGACGGCGCTCGGCATCCGACCGAGGAGCGCCGAGACTTCCGAGCCGGCCTGGACGAACCGGAAGATGTTGTCGATGAAGAGGAGGACGTCGCGACCCTCGTCGCGGAAGTACTCGGCCATCGTCATGCCGGCCAGACCGACCCGGAGGCGGGCGCCCGGCGGCTCGTTCATCTGGCCGAAGACCATGACGGTCTTGTCCAGCACGCCCGAGGCGGCCATCTCGGCGTAGAGCGCGGTGCCCTCACGGGTCCGTTCGCCCACACCGACGAAGACCGAGAAGCCACCGTGCTCGGCGGCGATGTTCCGGATCAGCTCGGTGATCGTGACCGTCTTGCCGACGCCGGCGCCGCCGAAGATGCCGGTCTTGCCGCCCTTGGTGAACGGGGCGATCAGGTCGACGACCTTGATGCCGGTCTCGAAGATCTCCAGCGACGAGGCCTGCTCCTCGAAGCTCGGGGAAGGACGGTGGATCGGCCAGCGCTGCACGCCTTCCGGCGTCGGCTTGTTGTCGATCGGGTCGCCGGTGACGTTGAAGATCCGACCGAGGGTCTCCGGTCCGACCGGAACCGCGATCGGCTGGCCGGTGTCCCGGACCTCCATCCCGCGGACGAGTCCGTCGGTCGTGCTCATGGCGACGGCGCGCACGGCGTCGTTGCCGAGGTGGTTCTGGACTTCGAGGACGAGGGTCCCGCCGTTGGGCTGGGTCACTTCGAGGGCGTTGTAGATCTCCGGCAGGTGGTCGGTCTGGAACTCGACGTCGACAACGGTGCCGGTGATCTGGAGAACGGTTCCGATGGTCGTCGCGTCACCCGCGCCACTGGCGGCGGAGCTAGTGCCGGTTGTCGCGGTTGTGGTCGAGCCCATGACGGGCTTGGACGAGGTCGCGGCCATGAGTGGCTCCTCTCGGTCTGGCGGGCTCTTGCCGGTACCGCCAATCCTGTGGTCGGATGATGATTCCTAACGTATCACGGTCAGCGAGACGCCGAGGCGCCGGCCGAGATCTCGGCGACCTCGTTGGTGATCGACGCCTGGCGAACCTTGTTGTAGGTCAGCGACAGGTCCTTGCCGAGGTCGCGGGCATTGTCGGACGCCGCTCGCATCGCGACCATCCGGGCGGAGAACTCGGACGCGACCGTGTCGAGCACCGCCTGGAAGACGATCCCCTCGACGTAGCGCGGGAGCAGCTCGTTCAGGACGGTCTCCTGATCGGGTTCGAAGATGTAACCCTGGTAGCGGCCCGTCGACTCCGGCCGGACGACCGGCAGGAGCTGGACGACTTCCGGGATCTGGGACAGCGTGTTCTGGAAGCGCGGGAAGACGAGGTGGACCGAGTCGACCTTGCCGGCCGTGAAGTCCTCGATCGCGACCTGAACCGCTGGCCGAATCGTCGCGATCGACGGCTGGTTGCCCAGCCCGATCACCTCGGCGACGATGTTTCGTCGGGTGCGGCTCATGAAGTCGCGACCCTTCTTGCCGATCGTGATGAACTCGACCGGGTCGTTGCCGGCCTCCTCGCGGAGGAAGCGGCCGGCCCGCCGGAGGATGTTGGAATTGAGCGGTCCGGCCAGCCCCTTGTCGGGGGTGACGAGGATGACCGCGCGGTTCTGGATCGGTCGCTCGACGAGGAGCGGGTAGGACCGCCTGGCCTCGTCGTTGGAGACGCCCGCGGCGAGGTCGCCGAGCATCTCCGTCAGCGCCTCGGTGTAGGGGCGGCTGGCGAGGACCTGATTCTGCGCGCGCCGCATCCGCGACGCGGCGACCGTCTCCATCGCCCTGGTGATCTTGGCGATATTGGCGACGCTGCGGATGCGGCGCCGGATCTCTCGTGTCGAGGCCATCGCCCCTCCCGGACTGCTGGAAACGACGGCGCGCGGCTCCGTCCAGGATCACTGGCTGACGGCGCGCCGGCAGGTGACTAGTCGAGGCGTGTGAAGGACGAACCGGCCTTGAAGTCGTCCGACGCCTTCCTGAGGGCTTCCACGACATCGTCGGTCAGGTCGCGCTTCTCGCGGATGAGAGCGAGGACGTCGGATGCCGACGTCTGGAGGTACTCGAGGAACTGGTCGCGGAAGGCCACAGCGTCATCGATCGCGATGTCGTTGAGGTAGCCGTTGCCGCCCATCCAGAGGACGGCGACCTGCTCCTCCATCGCGTACGGGCGGTACTGTGGCTGCTTGAGCAGCTCGGTCATCCGGGCACCCTGCTCGAGCTGGCGCCGGGTGCCGGCGTCGAGGTCGCTCGTGCCGAACTGGGCGAAGGCCTGGAGGGACCGGTAGGCGGCGAGGTCGAGCCGGAGACTCCCGGCGACCTTGCGCATCGCCCGGACCTGCGCGGCGCTACCGACGCGGGACACCGAGATGCCCGGGTTGATGGCCGGCCGGATACCGGCGAAGAACAGGTCGGTCTCCAGGAAGATCTGACCGTCGGTGATCGAGATCACGTTGGTCGGGATGTAGGTCGTGACGTCGCCGGCCTGCGTCTCGATGATCGGGAGCGAAGTCAGCGAACCGCCGCCGTTGGCCTCGGACAGGCGAGCCGAGCGCTCCAGCAGGCGGCTGTGCAGGTAGAAGACATCGCCCGGGTAGGCCTCACGGCCCGGCGGACGGCGGTTGAGCAGCGACACCTCGCGGTAGGCGGCGGCGTGCTTGGAGAGGTCGTCATAGACGATCAGGGCGTCGCGCCCGTCCTCCATGAACTCCTCGCCCATGGCCGTGCCGGCGTACGGGGCGATCCACTGCATCCCGGCCGGCTCGGAGGCGGACGCCATCACGACGATGGTGTTCTTCATCGCGCCGTACTGCTCGAGCGTTCGGACGACCTGCGCGACCTGGGCCCGCTTCTGGCCAATGGCGACGTAGATGCAGAGGACGCCGCTGTCGCGCTGGTTGATGATCGCGTCGATCGCCACGGCGGACTTGCCGACCTGGCGGTCGCCGATGATGAGCTCGCGCTGACCACGGCCGACCGGGATCATCGCGTCGATCGAGGTGATTCCGGTCTGGAGCGGGGTGTCGACGTCGGCGCGCTCGATGACGCCGGGGGCGATCCGCTCGATCGGCCGGGTCTTCTGGCTCGGGATGGGACCCTTGCCGTCGATCGGACGACCGAGGGCGTCGACGACGCGGCCGAGGAGGCCGTCACCGACCGGGACGGCGGCGATCGAACCCGTCGTCCGGACCTCATCGCCCTCCTCGATCTGGCGGTACTCTCCGAGGACGATGACGCCGACGGAGTCCTCGGCGAGGTTGAAGGCGAGCCCGATCGTGCCGTCCTTGGTGAACTCGACGAGCTCGTTGGCGGCGACCTGGCTGAGGCCATAGACCTGGGCGATGCCATCGCCGACATCGACGACCGATCCGACGTTGGCGACCGTCATCTGCTGATCGAAGCCGGAGATCTCCCGCTTCAGGATGTCGCCGATCTCATTCGCGCGAATGACCATAGCTGTCTGGTCCTCTCAATCCGATCGAAGGGTGGGTGGGGTGCCGTCGCGCGTCAGCCGCTGACGGCCGCGAGCCGGAGGCGCAGAGCCCGGAGCTTGGTCCGGACGCTCCCGTCGAACAGGGAGTCGCCGACCCGGGCGACGATCCCGCCAATGATATCCGGGTCGACCAGCAGGCGGAGTTCGATCTGTTTGCCGGTCAGCTTGGCGAGCTGGGTCCGGATGGTGCGCTCATCCTCCGGCGAGACCGGCTCGGCGGTGGTGACGTAGGCCACGGCCACCCCCTGCTCGGCCAGCCAGGCTTCGGTGAAATGCTGGTAGATCGCCGGGATCTCCTTGACCCGCCGGTGCGCGATCAGGACCTGGACGAGGTTGATCGCCGCCGGAAAGGTGTCCCCGACGATGTCGTCCATCGTCCGGCGCTTCTCGCTGGACGGGACGCCCGGGTTGAGGAGGATGCTCTTCGCCTGCGGATTCTCGAAGGCGAGCGCCAGGCGTCCCAGCGCCTCGTCCCAGGCCTCGAACGAGCTGGTTTCTCTGGCCAGCGAGACGATCGCTTCGGCGTAGCGTCTGGACGCGGTGCGTGCCATGGAGTGATCCTCGCGATGGGTCGGGCTGGCCCGTGGTCCACATCGTCCATAGAGCCGTCTGGCGCCTCACCGGGCGGGCGTGGGCAGGAGCCCGTCATCCCGAACAGTCAGACGCCAGCCAGTCGCCTGGGTTTCCGAGAGTCGCTGCTCGGTCGGGCCGTCGCCGGTCGGGCCGTTGCCGGTCTAGTCGCTGGTCGCGGCTGGCTGGCCGGCCTCGGTCAGCGTCTCCTGGATCAGCTGGGACTGGGTCGCCGGGTCGAGGTTGCGTCGGACGATCTTGCCGGCGGCCGTCACGGCGAGGTCGGCGAGTTCCTGTCGGAGCTGCTGGCGGGCCTGGTTCGTCTCCTGGCGAAGCGACTCCTGAGCCCTGGTCAGGTACTCGTCGGCTTGCCGGCTGGCCTCCTCGCGGGCCCGGGCGAGCAACGCCTCGCTCGCTGCGCGGGCATTGGCGGCGATCTGCTGGGATTCCTGACGCGCCTCGACGAGCAGCTGCTCGTTTCGGGCCTCGGTCGCCTGCAGGTCCTGCCTCATCTTCTCGGCCGCCGCGAAGCTCTCGCGGATGCGCTCGGTTCGACCATCAAGCGTCCGGACGATCGGCTTGAGCGCGTACCGCCAGAACAGGAAGATGAACAGGATGAACGCCACGATCTGGGCGAACAGGTTCCAGAAATTGATACCGATCTGATCGAGAGCATCCATTGATTCTTCCCATCTTCCAGCGAGGGAACCGACTCGCGAACCACGATTCGACGATGGTCCGCGACCGGTTCGCCGTCGGGAACGACCTCCTGAGTCCGGAGACCAGGAAACGGTCCGCCGACTCGCTCAGGCTCTCGCTCCTAGACCGCGAAGAGGATCAGAATCGTGATGACCAGTGCGTAGATCGTGATGGCTTCGGCCAGACCGGCACCGATGTACATCAGCGTCTGGAGCTGTCCAGCGGCATCCGGGTTCCGCCCGATGGACTCCAGGGCACCCTTGACGATCAGACCCACGCCGATGCCTGGGCCGATCGCTCCGAGTCCGATGGCGAGTCCTGCTCCGATGAGTCGAGCGCCTTCAACGTCCATTGACCGATTCCTCCCTTGCGCGGCGGGCTGCCCGACCGCAGTGTTTTTCACCCGGGGAAAGGCTCCCGGCCGGGTGCGATACCACGATGCGTGGCTGCAGCCATAGGCTGCGGCCGGACCTACTGGCCTCGTGCCCATCGAACGAGGAGCCACCTGAGCAGCTTCTCGTTCGATGGGCACGCGGACCCGTGGGCCGTCAGAACCTAGTCTCCCGCGCCGGCCGGCCGAATGCCGGCGTCCGGAAACGGCGTCTGCTCGTTGGTCGAGGCCACGTCGTGCTCATCGTCCTCACGGTGTCCGCCGGCGGCCAGCGTGATGTAGATCACGGTCAGGAGCGCGAAGACAGTCGCCTGGATGAATCCGAAGAGCAATTCGAGGCCGATGAAGATGACCGGGAAGACGAATGGAACGATGAAGAAGCGGAGCCCGTTCGCGATCGTGTACATGAGCAACAGCACGACCTCGCCGGCGAACACGTTGCCGAAGAGACGGGCGGTCAGCGAGATCAGCCGGGAGAACTCGGTGATGAGTTCGATCGGGAACAGGAACTTGGGCTCAGCCATATGCTTGAGCCTGGGGCCGATACCGCCACTGAGCCGAACGCCGAGGATCTGGACTGTCGTAAAGGAGATCAGCGCCAGCGCCAGCGTCATGTTGAGGTCGGCGTTGGGGGCGCGGACGTAGGGAACGAGGACCTCGTTACCGACCGCCGCCTCATCGATCGGCGCGGCCTCCTGCACCTGTCCGGACGTGATCTCCGGATCGGCGCTGCCATCCTGCGCGACGATAGCGCCATCGACCGACGCGATCTGGCCGGTGGCGATCGAGGCCGCTTCAGTCCCCGCGGCCTCCTCGGTGTGGTAGACACCGATGGTACCGACGCCGGGGAGCAGCCCGGTATAGTTGGCGACGATGATGAAGATGAACAGGCTGGCCATCAGCGGGAAGACCTGCCGACCCAGCTTCTTGCCACCGGCGAGGATCGAGAGGTTCAGCAGGTACTCGACGAGGAACTCCGCCGCGCCCTGTCCCCGACCGGGGACGTCGTCCATCCGCCGGGCGATCAGCCAGCCGCCGATGATCAGGACCGCCATGACGACGAGCATCGTGAGGAATGAGTTCGTGATGGGAAGCGGGCCGATCTTGAACAGCTCTTCGGCCGCGATCGAGACGTGAAAATCGTCGAACACCGTTCGGCTACTCCCTTCACCACTCGCCTCGGCGAACCTACGGCGGCGGATACGCGTCGTCGTCTCTGTCGTCGATCAGTAGTGGTTGGAGGCCACGGTGATCGTGATTGGCGCGTTGCCGTCAGCGGTCATCTTCCGCTTCGTCCGGATCGGGTGGACGCGAGGACCGGGGCCACGGAGTCTGGGCGGACCGCTCTCGCGATATTCTGATGATCGCGGTCAACTCGATCCCGACCGCGATCATCCCCGCGGCGACACCCACCAGGGTCCAGATGGGCGCCGAGTCGAGCCGTCCGTCCAGAAAGATCCCGCCACCGATGAATGCGATCAGGACGAACGCGACAGAACAGCCCAGACCTGACGTGAGGCCAAGAATCCGAAGCGTCGAGTTGCCTCTGTTCGATCCGGTCGTGTCACCATTCGCCACCTGAGCCGTCCTCGCTCTTCGATTGAGAAAGTTATCACAATCTCTTGAGGAGCGACAACGATTGTCGCCGCGAACTGGGCACAGGGTCAGACCGATGGTTGAACGTATTCCCTCACTGGTCCCTGACGCATCCCAGATGACTCTGACCGCATTCTTGCGCACTCAGCGCCGAGTCGCAATGACCCCACAGGTCATCGTCGCGCTTCCGTCCGCGACGTCACCACCACCCATACGGAACGTTCCGTCGTGGGCTGAGGCCCGGATAGACCGGATCGTCGACGAAGGCCCGAACCCGCCGCAGGAGTGCATCGAGCTCGTTGGCCGCCAGCCACTCGCTCAGTTCCAGCCGGACGTCGCCCTCGGTCTCCAGCAGCCCCTGCAAGCCGCACAGCAGGTCGGCATCGACCGGCTGGCCGATGAACTGCCAGAGGACGGTCCGGAGCTTGGGAACGTGGTTGAAGGTCAGGCCATGGTCGATCCCCCAGACCTTGCCGGACTGGTCCAGGAGGCAGTGGCCGATCTTGCGGTCGGCGTTGTTGGCGATGTGATCAAACAGCACGAGTCGCTCGATCTCCTGGACCGGTTGCATCCAGTACTCGGTCGAGTCGGCCAGGTCGACGTTCGGTTCGATGTAGAGCTGGAGCGAGCCGACGCCGTGCGGACCATCGCGAACGACGGTCGGTGGGACGATGTCCCAACCGAGCCGCTGGCTCAGCAGGAACGACGCCTGCTCGCGGCGGTAGAGGGTGCCAGTCGGGAAGTCGTGGAGCGGCGCCTCGCCGGCCCTCGGCTTGTAGATTCCGAGGTGCTCGCGTCCGGTCGCCGTCGTGAGCGCGACCCCGAACGTGTAGTTCGACCCCCATGGGACGAGTTCGGCCGCGGTGATCTCGCTGTCGCGAAGGAGCATCAGGGCCGCGTCCCCGTCCATCACGGGCCGGGCGGTCTCGGCCGTCCCGCCGTCTTCGCTGTCACTGAGCCGCAGGACGAGGTTGGGCACGGGCGCGTCCTTCTCAAGCGCCGGAACGGCGGGTCGGTCAGCAGGGTTCCGGGACGCCAATACGGCGCTCCGGGCCACGAGGACCTCGTCGTCTCCCATCGGTTCAATTCTACCCGTTCGGCCCCCGCCTGACCGGGCAGGGACGTACGCGCTGCCCGCCGATCTGGGTAGAATGCCGGTTGGACTCCCGGCCGATCCCGTCGGACCGGAGCGGGGTGCCAGCGCGGCATCCACGGGCCATGGGCTGGGATCGACCACCAGCCGACTGAAGGGGCATTCGATGAAGATCGGACGGTATCGGGACGGCAGTGGCAGCGTGGCCTGGGGGATCGTCGAGGGCGACACCCTGTTCGCGGCGAGTGGCGACCCGTTCGCCGGGACGCTCGCCCGCGGAGCCGAGGTCGGGCTGATGAGTGAGGCCCACTTCGTCACGCCGGTCGATCCGGGCAAGATCGTCTGCGTCGGGCTGAACTACGCCGCCCACGTCACGGAGTCGGATCCGACCCGGACGGTCCCGGACGAGCCGGTCATCTTCATGAAGCCACAGTCGGCCCTGATCGCCGATGGCGACGCGATCACGATCGCCAACCCCGGCAACCAGACCGACTACGAGGCCGAGCTCGTCATCGTGATCGGGAACGTGACGACGAAGGTCTCCATCGCCGACGCTCGCTCGGCGATCTTCGGCTTCACAGTCGGCAACGACGTCTCCGACCGCGTCCTGCAGAAGAAGGACGGCCAGTGGGTCCGGGCCAAGGGCTACGACACCTACTGCCCGCTTGGCCCGGTGATCGAGACCGAACTCGACCCGACCTCCGGCGAGGGGCTTCGGGTCCAGTCCCGGCTCAACGGCGAGGTCCGCCAGTCCGGCGTCACGACGGACATGATCTTCGATGCGTACGACCTGGTCAGCCGGATCAGCCACGTCATGACGCTCAACCCCGGCGACATCATTCTGACTGGGACGCCGGAGGGAGTCGGTGCCCTCAAGTCCGGCGACGTGATCGAGTGCGAGGTCAGCGGGATCGGCGTCCTCCGCAACACCGTCGCCTGACGAAACGGCCAACCGTCCGCGAGCGTAGCGGGGGACGGAGCGGCCGGCACGACGACGTGCCGGCTGTCTCTGCCCGTGGAGTTCCCCGGTGACTAATGAGGGTCGCCGATCGTTCGATCTACGTGATTGATGCTCCTCGTTGGCCCCGGATGAAACGCCACGACGGGCGAACCGTCAATGCAGACAGCGCCGCATCGAATGGCGGCTCCGGCGGGCTCGAACGCCCGAAGAGGAGGACCCATCATCATGGAGACGACCTTTACGAGACGATCTCTGTCGGCCGGGGTGGCGGCGACGACCGTCCTGGCCCTGCTGGGTCCGCGTTGGACCGTTGCCCACTTCAGAACCAGCGCCTCCCTGCGCGGGGACGGCAGTGCCCCCGTCGAGGCTGCCATCTCGCAGTCTCAGCTCGAAGTGACGAACAACATCTTTGCCCTGTACCAGCAGATGCAAAGCGACTCCCGGGCCGAAGTCCCGTTCTACGCGGTGCAGAACTGGTACGAAACCGCTTTCCTGCCGCTCGGGCCAGAGGTTCTCCAGTATGTCGACGTCCGCTTCCTCGACTGGACGTGGGCGGTGACGGGTCAGACCTATCCGAATGCGGCCGAGATCTCCTACACCCAGGCGTTCGCCGACGGGTCCGTCGTCGAGGACAAGGTCCGGCTGGTCGAGGAGGACGGCCAGTGGCGCTGGTTCTTCGGCCGGTCGCGGGAGTTCGTCGACGAACAGATCGGCCTGGCGTCGGCGGAGATATTTCCTGACGAGGTGGTGCCGGCGGACGGCTGGATTGCGGCGATCGTCGACGCGGGCAGTGAAGCCCTGGACCAGTTGCCCGAGGCCTACCCCGGTGATAATGAGGCGACGTTGACGACGGCCCCCGGCGATGACGGCGAGAACGGTCGCCGATACGTCGTTCCCCGCGAGTACTACGTTCTGGGAGCGGTCGACTACCAGCGGCTGAGCCCGAATCAGCGGGCCGTCGATTTCGTCCAGGGTCGTCTCGACGAGGCGGCTCAGGGTCCGGCTTTCAAGGTGCTGGCCTGGGACTTGTCGGGGGAGGCGGATGTCGTCTACGCGACCTACACGGCCTTCGCCAACGAGGCAGTCGGCAACGCCGTCTTCACCGTCGTCGCCAGCGAAGAGACGCGAGCCCTCTGGACGGTCACGGCACTCACCGCCGACGCGCTCGAGGCAATGGGAACGGCTCTGGCTCGCTGACCCGCGAACCGGAGGCCGAACGGGGACCGGTCGTGGGGCGAGGCCGACCGCCATTGGTCGCCTGGCCGCTGGCTACGGCGCAAGGAGGGAACGCAACCCCATCGGGTCGGTGACCGGCAGCGAGCAGGTGTGGTCGTGGCAGACGTAGGCGGTCGGCCGCCCGTCCGTCGCGGCCCGCTCGGCCGTAAGCGGGAGCAGGGTGGTCAGCTCGTCGTCGGCCGTGTCCGCGTAGGCGCGGACGGCGAGGGGCTCGTAGTGCGCAGCCATCTCATCGAACAGGTCGGTAAAGTCCTGGCGGGATCGGTCACCGGCCAGGACGATCTCCCGCTCCGGCGAGAGGTAGCGGTTGGCGGCCCCGAGCATCCGGCCGAAGCCGAGTGGCGCCTCCAACAGAGGGGACGACATCGCCTGGAGGATGCCCACCGCTGTTTGCCGATACTCGTTTCGACCGGTGAGATGGGCCAGCCGGACCAGCGTGTCGGCCAGCAGCGCGTTGCCCGAAGGGGTGGCACCGTCCTGCAGCTCCCGAGGCCGGACGAGGAGATGATCGTGGTCGGCGGCGGTGTCGTAGAAGATGCCGCTGTTGAGGTCGGCGAAGCGGGTCAGGGCGGAGTCCGTCAGCGAGATAGCTTCCCGGAGCCACTGCGCCTCGAACGTCGCCTCGTAGAGCGAGATCAACCCGAAGGCGACCCCTGCGTAGTCCTCCAGGAAGCCCTTCCCCTTGGCGACGCCGGTCTTCCAGGAGCGGTGGAGCTGGCCATAGACCACCATCCGGGTCGTCAGGAAGGCGCCACTGTCCCGGGCCGCCGTAAGGAGATCTGGGCGGCGGAGCGTGCCGGCGGCACGGGCGAGGGCGTGGAGCATCAGGCCGTTCCACGACGCGATCACCTTCTCGTCGCGGAATGGCGGAGTGCGGAGCTGCCGGGCGGCAAGCAGGAGTGGGGCCGCCCGGTCGACCGATTCCTGAAGTTCGGCCGGCGAGACGCCAAGCTCCTCGGCCACCGTCTCCAGTGACCGGGGGCGGTTCAGGATCGACTTGCCCTCGAAGTTTCCGCCCTCAACGACGCCAAAGAGAGCGATGACCCTGGTCGCGTCCTCCGGGCCGAGGATCGACCGGATCTCCTCGGGCGTCCAGACGAAGAAGATGCCTTCTTCGCCGTCGCTGTCCGCGTCGGTCGCCGAGTAGAACCCGCCGTTGGCATCCGTCATCTCGCGGAGGATGTAGGTCACGGTCTGGTCGGCGATCTCCCGGTAGCGCGGGTCGCGAAACAGCAGCCAGCCGTCGAGATACGTCGAGAGCAGCTGGGCGTTGTCGTAGAGCATCTTCTCGAAGTGGGGGACCAGCCAGTCGGCGTCGACACTGTAGCGGTGGAAGCCGCCGCCGATCTGGTCGTACATCCCGCCGTCGGCCATCCGGGTCAGCGTCGTCCGGAGCGCCGCCTCGAGCGCCGGGTCGGGGTGCTGGCGGTATCGGGCCATCGCGACGTCGAGGATCATCGGCTGCGGAAATTTCGGCGCCGGCCCCCAGCCGCCACGCTCCAGGTCCGCCCGCTGTACCAGCTGATCGGTCGCCCGGACGAGGACGTCGTCGTCGAGTTCGGCCGGGTCCGGCGTCGCCCGGCTGGCCTGGACGAGGTAGTCCCGGAGCTGGCCGGCGTTGCTCAGGACGTCCTCGCGGCGGTTCCGGTACGTGTCTGAGATCGCCATCAGGACCCGGCGGAAGCCTGGCATCCCCTGCCGGTCGAGCGGCGGCCAGTACGTCCCGCCGAAGAACGGGGTCATGTCCGGCAGCAGGAACATGTTGAGCGGCCAGCCACCGCGCTGCCCCATCACCTGGACGGCGGTCATGTAGATCGAGTCGATGTCGGGCCGCTCCTCTCGGTCGACCTTGATGCAGACGAACCGGTCGTTCATCAGCTCCGCCGTGACCGGATCGGAGAACGACTCGTGTTCCATGACGTGGCACCAGTGGCAGGAGGAGTAGCCGATGCTGACGAGGATCGGCCGGTCCTCGTCGCGCGCCCGGCTGAGCGCTTCCGGTCCCCAGGGGTACCAGTCGACCGGGTTGTCCTTGTGCTGGAGCAGGTAGGGGCTGGTCTCGTGGGCGAGTCGGTTGGTCACGCTGTCCCTCTTCCCGCCGGAGGGGTCATCCCACGTCTCCGGCCGATCCGTCGGCTTCTTCCTGAACGGGAGCGTCGCACGCCGGCTGCCCCGGCGGTTGGGGATCGACCGATTGGACGGCTCGGGTCTCGACTATCCTTGACCCATGAGCAACACGAGAGGGGGACGCGGCCCCCGTGACAACCAGCGCGGCCGTGGCCGTCGACACGACGCTGGGCCAGGAACGGAGATCCCGAAGGACGAGCCGAAGACCGAGGAGCGCCGGAAGCGCTCGCCGAGTGACCGCCAGCGGATGGGCGCCCCGCGCCGGGGACCCAACGCCCCTCGCCGTGACACGTTCGCCGATTCCGGTCCGGGACGGCGGCCCGCCGCCTCGACGTCCTGGGACCCGCTGGCCGAGTGGTACATCGGCTGGGTCGGGGAGGACGGCAGCAAGCACCATCGCCTGCTCGCCATCCCGGCGGTCATGGAAGCGCTCGATGTCCAGCCGGGCGAGGCGATCCTCGACATCGGCTGCGGCCACGGCGTGCTGTCGGGCTACGTCTCGAAGGCCGGAGGGCGCTACACCGGCGTCGACGCCAGCCCCCGGTTGATCGACTACGCCCGGAACCACCACGCCCGCGACGGCCGCTTCTTCGTCGGCGATGCCGGCGACCTCGCGGCCCAGAAGGAGCTCAGGCCGGGCAGCTTCGACGGCGGCGTCTTCCTGCTCAGCATCCAGGACATGGAGCCGGTCGGGCCGGTGCTGGCCAGCGCCGCCCGCATGCTCAGGCCCGGCGGTCGGCTCGTCCTGCTGATGACCCACCCCGCCTTCCGGGTCCCGCGGCAGAGCGGCTGGGGCTGGGACGAGAACCGCAAGCTCCAGTTCCGTCGCGTCGATCGGTACCTGACCCCGCTGCCGGTCCCGCTCAAGTCCTACGGCGACCGTGGTGGCGTCTCCCGCAGCTACCACCGCCCGCTGCAGGAGTACGTCAACGGCCTCGGGGCGGTCGGGCTGGCGATCGACTACATGAACGAGATCCCGACCTGGAAAGTGGCCGACGCCGGGCCGAAGGCCAACGCCGTCAACACCGCCAACCGGGAGATCCCGCTGTTCGTCGCGCTCCGGGCGCTCAGGATCCGGTGATCTCGCGGAACGCGCGATGCCATCCGACCGGCAAGACGTTCAGGCGCAGGGTGTTCGTTCGTGCCTTCAGGGAGCGTCCGAGTGGAGGGACTGTCGACCATGACAAGGGAGCGTGACGGTGCTCGTGCTGAATCCGCCAACGACCACCTGATGTTCGATGTCGTCAGCACGCTGACGACCAACGCCAGGCGGGTCGCGCTGACCGCGGTCGCCGGGGCGGAGGCGACGGACGATCCGGATCTGATCACGGCGGTGTCGGCAGCCCTCACCACGGAGACCGAAGCCATCGTGGCGGGTTGCGACCCGGCCAACATCCCTTTGATCCGGGCGGTCGAGGGTGCCGGCCGGGCGATCACCGCCGTCGCCGTCCAGGCGCTCCGGACCGGCGTCTACCCACCGGCCGAGTCGTTGACCCGGGCGTTCGACCTGTTCGCCTCCTACATCACCGGGCCGGGCCGGGCGCAGATCCTGGCGCCGTAAGCCGGACCTGCCGCGGGCGTCGAGCGTTTACGCGCCGGAACTTCTCCGGTGACCGGTGGCGTGGTACACATGGGGCAACCGCGGTGGGTCTGTACCCATCGCCGCGTCAGCGCGTCCCGAGTGAGGGTTCCTCCAGATGATCGCTCCGCCGGCTGCAACCCATTCGTTCCGTGGTCTTGCTACGCTCGGTGAGACTGGGCGGCTCCGGCTGGCCATCCAGAAGTCGGGCCGGCTGACCGACGCGACCCTTTCGCTCCTGCGCAACATCGGGCTCGACTTCGAGAGCTATGGCCAGCGACTGATCTCGCACTGCGAGAACTTTCCGCTCTCAATCCTCTATAGCCGGGACGATGACATCCCCGGTCTCGTCGGGCGCGGTACGGTCGACCTCGGTGTGGTCGGCCGCAACCTGCTCTATGAGGAGGACCAGCCGGTCGAGGAGCTGCTGCCGCTCGGATTCGGCCAGTGCTCGCTCGTCGTCGCCGTCCTGCGGGAGTCCGCCTACAACGACCCCCGCGAGTTGATCGACCTCCGGATTGCGACCAGCTACCCGGTCTCGGTCCGGCGGTACTTCGCCGACCTCGGCGGGGAGCCCGAGATCGTCCGGCTCAAGGGCTCGGTCGAGGTCGCCCCGGCGCTCGGCAGCGCCGACGCGATCGCCGACCTGAGCGCGACCGGCTCCTCGCTGATCCTCAACGATCTCCGGCCGATCGCGACGATCCTGAAGTCCGAGGCTGTCCTGATCGCCAATCCGGCGGCGCTAGCGGACCGCGAGCGCCGGGAGCACATCGACCGGCTGTTGCTCCGCATTCGGGCCGTCCAGGCCGCCCGGCGCTACAAATACGTCATGATGAACGCTCCGGTCGACGCCCTGCCCGCGATCCGAAGGGTGCTGCCGGGTCTCAAGGCACCGACGATCATCCCGCTGGACCACGAGGGGTTCGTCGCGGTCCATGCCGCGATCCGTGAGGACATCTTCTGGGAGTCGGTCGAGCGGCTCAAGGAAGCGGGCGCGACCGAGATTCTCGTCTCGTCGCTGGAGAAGCTTCTGCTCTAACATATGACGCGACGTTGGACCCGCGAGAACCTGCCGCGGTCGCCGTCTCGATCGAACCGGTCGGGGAGACTCTCCGCGGCCGGCCAGCAAAAGCCGAAGGGAACGTTCCATGGTCAGTGCCGCGTCCGAGACGGCCACCGGTTTCGATCGCCTGATCCGCCCCGCGCTCCGGCACGCGGAGGCGTACATTCCGGCGACCATCGAGACCGGCGACCACCATCCGGCGCGCGAGATCAAGCTAGACATGAACGAGTCGCCCTACGGCCCCGCGCCGAAGGTGGCCGAGGCGCTGGCGACCTTCCACCTGACCAACCGCTACCCGAGCATCCAGCAGGACCGGCTCCGGGCCGCCATCGCCGCGTTCGCCGGCGTCTCCGCCCGCCAGGTCGTCCCCGGCGCCGGGATGGACGATGTCCTGACCAACCTCTACACGACCTTCGTCGACGAGGGCGACGAGGTCGTCATCGCCGACCCGACGTTCGGCGTCTATCGCCACGCCATCGGTGTTCGGGGTGGCGTGGTCGTCGACGTCCCGCTCGGCCCCCGGCCGGATTTCGGGTTCGACGTCGATGGTGTCCTCGCGTCGGTTACCGATCGGACCAAGCTGATCATGGTCTGCAACCCCAACAACCCGACCGGGCACCTGATCCCCGGCGCGGACATCGAACGCCTGGTTCATGAGGCGCCATGCCTGGTCGTCGTCGACGAGGCCTACGCCGAGTTCTCCGGGCAGACGCAGCTCGGCCTGATGGCACGGTATGAAAATGTCTGCGTGCTCCGAACGCTGAGCAAGTGGGCCGGGTTGGCCGGAATGCGGGTCGGCTACGGGATCTTCCCGGAGTGGATGCTCGGCGCGATCTGGTCGGCGGTACCGGCCTTCTGCAATATCTCGACGGCGGCCGAGGCCGCCGCAATTGCCGCCCTCGACGACGCCGATTACCTGCGCGGTGTCGTCCAGCGTATGGTCGCCGACCGCGACGCGCTGGCCGACCGGCTCCGAACGATCGATGGGGTGATCCCGTTCCCGTCCGCGACGAACTTCCTCCTCTTTGGCCTGCCGGTCGCGGACGCCGGGCCGATCCACCAGGAACTCGGCCGCCGCGGGATCCACGTCCGGTACTTCGGCAACCCCGCTCACCAGATGCGGGATTGCCTTCGGGTCAGCGTCGGGACCAGCGAGGAGAACATGCTCTTCGCGTCCGAGCTCGACCGGATCCTCGGGGAGCGACGGGTATGACCGGACAGCTCCGACACGCGGTCCACATCGAGCGGACCGCCAGCATCGAGCGGGAGACCGGCGAGACGACGATCTCGTTGCGGGTCGATCTCGACGGCTCCGGCACGGCGCAGGTCGAGACCGGCGTCCCCTTCCTCGACCACATGCTGGACGCGCTCGCCCGCCACGGCCAGCTCGACGTGCGGGTCAAGGCGACCGGCGACGCCGCGATGGACCCGCACCACACGGTCGAGGATGTCGGCATCGCCCTCGGCACGGCGATCCGGCAGGCCCTCGGTGCTCGTGGCGGGATCGCCAGGTACGGCCACGCCTACGCCCCGCTGGACGAGGCCCTGGCCCGGACCGTGATCGACGTCTCCGGCCGGCCGTTCTTCCACTTCGAGGCCGTGATGCCGGAGCCGATGATCGGGACCGGCTTCGCCAGCAGCCTGATCGAGGAGTTCTGGCGCTCACTCACCGTCAACGCCGGGCTGACGGTCCACATCGACCTGATCCGTTCGCGCAACGCCCACCACGCGGCCGAGTCGATCTTCAAGTCGGCCGCGCTGGCGCTGCACCATGCGACGCGCATCACGCGCGACCCGGCGGCCGTCCCCTCCACGAAGGGTATGCTGGCCTAGGTCGACAGGCATCACCCGACCATCGTTCCCAACCCTGTCGTGACAAGGATGCCCTCATGATCGCCGTGATCGACTACGGAGCGGGCAACCTCCGCTCCATTCGCCGTGCCCTCGAAGCGGCCGGCGCCGACGTGACCGTCACCAGTGATCCCGGGGAGATCGCCCGCGCCGGGGCCGTCGTCCTGCCCGGCGTCGGCGCCGCCGCCCACGCCATGAACCGGCTCGCTGAGCTCGAGCTTGTCGGCCCGATCCGCGACGCCTCCGACAGAGGGACGCCGCTGATGGGGATCTGCCTCGGGATGCAGCTCCTGTTCGATCACCAGGAGGAGGGCGACTCGCAGGGGCTCGGGCTGATCCCCGGCCGGGTGCGGTCGCTGGAACCCACCGTCAAGGTTCCGCACATGGGCTGGAATCAGTCGCGGGTCATCCGGCCGGGGCCGCTCGGTGAGACGGGAGACGAGCGTTTCTACTACTTCGTTCACTCCTACGTCGTCGAGCCCGATGACCCCTCCGTTGTCGCGGCCGAGGCGAGCTACGGGTCGACCTTCCCGAGCGTCGTCGTGCGGGACAACATCTGGGGAACGCAGTTCCACCCGGAGAAGAGCGGCAACGATGGTCTCGCCCTGATCGACCGTTTCGTCGCCCAGTCCCGGGCGCCGGGCGTGAATGGCGGAATCGACGAAGGGTCGGGTGCGCGATGATCATCTACCCGAGCATCGACATCCGCGATGGCCGCTGCGTTCGACTGGTCGAGGGCGACTTCGCCCGCGAGACGATCTACGACGATGACCCGGTCCGCGTCGCGGTTCGCTGGGCGGACGCCGGGGCCGAGTGGATCCATGTCGTCGACCTCGACGGTTCGCTCCGGAAGCGGCCGGTCAGCATCGACATCATCGAGCACATGCGGTCGGTCGTCCCGGCTCGAGTCCGCCTCCAGGTCGGCGGCGGGATCCGCTCGATGGCGCACCTTGACCAGGTCTTCGGCATCGGGGTCGATCGGGCCGTGCTCGGTTCGGTCGCGATCGACGACCCGGACCTCGTCGCGACGGCGGTCGAGCGTTGGGGTGACCGGATCGCCGTCGGGCTCGACGCCCGAAATGGCTTTCTCGCCGCCAACGGCTGGATCGACCAGACCGAGGTCACGGCGTCCGACCTCGCCGTCCGTCTCGGTGAGGTCGGCGTGCGGACGTTCATCTTCACCGACATCGCCCGCGACGGAACGCTCGCTGGGCCGAACCTCGATGCCCTGACCGCGATGGCCGGGGCGGTCGAAGGCGCGAGCGACATCCCGGACCCGTCGTACGGCCTGATCGCCTCCGGCGGCGTCGCGGAGATCTCCGATGTCCGCGCGGTCGCCGCGACCGGTGCCAGCGGGATGATCATCGGGCGGGCGCTCTACGACGGGCGGGTCGACCTCGCCGAGGCGATTGACCTGGCGCGAAGCGTGACGGCGGAAGGAGCGGCACGATGACGCAGACATCGGTGACGCCGGCCACCGTGTCGGCCACGACCCTGACGCGACGGGTGATTCCCTGCCTCGATGTGACGGACGGCCGAGTCGTGAAGGGCGTCAGCTTCGTCAATCTCCGCGACGCCGGCGACCCGGTCGAGCTGGCGGCCCGGTACAACGCCGAGGGGGCTGACGAGCTGGTCTTCCTCGACATCACCGCGTCGAGCGATAGCCGCTCGACCATGATCGACGTCGTCGCCCGGACCGCCGATCAGGTCTTCATCCCGCTGACGGTCGGCGGCGGCGTCCGGAGTGTCGCCGATATGCGGCAGATGCTCGGTGCCGGAGCGGACAAGGTCTCGGTCAACACAGCCGCGCTGGCCGACCCGGACCTGATCGCCCGGGGCGCGGACGTCTTCGGGCGCCAGTGCGTCGTCGTCGCGATCGACGCCCGTCGCCGGGCTGATGACTCGGGGTGGGACGTCTTCACCCACGGCGGACGCCGGCCGACCGGTTGGGACGTCGTCGCGTGGGCGATCGAGGCGACCGGACGCGGGGCCGGGGAGATTCTGCTCACCAGCATGGACCGCGATGGCACCGGTGAGGGCTATGACCTGCCGCTCCTGGAGGCGGTCGGTCAGGCGGTCAACGTGCCAGTGATCGCTTCGGGCGGGGCGGGAACGCTGGACCACCTGGTCGAGGGGCTCCAGCCTGGCCGGGCCGACGCCGTCCTCGCCGCCAGCATCTTTCACTTCGGTCAGTTCCGGATCGGCGAGGCCAAGCGGCACCTCGCCGCCAGCGGCCTGCCGGTGCGGCCATGACCCGCGACGCCGGGGCCATCGATGGGAGCACGGACTTCGTCCGGTTCGGCGCTGACGGGCTCATCCCGGCCGTCCTTCAGGATGCTGTCAGCCGGCAGGTTCTGATGGTCGGCTTTATGAACGCCGAGGCGCTCGCCGCGACCCGCCGCACCGGACTCGTGCACTTCTGGAGTCGGAGCCGTGGGAGGCTCTGGCAGAAGGGCGAGACCTCCGGCAATGTCTCCGGTGTGGTCGAGGTCCGGATCAACTGCGAGCAGAACAGCCTGCTGCTTTTGGTCGAGCAGGTCAGCGCCATCTGCCACGATGGCTACCCGACCTGCTTCTACCGGCGCGTCGACGAGCGCGGTGGGCTGCACGTCGTCGAGCCGCGGATGTTCGACCCGCCCGATGTCTACGGCGTGCCAGGTGTTCACGGGCAGCGACCGTCCGTCCGCGAGACGGTCGAGCGGTGGTTCGGCGCGTACGAGTACCTGCGGGATCACGACCTGGCTGCCGACTCCTCGACGTCACGGCGGCTGCGGGCCGGTGACGACCTTCGCGGTCGGGTGTCGGAGGAGATCGGCGAGCTGGCCGGTGTCCTCGACGGGAGCCACCGGCACGGCGAGTTGACGGATGACATCGCGCTGGAGGCCGGTCAGGTCCTGTACTGGATGATGCTCGTCGCCGTCAGAGTCGGGTTGACGGAGCCAGAGCTCGACCTGGCGTCGACGAGCCAGGCGCCCGGCACGTCTTCCCGCGTGGGGCTCGCCAGTGAACGGCTGACCCTGCTGGCGCTCGGCTCGCTCTGGCCGGCCGTCTCCAGGCTGGATCTGGTCACCCAGATCCAGACGACCGTCGCAACGCTGGCCCGGGTCTGTGCCCTGACGTCGGTCGATCTCGGACGGTTGATCGAGGACGACCTCGCTAGTCTGGCGACGCGGCCGTATCTAGCTGGCTACTTCTCGGGTTGATCGCGTTTCAGCTGCGCAATACTCGGCTCGGACTCATCGCCTGTAAACCATCCCGCTGCGGCGGGTACCGTAGGGACATGGCTTGCCTTGTCCGCGCCATTAGCCGCCAGACCGCGTAGCCGTCCCGGTGCCGCCACCCAGGTGGGTTAAGGTAGACCTTCAGTCGCGCAGACAATCTCGCCTTGCGGCGAAGGCCGCTGCGGCGGCCGATCACCGCAAGCGGATGACCCTACAACCACGATCCTGTTCCCAGTCGTGAAGGTCAGCCAGCGACCGGGAGTGGGACGGACCAAAGCGTTTCGTCGACTATGAAGACGATCCGGCTGTTGGTCGCGTCGATGGCGAAATCGCTCGCGGTGGACAAAGGGCCAGCGGCGTCGATGCCGACGACCGGCAACTCGTAGACGATAGCGGTGTCCTCTCTGGGCGAGTAGCAGACCAGCCGCCCGGTGCCGACGCCGGTATCGAAGATCCAGAGGTTCGAACCGCTGGCGTCCATCGCCCGCGGCAGGGTCAGCGGCGGCGTGACCGGGACGGACATCGGGACTATTCGCCCCCCGCGATCGAATGACACGAGATCTCCCGCCCCGCCGAGGACGAACAGGTCGTCGTCGACCGCGAGGTCGAGGGCGCCGGCCGAGGAGCCGAGCATGGAGGCCGGGAGCGCGGGAACGCCGCCGGTCGCCGTCCCAGCGAGTGGAAGGGCGACCAGGCCGCCGTTTGCGCCGTCGATCGCGACGATCTGGTCGTCGTAGAGGGCGATCGCCGACACCTGCCCGGCCGGCAGGTCGAGCCGGGCGTCGAACGGCTCGGCGGACCAGTTTCCCCGGCCGTCGCGGTCGAACAGCGTCACGCCGTCCGTCACGGCGATGCCGGACCGGGTGGCCACGGCGTCGACGATCGGACCCGTGATGAGGCCATCGACAGCGTCGCCGGCACCGATCAGGTACGTCAACTGGTTGCTTTCGGTGTCGAGCTGATAGAGCGAGTTGCCGACGAGAAAGACGTCCATGCCGGCGTGGAGCAGACGCGGTAGCCGGTCGGTCGGAATCGACCCGGCAGGCATTAGACCAACCTCGGTCGGTGCGGCAAGCCGGAGCCGACCCAGCAGGCGATCCTCGACGATGGTCAGCCGCACCCAGCGCTGGTCGAGGTCCGAGCTGGCGCCGAACCGGGTGACCAGGGTGCGGAGCTGACCACGGACGATGCCCAGGCCGGAGGCATCGTCGCTGGACTCAGCGAAGACGAGCTGACCGTCGATCCGGGCCAGCGCGTCGCTGAGGCGGTGCTCGACGGAGGCCGACCGGAGGTAGGCGATCCCGGTCCCGGCGGCCAGGAGGACGAGCAGGGCCAGTGTCAAAGCCAGCCAGCGGGGCGGCTCGACGCGGTGCCGGAAGTCGATCCGGGGAATCCTGACCCGCCAGCTCCCTGGGCGGACGCCCTCGCTGTCGTGGAATCGGAGGAGGCCGTTGGCTCCGGGGAGGCGGGTGTGCCGTGGAGCGGGGACTGGTGGAACGGGCCGATGCAACAACCAAGGCTTTCCGGTCCGGTCGAACGCGTCGTCCGACTGGCGGAACCTCGGGAGTGGTGGGTGGGGGGCCGGCTCGGGTTCGGGGATCTGAGGGCCCGTTCGCTCACGCGGCCGGCTTCGCCTACCCGCTCCGCTGGATGCGCGACTCTCGACCTGCCCTATTGTGGCGGCAACCGCGTGGCAGGTCGGCACGTTGCGGTCGCTGGCGAGATGATCGAGCCAGTCCACCCACGCTTCGGCCGGGTCGGGACCGGCGGGCCGGACCGAGCCCATGTCCAACGTCGTGATCGGGTGCTCGGCCGGCCCGACCGGCAGCGAGGCAAGGGGCCGTCCGGTCGGATCGGTCGGTGGCCGGAGACGGTCTTGCAGTGCCGGCAAGGTGGAGATGGCCCGACCAAGACTGGTCGAGCAGAGGACGATGGTGTCCCGCTCGATGACGGATGTCTGGAAGAGGTCCGGCTGGATCTGGTCGCGAGCGCCGAGCGGCTCGGCCTTCGACCGGTCCAGACCCGCGTAGTGCGGCTCCCACGAGTGCAGCGCTGGGATGGTATAGACCAACTGGTCCTGTGTGAAGACGATCTGGCTGGGCGGAACATGGGCGAAGATGAGGGACTGACCGTCCAGGGCCATCGCGGCAGCCCCGACGAAGACCCGCTCGCCGCGTTTCCGCCCGCGCTCGCCTCGGTTGGCTGCCCGGACGCATGCGTTGGCTGCGGCGAAACCACGCGCCAGCGCGTCGGAAACGTTCGAGTCGTACTGAGTCGCGAACCCTTGCCGCAGGGCTTCGAGCGCCTGTTCCGCGACGTCCCAGCCGAACGCCGTCTTGTCGACCGGCTCGACCGTCGCGACCAGCCAGCGACCACCGGTCCCGCCCAGCGTCCCGCCCGGCGTCCGGTCCGGACCCGGCGAGATCGGGGCTGCGAAGACACAGGGCCGCGGGGCCGCCGGTTCCCCGTGGTCGCGCCGGAAGCTCTGCAGGGAGGCAAAGGGGGAGTGGGACGTCACGGGCGATTCCTCGATGCTGGCTACACGTTGATGCTAATCCGTGCCCGCCCGAAGCACGAAGTCACAGGACAACTGACGGCGGTGTCCGTACACGTCCATAGTAGCCGGAAAAACAGGTGACGTCGACTGCCGGTCAACGTTATGAATGACATCCGATCCGTGGATCAAGACGATGGCGAGAGGCGAATCGCGTACTTGCCGTTGGATGTGATCGCAGCCTCTCCAACTGATCGTCGTCCGACTTCCAACCGTGCCCATTTTGTAGGGGCGCGGCTCTCGCTTCGAAGGCAAGCCCGGCCGCCAAAGCGCCTCTGGCCGCCGGGCGCGATGGTGTTTACAACCGAACACTTACACCGAACCCCGGTGGTTACGAGGCACCACTACCGCTGCGCGGTATGGCGCCTTCGCCATGGGCAAGGCCAGCGAAGCAAGAGCCAAGTTTCTACGTAACCCGTCGCCGCAGCGGGGAGTTCTTTACACGATCTGGTTGCAGGTGGTGAACAGCGAAAACGCGGCACCGGTTATTCCGATGCCGCGTCTGCTCGTGTTGCCGCCGATGACATCATGAGGCGTTCTATCGCTTGAGATCTTCCGACCGTATGCGAGGCGTTCGCGCTATCCGCGGACGATGGAACGGCCCGGCCAGGCAGCATTATCGTCGAGCTCCTCCTCGATCCGGAGGAGCTGGTTGTACTTCGCCACCCGGTCGACGCGCGACGGGGCGCCGGTCTTGATCTGGCCGGCGTTGGTCGCCACGGCGAGATCGGCGATGAAGGTGTCGTCGGTCTCTCCGGAGCGATGGGAGATCACGACGCCGAAGCCGTTGCGCTGGGCGAGGTCGATCGCGTCCATCGTCTCGGTCAGCGTGCCGATCTGGTTGAGCTTGACCAGGATCGCGTTGCCGGACCGCTCGGCGATCCCCCGTCGGAGCCGGTCGACATTGGTCACATAGAGGTCGTCGCCGACGAGCTGGACCCGGTCTCCGACCCGCTCGGTGAGCTGGCGCCAGGTGCCCCAATCGTCCTCGGCCAGTCCGTCCTCGATCGAGGTGATAGGGAAGTTGGCGGTCCAGTCGGCGTAGTAATCGACGATCTCGCCGGCCGACAGGACCCGCCCTTCGCCGGCCAGGTTGTACTGGCCGTCCTCGTAGAACTCCGACGCGGCCGGGTCCAGGGCGATGACGAGGTCCTCGCCGGGCCGGTAACCGGCCGCCTCGATCGCCCGCGTCACGATCGCGACGGCGTCGCGGTTGCTCGGCAGGCTGGGCGCGTAGCCGCCCTCGTCGCCGACGTTGGTGTTCTGGCCCATGTCGTGGAGCAGCTTCTTCAAGGCGTGGAAGACCTCGGTCCCCCAGCGCAGCCCTTCGCGGTAGCTCGGCGCGCCGACCGGCATGACCATGAACTCCTGCATGTCGACGCTGGAGCCCATTGCGTGCTTGCCGCCGTTGAGGATGTTCATCATCGGGACCGGTAGCGTCTGGGCCCGGGGCCCGCCGAGGTAGCGGTAGAACGGCAGCCCGGTCACGTCCGCCGCGGCGCGGGCGACGGCCAGCGAGACGCCGAGGATCGCGTTGGCGCCCAGTCTCCCCTTGTTCGGGGTCCCGTCGAGGGCGATCAGCGCCCGGTCGATCCCCGTCTGGTCGAGCGCGTCCATCCCGACGATCGCCTCGGCGATCTCGGTGTTGACGTTGGCGACGGCCTGAAGGACGCCCTTGCCGCCGAAGCGCCCATTGTCGCCGTCGCGCAGCTCGACGGCCTCATGGGCGCCGGTGCTGGCACCGGACGGGACGGCCGCCATCCCGAGCTCGCCGGTGACGACGCTGACCTCGACCTCGACGGTCGGGTTGCCGCGGGAGTCGAGGATCTCGCGGGCGTAGACACTGTCGATCACTGGCATGGTCTCTCCTCTGGTCGCGTCGGCTGGCAGGGTTCGGGGGCAGACCGTCGAGGCGGGAATCGCGGTCGAACGCGGCCGGCCAGACGCAGGATACCGGATCGGTCACTCCATCCGACTTCGTTCGGCGCCGTTTGGTTATACTGATCGCTGATAGCATCTCCAGCGCGCAGACGAGGGAGAGTACGCGCGACGGGGCCAGGCAGGGACGGTGCGCCAGGGATTGCGAGCGCACCGACGGTACCCGCCCGCCGAAGTTCACCTCCGAGCACGATGGGGAACGCGGCAATCGCCGCCGGTAGTCATCGACGGTCGCCCACCGGTACCGGGCTCCGGCCGACCATGCCAAAACATGGCCGTTCGCTGAGCGCGTCGTCCGTCGGGCGGCGAATCAGGGTGGTACCGCGAGTCCCTCTCGTCCCTGCGACGAGGGACTCGTCTGTTTTTCCGCGACACTGATGGCGAACCACCGGGAGATCGAGAAGCGATGGCGTTCACGGACGATCTGGCTACCCTGCGCGAGCGGTCGCTAACCACACTGGACGAGGCGACGGACCTGGCCGAAGTTCGGGCCTGGGAGCGGGCGACACTCGGTGCGAAAGGCGAACTGACCGGGCTGCTCCGCGGACTCGGCCGGCTGTCCGCGGAGGAGCGGCCAGAGGCCGGGCGGTCCGCCAATGCCCTCAAGGTCGAACTGACCGAGGCGTACGCTAGCCGGGAGCAGGCGCTGGCTGTGGCGGACCTTGACCAGCGTCTGGCGACGGACGCGATCGACGTCACGCTGCCGGGACGGCAAACGGAGATCGGCAGCCTGCACCCGATCACCGAGATGATCGTGGAGCTCAGCGAGATCTTCGCGCTGATGGGCTTCCAGACCGTCTACGGTCCGGAGGTCGAGACCGCCCACTACAACTTCGATCAGCTCAATATTCCGGCCGACCACCCCGCCCGTGACGTCTGGGACACCTTCATGGTCGAAGGCGAGAGCGAGGTCGTCCTGCGGACGCACACCTCGCCGATGCAGGCCCGGGTGATGGAGTCCACCGAGCCGCCGGTGCGGGTGATCGTGCCCGGCCGCTGCTACCGGTTCGAGGCACAGGATGCCTCCCACGAGTGGGCCTTCCATCAGCTGGAGGGACTGGCGGTCGACGAGCGGATCACGATGGCGGACCTCAAGGGCGTGCTGCGGGAGATGGCCCGGCAATTGTTCGGCGGCGACCGACGGATCCGGTTCCGCTGTGACTTCTTCCCCTTCGTCGAGCCCGGCGTCGACTTCTCGGTTGACTGCTCGGTCTGCGGCGGCAAGGGCTGCCGGGTCTGCAAGTACACCGGCTGGCTGGAGATGGGCGGCGCCGGGATGGTCCACCCGAACGTCCTGCGGGCGGCAGGTTACGACCCTGAGCGCTACACCGGCTTCGCCTTCGGGCTCGGGATCGAGCGACTGGTGATGATGCGGCACGGCGTCAACGATGTCCGGGCCTTCGCCGGCAACGATCTCCGCTTCCTCAGCCAGTTCGCCGGCGGCGTCTGACGCGACGACATCGTCTCGATTCTCAACACGACAACACGGAGGGTGGCGCGGTGAAGGTACCGATGCGGTGGTTGGAGGAGATCATCCCGACCGGGCTCGAGCCAAGGGAGCTCGCCCGGCGGATGACGATGGCTGGCCTGGAAGCCGAACAGATCGAGGAGGTCCCGGCCGGCTGGGACCACGTCTACATCGGGCTCGTGACGAAGGTCGAGCGGCACCCGGATGCCGACCGGCTCAACCTCGTCGACATCGATTACGGCGATCGGAGCCTGCGGGTAGTGACCGGGGCGCCGAACATCGCCGAGGGGCAGAAGGTGGCGCTGGCGCTGGCCGGCGCCCGGCTGATCGACCCGTACACCGAATCGCCGATGCCGGTCTACAAGACGCTCAAGCCCGGCAGGATCCGAGGGATCGTCTCGGAGGGGATGGTCTGTTCGGAACGGGAGCTGGGGCTGTCCGACGAGCACGAGGGCATCATGGTCCTCAGCGCCGACGCGCCGGTCGGCACCCCGCTCAAGGACTGGCTCGGCGACACGGTGATCGAGTTCGAGATCACGCCGAACCTCGTCCATGCCTTCTCGATCGTCGGGATCGCCCGGCAGGCATCACCGCTGACCGGTGTCGATGTCCGCGTCCCGACGCGAGTCGATCTCGGTTCGCTGCCCATTGGCGTGGATGTTGTCGCGATCGACGACCCTGATCTCTGTCCCCGCCTGGCGGGGGCGGTCGTCTCCGGAGTGACGATCGAGCCGTCGCCGGAGTGGCTGCAGCGTCGCCTCGTCCACGCCGGGCTGCGGCCGGTCAATAACCTGGTCGACATCACGAACTACGTGATGCTGGAGTTCGGCCAGCCGCTCCATGCCTACGACCGGCGACGCCTGGCTGGTGGTCGAATCGTCGCCCGGCGCGCCCGGCCCGGTGAGATGCTGGAGACGCTCGACCATCAACTGCGCGAGCTCGCGCCGGACACCCTCGTCATCGCCGATGCCGAGCGCCCCGTCGGCGTGGCCGGCGTGATGGGTGGCGTCGACAGCGAGGTTGCCGACGACACCACTGAGATCCTGCTCGAGGCGGCGACTTTCGACATGAAGGCGGTCCGCCGCTCGCGAACGGCGCTCAGACTTCGGACCGACGCATCGGCCCGGTTCGAGCGTGGGCTGGACCCGAACCTGCCCGGTGATGGGATCGCCCGGGCGCTGGCCCTGGTCCTCGATGTCTGCCCCGACGCCCGCGTGACGGCCTTCCAGGACATCTACCCGGAGCCCGTCCTGCCGTGGAGCGTCACGCTGCCGACCGGCTTGTTCGAGCGAATCCTCGGCGTCGCACTTCCAGAGTCGATAATCGACGACGCGCTCGGCCGGCTCGGAATGAACCCGACCTTCGGTCGGGAAGGGGCTGATCGGCGGCTGACCGTCACCGTTCCGACCGAGCGCCGCGACGTGACGATCCCCGAGGACGTCGTCGAGGAGGTCGCCCGGATCGTTGGCTACGACGCCCTGCCCGAGACGCTGCCGGACGGTCGCCTGCCAGCGGTCGACCGGGACCTGGCGGTGGCGTACCAGAACGACGTTCGCCGCCGCACCGCGGCGGCAGGGCTCGTCGAATGCATCAGCTACCCCACGGTCGGCGCACCGGAACTGGCTGCGCTGTCCGGCGGATCGTTCAACGGGGATACCGTCGTCGGCACACTGGATCGGCGTCCGGCCGGCCGCCTCCTGACGCTGGTCAACCCGTTGCAGGCCGACCGGCCGTATCTGCGCAATACGCTTGTCCCCTCACTGCTGGCCGTCGCGGCCGAGAACCGGAAGCATGAGAACCGGGTCGCGCTGTTCGAGGTCGGCCGGACCTTTCGGCCGGTCGAGGGGCAGGAACTCCCGGACGAGGTCGCGACGCTCGGCCTGGTGATGAGCGGGGCGCGACACCTTCCCGACCGGTTCGCGACGGCCGACAAGCTGGACTACTTCGACGCCAAGGGAGTCCTGGAGGCGGTCTTCGGGGTGGATACCCTGACCGAGTCGTTGACATTTTCCCGCTCGGCGGAGCCGCTGCCGTTCCTGCATCCTGGGCGGTCGGCCGACCTCATGCTTGGGACGCATCGAGTCGGTGTCCTCGGCGAGCTGCGACCCGATGTCACCCGTCTGGCGGGCTTCGAGGATGCTCGGGTCATCGTGGCCGAGATCGATCTCCAGGCCGTCTTCGCCGCTCGCGAGGCACGCTCGACCGGCATGCGCGTTCCCCGGTTCCTGCCGGCCGAGCAGGACTTCGCCATCGTCGTCGACCGGTCGGTCCCGGCCGAGGAGGTGCGACAGGCGCTGACGTCGGGAGCCGGTCCGCTGGCGACCGGGATGACGCTGTTCGATGTCTTCGAGGGTGAGCAGCTGGGCGAGGGCAAGAAGAGTCTTGCGTGGCGCGTCACCTTCGAGGCGCCGGACCGGGCGCTGACCGACGCCGAGCTGGTCAAGACCCGAGCCCGTATCGAGAAGGTGCTGAAGCAACGGGTCAGCGGAGTGCTGCGTGGCTAACCGATATCGATCGTCGACCATCGAGATGAGGAGTGCGGACCGTGACTGAGCGTGCGGGTGACCTCATCCGGGTAATCCGGGACATCGACGTCGCCTGGCAGCGCCTGACGCGTCGCCGCGGGTACATCGAGCCCGAGTTGTCGTCGGTCGCCCGGGAGGGCATCCGGCGGGTGTTCGGTGAGGAGCTGACGGTCGAGCAGGTCGTCGATCGCATCCTCGGCGACGTCCGTCAGCAGGGGGACGCCGCGATCCGGCGCTACACCGAGGCGTTCGACCGGGTGATCCCGCACCCGATCGAGGTGCCGCGCTCGGTCTGGGAGGAGTCCTACGAGGCGCTCCCGTCCGATCTGGCTCAGGCGCTGGAGATCGCCGCGGAGCAGATCGAGCGGTTCCACCGCAAGCAGCTCCGGACGTCCTGGCTGGACTGGTCGGACGAGGGCGCGCTCGGGCAGATCGTCCGGCCGATCGAGCGTGTCGGCCTCTATGTCCCCGGTGGGCTGGCCGCTTACCCGTCGTCCCTGATGATGACGGCGATCCCGGCCCGGGTCGCGGGCGTGAAGGAGATCTTCGTCTGCGCCCCGCCGACCGGTGGCGCGATCTCGCCGGTCGTGCTGGCCGCGGCGGCGATCTCCGGGGTCGACCGCGTCTTCCAGGTCGGCGGAGCGCAGGCGATCGCGGCGATGGCTTACGGGACGGAGTCGATCCCGGACGTTGACAAGATCTACGGTCCGGGCAACATCTTCGTCGTCACGGCCAAGCGCCGGGTCGCCGGGACGGTCGGGATCGAGTTCCTGCCCGGTCCGACCGAGACGCTGATCATCGCCGACGACCAGGCCAATCCGGTCCACGTCGCGGCCGACCTGCTGGCCCAGGCCGAGCACGACTCGATGGCGAGCCCGATCCTGATCGTGACGTCGGAGCGGATGGCCGAGCTCGTCCGGCGGCAGCTGGCGACGCAGCTGCAATCGCTGGAGCGGTCCGAGATCGCCCGGGCCGCCCTGCGGAACAACGGGCTGATCGCGGTCTCGCCGAGCGTCGCGGTCGCCGTCGAGCTGGCCAACGCCTTCGCGCCCGAGCACCTCTGCCTCCTGGTCCGCAACCCGTGGGACGTGATCCCGTTGGTCCACAACGCCGGTGGCATCTTCGTGGGCGAGGACAGCCCAGAGGCGATGGCCGATTACACGCTCGGTCCCAGCCACGTCATGCCCACCGGCGGCAGCGCCCGGTTCGCCTCACCGATCAGCGTCGCCGACTTCACCAAGGTGATCTCCGTCGCCGCCGCCAACCGCAAGGCGCTGGAGCGTGTCGGGCCGGCCGCGGCGCTGTTCGCCCGCGCCGAGGGCCTGACCGGCCACGCCCGGGCGATCGAGCAGCGCCTCGAAGAGCTCAACCAATAGCGCAGCGCTCAATCGTCGGGGAGTGGGCTTGCCCCTTCCGGCCGTCGTAACCGCCTTCGCCGCCAGGCGAGATTGTGGCAAAGGGCCAACGTACGGTGGGCGAGCAGACCCCTCCCCAACCCCTCCCCATCTCGATTCGTCCCCACGGGGACTCATCGGATGGAGAGGGGTTCTTCCCGCTGGCAGCGACCGTTTCGTAGCGGCGAAGTTTACGAGCCAGGCCGCCGCAGCGGCCATCGCCCCGCAGGGCGATAACTACCGACGTGTCCCATCGAAACCCGTCCCTGGCGCGATCTGGCACTGCGAGGTACGGCGCCTTGCGGCGCGGACAAGGTAAGCCATGTCCCTACGACGACGAGGCGTTTAGGGCTGAACAGAACAATCGGATTGTGGAAACCGCGAATTCCGGTCAGCGACTGCCAAGGGACCGAAGGGCGGCCAGCAGCCGGGCTTCGGTCCCTTCGACGTCGACGGGGATGGCGTTGACGCTCGTCCCGATCTCCGCCGGTGAGTAGCCGAGCGACTGGAGGGCCTCGACGACCTCGTCGACCGTGGCGCCGGGGATGCCCGAGGAGCCGGTGCGGGGGGCGATCCCTTGCAGGGCCGGTAGCTTGCCCCGCATCTCCAGGATCAGCCGGCTGGCCGTCTTCTGGCCGATCCCCGGAACGGTCGCCAGCAGCGAGGCGTTCTCGCTCGCGATCGCGCTGTGGAGCTGGTCGGTCGGGAACCGGGACAGGACCGCGCAGGCCAGCCGGGGGCCGACGCCAGTCACGCTGACCAGCGTGTCGAACAGGCGGAGCTCGTCGCTGGACATGAAGCCGTACAGGCTGACCTGGTCTTCGCGGACGATCATCCGGGTCACGACCGTGACCTCGGCGCCGGGCTCGCCGGTCTGCCCGAGGGTGTTGGCGCTGGTCCCGACCTGGTAGATGACGCCGTTGACGTCGACGAACAGGGAGTCGACGGTCTTGGTGTGGACGCGGCCACGGAGTCCGGCAATCATGGGGCAGCGTCTCCTTGCGGGTCGGCGGGGACGGGTAGGCGATAGGTTTCGATGGCGGTGCCGCCGACGATGCGGCGCAGGCTGTCCGGGTCGAGGTCCGTTTCCAGTGTCCGGCGGAGGAAGCGGGTCTGTCCGAGGACCGGATAATCCGAGCCCCAGAGGATCCGGTCCGGGCCCACCAGGTCAACGGCTGCCCGAAGGATGTCATGCCGGTAGAGGTACGGAGACGCGGCCGTGTCGTACCGGACGCGCTGGCAAAGGGAGCCGACCTCCGGCATCAATTCGTAGAATGGCAGGCCGCCACCCCAGTGGGCCAGCACGACATCGAGGCCCTGGTTGGCGGCGAGGAAGCGGAGCAGCCGGTCCGGCGTCGCGGTGCCCTTGCCGGGGTACGCGTGGCCGACCGGTTCCGTGGCGTGGAGCAGGATCGGCCGGCCGGCCGCGACGCAGGTCGCGGTGAAGGCGGCGAGGCTCGGCTGATCGGTCAGATCGAACCCCTGCCCGTCGGCGTTGAGCTCGCCGATCCCGACGGCGCCCATGGCGAAGCAGCGCTCCGCCTCTCCGGTTGCTGACGGGTGCTGCGGCACGACGATGCCGAGCCACGACAGCCGATTGCCGCTCGCTTTCGCGACCGATGCCATCCAGTCGTTGTTGAGGCGGCAGAGACCTGGGTCCGACCACGGAAAGCCGCACACCACAGCGTGGTCGACGCCGGCGAGGTCCATGCTGGCGAGCAGATGATCGGCGTTGGTCAGAAGCGCCCTGGGGTTGACATAGAGATGGCCGAACCAGTGGTCACGGAGGACGAGGTCATTGCGGCTGGCGATGACCTCGTCGGGGAAGGCGTGGACATGGGCGTCGATGACGAACGGGCGCGCACGGCTTCCGCCGGGGGACGAGCCAGCGTTTCCACCAGGACCGATCATCGTGGGCAATCATCCTCGGCAGACGGCGGGCTAGAGGAGCGTCAGGGCCGCGACGATGATCGCGATGAACAGGATCACGCCGATGACGACCAGGGCGGTGATGATCGTGTTGCCGGCGCGACCGGTGGTCGGCGTGGTTGGAACGACCTCGACGGGCTCGCGGTCGGCGGCGAGCACGACGGCCGAGACGTTGTCGGTCGTGTTGCGTTGGCGGGCCAGGTCGACAAGCGTGGCGGCCGCGACCTCGGCCGAGCTGCCAAGGACGACGCGGAGCAGGTCTTCGTCCGGCACGACGTCATAGAAGCCGTCCGAGCAGAGCAGCAGTCGGTCCTGCGGCAGGAGGACGATCTCGTATATGTTGGGCAGGCGGCCGTCCAGCTTCTCGCGTTGTCCGAGGGCATGGATAAGACGGTTCCGGTGCGGGCTTGTCCGGGCGTCGTCAGCGGAGATCTCGCCCTTGGCGACCTGCTCGGCGACGAGGGAGTGATCCTGCGTGATCTGGTTGAGCCGGTTGGCCCGGATCAGGTAGGCGCGGCTGTCGCCGACGTTGGCGATCGTGACGTACTTTCCCCGGACGACGGCAGTGACGAGGGTCGTCCCCATCGTCGCCTCGCCAGTGGCCCCGGCGATGCCGGCCTGGTAGATCCGGGAGTTGGCCTCGCGGTAGGCCTGCCTCAGCAGGGCGGCGGCATCGTTCCCGGTTTCGGCAACGATCTGGGCCTGGACGGTCTCGACCGCCATCCGGCTGGCGAGTTCCCCATGGGCATGGCCACCCATCCCATCGGCGAGCGCCAGGAGCTGTCCTCCGCTCAATGGCCCTTCACCGGTGCCAAGCGGCACGAGGGCGGATGTGACGACTGCATCCTGATTCTCGGTCCGGCCGCCGACGTCGGTGGCCGTGCCGGTCGTCAGCATCAGGGCTGGTTCCGAAGTGATGGTCGCGGGGACGCGTGCGCGGTCGACGCCTGAGCCACGGCCTGGGCCTGTCTGAACCACCGGGAATACTCCGTCTGAGTGATGCGATTCGCCGCGTTGATCTCCGCTGCTTTTCTCGGATACTAGCATGTCACTGGTACCCGGACAGGCCGCGGCCAGTGGTCCTCGGGCTGATCGTCGAACCCGGCGTTCCGGCCTAACGCAACGCGAGATCCTTCTGAGCGTGGGACATGTCTGGGCGTCGCGCGATCCGTGTTCCGGTCGGGCAGAGTGCCGGGCGTTCTGGGCCAGCCGAATCCTTGACAGGGCTGGTTCTGGTCGGTAGGCTTACCCGCGGTCTGCAAGCCCATCGCCGACGTAGCTCAATCGGCAGAGCAGCTGTTTTGTAAACAGCAGGTTGCGGGTTCGACTCCCACCGTCGGCTCCCGAGAGGCGAGTCACGATGGGGCGGGCAGACGGCCGGTGGTGGCGAGGGCAGTTGCTAGAGTGGACAATTAGGCCTGACTGTAAATCAGGTGCGTGAGCTTCGGTGGTTCGAATCCGCCACTGCCCACCCTCGGACCGGTACGGCAAGAGAGACAACTCAAGACGGGCCCTCTTAGCTCAGTTGGTAGAGCACATTCTTGGTAAGAATGAGGTCTCCGGTTCAAGTCCGGAAGAGGGCTCCAGCGAGGTCCGCCTCCAGAGAGGCTCCGCAGGGAGCCTCTCTTGCCGTGCGATCGTTTGGAGCGTCAGCAACGTCATTACCCCCAATGCTCCAGTAGCGGCGGGAAGGAGTCACCAGTGGGCAAGCAGAAGTTCGAGCGGACGAAGCCGCACGTGAACATCGGGACGATCGGGCACGTCGACCACGGCAAGACGACGCTGACGGCGGCGATCAGCAAGACGCTGGCGCTCAAGAGCGGAGGGTC